>Ga0209006_10004647_pt1 | contig 12430 bp, 11 predicted proteins | sample JacPin_JW_Ref_O2_FD_188567 | JGI IMG/M metagenome (GOLD analysis project Ga0209006, IMG submission 188567) | Forest soil microbial communities from Algoma, Ontario, Canada - Jack Pine, Ontario site 1_JW_Ref_O2 (SPAdes) (version 2) | ecosystem: Environmental > Terrestrial > Soil > Boreal...
AATTCGTCCGCCGAGGCCCACTTCGTAAGAAGAGCGGACGCCTCAGCCAAACTCCACAGCTTCACCGGTGATCAAGGCCCGCGGCCAAAATGGCGCGGGCCTTTCACATTCTTGCAAAGGTGAAGATGCGCGGATGGTTGTTCAATATCTGCAAGTCGCAGTTTTGATCGTTCTTTGCTGTTGAGGCCGCAGGCTTACAATATTGCTATGGAACCACTGGTAATTGCGGGTAAGGCGTTTCAGTCGCGGCTGATTGTCGGCACGGGCAAATACAAAGACGGCGCAGAAACGCAGGCTGCCATTGAAGCTTCAGGAGCTGAGATGGTGACGGTAGCGGTGCGTCGGGTCAACCTGGACCGCAGCCGGGAATCGCTGCTCGACTACATCGATCCTGAGCGCTATTTCCTCCTGCCGAATACTGCCGGATGCTACACCGCTGACGAAGCCATCCGCGCCGCTAGGCTGGGCCGCGAAGTCGGCATCTCAGACTGGGTAAAAATTGAAGTCATCGGAGATCAGGCAACCCTCTACCCCGATGTGCAGGCAACCCTCGAAGCAACCCGGGTTTTGGTGAAGGAAGGTTTTACCGTTCTTCCTTACACCTCCGACGACGTTGTCTTCGCGCGCCGCCTGATCGATGCTGGAGCTGCAGCAGTCATGCCCCTGGGCGCGCCCATCGGCAGCGGGATGGGATTGCAGAATCTGGCTACGTTGCGCATCTTGCGGGAGATGATTACCGAGGTGCCGCTGATCGTGGATGCCGGGGTCGGTATGGCTTCGGATGTGTGTCTGGCGATGGACATGGGCGCAGATGCGGTGTTGGTCAACTCGGCCATCGCCCACGCGGCCAAGCCTGTGCTGATGGCCGAGGCAATGCAGCACGCAGTGCTCGCCGGACGGCAGTCGTTTCTCTCCGGACGCATGCCGAGGAAACTTTACGCAACCGCGAGCTCGCCGCTCGAAGGCCTCTCAAAGTAGCACCCGTCTGACTACTTCAAGCACGATCCAGCGTGAGATAGACTCGGTCACATGCGTGTTTTCGGTATCGACTGCGGCACCAACTGCACCGGCTACGGGGTGGTGGACGTGCAACCAGGGCGGCTCGAGACACGCCTGATCGCCATCGCCTCCGGCGGCCTCAAGCTGGCCAAAGATCAGCCATTGCCGTTGCGGCTAGCGTACATCTTTGCCGAACTTACCTCATTGTTGGAATTGCATCGTCCCGATGTGGTGGCGGTCGAAGAGGTGTTCTACTCCGTGAATGCCAAATCTGCGTTGAAATTAGGCCATGTGCGTGGAGTCGCCTTGCTGGCTGCGGCGATGCAGGGCCTTCCGGTTGCGGAATATGCTCCACTCACGATCAAATCCGCGGTCGTGGGCTATGGGCTGGCGCAAAAAGAGCAGGTGCAGTTTATGGTGGCGCGCTTGCTGAATCTCGACCGTTCGCCAGAACCTGCCGACGCTGCCGACGCCCTTGCGATCGCCATTTGCCACGTCCATACCGCACAAACGCTTACCTTGCAGGCGGAATCCCGCGCTTGAGGCTCCCTTGATTCCGCTGCGGAGTATTGCCTTGGCCGTGTTGCCCCTGCTGTTTTCTACGCCGTCACCAGCAGCGCCACCCGCAGCGCAAATCCGTTTCACTTATGAAAATCCCCAGCTGGAGCCGCACAAGTATGTGCTGGTGTTAGGAGAAGACGGCACCGGAAATTACCACTCCGAGGGCAGCGGCAACTCCCCGGATGGCCAGAGCATGGCGTTGGAGCCTCTGGACCGGCCCATCCACGTCTCCAAAGCAGTTCGCGACAGCATGTTCGCAGCCGCGCGCAAAAACAAGCTTTTCGCCAAAAGCTGCGACGACGGGGGAAAGAACATTGCTTTTCAGGGGACCAAAACGCTGGAGTACGAAGGCCCCGACGGTCAGGGAAGTTGCATCTACAACTGGAGCAAGAACGCACAGATTGGTAAGCTTACTGACCAGTTTGAGGCGATAGCCGCAACCCTCGAGGAAGGCAGCAAACTGCAGCGGCAATATGAGCATGGACGGCTAAGCCTTGACTCGGAGATGGAGATTCTGGACCAGATGGTGCGCGAGGGAAGAGCGATTGAGATCGAGAATATCGCCCCGCTCCTGCAGAAACTGTCCGGCGATGAGGCGGTGTTGCAGCGGGTGCAGCGTCGCGCGCGGACGTTATTAGAAGCGGCCCCGAGCGAGTGAGCGCCAAAGCGAGTCTAATAGGCAGAACTTATTGCCCGAAATGTGTTTGAACTCATTAGGGGAAATGGAGGTGCTCAATGATGCAGCACCTGAAAATCAGAAACATCGTTGCGGCGGCCGTGTTTTATCTGGTGGGCTCGGGTTTTGCGAGCGCCCAGGCGGGTCCCTCCAATGTTGCCCGAGTGAGCTTCGTGCAGGGTTCGGTGCAGCTGCTGGCCGGGCAGGGAACAGATTTCCAGCAAGCGGTCATCAACATGCCGGTGCTGGATGGCTCGCGTTTGCAGGCCGGCGGGGACGGTCAGGTCGAGGTTGAGTTTGGGGATGGCAGTGTAGCTCGCTTAACGCCCAACAGTGCTGTCGCCTTTCCTCACCTGGGACAGGATCAGGCGCAAATCCAGCAAACTTCCGGTTTGGCCTACTACGAATTCAACGTGGGCGACGGGCATCCGGCTTTCAGCGTTCAATTCGGCAATCAGACGGTACAGCCGACGGCAAACTCAATTCTGCGCGTGGGACTCGATGCCGGCTGGGACGTGGCCGTGATAACCGGCGCGGTTCAGGTACAGGGTGACGGCATCCCTGGAGTCGCTGTTTCGGAAAATCAGAGCATTCGTTCCGGAGCTGACAACAGCGGGGCTCCTTACGTGGTGGCCCAGGGCATCAATGGCGATTCCTGGGACAACTGGAATCAGGATCGAGACCAGGCCATTGCCCAGGAAGCTTCCCAGCAGACTCCCGTGCGCGATGATTCCGCCAATCCGCAGAACGAAAACTGGAACGATCTAGATGCGGACGGAAACTGGTATCCGGTCGAGGGCGCGGGGAACGTCTGGGTTCCGGCCGGGGTCGATTCGGGATGGGATCCTTATGGTGCCGGTTATTGGGCCTACTATCCGACTTACGGCTATACCTGGGTTTCGAGCTATCCCTGGGGCTGGCTGCCCTACCATTGCGGCGCCTGGAACTATTACTCCTTCGGTTGGGGATGGGCCCCAGGCGGTTGCAGCGGTTGGTCCCCGGTGATTGTCGTGCGTGCTCATCCTCCGGGATGGAGGATGCCGGTTCCGCCATTGCGGCCGCCGGGCGGTATACACCCGGTAGGGGGACTGCGGCTGGTGGCGGTCGATCGTGGCCCGGTGGCCACAGGACCGTGGCGCCTCAACAGCGGCTTCAGGCCGACAGTGAATCATGAGCAGGCTTTGAATTTCAATGGGCGGACAGTGACGCCCGTGGAGAAGATCGGGGTTCGTCCGGGATTTGTCGCGGTCAGGGGCACAGCGCCGGGGTCGCGTGCAGTGTTGAATGGCGGAACTCCGATGGTCCAGCGCCCCAGTCCAGCCAGCACGTACTGGGGTGCCAATCCTCCGCGTGCGGTGGAAAGCCCCAACGGGCGAGCCGCCCAGGGATTGACGGAGCGCCCCAGCGTAGGCTATCCAGCGCCTCGACAGCCGGATTTCAACCAGCGCTCGACGTACATTGCGCGGCCTACGCCGACGACCCACTATTCGGCGCCACCTCCGCCTCACTACTCAGCTCCTGCTCCCGCTCCGTCGCACGTCCAGTCTTCCGGGCCTCGTCGCTGAGGCCCGCGAGACTCCTAGGCCTGGACGGCGCGGAAGAGGCACGCCATTGATTCCAATGACAGCGCTTCAGCCCGCACCTGGGGGTCAACCGCACACTGCTTGAACGCCGCATCCACAGCGGCCGCGGTGTATCCCGAGGCGCGCAGGTTGTTGGCCAGGGTTTTTCGCTTAAGGGCAAAGACCTGGCGGAGAAAACGAACGAAGCCCTCGCGCGCGACGTTCAATTCTTCGAACCGCGGGTGCATGGTCAGGCGAATGACCGTGGAGTAGACCTCGGGTGGCGGGGAAAAGGCCCCAGGCGGCAGCGTAAAGAGATTCTCAACCGAGGCGTACATCTGCGTGGTGGCGGAGAGTAAGCCGTACGCGCGTGAACCCGGCGGTGCGACAATACGCTCCGCTACCTCTCGCTGAGCCATCAGCACGGCTCGATCGATGACGGCACTGTGGGCGAACAGGTGGGTCAGAATCGGGGAGGATATGTAATACGGCAGGTTCCCGATTACGAGCAGGCGCGCGCCACGTTGAGTAGCCAACCCGGACAGGTCGACTTTCAGAATATCCTGGCAAAGCACCTCGACCGAACCTCCCTGCAACGCGGAAGCCAGAGCGGCGTCGAGTTCGACGGCAATTACGTGCTTGGCGCGGGTTGCCAGCAGGCCGGTGAGGGCGCCTCGGCCGGGGCCGATTTCGAGCACGGTCGCCTGGCTTAAATCTCCCAATGCGTCGACGATCGCCCGTGGCGCGGTGGGGCTTACAAGAAAATTCTGACCTAGCTTGGGTTTGGAGCGCCGCGCATTGCTGGAGCTGTATCTCGCAGGTAGACTACGCACTTGTGGCGTTCCTCTTTTGCATCATACGGAAGCGGATCCCCATCGAAGAAGAGGTGTAGTCCATGCATATCGTTTTTGCCGCGTCGGAGTGCGTTCCTTACGTAAAGACGGGCGGAGTTGCGGAAGTAGTTGGCGCATTGCCCAAGGAACTGGTGCGGCAAGGCCACAAGGTCACCGTCTATGTGCCCCTCTACCGGCAGGTGCAAAAACATCTGAAGGACCGTAAGGTCGCGATTGCCAGTCTGACTATTCCTTTCTCCTACTACAACCGCTTCGCGACCGTGGTGAATGGAGGCATTCAGGACGGAGTGCAGTTTTATTTCATCGACTGCCCGGAGCTTTTCGATCGGGAGTTTTTGTATGAAACCCCGTCGGGCGACTATGCCGACAATGCAGAGCGGTTCGGACTGTTTTGCCGCGCGGTGCTGGATAGCAGCAAGTTTCTGGGGGTGCCGGATGTGTTTCATATCCACGGCTGGCCGGCCGGGGTTCTTGCGATCCTGCTGCGCACCGTCTACTACTTCGATCCGGTGCTGAAGAATGTGGCTTGCCTGCAGACGGTCCATAACGCGGATCGCCAGGGATGGTTTCCCCGCGAAACGGTGGAAAAGCTTTTGCTTCCCTGGGACGTGTACACCCCAGAGCGGGCGGAGTATTACGGGACCTTTGATTTTCTCAAGGGCGGGATTGTCTATTCCGACGCAATCAGCACGGTGAGCCGCAAGTACGCCCAGGAGATCCAGACGCCCGAGTTTGGCAATGGGCTCGACGGGGTCCTGCGTGCCCGGGCCCAGGATCTGCATGGCATTTTGAACGGAGTCGATTACCAGGTGTGGGACCCGGCCAAGGACAGCAAAATTGCGGCCCACTACACCCCGGAGCGTCTGGAAGGAAAAGTGGCTTGCCGCAAAGACCTACTGCATGCCTTCGGCGTTTCCAACCGTCCTGAGGATATGCCGGTGCTGGGCCTGGTTTCGCGTCTCGCGACGCAGAAGGGTTTTGACCTCCTGGCGCAAGCCTTTGATCAGCTGGTGCAGCAGAATATGCTGCTGGTGATCCTGGGGACCGGGGAACCGTACTACGAGAATCTGCTGCGCGGCTGGCAGGAGCGGTTTCCCGATAAAGTCGCAGTGAAGATTACCTATGATGAAACCCTGGCCCACAAGGTGATAGCGGGCTCCGACATGACCCTGATGCCGTCGCGGTCTGAGCCTTGCGGGTTCAACCAATTCTATGGGATGAAGTACGGGACCATTCCCGTGGTACGTGCCACAGGGGGTCTCGATGATACCGTGCAGGAATGGTCTCCAGCGGAAGAAACCGGAACAGGCTTTCGTTTTGTGGACTATCGGCCGGAGGAGTTGTTGCGGGCGATGGGCAAAGCATTTGCCACCTTCGGGGATAAGAAACAGTGGCGGAAGCTGATGCAAAACGGCATGGCTCGTGATTATTCATGGACTAAGCCGGCAAAGGAATACATCCAGCTCTACGAAGAGGTCGTGCGCCGCCGGTCTTAGAGGACGAGAGGGAACCGCAGGTCCCTCTACATCCCGCAACCACTCCAACTTGAGCCTTTACCCACGCCGGCGAATGATCACGTAGAGAGGGACGCCGGCGAGAATGATCAGCGTGCCCAGCAACGAGCTGCGCAGATTACTGGCGAATGAATAGTAGAGCAACACCGCAGCGGCCAGGATGAAAAACACCGGCAAAACCGGATAACCCCAACTCCGAAAAGGTCGCTCAGACGCCGGAATCCTTCGCCGGTAAATGAAGATCGTCGTGGTAGTGAGCAAATAAAACAGCCACTCCGCAAAGATCGCCAGTTCAAAGAGCTGCTGAAACCTTCCCACCAGCAACAACAGCAGAGTGCTTAACAAACCCTGGGCCACCAGCGATGTGGACGGGCTTTGAAAACGGGGATGAATATGCGCCATGCGGGCAGGGAAGAGGCGATCCCGCGCCGCCGCAAACGGCACCCGGGCCCCCGATATGGTGGTCCCATTGAGTGTGACCAGAATGCTGAGCGCCATGGCCGCAGAGACCAGAGAAGCTCCCCAATGGCCTGAAACGACAGACATCGCGACCACCGCCGGACGCGGCGAAACCGAGATTGTGGCGGCAGGAAGGATGTACTGGATGGCCGCATTGGTGGCCATGTAAAGCACGCCGACAATTCCCACGCCGGCAATCAAGGCGATGGGGAGGCTGCGTTCCGGGCGCTTCACTTCTCCGGCGACCATGGTCAGATCATTCCAGCCGTCATAGGCCCATAGAGACGCGATGAGAGCCACCATGAACCCAGCCACTCCTCCTTGAGCGCCTGGAAAGCTGGTACGAAAATTGGCCAGATTGCCAACCGGACTGGCGAAGCAAAAGCCGGTGATCAGCAAAACCAGAATCACTTTGAGCCAGGTGAAGAAGAGTTGAAAGTCTCCTGCCTTCTTGATCCCCAGGTAGTTGAGCCCGGTGATCAGCCAGCACGCTGCGATGGCGAAGATCTGCGACCAGCTGATGAGCAGCGGAGTTCGCAGGGCTACGCCATCAAGCCAGGAGAACGCCGGAAATATGCCCAGAACCCGGGCCAGACCGGTGGTGACGCTGGCGATCGATGCCGGCTTGGCCACCGCAAACCACGTCCACATGTAGAGGAAAGCGGGCAAGTCGCCATACGCATTCCGCAGGAATACATATTCCCCGCCGGCATGCGGCATCATGGCGCCCAGCTCGGCATAGGTCATGGCGCCAAAGAGCGTCAGCAGTCCGCCCACGATCCAGGCCAGGTAGACCATCCGCCCCGAGCCGACGGCCTTCATCATTTCCTGGGGAACCAGGAAGATGCCACTGCCAATAATCGTGCCAACCACGATGGCAGTCGCGTGCCACACACCGAGCACGCGGGGAAGATCCGGAGCTGCCTGGGTTTTCTCTTGCACGGATGTGAAATTGTAATCGGTTTAGGAAGTCGTGCTTACATCCGCCGGGTGGAAGTATTCATAAATGGCCGCAGCAAGGTGAGGCGCCACCACCGAGGCCAGTGCCTGCTGGCTGGCGCCCCGGATTCCGCGTAAACTCCCGAAGTGCGCCACCAGCCGATTACGCGTCTGCGGCCCCACGCCGGGAATGGTCAGCAGGTTCGACTCGCGGTCACGGATCTCCCTGCGCTTGCGGTGGTAGGTCACAGCAAAGCGATGCGATTCATCGCGGATTTTTTGCACCAGGTGCAACACCGGCGATCGCCGGTCCAGCACGATGGGTTCATCCTCCTGCCCGTACAGGTAGATGATCTCCTCTCGTTTGGCGATCGAGGCCAGCGGCTGGGTGGTAATGCCGAGCAACTCCAGCGCCTCCGCGGCGGCATGTAGCTGCCCCAGCCCTCCGTCGATCAGGATCAGGCTGGGCATTGGCCTCTGCTCGTCCTGCACCCGGCGATAGCGCCGGCCGACGACTTCCCGCATCGACGCAAAATCATCCACGCCTTCGACGGTCTTGATCTGATATTTCCGGTAGTCGGATTTTTTCATCGCTCCGTCTTCCCACACCACCATGGAAGCAACCGTCTCCGCACCCTGGATGTGGGAGATATCGAAGCATTCGATGCGCCGGGGAAGTTCCGGCAGCGTCAACAAATCCTGCAGGGATTCCTGGATCATCTGTCGCGTCGGCTGCATAACGCGGAAGCGCTGGTCAAAGCTCTGCTTGGCATTTTGTCCCGCAAGGTCGACCAGGGAGCGCTTTTCCCCCCGGCGGGGCACGTTCAGTTCAACTTTGTGCTGGGCACGCTCGCTGAGTAAACCCTCCAGCGTTTCCCGGTCGGCAAAATCGACTGGGATATAAACCGTCCGCGGTACATACTGCTGATCGATATAAAGCTGCGAGAGCAGCGCGGAGAAGAAGGCAGAGGCGTCAAAGTCCGCCCCAAAAGATTCGGTCTCCGCTTCGGGCAGCTCTTCCCAGAAAAATTCACGGCGGTCGACGATCTTGCCACCGCGCATGTGGAAGAGGTTGACAGCCAGCATGCCATTCTCGTGGTGATAACCGTACACGTCGGCATCGTCGCTGTCGGTGGTCGCCATGCGCTGTCTTTCCTGGACCTGGCTCATGGTGATGAGCAGATCGCGGTATCTGGCCGCCAACTCGAACTGTTCCGCCGCGGCTGCCTGCTCCATCCTCTGTTCGAGCGAGTTGCTTAGCTCTGTTTGCCGGCCTTCCAGAAACATTTGCGCGTCGCGCACTGCTTCGCGATACGCCGGGGGCGTGGTGAGCCCTTCGACGCAGGGCCCCAGGCAGCGCTTGATGTAGTACTGCAGACACGGGCGGGGATGGTAGCGGGAAAGGTCAACCTTGCAACTGGGCAGCAGAAAGCTACGGTGGATCAGGTCGACCACTCGATGGGCCAGGTTGCCGGGAAAGAAAGGACCGTAATAGGCGCTGCCGTCTTTGCGCAGCCTGCGGGTCACGAATACTTTGGGGTAGCGGTCGGCCAGGGTCAGCTTTACGTATGGGTAGGTCTTGTCATCGCGCAGCAGAATGTTGAAGCGAGGCTTGCGCTGTTTGATGAGGTTGTTTTCGAGCGCCAGAGCCTCATGCTCGTTCTCCACCAGGATGTAGTCGACGTCCACGGCCTCGCGCATGAGCGAGCCGGTTTTGGCGTTTGCCTGGGCTCCATCCAAAATGTAAGAGCGCACCCGGGAGCGCAGGTTTTTTGCTTTGCCGACGTAGATCACCTCGTCGTCAGCATTCTTGTACAGATACACCCCTGGCCTGGCAGGCAGGTTGCGTATCTTTTCGTGCAGATCCATGGAGAGGTCCCTGACTAAAGTTTAGACGGTACGATGGAGAGGTGACAGATTGCGCACCAGCAGGTAAAAGTTTCCTGGTAGCGCGGCACCAGACTGGACACTTTGCGGTGCAAGTTGTTGCAGCGAAACTGTTAAGGATATTGACGCATTTTGGCAACACTCGTGCTACATACGTACGGATGGGCAATTACAGGGAGCAGAGTCTTTTTATGATCCGAATCGCTAAGACGTCGCAGCATACGGCTATCTTGTTGGGCGCCGCCTCGCTATTACTGACCGCCGGCTGCTCCACCAAGAATTATGTCCGCTCGCAAACCACTCCGATTATCCAAAAGACAAACGAGTTGGATGATGCAACCGCAGCCAACAATCGGGCAATCCAAAGCACCAACGACCGTGCCCAGGCGGGAATCCAGCAGGCGCAGCAGTCGGCGAACACGGCCACCCAGAATGCTACGTCGGCGACCCAGGCTGCTACCCAGGCGCAGGGCAGTGCCCAGGAGGCAGTCAATCGCGCGGACTCGCTAGCCAGCGTCATCGCGAATCTGGACAACTACAAGCAGATCGGCGACGTCTCGGTAACCTTCGCCTTCGACAAGAGTGTCCTGACCAAGAGTGACAAGGAGCAGTTGGACGGCCTTGGCGCACAGCTCACTTCGGCGAAGAGCTACATCCTCGAGGTGACGGGTGGAACCGATTCCGTTGGCAACGCGGAATACAACTACCAGTTGAGCCAGCGCAGAGCGGAAGCGGTGGTGCAGTATCTCGCAGCGAAGTTCAACGTACCGCCGCACAAGTTCTACCTGATCGGGATCGGCAAGGATCAGGAAGTGGCCACCAACAAGACAGCTGCTGGACGGGCCCAGAACCGCCGCGTGCAAGTACAGATTCTGTCCAACGCAGCAGGGGTTACCGGCACCGCGGTGTCGCAGGTCAGCAACCCGTAACGGAAGTTCCCCGTCCCAGATAAGGCTCAGCGCTACGGCGCTGGGCCTTTAACTTTGCGCCAGATTTTATGCTACAGGGCGAAATGGCTGACGTGCTCGGTGCGTAGATCGTCGGCACTGAAGAGGCGATAAAAGGGCGCTCCCTGCGCTGCTGCTTCGACCGCAGGCCGGCCCTTGGCGTCCTCGCGTTCCACCAGGCAGATAACTCCAACCACCCGCATCCCAGCCTCCCGCGCTGCTTCGATGGCGTTCACCGTGGAAGCTCCTGTGGTGCAGACGTCATCTACGATCACCACGGGTGCGTCAGCCTGCAGAAAGCCCTCAATCCGCCGCCCGGTGCCGTGAGTCTTCTCGGCTTTCCGCACCAGGAAACCATCCAGAACCGGGGACCCCGGAACCTCCAGAGCATGCCACGCGCTGGCCGCCGCTACATTGCAGACGATGGGGTCGGCGCCAAGCGTAAGGCCGCCTACCGCTCGCGGCCGCAACTCGCGCTGGCGAATCAGATCGAGCACCGCCAACCCTGTCAACCGGCCACCCTCACCGGTCAGGGTGGTGGTACGGCAATCGATGTAGTAATCGCTGGAAGCGCCCGAAGAAAGCTTGAACTCACCCAGGCGGAAGGAAATACGGGCCAACATCTTGAGCAGTGCTTCGCGGTGGGCAAGGGTCATTACTTGATTTTATCCAGATGGCGAAAACCGCCGGTGACGAAAAACAGGATGGTAAAGATGGTGCCGTTATAAGTGGCGTGAATGAAGGTGCTGGCGGCCAAAGACTGTGTCCACAGCCGTACCCCACAGAGCACCAGGCTCACCGCAAACAATACCGCCAATGGAGCCCAGGCATGGGCCAGCTGATCGGCATGGACCAGCGCAAACGCAATGCTGGTAATGGTGCAGGAAACTACCAGCGCCGCAACGCTCCAGTGCGGGTCTTGATCCACGTCCGCGTTCTCCCTGCGGCCCTGCAGCCAGTCCCATGCAGAGGCTAATGAGGGCAACAGGAACCCGCGGAAAGCGAGCTCCTCGAAGATGGGAGCCACGAACGTGCCAAACAGGGCGACCATCCACACGTCGGCGGAATTACGAAAAAAGTCGTCGATGGGGAGGGTCTTGGGCACGGGGAGGAAATTTGACAGGAATTGGACCACCAGGCTCAACGCAATCCCGCCGGCCAGCAGGGGCATCCAGCGGCGGCGTACCGCGGAGAAGTTCCAGTGCAAGCCGTCCAGGAACGTTTTTTGCCAGAGGTAAGTGAAGATAGCCCAAACGATGGCCCCGGCGATCAGGTAAGCGGCGGCCATGCTGGGGATCAGCAGGCGCGGCTCGCGCAGCAACTGCTCCGGGGTTTCTTTGCCCAGCAGATGGAATCCCATTGCCAGCGCGAACACCGAAACGCTGGCCAGCAGCAGCACGATGATGGCAACGGTAAAGAAAAGAACGGTGTGACCAATGTGCGGGATGCGGCGCGGGGGCGGGGGCGGTGGTGGGCCGCTGGGGACCTCGGGCGTGTACAAGAACTCCGGAGGAATGGACATGCTATTTTGCTGCACGGCGGCGCGGAAGGTGATTGCCGTTCGATTGCACCGCTAGCGGCTTCAACTCATGCTGAGGGAAATAACGCCGTAGAAATTCCCCAGTGTAGGAGCCCAGCGTCGCAGCCACCTGCCCGGGAGTACCCTTGGCCACCAGGTTGCCGCCGCCTTCGCCACCCTCGGGTCCCAGGTCGAGAATCCAGTCGGCACTCCGGATTACATCCAGGTTGTGTTCGATGATGATGACGGTGTTGCCCAGGTCGGCCAGGCGGTGCAGCACTTCGAGCAGCCTGCGCACATCGTCGAAGTGCAGGCCGGTGGTGGGTTCATCGAGCAGGTAGAGCGTTTTACCGGTCTGCCGTTTTGAGAGCTCCCGGGCCAGCTTCATACGCTGTGCTTCGCCCCCGGAGAGCGTCGTCGCGGCCTGGCCCAGATGGATGTAGCCCAGCCCTACATCCACCAGCGTCTCCAGTTTCTGCCGCACCTGGGGAATGTCGATCAGCACCGGCAGGG
>Ga0209006_10004648_pt1 | contig 12429 bp, 13 predicted proteins | sample JacPin_JW_Ref_O2_FD_188567 | JGI IMG/M metagenome (GOLD analysis project Ga0209006, IMG submission 188567) | Forest soil microbial communities from Algoma, Ontario, Canada - Jack Pine, Ontario site 1_JW_Ref_O2 (SPAdes) (version 2) | ecosystem: Environmental > Terrestrial > Soil > Boreal...
CGCACGGCTCGCCGCGGTCGTAGAGATCGGCCGCCCGCGCCGCCATCAGGTACGCCGATTCCAGATACATCCAGCATTCCGCGAGCGGATGCTGGATGCCCTGGTTCTGGCCGATCGGTCGGCCGAACACGACGCGCTCGCGCGCATATTTGGCGGCGCGGCGCAGCGCGTCCTGGCCGATGCCGATCGCCTCCATCCCGATCAAGATGCGCTCGGGATTGAGGCTGTCGAGAATGTAGCGGAAGCCTCTGCCTTCCTCGCCGATGCGATGCCCTTCCGGAACGAACAGCCCGTCGATGAAGATGGCGTTGGAGTCGACGGCCTTGCGGCCCATCTTCGGGATTCGGCGCACCTCGATCTTGGCGCGATCGAGATCGGTGTAGAAGATGGTGATGCCGTCGGTCGGACGTTGCGCGTCCTCGTACCGCGTGGTGCGGGTCAGCAGCATGATCTTGTTGGCGACCTGCGCCGTTGAGGTCCACACTTTTTGACCGTGCACGAGATAACCGCCGGGCGCCTTCTCGGCAAAGGTCTTGATGCGCGCGGTGTCGAGCCCGGCGTCGGGCTCGGTGAATCCGAAGCAGCATTGGTCGGTGCCGGCGACCAGGCGCGGAAGCCATTCCGCTTTCTGTGCCGGCGTGCCGTGGACCACGATCGGATGCGGCCCGAACAAATTGACATGCACCGACGAGGCCGCCGCCACGCCGCCGCCATGGCTCGACACTTCGTGCATCATGATCGCGGCTTCGGAGACGCCGAGGCCCGAGCCGCCGAACTCTTCCGGCATCGTGATCCCAAGCCATCCGCCGTCGGCCATGGCGCGGTGAAACCCGCATGGAAATTCGCCGTCGTCGTCGCGTTGGAGCCAATATTCGTCGTCAAAGCGCGTCACCACGGCGCGGACGCCCTGCCGGATGGCGTCGAAATGCGCTTGGCGATTGTGGTCGGCGGGACTGCGTGGCGTCATGGTCGTTAGCCCGCGCGCATTAGATAGATGGACGAGCGCATGGGCAACGCCTCCGGCGCGGTACGGTAGGGCAGGGCGCATGGTCGCCTTGCGCGGGTGCCCCTGGTCATGGGGGATGGCGGATGTTATCGCCAGCCCATGCAGTCGCCGTCCGCACCGCCAAATCCTGCATCACCAAGTCCCGCATCACCAAGCCCGGTGGAGGAAGCGCTCGACCTCGCTTTTCCCGCGCTGCCCGCGCCCGGGCATACGATCGAAGTCGCGCCGGGGATTTTGTGGGCCCGCCTGGCGCTGCCGTTTCTCCTCGATCACGTGAACATCTATTTCATCGACGACGGCAAGGGATGGGCGCTGATCGACACCGGCCTCGGTAACAAGGCGACGCTGGCTGGCTGGCAGCCGCTGCTCGATACCGTGCTGCGCGACCGTCCGCTGACGCGCATCATCGCCACGCACTTTCATCCCGACCATGTCGGCGCCGCGGGCTTTCTGCTCAAGCGTTTCGACGTGCCGCTCGTCATGTCGGCCACCGAATATCTGCAATGCATGAACTTGCATCTCGATCCCGGCGCGCTCGAAGCCGAGCACTATCGCCGCTTCTATCTCGATCACGGTCTTGACGCGGAGACGACGCAAAGCGTGGTCACCGGCGGCCACGCTTATCTGCGCCTGCTGTCGGGATTGCCGCCGACCTATCATCGCGTCGTCGCCGGCGACGCGCTGCGCATCGGCGGCCGCGAATTCGATGTCCTGACCGGCGGTGGACACTCCCCGGAAGGGATCATGCTGGTCTGCCGCGCCGACAAGCTGTTTTTCTCCGCCGATCAGGTGCTCGCCAAGATCTCGCCGAATGTCAGCGTCTCCGCAGTCGATCCGGAAGGCGATCCGCTCGGGCAATATCTGCGCTCGCTTGACGCACTGAGCGGCGGCATCGATCGCGACGTGCTGGTGCTTCCGGGTCATAATCCGCCGTTCCGCGGTCTACACACGCGCATCGCCGGGCTGATCGGCCACCATGGCTCGCGCTGCGACCGCATTCTGCGCGCTTGCCAGGCCGAGCCGCGATCGGCGGCGGAGTTGGTGCCGTTCGTGTTCACCCGCCGGCTCGATCCGCACCAGATGGGTTTTGCCTTCGGCGAGGTGCTGGCGCATGTGAACTACATGCGCCGGCGCGGTTCGCTCAAGCCGATCGATACCGCCGACGGCATCCAACGCATGGCCGCCGTGTAACACGCGCCTTGTCGCCGCAGCCGGCGCCCTTGACGGACTTAGATGTATATGCATTTGTTTGATGGAGACAGCCACGCGATGGCGAACGGCCGCTTGGCGAAGTGCGGCGCAGTCAACGATTGGGCAACAACTTGAGCAAAGATTTCGATATCAAGGAATTTCGCAACTGTTCCTGCCTGCGGCTGCGCCGCGTGGCGCGGGAAGCGACGCGCGTTTACGACGGCTGCCTCGAACCGACCGGGCTCGGCGCCAATCAATTGACCCTGATGACGATGCTGCACGGCGCGGGGGAACGGCACCGCGAAGGTGTGACCGCGAAGGCGCTAGCGGAATACTTCGGTGCCGATCCGACGACGCTGAGCCGTAATCTTAAGCCGCTCCTCAAGCGCGGCTTGATTGCCGCGCGTGCCGATCCTGCGGATCGCCGAAGCCGGCTGTTGCACATCACCGCGAAAGGCGAGGCTAAACTGCGCGAGGCCGGCCCGCATTGGCGCAAGGCGGAAGGGCGAATGAAGAGCGCCATCGGCGAGGTGCGGCTGCAATCGTTGCATGACCTGCTCGACCGCGCTGTAGCGGGTTTGCAGGCCTGATCGACGGAGCGTTCCGGTTATGCGCTTTCCCATGCCAACGCTCGGAACAATAGATGCATATGCATCGATACAGCAGGAGGTAAAATCATGTCACTCGATCTTCTCGGCGCATTTCTGCTCACCGCCATCTCGGTGCTGGCCGTCGGACTGCCGGCGATCTGGTACATCCGCGCACCCGGCGGCGGCGCGCTGCTTGCCGCGCACATTCTGTGGTTCGTCGCGGTCGTGGCGCTGGCCGGAAGTGGCACACTCACCTGGGGACTCGAGCTTGGCGCGCCGCTGCTCGGTTTGAGCATTGTGATCCCGATCGTCGTGCTTGTCGTTCTGGCAACCGTCGTGCCGACGGCAAGCCGGGCGCTGGCATCCGTCCCGCTGCCGGCCTTGATTAGCGTCCACGCTATCCGCATCGTCGGCTTTCTGTTCCTGCTGTTATTGGCCGCCGGCCGCATTTCCTCGCCGTTCGCGTCAAGCGCCGGGTGGGGCGATATCATCGCCGGCGCCACGGCGGTGCCTGTCGCCTGGGCGCTGTCGACCCGCGGCGCCGGCGTTCGCTGGCTGGTCCTGCTCTGGAACAGCTTTGGATTGCTCGATCTCCTCGCGGCGGCCACCCTTGGCATGACCTCGGCCCCGGGCTCGCCGCTGCAGCTGTTTTTCGATCCGCCGGGCTCCACGGCCATGGGTACGCTGCCATGGGCGCTTATCCCGGTATTCCTGGTGCCGCAGCTGATCGTCAGCCATTTGGCGATCTATCGGCGGCTGGGCCGGTCAGCGGATCATCTCGCCAGCACCGGTTCGATATTGAAGACCCCCGCTTCGGCGTGATCTAAACTTCAGAGAAGCGCGCACCGCCCCGCGGTCGATGACCGCGGGCGCCACATAATTGCGCGCCCGCGAAAACAGGGGGATGGAAATGGCCACCACGAGCGCCAAGATGCAGGAGCTTCGCCGCGCGACCAATCCGCTTTTCAACGACCGCAAGCTCAAGCTCGGCACGTTCTGCACCAATCTCAGCGGTGGCTGCGCTATCACCACGATGCCTGGCACATTGGAAGTGACGTGGCCGAATACGGTGCGGCTGGCGCAATTGGCGGACGATATGCAGTTCGAGGCCCTCGTGCCGGTCGGGCGCTGGCGCGGCTTCGGCGGCGTCACCAACTTCAACGGCGCCGGCTTCGAGTGCTTCAGTTGGGCGGCAGGCATCGGCGCTTCGACCAAATACTCGGCGGTGTTCGCGACTTCGCACATTCCCACCATCCACCCGATCATGGCCGCCAAACAGGCGACCGTGATCGACCATATCAGCGGCGGCCGTCACGCCATCAACATCGTCGCGGGCTGGTATCGAACGGAGCTGGAGATGTTCGGCGTGCCGATGATCGACCACGATGCGCGCTACGACATGGCGGCGGAGTGGATCGAAATCATGATGAAGCTGTGGACGCTCGAGGAGGACTTCGACTACGACGGCAAATATTATCAGGTGAAGCGGGGCACGCTGGCGCCGAAGCCGATCCAGCGGCCCTATCCGGCGATCATGAATGCCGGCGGTTCCGGTAAGGGCCAGCATTTTTCCGCCAAATACTCTGACATCGCCTTCATCCAGTTCGACTACCACGACATCGAGTTCGCCAAGAAGAAGGTCGAGACCTATAAGCGTCTCGCCCGTGAAGAATATGGCCGGGATCTGAAAGTATGGAGCTTCGGCTATGTCGTGCAGCGCGAGACCGAAAAGGAAGCCAAGGATTTCCTGCATCACTATGTCCATGAAAAGGGCGATTGGGTCGCCGCCGGCAATCTGATCGAGATGCTGGGCTTGAACTCGCTGGCGGTCGAGCCGGGCGCTTTCGAAAAGCTCAAGGCTCACTTCATGGCGGGGTGGGGCGCGTTCCCGCTGGTCGGCACCAAGGAGCAGATCGTCGACGGGCTCGCCGCCTTGGCCTCGACCGGAATCGACGGCGCGCTGTTGTCGTGGCCGCTGTACGAGGAAGGCATGCTGGCGTTCCAGAAAGAGACGCTGCCGCTACTCAAACAGGCCGGGCTGCGTTAGCGCGCGGATTCGCGGTACGGATCATCGATGGCTTACGACGCCGACGCGATCATCGTTGGGGCGGGGCTCGCCGGCCTCGTCGCCGCGGCCGAGCTGATCGACGCGGGCAAGACGATCATCGTGCTCGATCAAGAGCCCGAGCAATCGCTGGGCGGCCAAGCTTTCTGGTCGCTCGGCGGCATTTTCCTGGTCGACTCGCCCGAGCAAAGACGCCTCGGCATTCGCGACTCGCATGCGCTGGCGCTCGAGGACTGGATGGGCACGGCCGCGTTCGATCGCGAACAGGATTTCTGGCCGCGGCAATGGGCGCAAGCTTACGTCGCCTTCGCCGCCGGCGAGAAACGATCGTGGCTGCGGCAGCGGGGCTTGCGCTTCTTTCCGGTGGTCGGCTGGGCTGAACGCGGCGGCGGCAACGCTACCGGCCACGGCAATTCGGTGCCGCGCTTTCATCTGACCTGGGGAACCGGACCGGGCGTCATCGAGCCGTTCGTCGAACGCGTGCGCGAGGGCGCGGCGCAGGGGCTGGTCACTTTCAAGTTCCGGCACCGGGTCAATGCGCTGACCAAATCTGGCGCGGTCGTCGATGGCGTGCGCGGCGATATTCTCGCGCCGAGCAACATTGAGCGCGGGCGCCAAAGTTCGCGCGAAGTCGTCGGCGCGTTCGCGCTCGAGGCGCAAGCCATCATCGTTTCTTCCGGCGGCATCGGCGCCGATCATGAACTGGTGCGCCAGAATTGGCCGCAGCGCCTCGGCCGCGCGCCGACGCGGATGATCACCGGCGTTCCCGATCACGTCGACGGCCGCATGCTGGCGATCACGGAGGCCGCCGGCGGCACCGTCATCAATCGCGACCGCATGTGGCATTACGTCGAGGGCGTCAAGAACTGGAATCCGATCTGGACCGCCCACGGGATCCGCATCCTGCCTGGCCCGTCTTCGCTTTGGCTCGATGCGCGCGGCAAGCGGCTACCGGTGCCGCTTTATCCCGGCTTCGATACGCTCGCCACGCTCAGGCACATCATGGACACCGGCTACGACTATTCCTGGTTCGTGCTGACGCGAAAGATCATCGAGAAAGAGTTCGCGCTGTCGGGCTCGGAGCAAAATCCGGATTTCACCAGCAAAAGCTGGCGGCAGGTTATCGATCGCGCCCGCAAAGGCATTCCGGGCCCGGTCAAGGCCTTCATGGACAAGGGCGAGGATTTCATCGTCGAGCGCGATTTGGCGACGCTCGTGAAGCGCATGAACGCGCTCGCCGGCGGCGAACCTTTGCTCGATCTCGCAACGGTCGAGCGCGAGATCGTTGCCCGCGATCTGGCGCTCGACAATGCTTTCGGCAAGGACGCGCAGATCATGGCGATCCGCGCGGCGCGGAAATATCTCGGTGACAGGCTCATTCGCACCGCGACGCCCCACAAGCTTCTCGACCCCGCCGCCGGCCCGCTGATCGCGGTGCGTCTCAACATTCTCACGCGCAAGACACTCGGTGGCCTGCAAACCGATCTCGACAGCCGCGTCATCGGGGCCGACGGCCAACCGGTGCCGGGCCTTTATGCGGCCGGCGAAGTGGCAGGCTTTGGCGGCGGCGGCGTTCACGGCTATGCCGCGCTGGAAGGTACGTTCCTCGGCGGCTGCATTTTTTCCGGCCGGGCCGCCGGCCGCGCCGCAGCGGCGAGTGTGGCGTAGTTCGGCCGGAACCGGCGAATGATCTTCAGCTCGTGAACCTGGCGTTCGGTCCTGAATCTAATGCAAATAGCCGCCGCGCTGCAAAATGAGCGTTTGGTGATCCGGACTCAAGTTTTGCGTCGCATCCACGGCCACGCACCGATGGTCCGCCACGAGCCAGATCAGCAGGAACACGAACACGGTGCTGGCGCCGGCAAAGACGAGCGGCGCGCTGCGGCCGTCGACAAAGCGGTCGGGAAACCAGCGCAGGACCAGCGGCGCCGCGAGCAACGCGAATCCCCCGCCGATGATGGCCGCGTACCAGGGAACGAAATGCAGCGCCGCCGCGATGCCGCCGACGAGACCGAGGACGACCAGCGCCATCGACCCGAATAGGACGATCGTCCCGAAGTCCGCCGCCTTTCGCCGCTGTGGAAAATGGCCGCTGACCGCCAAGCCTTGCAGCGCCGCGGCAAAGATGAGCGCCACCAACAGCGCCAGCGGAACCAGGTAATTGATCAGCGGCACAAATGACCTCCTATTTCATCTCCCATGGCCCGCGGCAACATTCTATCATCGGGTCTTCCCGGCGCATGGATCCAAAAATGAAAACCTACGAGGGAAGGCGCACCATGGACGGCCTCGTCGTCACGGTCGACGGCGCGCCGTTGCCTGCGCATTACGAAGTCAAGCAATTCACCAAACGCGGCTTCGAATGGACCTATGATGGGACCAGCCCGCAGCAGCTGGCGCTGGCGATCCTGTTCGATCATACCGGCGATCGGGAGCGCGCCGTGGCCTTGTCCGAGCCGTTCATGAAGGACGTCGTCGCCAATCTCGACAACGATTGGCGGCTCACCGGCGATGAGGTCGATGCGTATCTGCGGCGGCGCGACGCGCGGCAGCTTTAAAGCAATGGACCGCAGGTGTAAGATGCATTGACGGCCGCGGCGGAAAAAACTTGGCAGCGAAAAGCCGGCAACAACAAGCCGGCCGAGGGAGAGCAGAATGATCAGCCAGCGCCAGATCGACTTCCGCCAAGAATACCGCTCGCGCATCCTCGGCTGGTACGACGGCTACCTTCACATCGTGATCATCTACGCGATGGGCGCCGCGGCGTTCTATGTATACGTGGCGCATATGCACGCCATCAGCGCGCTCGAATGGCTGACGGTGCCGCTGACCTTCCTCTTCACCAATCTGTTCGAATGGGCGGTGCACAAATACATCATGCACCGGCCGGTCGATATCAAAGGCCTGCGCGCCATCTATGAGCGGCACACGCTCAATCATCATCAGTTTTTCAGCGACGAGGAAATGCGCTTCCGCGATCACAAGGATTGGCGGGTGACGCTGTTCCCGCCCTATGCGCTCGTGGTCTTCATCCTGATGTCGATCCCGGCTGCCGGCATTCTCGGCCTCGTCTTCACGCCGAATGTCGGCTGGCTGTTCATCTCGACGACGACGGCGATGTATCTGATCTACGAGTTCATGCATTTCTGCTGTCACGTCGACGAGAATTGGTTCGTGCGCTATTGCCCGTTCGTCAATACGCTGCGCCGGCATCACACGGCGCATCACAACGCGCGGCTGATGATGGAGGTCAACATGAACCTGACCTTCCCGATCGCCGATTGGCTGTTCGGCACGTCGGATCTCAACCGCGGCCTTCTCGGCACGCTGCTCAACGGTTACGACACGCGCTTCCTGAAAAGGACATTGCGCGGCACGCCGCGGCGGCCCGATGAAGCGGCGGCGGCTCCGGTCGGCGCGAACTAGCTCTTGCTGCGGGCGCTGCCATGCCGAGCGACGTCAAAGCCATCCTCTCCGCCATCGTGCTGATCGTCGCGGCGATCCTCTCCTATTGGAGCGGATCGCCTATCCGCCACGACTTCTCGACCTTTCTCATGGTCGTCGCCGTCCTCATGGTTGCCGCCATGTGGGTTTTCCCGGAAGCCGGCGCTAAAAAGCGCGTCGTGAAGCGAGCCAAATAACCGAATTGCGTCACCCGCTTTTGGCTCGTTAAATTCATAGGCCGCACCAATTCGCCCCTCAACGTTGAAGATGAGAAGCGCCGTTGTCGTGCTGATCGGCGGGCGGCCGTCTCTTGGAGCAGCGCGCCAGGCAATATGTGCCACGTTGTGATGGTGCTGCGAACGGTCTGCCGCAGGTACGACCAGGTTTGTTGCAAGTAGGCTGCGATGTGCGGACTCGATTGTGTTCGCGACCTCGTCGAGGCCTTGGGCTTCGGTGTCCTCGCGGAACAACGCGCCATTCTCCGCCCAAAGCTCCGCGGTCAAGCTTCGGCGGCGCGCGGCATCTGTTTCATCGCGGCAAGCCAAATATTTTGCCGCCAGATCGGGAGTGTCATGGACCGAAGGATTGAACTGATAGTCGTGGACAATCCGGCCATCCTTATCCAACAGCAGGTAAGCCAAGCCGTTTGCCTCCACTTTCCCATTGTCGGTTGCGAGCATGGCGAAGCCGAGTTTGATCGCCTGGTGATGCGAAACGCCTCTCGCGGCGCGAAAGAAGAATTTGCCCTCACGTAACCATCGATCCCAGGAGCCGGTGACACGCGATTCGATCGCTTCATAGCCGCGGGCGTCGAGCAACCGATAGCAAGTCGTCCCGTTTGGCGCCCAGACTGCGGCGATGCGGCGTCGCCGGACTTCCGGATCGCGCTCGTTCCACACTGCGACGTATCGGTCGATGAAACTCGACAGGCTGTCCATGGTTCGCTGCGATGTGTTTGGGCGTGCGGTCGTCGTCGACCCCGCGTCAAGCCGGATCCACCGCGCGCCCGGATGTTGCAACGGGACGGATCGGCCTACGCCGCGGCTTTGTTGCGCGCCAGCTCGGCCTTGTAGAGCGCCATCTCTTCCAGGAAAGCCTTGGCGATGCTCGGCCTGGTTTGCAGAAATTCACGATAGCTTTTGATGGCCGGCCAAGGCGCAAGATCGACGCTCAACGGCACCGTCCAGTTCAAGATCGTGTAGAGATACGCGTCAGCGACGGTGAAACGATCGAGCAGATATTGGCGGCCGGTGAGGTGGCCGTTGAGATACTTCAGCCGCGATTCATATTTCTTCAGGGTGTGCTGTCGCGTTCCCTCCGGCGCCTTTTGATCGAACAGCGGAATGAAAAACCCCTTGTGCAATTCCGTGCCGATGAAGCACAGCCATTGCTGCAGGTGTGCGCTTCCGATGTCATCCTTCGGCGCGAGTTGCGCCTGCGGATAACGGCCGGCGATGTATTGCAAGATGGCGGCGTTTTCGCTCAGGAACGAACCGTCATCGAGGCGAAGCAGCGGCACCAGCCCCAACGGATAGATGTCGAAATAGTTGGCTCCATCCGGCGTCCGCTTGGTCTTGGGATCGACCTCGATGAACTGGGCGTCCTTGGCGTCGGCTTCGTACAGAGCGATCCGGCTCGCTAACGAACAGGCCATCGGTGAAAAATAAAGTTCCATTTGCGCTCTCCCTTGCGGCATCTTCCGTTGAGACATCTCTCCTTGGAGTTCTGTACCTTCTCGCATAAATTAGAGGCGGTCAAGGATTTCTTGCGAAATGGTACAAAAAAAATCGAAACCCCAATCGAAGCCGCCGCAAAGGCCTCAAGAAGAACCGCCGGCGCGCCGCCGCGGCCGCCCGCGGCAATACGATCCTGAGCGCGCGCTCGCCAATGCCGCCCAGGCGTTCTGGAAATACGGCTATGCGGCGACCTCGCTCGACGATCTGGTGGCGGCGACCGGCATGAACCGGCCGAGCCTTTATGCGGCCTTCGGCGACAAGCGCGATCTTTATCTCAAGACGCTCGATCGCTATCAGCAGCGGTCGCGGGCGATCGGCCAGCAAATCATCGCCGACAATCCGCGCTTGCGGGTTTTTCTCAGGCGCTTCTACGACGCCGCGCTCGACATCTATCTCGCCGGCGGCGATGAGGCGCGCGGCTGTTATTCGATCTCCACCGCGCCGGCGCAAGCCACGACCGATGCGGGCGTGCGTGAATTCCTCGCCGCCAGTATCGGCAGTACGGATGCATTTCTCGCCAGGCAAATCGCCAAGGCGCACGAACGGGGCGAGGTCCCATCGAACGCCGATCCCGGGGCGCTAGCCCAGATCGCGACCGCTGCGATGCATACGATCGCCGTGCGCGCCCGCGTCGGCGTGCCGAGAAAGCAACTCACCGCGCTGGCCGCAGCAACCATCGATTTGATTTGTGGGTCGGAAAAATCGTGACGGACCGCTCGTCGGCTGGTCAATTGGCGTGGTTTCGACTAACAGGTCGCGGCCACACCAACGATAAGACCCCAGCGACAAAACACAGATGACAAAACGGATCGACGGTAAAGCGCGCGCGGATCGCCTCGTTACGGATGTTGCGGCCGCGACCACCAAGCTCAAAGCCCAGGCCGGTATCGAACCGGGCCTTTGTGCCGTGCTCGTCGGTGAGGATCCGGCGAGCCAAGTCTATGTCCGCAACAAGGGCAAAGCCGCGACCGCCGCTGGCATTGCAAGCTTTCAGGAGACCCTGCCGGCGACGATCAGCCAAGCCGAACTGCTGGCGTTGATCGCCAGGCTCAATGCCGATGACCGCGTCGACGGCATCCTGGTGCAGCTGCCGCTGCCGAAACATATCGATCCGCAGCGCGTCATCGACGCGATCGATCCCGGCAAGGACGTCGATGGATTCCACGCCGAGAATGTCGGTCGCTTGTGGAGCGGCGGGCTCGATCGGGCGCTGGTCCCGTGCACGCCCTATGGTTGCCTGATGCTGCTCCGCGACACGCTGCCGCAGTTGAGCGGTGCCGAAGCGGTCGTGCTGGGGCGCTCTAACATCGTCGGCAAGCCGATGGCGGCCTTGTTGTTGGCCGAAAGTTGTACGGTCACGCTCGTTCATTCCAAAAGCCGGGACATTCCGGCGATCCTGCAGCGTGCTGATATTCTGGTCGCCGCCGTAGGGCGGCCCGAATTTGTCCGCGGATCCTGGATCAAGGACGGCGCCGTCGTCATCGACGTCGGCATCAACCGGGTTGCGGGCGCGGAAGGGAAATCCAAGCTGGTCGGCGACGTCGCCTTTGCCGAGGCTCAAGGGATCGCCGGGGCGATTACGCCCGTTCCCGGCGGGGTCGGTCCAATGACCATCGCCTGTCTGCTGCGCAACACCGTGATCGCCGCGTGCCGGCGCCGCGGCCGGGCCGAACCGGAAATCTGAAAAATTAATCTGAATTAACTAAAATTCGCCGTGAAATCTTCTGACAGATCGACGTAATTATCAAAGTTTTTCAATAAGATATGTGGGTTGTGGCCGTTCCGGCGGCGGCCGTTTGCGGGCCTTGCGCCTGAGCCCCCAATCGCTCCCGCGCGATGAGCCTTCGCGACGGAGCAAAAAATATCGTTTTCCAGGCTAAATGCGCCGGAACCTTCGTAAGCTGCACACGTTCGGCTTACGGCTCAGGAGGAGTCCCGTGAAGGGGGAGATTCATGTCCGATCTGCCAAGGCGCGTGGAAAATATCCGCGCCGGGCATTTCCGGCACTTGATCGCACCGCCCCGCAAATCCACGTCAATTCTTGACCGCGCCGCCCGCCTCGGGTGGTGCGCCCCATGAGGCTCGGAGACTGCGATGCCACGCACTTCTGACGTCGCCCGCGCGACCAACAAGAACGGTGCCGCCGCGACGGCCGCCGTCGGCAAGGCGCCGACGCCAGGGGTCAACGGGGGCGAGGCTGCCGAACTGAACGAACTCCTCCACGCGCTGCAAGCCATGCGGGTCGGCGATTTCTCGGTGCGCATGGCGGGCCACCAGGTCGGCCTCATGGGCAAGGTCGCCGACACCTTCAACGAGATCGTCGCCGCCAACCAGCGCATGGCGCGGCAGCTTGAGCGCGTCGGCCAGGTCGTGGGCCGCGAAGGCAAGACCCGTCAG
>Ga0209006_10004649_pt1 | contig 12428 bp, 11 predicted proteins | sample JacPin_JW_Ref_O2_FD_188567 | JGI IMG/M metagenome (GOLD analysis project Ga0209006, IMG submission 188567) | Forest soil microbial communities from Algoma, Ontario, Canada - Jack Pine, Ontario site 1_JW_Ref_O2 (SPAdes) (version 2) | ecosystem: Environmental > Terrestrial > Soil > Boreal...
AGCAGAAGAGTCCCCTCATAGTTCGCATCGTATTCGAGAAAATCGCTATCGTCGCGGCGGCTTACGAACGACCCGGTGAACAGGCCTGAAAATCGTCCGCGATTGTAGCTGAGCCCCACGTAACCGGTGTGCGGTGCACGCCGGAAGGGCCGCGCGCCGACCAGCGGAGAAAATACGCCGATGACGTGGTGCTGCGGCGTGGCCTCCGGGAAACAGGGCTAGCTCGCGGATGCTGACGATCGGAATCAACTATTCACAGATGCATGATTCATCGGCGTGCATCGAGCGCGATGGCGAATTGCTGTTTGCGGTGGCGGAAGAACGGATCAGCCGGGTGAAGCACGACGCCAGGTTTCCGCAGCTGGCCGTCGAGGCGTGCCTTAAGTTTGCAGGTGCGACGGCCGCGAGGGTGGATGAAGTTTGCTTTGGCTGGCAGCGGCCCGGAGCCCTGTTCCGGCATGATTTGTGGTGTTACGCGACCGGCCGGCTTCCGCTGACGTCGCCCTTGCCCAGTTGCACAAGATGATCGGTCGGCCCGACTTCCGGCGCGTGGCCGAGGCGCTGCAGCGAACGCGGCGCATCACCCCGCCGGGGACGGCCGCGGCGTACGATCCGGCGGCGCTGACCGAACCAGCCGAGATCGCCCTGCACGAGGCGCTCACGGTGGTCCGCCATCACGTCGGCGACGACACCGATCTTGAGCACTTCACCGAATCGGCCGATGACCTGACGGGCCCCGTCGCCCTGTTCTTTGAGCAGGTGCGGGTCATGGCGGACGATCCCGCCGAACGCTCGAACCGGCTCGGCCTGCTCGCTGCCGTCGCCGCCCTCGGCGAGCCGGTGCTGTACTGGGACCAGCTGCACCTGTAGACGCGCCGATCAGGCCGGTCCCTGGTCAGGCTGTGCAAGCCGTGGCCCGACTTCCTCGACTCCTTCGCGCCCGACCACAAGGAGGGGCTCGAGGACGGGCTTCGACGGCGTATGGGATCTGATCGGGCTGGGTATGGTCCCGATGCCATTGGCGTTCTGGACTGGCGAGCCGCTGTTCGGCTTCAGCGATGACGGGCCACGCCCGCACGTCCTCATCTACGCCGCGCAGCCCAACGGGCATTCGTCGGCCCACGAGATGCTGGTGGCGGACCAAGGCCACCGGCGGCGCCTGGCGGCGCTGCTCGGTCCGACCCGGGCGGCGGCGCTGTGGGCCCTGGGCGCGCCGCGCGGCACTTCGGCCCATCGGGAGGTAGTCATGGGGTTTTACGGGAAACAGGTCCTACCGCGGATCATCAACGTCGCGTGCGGGACCAAGGCGGCGGAGCCGCTGCGACGCCGGGTCTGCGGTGGCCTCGAGGGAGAAGTGGTCGAGCTCGGCTTCGGGTCGGGGCTCAACGTTCCGTTCTACCCGGCCGCGGTCACCCGGGTGACCGCGGTCGAGCCCTCTGACGTCGGCTGGAAGCTGGCCGCCGAGCGAGTCAAGGCGGCCACGGTGCCGGTACGGCGGTCCGGGCTGGACGGCCAGTCACTGCCGTTCCCTGACGACAGCTACGACGCCGCCCTGTCCACCTGGACGCTGTGCACGATCCCAGACGTCGACGCCGCCCTGCGCGAGGTCCGGCGGGTGCTGAAGCCCGGCGGCACCCTGCACTTCCTCGAGCACGGGCTGGCGCCCGACGAGCAGGTCCGCCGCTGGCAGCGGCGGCTCGATCCGGTGGAGTACCGGCTGGCGGGGGGCTGCCACTTCACCCGCCCGATCGTCGACCTGCTAACGGCCGCCGGGTTCACGCTCGGGGAAGTCGACGTCTTCTACGAGCAGGGGGCGCCGAAGTTCGCCGGCGCCGACTCCATGGGCACGGCGGTGTCGCCCTAGCCGAGACACGGAGGCGACCCCTCCAACGGGCCCGAGAATCAACATCAACGTGGACAACACTGACGTTGACGAGTGATCCTCGATCGGCATACGCTCGTCCCCGAGGGCCGGGGCAGGTCGTGCCGAGAAGGGGAACACCACATGAATGAGCCGCGAGAAGGCAAGCTGTTCATCGGCGGGGAGTGGCGGGCCGCCTCCGACGGCGGCACCTTCGAGGTCATCAACCCGGCCGATGAGTCGTTCGTCGGCACCGCCGCCGACGCCACCGCCGCCGACGTGTCCGACGCCGTCGGCGCCGCCCGCACCGCCTTCGACACGACCGCCTGGTCGACCGACGTCGATTTCCGCCGCGCCTGCCTGCGGCAGCTCTCGGCCGGGCTGCGAAAGACGGGCGCCGAGCTCGCGCAGATGGCCACCCTCGAGGCCGGCATCCCCTCCAACCAGGCCAACCTCATCGACTCGGTGATCGAAGAGGTCGAGTGGACAATCGCGCTGATGGACCGGTTCGGCTGGGAGGTCGACCTGCCCGCGTTCGAGATGCTGGGCCTGCGCAGCAACCGGCGGGTCCGCCAGGAGGCCCGCGGCGTCGTCGGCGCGATCACCCCCTGGAACGCGCCCACCAGCATGAACGTGGGCAAGGCGGCCCCCGCGCTGGCGGCCGGGAACACGGTCGTGCTCAAGCCCGCGCCGGACACCCCGCTGTCGGCCGTGATCCTGGCCGAGGTGATCGCCAACCACACCGACATCCCGCCCGGCGTCTTCAACATGATCACCTCGAACAACAACGAGGTCGGGGGCGACGGGCTCACCGGCGACCCGCGGGTGAACATGTTCCACTTCACCGGCTCCACCGCCGTCGGCCAGCGCATCGCCAGCCGGGCCGCGATCGGCTTCCGCAAGGTCGTGCTCGAACTCGGCGGCAAGTCGGCCAACCTCATACTCGACGACGCCGACCTCGACACCGCGATCCCGTACAGCGTCGGCATGTGCATGTACAACAGCGGCCAGGGGTGCCTGCTGCCGACCCGGATGGTGGTCCACGCGAGCAGGTACGACGAGGCGCTCGAGCGCGCGATCGCGGTCACCCGGGCGCTGCCGTGGGGCGACCCCCGCGACCCGGCCACCCTCGTCGGCCCGATCATCCGCCGCGGCCAGCTGGACCGGATGGCGGGCCTGGTCGACCGCGCCCGCGAGGCGGGGGCGACGATCGCTGTCGGCGGCCACATCAGCGACCGCTTCGAGCGGGGCTTCTGGTATGAGCCCACCGTCGTCACCGGGGTCGGCGAGGATTCCGAGATCGCCCAGACCGAGGTCTTCGGCCCGGTCCTCACGATTCTCAGGTACGACGGCGACGACGACGAGGCGATCCGCATCGCCAACGCCACCAAGTACGGCCTGGGCGCCTTCGTCCAGACCGCGAGCCCCGACCGGGCCTGGAAGATCGCGCACGCGGTCCGCTCGGGCGGAGTGGCGATCGGGCCCTCGTTCTGGGTCGCCGCCGACACGCCCTTCGGCGGCTACGGCGCCAGCGGCCTCGGCCGCGAGCGCGGCGTCGAGGGCTTCCTCGAGTTCCTCCAGGCCAAGGCGATCTCCACCCCGGCCGCCCCGGCCGTCCCGCCCTCCCACGCCGCCCCGGCCGCCTGATGGCGGAACCGCCGCCGGGAACCGTCATCGTCGGCGCGTCGGTGGCCGGCCTGCACGCCGCCGAGCAGCTGCGGGCGGCCGGCTACGGCGGCGCCATCGACCTCATCGACGCCGAGACCCGGCTGCCCTACGACCGGCCCCCGCTGTCGAAGAGCGTCCTGCTCGGCCAGGCAGGACACGACGACATCAGGCTGCACGACGACGCCGCGCTGGCCGCGCTGGGGGTGGAACTGCACCTCGGGGTGCCGGCCACCGAACTGCGCGACCGCACCGTGCACCGCCAAGACGGCCGCGAGTTCACCGGCGACCACGTCATCCTCGCCACCGGCCTGTCGTCGCGCCCGCTGCCCGGCCAGCACGCGGCGGCTAGCGTCCGGACGCTGCGGACGCTGGACGACGCCCTCGCGCTGCGCGAGCGGATGCTGGCCGGGTCTTCGATCGCGATCATCGGCGCCGGGCTGATCGGGTGCGAGGTCGCGTCGGCCGGCCGCGACCTCGGCCTCGACGTCACCGTGGTCGAGGCGCTGCCCGCCCCGATGGCCCGCGCGCTCGGGGGCCGCGCGGGCGCGCTGTTCGCCGGGCTGCTGCGCGACCGAGGCGTCCGGCTGCTGACCGGCGCCCGCGTCCGATCCATCGACGGGGACGACGATCGCGCCACGATCACACTCGGCGACGGCACCGTGATCGCCGCCGATACGGTCCTGGTGGCCGTCGGCTCGGTGCTGAACACCGGCTGGCTCGGGTCGATGACGACCGGAGAAGCCGGCCTGATCTGCGACGCCGCCGGCCAGGTGGCAGGCCAGCCCGGCCTGTACGCGGTGGGGGACATCGCCAGCTGGCCCGACCCGGTGACCGGCGGGCACCGCCGCCAGGAGCACTGGATGAGCGCCCGCACGCAGGCGGCCGCCGTCGCCGCCCTCATCGCCGGCCGGCCGCCGTCGCCGCCCAAGCCGGACTACGCCTGGACCGACCAGTTCGGTCTGCTGATCCAGATCCTCGGCCGCCCCGAGCTCGCCGACGCCACCGCGCTGCTCGAGAGCGCCGCGCCGCCGCCCGAGGCACCCCGCGGGACGGTCCTCGGGTACTTCGCGCGCGGCCGCATCGTCGGCGCGCTGATCTTCGGCGCTCCCCGCCGCAAGGGCCTGTACCACCGGCTCATCGCCGCGGGCGCTCCCATCGGCGAGTTCGCCGAGGCCGCGGGCTCAGCCGAGCCGTTCGCCTAGCCGCCGCCCGTCCGGCCCGGCGCTCACGCCTGGCCGGCGCTCACGCCTGGCCGGCGTCCCCCCGGGGCCGGCGCAGCCCCACCGTCCGCTCGGCGATGTCCACGTACCGCACCGCCAGCTCGGACGGGGTCAGCCGCCCGCCGTCGGGCCGGAACCAGAGCGTGATCGCCTGGATCATGCCGAGCAGGGCGCGCCCGGTCTCCGACGGCGAGGTCACGTCGAACACCCCCGCCGCCGCCCCCTGGGAGATCGTGTCCGCCACCATCTGCTCGACCCGCCGCCGCTGAACGCTGTAGAGCTTGCGGGCGGCGGGGGACAGGGCCCGGATCTCCGCGTCCATCGCCCCGCTCTTCAGGTGGTTGGCCATGTACAGGGCGAGGCACTCGACCAGGTTCCTGAACCGGTCGGCCGGGTCGTCGCCGGCCTCGCTGAGGGCCTGCTCGCAGCGGTCGATGACGTTGCTGATGGAGCGGTCGAGCAACGCCGCGAGGATGGCCTCCTTGTTGGCGTGATGGTAGTAGAGGGCAGGGACGGTGACCCCGACCCGGCTGGCGATGTCGCGCACGGTCGTGCCGTGGAACCCGACCTCGTAGAACAGGTCGCGCGCGGTCGCCAGGATGGGGGAGAGGTCCTCGTCGTCGGCGCTCCGCCACGCGCCACTCGCCTGTGCCACCCTGCCCCCCACCATCGTCAACGAATTCCCACTGAGACAGCCAAAAGGATAACGAGAACTTCCCGAGCACGTCGCGGGCGATGAGCAGCTTCATGATCTCGGTCGCCCCGCCGTAGATGGTCTGCACCCGCGCGTCGACGAAGGCGCGCGCGATCGGGTACTCCGCCATGTAGCCGTAGCCGCCGAACAGCTGCAGGCAGCGGTCGACGGTGCGCTTGTGCACCTCGGTCGCCCACCACTTCGCCTTGGCCGCGTCGACCGGGGTCAGCGTGCCCGCGTTGAGCGCGCGGACCGCGTCCCGGATGTAACTGCCGGTGACGTCGACCTCGGTCGCGATCTCCGCGATCGTGAACTGGATGCTCTGCTGAGCGGCGAGCGGCTTGCCGAAGGCGCGCCGCTCCCGCACGTGGTCGGCGGTCCAGGCCAGCGCCGACGCCGCCGCGCCGAGCGAGGTGACGGCGATCGACAGCCGCTCAAGCGGCAGGTTCTCCATCAGGTAGACGAAGCCCCGGCCGGGGTCGCCGAGCACGTTCTCGGCCGGCACCCGCACGTCGGTGAAGAACAGCTCGGCCGTGTCCTGCGCGTGCAGGCCGATCTTGCGCAGCTTGCGCCCGCGCTCGAAGCCCGCCGCGTCCCGCTCGACGACGAACAGCCCGAACGGCGGCGGCCCGGCCTCCCCGCCCGCCCCGGTCCGGGCGACGACGATGACCAGGTCCGACTGGATGCCGTTGGTGATGAAGGTCTTGGCCCCGTTCAGTATCCAGTCGTCGCCGTCGGGCCGGGCGGTGCTGGTGATGCCCTGCAGGTCGCTGCCGGCCGACGGCTCGGTCATCGCGATCGCGCCGATCAGCTCGCCCGCGCACAGCCCCGGCAGCCACCGCCGCTGCTGGGATTCGGTGCCGAGCCGGAGCAGGTAGGGGATGAAGACGTCGTCTTGAAGCGCGAAGCCGGAGTTCAGGCTGGCGGCGCCGACCGCCGCGAGCTCCTCCGCCAGCACGCAGCGGAACCGGTAGTCGGCGGTGCCGCCGCCCCCGAACCGGTCAGGGACAGCGAAGCCGAGCAGTCCGTGCTTGCCCGCCGACAGCCAGGTCGCCCGGTCGATGATCCGCCGCTCGTCCCACTCCTCGAGGCGCCCGGCGACCTCGCGGCCGACGAACTGGCGCACGGCGGACCGGAAGTCCTCGTGCTCGGGCTCGAAGAAATCCCTGTTCCCGTCCATGGCGGCCCCTTCGGTCGGTCTCGGCTGGGCTCAGTCTATCTAGCGCTCGCTAAGTTTAGAAAGAGATCAAAATCGTCCTATCGAACGGACCCTGTCTCCGCCTCCGCCCCTCAATTACTCGGCACGCGTTGTAACCGGCCGAGCGCGTGATCGAGGAACCGCTCACCGGCGCGCCATCCTTCCATCCGGCCTTCCGCCGGTCGCCGCGCCCGCTTGGAGCAGCCGCTTGGATACCTTGCCGGTGTCGGTCAGCGGGAGCTCCCCGGCCGTCATGACCCGGACCGAGGTCGGCGTCTTGTAGGCCGCCGCCCGGCCCGCCATCCACGTGCGGACGTCGCCGATGAGTGCCTCGCGGGCGTCGGCGGGCACGCTCGAGACGAGCACGCAGCCGACCGACTGGTCGCCGTCCGCGGTGGCGAGCCCGAAGACGAAGGCCTCGTCGACCAGGGGGTGCTGCACCAGCAGCGACTCGACCTCGGCCGGGGAGATGTTGATCCCCTTGACCTTCATCATCTCGTGGCTGCGGCCGAGGTAGTGCAGCCGCCCGTCGGCGTCGAGCCGGCCGAGGTCGCCGGTGCGGAACCAGCCGCCGTCGGCGAACGCTCGGGCCGTCAGCTCGGGGGCGTCCAGGTAGCCGGGGGTGATCGCGCCGCGGATCTCGATCTCGCCGACCTCATCCGGGCCGGCCACGACGCCGTCGACCATGATCCGAAGCTCCTGGGTGGGCAGTACCCGGCCCTGCGACCCGGCCCGGACGCCGACCGGGTCGTCCCAGGCGGTGATCGTCGAGTGGCCGTAGCCCTCGGTCATCCCGTACGCGTTGCAGACCTGCCCGACCCCGAGCACCTCGATCGCCAGTCGCAGGTCCTCCCGCGTCGCGTTGGCGGTCCCGGTGCGCAGCGCCGAGATGTCGAACCGGCCCAGGTCGGGGCAGGCGGCGAGGGCCCGGGTGATCGGCGCGACCCCGTAGTAGACCGTGCACCCCTGTCGCTCGATGAACGCGAGCGCCGACCGAGCCTCGAACCGCTCCTGCAGGCACAGCGTCGCCGCGTGGACCAGCGCGTTCGGCAGCGCGTTGCAGCAGCCGAAGACGAAGAACAGCGGCGACGCGAACCAGAACCGATCACAGGGCCGAACCCCCTGCCGTTCGCCGATCGCGTGCGCGGTCCGAACCAGACCCCCCTGCGTCAGCCGGACCGCCTTCGGCTCGGCCGAGCTTCCGCTGGTAAAGACCAGCAGCGCGTCGTCCGATTCCTCTACCGGCGCGTTCCGCAGGATCTCGAGCGAACTCGGCGCCTCCGGCGGATCACCCACCCCGAGAACCGGCAACCCCGTCGGCCCCGGCGCCCCCGGTGCCCACCGGAACGAGCCCAGGTACCGCCCAGAACCCAGACGCTCCCCGACGGCGTCCGCAAACCGCCCCGACGCGAGCCCGAAGATCTCGTCCTGGGTGATGATCACCCGCAACCGGGCCCGCTCTGCCACCGCCAGCAGCTCTTCCTCCCGGTACCAGGTGTTGAGCGGTACCAGGTCGAGCCCGGCCGCGTGGGCGCCGAAGAACGTCGCGCACCAGCGGATGCCGTTCGGCAGCAGGACGCCGACGCGCTCGCCGGGCCGGAGCCCGAGCGCGGTGAACTGCCGGGCCAGCCGGGCCGCCTGGACCGCCATCATGCCGTAGGTCAGCTCCCCGTCCTCGGCGACGACGAACGAGCGGTCGGGGTAGCTCGCGGCGACGGCGGCCAGCACGGCCGGTGTTGTCAGGCGGGTCAGCTGCTCGAACCGGTACACGTTCTCCTTCCTAACACAAATGTTGACCGCATTCAACATAAACGTTGACTAGCGGGCGTCCCGCCGCCCACACTGGGGAGGCTGGCTAGCTGAGAGGAGGGGCGGATGGCCGCCGTTGAACTGACGTCCGCTGACGACGGAGTCCTGCAGATCACCCTGCGGCGCCCGGAGGCGCTGAACGCCCTGAACTACCCGATGGTGCTCGACTTCCTGGCGGTGCTCGACGAGGTCGAATCCTGCCAGGATCTCCGCGCCGTCATCCTGACCGGGGCCGGCCGGGCCTTCTGCGCCGGATTCGACCTGCGCGGCTACGGCGACGACGACCGGGTGGCGGCCCAGGGCCAGATCCGCGGCCTGCTCACCCGCCAGGCGGAGATCGCCCGCATCCCGGTCCGCCTGCACGAGCTTCCGGTGCCGGTCATCGCGGCCGTCAACGGCCCCGCGGCCGGCGCGGGCCTGTCGCTCGCGGCCGCGTGCGACATCCGCATCGCCGCCGGCGGCGCGATCTTCTCGGCCGCGTTCCTCCGGGCCGGGTTCACCGGCTGCGACCTCGGCTCGTCGTGGCTGCTGCCGCGGATCGTCGGCACCGGCCGCGCGCACGAGCTCATTCTCACCGCCCGCCGCTTCGACGCCGCCGAGGCCCTCGCGATCGGCCTGCTCAGCAGCGTCGTCCCGGCCGAATCACTGCTCGCGTCGGCGCTTTCCATCGCCGACTCGATCAAGCAGCACCCGCCGCTGTCGGTCGCGCTGACCAAGAAGGGCCTGTGGCTCGCGACCGAGACCCCGTCGCTGGCCGCGTCGGTCGAACTCGAGAACCGCCAGCAGGTGCTCAGCGCCCTCACCGAGGACCAGCCCGAGGCCGTGCTCTCCTTCCTGGAGAAGCGCGCGCCGAAGTACGTCAACCGGTGAAGTCGCCGCGCGTTAGACGCTCTGGCCGGCTGGGGCGCCGTAGCCGTTGAGGAAGATCTCGGTGAAGGTCTTGCTGATCTCCTCGGTCGACCACTTGCCCCCCGGCCGGTACCACCGGTGCATCCAGTTGATCATGCCGAACAGGGCCAGCGAGCACACCTCGCTCGGCAGGTCGGCCCGGAGCGTGCCGTCCCGGCGTCCCTTGTCCAGGATCGAGCGCACCAGCGACTCGTACCGCCGGGTGCGCGCGATGACATCGGTCGCCCACTCGGTCTCCTGGCGGGCGATCCGGCCGAGGTCCTCCATGTACACGGCGATGTGCGGGTAGTTCTCGGCGTAGGAGGTCACCATCGACTCGATCAGGGTGCGGATCTTGTCGGCGGTGGACGCCCGGCTGCGCTTGATCGCCTCGGCCGCCTTGACGTCGCGGGCGAGGACGTCGCGGACGATCTCCTGCAGCAGTTCTTCCTTGCTGCCGATGTAGTAATACAGCGAGGCGCGGTCCGTGTTCAGCGCGTCCGCGATGTCGCGCAGCGTGGCGGCGTCGAAACCGCGCTCGCGGAACACCCGCGCAGCGGCCAGGATGATCTCCTCGCGCCGGGCGATGTACGCCGCGCCGCCCTCCTCGAGGGCGGCCTTGCGCCGCGCCTCGATGCCGCTTGTGGCCATGCAGGCTGCCTCCGCCGGGATTCCAACGTCGAAGTTGACTGACGAAAATGTTAGCATCCCCGCCGGAGCCGGACCGAACGCGTTCGATGATGGTGGGTCAGGAGGCGAAGAAGAGCGCGTCGGCGTTGGTCGCCACGAACTTCGTGAACCGGCCGGCGTCCTTGAACGGCAGCGCCCGGGCCTCGCGCAGACAGCGCTCGTGCGTGAGCAGCGGGTAGTCGCTGGCGAACATGACCCGGTCCGCCCCGCGGGTGTTGGCGTAGTCGATGATCGGCCGGGGGATGTGCTTGGGCGCGATCGCCGAGCTCATGTAGTGCACGTTCGGCCACTTGACCATCAGCTTGACGCAGGTGTCGACCCACGGCTCGCCGCCGTGCTGGAGCACGATCGTCAGCTCGGGGAAGAAGCAGGCCACGTCGTCGACCGGCATCGGGTCCTGGTACTTGCCGGGGACGCGGGGGCCGGGGAAGCCGACGTTGAGCCCGACCGGCACGCCGAGCTCGGCGCACTTGGCGTACACCGGGTAGTAGGCCGGGTCGTTGTAGTACAGCCCGGTCTGCAGGCCCATCATCCGGATCAGCCGGTACCCGGACCGGACGAGCTCCTCGACCAGGCGAACCGCCCCCATCCCCTGGCGCGGATCGACCACGTGCGACAGGCCGAAGCGCTCGGGGTGCTTGTCGTGAGCGGCCATGACCCACTCCCGGTCGCCCTCGACCGTGTAGCCCGAGCAGAGCACGCCCTTCTCGACGCCGGCCTCGTCCATCTCGTCGACGAGTTGTTCGAGCGTCGTGCCGCGCTCCATCCGCTCCCGCAGCCCCGGGAACAGGTAGGTGACGTCCAGGCCGTCCAGCGCCGGGGTGATGTTGGGGTTGATCCAGGCGTCCACAACGCCGGGTGGCAGGTCGAACATGTCCGGAGTCTACGTTCGCGTTGACTGACGGGTCAACACTATTGCTGACAGCGGGGACTTGCTATGATGTAGTCAACACAAGAGTTGACAGGTCGAGGTCTACTGCGGGATGCTCTGCTCGCAGAGGCAAATCGAGCCGTCTCGTATGGAGGTTGGCGATGAAGTTCCATCTCATTCAGCCCGGCATGATAGGCCGGAAGACCGACATCGAGAAGGGGATGGCCGGTCAGGACAAGGAGCTGTACCAGCGGTACCTCGAGGAGATCCGCGGGTACATCCGGCTGGCTGATGAGCTCGGCTACGCCAGCTACGGTCACAACGAGCACCACCTGCAGATCGAGGGGTTCGAGATCACGAACCACCCCGGCATGTTCAGCCTCTTCGTCGGCCTGCACTCGCAGCGGATGAAGGTGGCCACGCTCGGCTACGTGCTCCCGACGCACAACCCGGTCCGCGCGGCCGAGGAGATCGCCACCCTCGACCACATGCTCAAGGGCCGCCTGCTTGTCGGCTTCACCCGCGGCTACCAGAGCCGCTGGGTCGGCTCCTACGCGGCCGTCCCCGGCGTCAACGCGACCACACCCGACCTGGCCAAGAGCCGCGACGAGATCGACACGATGAACCGCGAGATCTTCGAGGAGTCGCTCCAGATCGTCAAGAAGGCGTGGCTGAACTCGACGTTCAGCTACGAGGGCAAGTACTGGCAGTTCCCGCCCAAGAGCGGCCTGACCGGGCACCCCGCCTACGAGAAGTACGGCGCCGGGATGGGCGACGACGGCATGGTGCACGAGATCGGCATCGCGCCCCGCCCGTACCAGGACCCGCACCCGCCGCTCTACGGGGCCTTCGCGCACAGCATGCGCACGATCGACATGTGGGCCCGCGAGGGCGGCAAGCCGATCGTCATGGCCAACCAGATGGAATTCTGCGAGGCCCTCTGGGACCGGTACATCAAGAAGGCGGGGGAGGCCGGGCGCGACGTCAAGCGCGAGGACGCGGCCGCCTGGGGCGGCGTGCTGATGCTGGGCGACAACCCCGACCGGCTGGCCGAGATCAAGGCCGACCACGACTGGTACTGGAACACCTTCTTCCTGCCGTTCGGCCAGGGCTACGCGAACTGCCTCATCGGCAACGCCGACCAGGTCTCGCAGCAGATCGAGGACGCCCAGAAGCGCCTCGGCTTCACCGAGATGTGGGTGCAGTTCGGCCAGGGCCACCTGGACCCGGAGGAGAACGCGGAGGAGCTGTACAAGTTCGCCAACGACGTCATCCCCCGCTTCTCCGACAAGGCCGAAGACGGGACATGGGTCTGACCCGAGATGATCGGGGCGTCGCCACCTACACCGTGGACGACGCCCCGACCCGCAACGCGCTCGGCACGGCGGCCCTGCGGGACCTCGACCAGGCCCTGGCCGGCCTGGCGGCCGACCCGTCGATCCGGGTCATCGTCCTCACCGGCGCGGGCGCGGTGTTCTCCTCGGGCGCCGACCGCTCCGAACTCGGCGACCCGGCCCTGATCGAGTCCT
>Ga0209006_10004650_pt1 | contig 12427 bp, 11 predicted proteins | sample JacPin_JW_Ref_O2_FD_188567 | JGI IMG/M metagenome (GOLD analysis project Ga0209006, IMG submission 188567) | Forest soil microbial communities from Algoma, Ontario, Canada - Jack Pine, Ontario site 1_JW_Ref_O2 (SPAdes) (version 2) | ecosystem: Environmental > Terrestrial > Soil > Boreal...
GCGGGCGGCGGCTTGCAGCCCAAGGCCGGGAGCCGGGCAAACCCCAGGCGGCCCCGGACAACTTCGCGCCGGGGCAGTTCGGCCATCCTGGCTTCCCGTTCCGCGGCGTACTCGGGACTGGTCGCCCGGACAACCAAAACCGGGTCCATCGGCCCTTCCGCCAAGTACGCCTTCACGAAGGCGATCTCCGCCTCTGTGGGCCCCCTGCCCGCGTTGTCGAGATCATCGACCATGCCGCCCATATGCATTAGAGCGTCCCCGACTTTGCGATCGCGCCCAAGTGTCGGGCGCTTGGTTTTAAGGTGCGCTTGAAGGTTTCACGTTCGACTTGCACCAGGCCAAAATGTTCACCGTAGCCGCGAGTCCATTCGAAGTTATCGAGCAGCGACCAGTACAGGTAGCTTCTGACGTCGATGCCCTCCTCCACGCAGCGCCGCACTTCTCCTAATGCCGCATCGATATAGGCAATTCGTCGCGTGTCATCATCCGTCGCAATCCCACTTTCGGTCACGAAGATCGGCCGCCCGATGCGCTGCGCCGCGAAGCGGAGAGTTCCCCCCAATGCCTGAGGATAGAACTCATAACCTGCGGCGGTCATTTCGGCGCCCTCCGGCGGCGGCAGGCGTCCTTGAGATCCTACGAGCACTCGTGTGTAAGTCTGCACGCCGATAAAGTCGGCGCGGCGGGCCACCTCCAGCCAAGGACCATATAGAAGGGAGATGAGTGCTTCGGCCAAGTGCCCTTCTCCGACTCCCTGTACGTCCTGCATGGTGAGAGTGAGTCCCACCGGGAAATTGCCGGGACCCGCTTTCATTGCCGCGACGGCCTTTGCGTGCGCGTCAACCAAAATCGGTTCCGTTACGTCGATGGGCGCAAAGAGAAGCGAGGAGAAGCGCTCGGCGCCTGACGCCTTGGCACACCGGGACAACATTGCCTCGATGACCGCCTGCGCATCGGCGCCGAGATCCATCTGGGCAATCAGCCGTTGAATGTTTGCTTCGTTGAACGTCGAGGCGTAGCCGATCAAGTCGCCGAGCCGCTGTGTCGCCTTTTCGGCAAAACGCGCGAAAAGGTCCGCCCCGTCGGGAACTTCGAACCCGCCGCGCGCCGCAAACCACCGCGGCACGGTAAAATGATTGTAGGTCACCATCGGCGCCAGTCCGCGCCGATGACAGGCGTCGAGCAACCGGCGAACACGATCGAGTTCCGCCGACGAGAACATACCGGGTTCCGGCTCGATCCGGGCCCACTCGATTCCAATCCGATGACAGTTAAAGCCAAGGTCCGCAGCGATGGCGATATCTTCCTCAAATCGGTTGTAGCTGTCGCACGCATCCCGGGAGGGCTCGCGGAAGAGCGTCGGCGACACGTTCTCGCAGAGCCACGCGTCCGAGTTGATGTTGTTCCCTTCGCTTTGATGGGCGGAAATTGCGGTACCCCACAAAAAGCCTTGCGGGAGCGCCTTGGGAATCCGCGTGGTCAAGGAGTTTCTCCATCCGCCTTCGAGGCAAGGCGCGGGTAGAGATGGCGGAGTGTCTCGGCTAAGACCGCGATCGATTTCTCGACCTCCGCACGATTCTGCATAAAGACCGCTTCGAGCGCTAAGCCTCGGACTGCGGCGACGAATAGTCGATGCACAGCCTCACCATCCGGTCGATCCTCGATCCCAGCGGCGTGCATCCGCTCAATCACCCACGCATGCGCTTCAACGTCTATTTTCTGTTGCGCCTCGCGAAGCCTGGCGGCAAGATCGGCATCGGACCGCGCGGCGAGCATGATTTCCATGACCGCGATTGCCGAGGGACGGCTGATCACTTCCCACATGGTTGCGGGGAGCGAACGCAGCCATTCGATTGGCGACGTGGCGGCCACCGATCGCTCGTAGTGTTCGCTATCTTGTTCATAGACGGCGCGCAACACCGCAATCATCAAGTCCGTCTTTGCGGGGAATTGATAGGTGACGGCCCCCCGGCTGACTCCCGCTTCATTGGCGACCAGCGTGATGGTGGTGGGCCCGTATCCCAACCGATGGATACAATTGATCGCGGCCTCAATCAGCTTGGCGCGGGTGTCGGCGGTTCGCTCGGCCTGAGGTCGTCGCGGTCGCCGTGGCGACGCCGTTGTGGGAGTGTTCATGTCGGACAGTGTATCGTCACTCCCGTTGTGCGCCATTACTTCACCGCTCATGAGGAAAGATGCTCTGCCCAGAATGCCGCGATCTCAGCCCAGGCAGCTTTCCCTTCCGGCGCGTCGGCCAGGAGGGATTGGAATACATGCGGCATGCCCTCGTAGAGTTCGAGCCGCGATGCCTGGCCGGCGGCTCGCACGGCGCGGTGCAAGCGGACGCTGTCGCTCAGCAGCAGTTCCCGCGTTCCTACTTGGAACAGGACAGGAGGAAACCCGCGTGTGAAGTCCCCATGCACGGGCGAGACGAAGGGATGGTCCAGTTGTCCGTCAGGGGCGTAGGCCCGATACGCCAAACGGAGCATCCGCGGGTCGAGATAGTCGACCGACGCAAGCGTCACGCTGGTGTCGCCTTCGCTCGCAAGATCCGTGACCGGCGACAACAACACGAGGGCCGCCGGCATGCACAAGCCGCGTTCGCGCAGCATCAACGTTGACGCGGCCGCGATACATCCGCCCGCGGAATCCCCGATGAGACCCAGTGCGCGTGCGGGCCGCTCCTGCTCGAGCGCACCCCACGCCGCAGCGACTTGGTCGAGGATGGTCTTCCAAGTGCCCCGCGGGGCAAGCGTGTAGTCAATCGAGAACACGCGGCGTCCGCTCGTGGACGCTGCCAGCGCGGCGGTCAGCACGTTCGCGCGAGCGGATCCTTGCACGAAGCCGCCGCCGTGAATGTAGAGAAGTGCCGTGCCATCATCGGTGTAATCGCGCGACCGGACGTCAAGGGCCGCTACGCCACCCAGGTTTCGCTCAGTGACCACGGGCGCGAGCATGTCAAGGGCGGAGCGGCTGAGCTGCTCGGCGAAGAGTACTCCGCGCTCAACCGCAGCATCGAAATCCTCCAGTGTTTGCGGGAGCGCCGCAACAGGCAGAGCAGAGAAAATCGCACGAGTTGTCTCAAGTTTTGCTCGGGCTTCATTTGACACCGACGGAGCGATATACAAGCGCGGATCGACCTTGTGACTACTCATATCATTTCACCTGAGGGCGTTGCCGAATTCGCCGTCCGCCCTGCCCACTCAAAACCTTCCATCCAGGGAGATTCCAATCACGCGCCGCGATTCCGGTCCCGCGATCTGTACGTAAGACTGGGGATCGAATTGCTGGGCAGCGGTCGGTGTCGCGAAGCGGACGATGGGCCGGTACTGATCGAACATGTTCCGCACGAAGATCGACACCCCGTAGCGCCCATCATTCCGACGCAGGCCCAACCGGGCGCCGAAGATGGTAGCCGCCGCGTTGCTGTCGATCGGATCGTAAGCCGCGTCGAAGTTGATCCGGGAGGTGTAGACCGCGTCGACCGAGACAAAACCCGAGAGTCCGTCGCGCAATTTCTCCGCATATTCGACGCTGGTCGTCACCTTCCATTGAGGCGCACCGACCAGTTCGTTTCCATGCGCGTCGGTAGTGCTGATTGCTCCGCCGCCGGCGGTGAGGGTCTGGCAGCCCTGTGCGACGCTCTGCAGTTGCGAACATGCGACCCTATATCCACTGCCATACTTGGCGCTGTTGAAGAGGCCCCCGACATTGACGGTGAGTTCGTGAACCGGCCGGCCGATCAACTCGAAGGAGACGCCTTTGCTCGTGAGCGACGGTGCGTTACCAAAGACGAACTGATTGATCGCGGGATCGAAAAACTGCGTCTGGAAATCGGTAACCCTGTTGTAAAAGACAGCCAGGTTCGCCGCCAGCCTACCATCCAGTACCGTGCTCTTCAGACCGATCTCGCCCGCGTGTGGAATTTCGGGTTGAACGAGTATCGGAATGTCGGGGCCACCCGATTGGTCGTTGACCGCCGGACCCTTGTATCCGCGAGTGTACGTAGCGTAGATCATCACATCATGAGAGAAGTCATATTGCGCACCGGCGCGATAGGAAAAGTAGCGGTCACTCGCCTTGCCCTCCACGCCTTCGATGCTGGCAAACGGCGCGACTGCACCCGACGCAAGCGATCCTTTCGTGACGGCACCGACGTCTTCGTTTCCATAGCGACCGCCCAGGATCAGATGGAGCGCTTGCGTAATGTTGACCGTCGCCTGACCGAATGCCGCAGCGCTTCGCGTCGTCGAAGTCGTCGCAAGCGTTTGACCGAGGGGAAATGGTAGGCCGAGGGCGGCAAGAAGATCCCCAAGCTGGGTATTCGATGCGTTCAGGTAGCTATGGAAATAATAAAGGCCCGCAACGTAGTCGACCAGGCCGCCCGTCGGCGAGGTGACCCGAAACTCCTGGCTCACGTTGTGAATGTTTTCCGGCGAGGCGTTCATGTTGAGAACGTCTACCGGTACGTTGTCCGCGTCGCTGCCGTAGCTATGGGCCGTGAATCCTCGATAGGCGCTGATGGAGGTCAATGTGAAATCTCCGAATCTTGCGTCGATCTGACCGGAAAATCCGTAAGAGGCACTCGTCGTGTGGTTCCCTCCGTCGATGCAGCCGTCGATGTTGTCCTGTCTAACGTTGACGCCGCATCCGGCGAGGCGGGACGACAGCAGACTGCCGGGCGTGGAGTAGTACACCGTCCATGGTGCGCCACCCCGGCGGATGAAGTCACTGTAGTCCGCAATCAGGTTGACGCTGATGTTGGATGCAGGATCCCATTTGAAGCGCCCACGCACGCTCTCGCCGTCCACATTGTAGTAAGTCCCATCGTACCGGTTGTACTGGGTATTCGGCGACTGACTGTAGGCACCGGTAATGCGAAGCGCCGCGTTGTCGGCGACCGGGATATTGACGATACCCCGGCCAACGTAGTTATTTCGCGTGCCGACATCGGCGTGACCATCTACCTCGAAGTGGTCGGAGTCGGGTGCATTGGTGACGACGTTGATGAGACCGGCGGATGAGTTGCGGCCGAACAGCATGCCCTGAGGTCCCTCCAGCACTTCCACGCGGGCCACATCGAACAGCTCCGGCGGGTTGAGGGAGGTGTTCGCGAGCGAAACGCCGTCAACCACCACACCGACACTGCCCTCAGCCGAACGGGAGAACGACACACTGCCGACGCCGCGAATGCTGAGCGCGCCGAAGGGTCCCGCCGCGTTCAGCGACGGCACGCTGCGGGTCAGATCGACCACCTCGTTGATGTTCTGCTGCGTGAGTTGCGTTCCACCGACCACGGTCACGGCCATAGGCACGTCCTGCAGACGTTCCTCGCGTTTGGTCGCGGTGACGATGATTTCCGTAATCTCGCCGCTCGAGGTGAAGGTCGAACCTGGCGCGCCAGCCTCGGGCACCGATTGAGCGAAGACTCGTATACCGACCCCGACTAGTATGCCGCCCAGCGCGAGCGCGACCCGCTTCGAATTTGTCACGATTCCTACCCCCCGTTCCGCGATGATCGGTCACCGTCTGGGGCGTACTATAGCCGTTCACTAACAAAACGTACAGCCGGTTTGTTAGTAATATGCCGCGAATATGTATGGTGCGATCCTGAAACCAGGGTCAGCAGTGATTTCTACCTTTATTTACAATGGCTTAGGCGCGTCGTGTGGTTTGCACTCGACTTGCACTCGACGTAGGCAGGCATGCTGCTAGAAGAATCAGGGCAGTTGAAACCTCACCTTCAGGCGGATATTCCTGTTTGGATATCACAGGTGAATGTGTGAAAAATCACAGCGATTAACGCGTCAACGTCGCATCGAGTAGCGCGACCAGGGTTTGCCAGTGCCGCTCGGCGGCAGCGGCATCGTAGACCGGCGTATCGCGGAACACCCAGCCGTGCTTTGCCGGGTAAGTCTCGATCTTATGGTCGACGCCCGCCTCGGTCAGCGCCTCCTCCAGTCGCTGCTTCATGCTGTCGGGGAAAGATTCATCCTCGATCGCGCCTGCAAGGTATACCCGCGCCTTCATCTTCGGCGCGAGCCGATGCGGACTGTCGGGCGAATCGGTTGCGAGCCGTCCGCCATGATATGACGCAGCCGCGACGATCCGGTCCGGATAAGTACCCGCCGCTGTGAGCGACATCAAGCCGCCCATGCAGTAACCGGTCGTGGCAATCCCGCCCGCCCTAACTTCCGGGTGAGACCCCAAGTGATCGAGAAACGCCTGCGTGTCCGCCATGATATTGGCCTGAGTAGCAAGCGCGAAGAATTTCTCCATCAGTACCTTGCGCTTGTCGGGGTCGCTGAATATCGCGCGCGCATCCATAGGCTCGTAAGGGCCGGAGCGGTAAAACAGGTCCGGTAGCACCACGTAGTAGCCACACGTCGCAAGCCGCTCGCCGACCTCGAGCACTGCAGGACGAATACCGAGTCCGTCCATGTAGACCAGCACTGCGGGCCAGGGACCGCCGACTGCCGGCCGATATTCGTACGTGGGGCAAGTCCCGTCCCTTGTCTTGATCGCGATCTTGTTCATGAATCCTTTTTAGCACAGCACCACCGACGACGGAAACTCCATGTCATAGATCACGCCCGGCCGCCATTGGTGACAAACGCGAGCTTCCACGCCAGATCGTTGCAGTCTTGAAAACCGGTATTTACACCACGGATCCAGAAGATCAGCAGAAAATGAGCAGCATCAAACAATCGCGGTATCGTAGCAATGTCAGCAATTTTGGACAAAGCGATGCCGCATTGGCGGATGCCGAGGCTAACGGTGCCGAAGAAGCGTAGATGACGAAGGGACGAGACAGCGGCATGCCGCCGGCGGAGCAGTGGGAGTCGTACTTCGACGCTACCGGTATACTGGAGTCCCTTGGTTGCCGCCACTTGAGTGGTGACGTCATCGAGTTTGGTTGCGGCTACGGCACGTTCACGATCCCAGCAGGGCGGAGAACCTTGGGCACCGTCTACGCCCTCGACATCGATCCAACGATGGTGGCGACAACCGCCGCGCGCGTATCGCAAGTTGGTTTGAACAACGTCGTCGTTGAGCTGCGCGACTTCGTCAGGGAGGGCTGCGGGCGAAAGTCTCGATCGGCGAGCTTGGCTTTGCTATTCAACATTCTGCATATTGAGGATCCCATCAGCCTGCTGAAGGAGGCTCACCGAGTCCTGCATCCTGGTGGTTTGGTCGGAGTCATTCATTGGAATTGCGATGTGCGCACACCGCGAGGGCCGCCCCTCAACATCCGACCGCGGCCGGAACAATGCCGGTTGTGGGGGGAGCAGGCTGGGTTGCGGTGGGTTAGGAATCAACAGCTGCCAGGCTCGCCGTGGCACTGGGGGATGCTGTTGGAGAGGTCCTGACTTTCTCAGGATCTGTCAGGATCTGGCCGCCTATCACCTCGAAGCCCCTTTTACCACGGATGTTCCGTACCTTCTGTGCGCTAACACACGTAGAATCTCCTATCGCGGAAGATTGTGGTCCGCCACATGGTTTGTGAGATTTTGCCTACACAGTAATCCAGCCACTGACCGTGGCCCGCAGGGCCACACGGCGTTAGTCTCCTAATATGCGAGCCATTTCCCCCTTGAACGCGCTGCCGGTAGCTCAGTCCGTGCGAGTTTTACTCGTTGAGGACTCTAAATTATTGACGGAGCGGCTGATTGAAGCCATCGACCTGATCGCGGGCGTCCACTTGATCGGAACTGCGGAAACAGAAGCCGCGGCAGTTGCCCTCGTCGCGCGCGAACCTGTGGACGTGATCATTTTGGATTTACATCTGAGGCAGGGTAGCGGCTTCGGCGTAATGCGAGCATTGGCAACCGCGCAGTTGAATCCGCAGATTATCGTGTTGACGAACTACGATTTGCCTGAATACAAGAACGCCGCGTTTACCCTCGGCGCGACACATTTTCTGGATAAGGCCCGCGATTACGGCCGACTCCCCGAAGTGTTGCACGAGATTTGCGAAGCGCAACACTCGAAGCATTGAGCGAGTGGCACTGAGCGAGTCCGTCGGCTTCCTCTGATTTGAGCCCCCTTCCAGTTACCTAACGGAGGTCATCGCAGTGGATAATTCAATCGTTCGGATTCCCGCAACGTGCCCGATGTGTGGTCAGGAATATCTGGTTGGGCTGGCTCTAGAGCCGACGTGGGACTGTCTTGCGACTGGCCGCTCGATAAAGCTATTTTGCAATTGCGCGCATCACAGCGTGACGTGGGTTGCGAATGAGGTCGAGCGGGGTCAAATCCGCGAATACACGGCGGCGGTGCAACTCTCTGGAACCGATACACGGCAACGCACTCGCCGCGACGCACGCCGCTAGTCTTGTTTGCCGGGACGCGGTTCGTCCGGGTCAAGGCCGCGATCAGCTTCGATTGCCCGGGACCTCTCGGCAACCAGATCCATGGACCGGCATGCGAGAAGATAAGTGATCGCCGAGACCGGTAACCCGACAATCATCGCGAGATCCGCGCCGCCGAGATGGCGGGCGATGGGGCCGACGTAGAATCCGGTGCTGAAAAACGGGATCATGGCTGTGAAACCGGCCGCGTACGCCACCAACCCGCGCCAGTTCCACTGGCCGTACATGCCGTCATCCCTGAATATCTCGCGTATCGAATAGCAACCCCGCCGAACAAAGTAGAAATCAACGAGGTTGATGGAGGTCCACGGCGTGAAAATATACAACAGAATCGTCAGGAGATCGCTGAAACCGGACACGTAGTCGCCTCTGAGTAGGAGTGCAACCGCGGTGGAAACGGCTCCGATAAGAATCAGGCTGTAAATTCGATTCCGTCGTGTGTACCGAATCGGCTGAATCGAATCGGCAGCGCTCAGGAGCGTCAGCGAACCTCCATAGAGATTGATCGCGGTGACAGTCAATAGGCCGCCCGATGCTGCCGCCAATAAGACCGTGCCAAGTCCATGCACGACGGTATCGCCGCTCTTCAGTACCGCAGCTGCGACTTCGATATGGGGGTTCATGACCGTCACCAGGGCGCCCACCTCCATCATCCATGCGCCCCCGAGCAATGCACCGAAATAGGTCCAGAGGAACGATGCGGTCACTCCGACGTCGCGCGGCAGATAGCGCGAGTAGTCGGAAACGTAGATCGACCAGCTCAGCTGATAGGCGGTGGCAGCGAAGAGCTGGGTCAGGAACGGCACGGTCTTGAAGCTCGACTGGGAAAGGTCGCCGAACGGCACCTGCAGGACGATGGTGCCGATCGAGAAGACCAGCATGCAAAGTATCAAGAGATAGGATAGCGGTCGCTGCACGGCATGGATCGAATCGTGGCCGAACACCGCAATTATCATGGCGGCCCCGGTGAACACGACCAGGGTCAGGTGCGGCTCGATTCCGGCAAGCTCTTGCATGGTCTGGCCGGCAAGGACCTGGCTGAAGGCGTTGAAGCCGACGTAGTTCACCAAGGCCATGCCCCAGACCAGCAGTGCGCCACGTCGACCGAATTGCGGTCGCGATTGAATCATCTGCGGTAGACCGAGCTGCGGGCCCTGCGTTGAGTGAAAAGCCATGAAAAACGTGCCCAGGGCCGATCCGAGCACGATCGCGACCGTATTCCACGCGAGGTTGAGCCCCCCTGCGATTCCGACGACACCGGTCGCGAGGCACCCTAATTGGGCGCCGCCGGCAAACCACACCGAGGAAAGTTGCCACACCTTTCCATGTCGCTCCGCCAGCGGAACATAGTCGATCGATCGCGTTTCGATCTGCATTTAAAGGCACTGCTCGAGAAACCGCACGAGCCGCGGCGCTAGAAGGCTCGCATGACCGGCCTCGTCACGCAGGGGGTCGCTGGCCCAGTAGTGTTGGGCATGAGGCAATATCATCGTGTGCACGGTAAAGTTGGCTTGTCCCAGCATTTGCGCAAAAGGACGCGACTGCAATTCTTCGCTGACCACATCGTCAGCGGTGCCCCAGGCCAGAAAGAACGCGATGTGGTTGCGGTTGCGGGTAACGTAGGCGACCGGGGAGGCGTCAAAATAGCGCTTGCGGTCGTCGACCAGGGGCACACCGAGGAGTTTCTCTGTGACGCGGTCGAATGGCCTGGCCACCTGTTCGAAGTTCCATTCGGCCGTCAGGTCGAAAACACCATAGACCGCGATGACGGCTTTTACCGCACAGCTCGTTGCCGGTGATTCGCCTTCTGCCTTCTGTCCCATTGCCGTATCGCCCACAAGACCCGCAAGGGCGGCAATGTAGCCGCCCGAGGAGTCGCCCATGGTGGCGATGCGTTGCGGATCAATATTGAGCTCTGCGGCGTGCGACCGGACGTACCGCACGGCAGCCTGGAAATCTTCAATGACTCCAGGAAAAGCCGGCTCATGGAGCTGGAAATGGCGGCGGTCGGTCGCGAACAGCGCGAAACCGCGCTCGGCCAGATATGTTCCCCAGTCACCGTAGGAGCTCCGGGACCCCTGATCCCACCCGCCGCCATGAACGGCGACGATGACCGGATGCGGACCTTGGTCGACCGGACGATAGAGGTCGCCCAGGAGGGCCGTTTCACCGTCGCCGGCGTAACGAATCGCGGAGGTCAAGTCGATCTCGTAGCTCTTCCTATCCATTTCCATCCTCCGTACACTCATTGCGAACCCGTCGGCGTTCTCGAGAGGAGTCGCGTTTAATCGATACTAGTCTGCACATTGACGGAACGCTGCTGTCCCGCACCATTCAAATGGTGGGTCGCGGCGATTTCTATGGCGCAATGCTCAACTTGGTCGGTCAAGAGGTGCACCATGATCTTTTGGCTTTGGCTCGCTATTCACGCATCGCACCCCCCGATTTCATCGCGCCGGTCGACTTCGACGAGGCCGCCAAGCAGCGCTATTTCGAGGGGCTTTACTTATTCGACCCTTTCTATCGGCTTTGGCAGGATCAGGGTGCCCCGGGGGTCGTGACACTGCAGAGTGTCGCGCCGGCGGATCTGTGGGGCTCACGCTACGCCACCGAATTCTTGCACGACGTGCGTATCAGCGATGAGGTATGCGTATTTCTTCCGCCGGTGGGAGGCGCCTCGGTCGCGTTGATCATGGATCGTGCGCACGGTCATTTCTCTCAAGCCGAGCACCAGCGCGTGACGGCTCTCTATCCTGTACTGGCAACCTTGCACGATCTGCACGTTCGGACTGTTTTTACTTCGAGCCTTACCCGGGATTTCGCGCCTCAAGTCGGGCGGCGACCGCTGCGTTTGATGGATCACCAAGGCGTGGAGCTTTATGCGACGCCGACCTGGCCGAGCAAGGCCACACTTTGTGCGTCGGCCCGCCGGATGGTCCGGCTGGATACCGACTTTGCCCTGGCGCCCAACGGCACGATCGAATATCTCGATTTCACCGATGTACCCGGCGGAGCGCCCGTTAGGCTCAGCGACGCGCTGGCACATCAACTGACGCCCAGGGAGCGCGATATCGTGCAGTTGACCCTTGCGGGCTATCCGACCATTTCCATCGCAAAGCGGCTTGGCCTTGCCGTCGGGAGTGTCAAGAATCATCGGACGCGCATATTTCGGAAGCTCGACATCACTACGGAGCGCGAGTTGTTCGTCCTCCTGAGAGCCGGCGATGAGGACCGCAGCAACTAAGCGGCTCGACGGCGGCGCGCGCGTTTCAAGCCTTCTTTGGTCTCCCGTTCCAGATCCCAGCAGTAAGCCTCCTGATCGACCTGCATGGTGTGGCGGGCCGATGCGTAGTAGCGTCCGTTGTGCCGGGCCTGATCTTCCACGATGATGCGCTCCATTGAATTCGAGTCCGGCAGTACGTAATCGCCGGCAAGGTAAGCGGCGGCGAGTCGCGCCTGTTTCTCGGCGATGGTAAAAATGGTCACGGTCGATTGCAGCAGTCCGATGAAGATCAGACCATCCGTGCCGGGTTTGAACATCCGCCGATACAAGGGCAGTCGATTGTCCTCCACATTGATTAACTCTTTATCGAAAAAAGGCAGTGTCACGTTATAACCCGTCGCCCAGACGATGACATCGACTTTCTCGCGGCGGCCGTCCGTGAAAACCACCCCGTCGCCATCCAATCGGGCAAGCCCCGGCCGAATTTGAATATCGCCGGCCGCCACACGCGAAGGAAATTCATCCGAGACCGTGCCATGAGATTCAAACAGCTCATGGTCCGGTTTCGGCAGACCATAGTCTTCCATGCGGCCGACGACTCTGCGATAGATCCATTTGCTGAACGCCGTCTGCAGACCTAACGGCAACCACCGATACACTTTCCCTTTGTCGGCCGCACGTCCCAGCATGAAACGCGGGAATATATAGACGCCGCGCCGTGCAGAAACCAACAGCTTGCGTGCGATGTGACGCGGCGACAACTCACACGAGATATCCATCGCCGAGTTACCCATACCCACGACAAGCACGGTCTTATTACGCGTGTCGATGG
>Ga0209006_10004651_pt1 | contig 12427 bp, 9 predicted proteins | sample JacPin_JW_Ref_O2_FD_188567 | JGI IMG/M metagenome (GOLD analysis project Ga0209006, IMG submission 188567) | Forest soil microbial communities from Algoma, Ontario, Canada - Jack Pine, Ontario site 1_JW_Ref_O2 (SPAdes) (version 2) | ecosystem: Environmental > Terrestrial > Soil > Boreal...
ATCCTCGCCCCCGCCGGCCGCGCCGACCCAGGAGGTCACGCCGCCCGAAGCTCCGACACCGGTCGAGCCGGTTGTGGCGCGTGCCGAGCCGGCACCCGCGGCGGCGCCGTCATCGCCGCCGCCGCGATGGTTGGCGGCGGCTCGGGCGACGCTGCCGCACGGCTCGCGATTGTGGCTCGTGGGCGTCGCGGGTATCGCCGTCGCGCTAGCTCTTGTCGTGGGAGCCGAGGTTTTGCGGATCGGCCCGTTCTCGCCGGTTCGCCAATATACCGCCTCGGCCGCGCCGAGCGATCCAGCGCTCCGTGTCGCCTATTACCAGGAGGGGGCGCGAGCGGGCGATGCCAACGCCGAGCTTCAGCTGGCGATCCTCTATGCGAAGGGCGAAGGCGTGGCGCAGGACTACGCGACGGCGGCGACCTGGTTCCAGGCCGCGGCGAACCAGGGGGCGTCGCGCGCGCAGTACGATCTCGGCGTGCTCTACGAACGCGGCCGCGGCGTGCAGGTCGATCTGACCCAGGCGGCCAGTCTGTATCTAAAGGCGGCCCAAGCAGGTCATCCGCTCGCCGAGTACAACGTCGCGGTGTGCTACACCAAAGGGCAGGGCATCCGCAAAGACCTGCCCGAGGCCGCGTTGTGGTATCGTCGCGCGGCGGTGCAAGGCGTGGTCCAGGCGATGATCAACCTCGGGATGGTCTACGAAAAGGGCGAAGGCGTTGCGGCTTCGCCGGTCGACGCCTATGCCTGGTATCTGGCGGCGGGCCGGCGCAACAACGAGGCAGCGTCGCGCCGGGCCGCTGATGTGTATGCGGCCCTGCCGCAGCTCGACCAGATCCGGGCCGAGGCGCTGGCGAGCGATGTCGCCGCATCGATACACGATCCCGAGCATGGCGAGAGCGCGGCGGCCAATCCCGAATCCTCGGGCACGGCAGGGCACTGAGCGGAGGCGATATGGCGCTGACACTGAGGCGGGATGTCGAACCGATCTCCCCGCCCACCGACGACTATCTTGTTGAGGGCGAAGAGCAGCTCGAACGGCCGACGGCCGGCGCGCAGATCGTGCGCGTCCTGCAGATCGTGCTGATCCTCGTGCTGGCGGCGTTATCACTCGCCGTGTTCTGGGTGCTCGGGCTGCTGCTCGGTATTCTCTAGGCGCTTCAGCGCGACATCAGCTGTGGCCGCGCGACGATGTCGATCGGCCAGAACAAACCGGCGCAGAACGCCACGGCAAGCGCGCCGGCGCGGGAGTGACCGGCTGGAGTCGCCGACAGATGGTAGGCGCCGTCGACGACGCCAGCGATGGCGTAAAGCACCATCACGAGCAACCAGACACGCCGTCTCATGACCCGGCCGTAACTAGAGGATCATCGACTTAGGTTGCAGCATCAAAAAAGCGCACCTCCCGCGGGCTTGACCCGCGGGTCCACGTTTTTACCAGCGGGCGACGAGACAGAAGACGTGGGTGGCCGGGTCAAGCCTGGCCAAGGGGCTGAAGGATTGATCCGATATAAGCAGACATTGCTCTAGACCACCCGGATGTTCTTGAACTGCCACGGATCGTCGCGGTCGAGGTCCTCGGGAAACAGGTGCTCGCGGTCGACGAGCGGCGTCCATTCGCCAGATACCCCGACCACATCGCCGAGATAAGGCCCCGCGACCTTGAGGATGCGCGCGAAGTCGAGCTCCTCGGGCTCGACGATGCCCGATCGCGGATGCTCGATCGCCCACACCATGCCCGCCAGCACCGCCGCCGTCACCTGCAGCGAGGTCGCGTTGTTGTGCGGCGCGATGCGGCGGGTGCGGTCGATCGAAAGCCGCGAGCCATACCAGTAGACGCGATCCCGGTGGCCCATCAGCAGCACGCCGAGCTCGTCGATGCCGTCGATGATCTCGTCCATCATCAGCCGTTTTTCGGATTGCAGCTGCCAGTTTTTGCCGCCTAGCTCGTGGACGCTCAACACGGCGTCGTCGCACGGGTGATAGGCGTAGTGGCAGGTCGGCCGGTAGCGCACCCGGTCGCCGTCGCGCACGGTCAGATAATCGGCGATCGAAATCGATTCGTTGTGGGTGACGAGAAAACCGGTATAGGGGCCTTCGAGCGGCGTCCAGCTGCGCACCCGCGTCCCGGCGCCCGGCCGCAGCAGATAGATCGCCGCACCGCTGCCGAAATCGTGGCGGTTTCCGTCGTCCGGGAAATGCCGCTCGTGGGTGCCCCAACCGAGCTCGGCCGGCTGGCAGCCCTCGCTGAAAAAACCGTCGATCGACCAGGTGTTGACGAATTCGCCGGGCGATTTCGGGATCGAGGCGACCTGGGTGTCGCGCTCGGCGATGTGGATGACCTTGATCCCGAGCCGTTCGGCGAGCTGGCCCCAACCGGCGCGGTCGCCGGGAACCGGCGCTTCCGGGTCGCCGGCGCGCGCCAGATCGACCAGCGCCTGCTTGACGAAATGCGAGACAAGCCCGGGGTTTGCGCCGTGAGTCATCACCGCGGTCGGCCCGCTGGGATAAAGCTGGCGCAGGGCCAGCGCCCCTTCTCGCAGGGCATAGTTGGAGCGCTGGGAGGGCGACAGGCTGGGGTCGGTGTAGCCGCCCGGCCATGGCTCGATGCAGGTGTCGAGATACAGGGTGCCGTTCTGCTGGCACAGCTCGATGAGCGCGACGCTCGACACCTCGACCGAGACATTGAGAAGAAAACCGCCGGAGTCGAGCAGCGGATCGAGCACCGCCCGGTAATTGTCGCGAGTGAGTGCGGTCTCGACGAAGTTTACCCCGTATTGCGCTGCGACCTCATGGCCGCGCGGTTCGGCGGTGACGATCGTGATACGCTCGGGCGCGATGTCGATATGCCGCAGGATCAGCGGCAGCACACCCTGGCCGATGCTGCCGAATCCAATGATGACAAGACGAGCGTCGAGGCGGGCATGTTTGGTGTCTGTCATCTGGTGCGGGGTTCCACAAGAGCTGGCTTCCCGTAGGATTCGCCAGTTTTGTTGTCAAGACGATGCAAGACTTGGAGATAATATCGTTTTGAGGGCGTCAGATCGTTTTACGTCCGCCGCCGCGCGGGCATGCCCATTTCACAGGCAGGCGTTTTGATGCGGTACTTGGCGATCCCCTTGGCCATCCCCTGGGCGATCCTTCGCGTGCTGATCGGGTTGGCGCTCACCAGCCTTTCGCTCGCGCCGATCGCCCTTGCGGCGCCGCCGCCGGCGAGCGATCTGGTCAAGCCGGCGCTCTACGCCGAAAGCGCGACCGTCGCGCCGGGCCGCACGTTGTGGCTCGACCTGCACCTGACGATCGCGCCGGGTTGGCACACCTACTGGCGCAATCCCGGCGATGCCGGCTTGCCGACAACGATCGACTGGACGCTGCCCGCGGGGTTTTCCGCGGGCGAGATCGAATGGCCGGTCCCCGAGCGTTTCGTGCTCGGCCCGGTCGGCAATTACGGCTATGCCGGCAGCGCCGATCTGCTGGTGCCGATCTCGGTCCCTACGGCGCTCGATCCCGGCGCAACCGCGCACCTCGTCGCCTCGGTCAAATATCTCGTCTGCGCCGAAATCTGCATCCCCGGCGAGGCGCAAGTGGCGCTCGACCTTGCCACCGGCCCCGGTACGCCCGACCCGCTTCAGGCGGCGCGCTTCGCCGCAGCGCGGCGTCTGCTGCCTACGGCCGCGCCATTTGCCGCCCAATTCGTCATCGGGCCGCACGATCTGCGGCTAATTGTCCCGGTGGCGGCGCTGACCGGTATCGCGCGCCCGAGCGCCGCCTTTTTCCCCGATGACGACAAGGCAATCGACAATTCGGCCGAGCCCCGCGTCGAACCGCATACGGGCGGACTTGCGCTCGTGTTGGCGAGGTCGATCGGCCCGACGGCGGCAGTGCCGAAGACGCTCGACGGGGTTCTGGTGCTGCGCGGCAGTGATGGCAGCGCGCGCAGCTACCAGATCAGCGCCGCACAAACCGCGCCTGCGGGGAGCGATAGCACCGTGCTGATCGGCTGGGCGCAGGCGCTCGTCTTTGCCTTTGTCGGCGGTCTGATCCTCAATCTGATGCCGTGCGTCTTCCCGATCTTGTCGCTGAAGCTGCTGGGCTTCGCCGCGGTTCCCGACCCGGCAAAGCGCCACCATCACGGCCTCGCCTATTCGGCGGGCGTGGTGCTGAGCTTTGCCGCGCTGGGCGGCGCGTTGATCGCGCTGCGCAGCGGCGGGGCGGCGATCGGTTGGGGGTTCCAGCTGCAATCGCCGATCGTGGTCGCGCTCCTCGCCTACCTGATGTTGGCGATGGGGCTCAGCCTGTCCGGCGTCGCCGAATTCGGCGCCGGGTTCGCCGGGGTCGGCGGCAGGCTCGCCGGGCGCGAGGGGCTCGTGGGCGCGTTCTTCACCGGCGTTCTCGCGACGCTGGTCGCGACGCCGTGCACCGCGCCGTTCATGGGCGCCGCGCTGGGGGCGGCGCTGGTCGCGCCGGCCGGGCTGGCGCTGGCGATCTTTGTGGCGCTCGGCGCCGGACTTGCCGCGCCGCTCCTGGCCGCGAGCTTCGTCCCCGGCGTCGCGCGGCTCTTGCCGCGGCCGGGCGGGTGGATGGACACGCTGAAACAGGTCCTCGCCTTCCCGCTCTATGCGACGGTGGCGTGGCTCGTCTGGGTGCTGATCCAGGAGGTCGGCACCGAAAGCGCGCTGATGGCGCTGTTCGGGCTGGTGCTGATCGGCTTCGCGGTCTGGGTCTATGGCCGCACCCGCTTTGCCGCGGTGACGGCGCGTCGCGTCGGCGGCGTGCTGGCGGCGGCGGGTCTCGCGGCCGCGATGGTTTTCGCAGCGATGTTGTCGCCGGCTGCCGGGCGGGCGCCGCTGGCGAGCGACGGCCTCGCCTACGAAGCCTTCACCCCGGCCCGGCTCGCCGCGCTCAATGCCGAGCATCAGCCGGTCTTTGTCAACCTGACCGCGGCTTGGTGCCTGACCTGCATCGTCAACGAGCGCGCGACGCTCGACCGCGGCGCGGTACGCGACGCCTTCGCCGCGCACCACGTCGTCGCCCTCAAAGGTGACTGGACCCGGCAGGACCCCGAGATCGCCCAATTCCTGCAAAGCTTCGGGCGCAGCGGGGTGCCGCTCTATCTACTCTACGACGGCAGCGGCACGGCAACGGTATTGCCGCAAATCCTAACCCAGGCCGAAGTCGTCGACGCAGTCGGGAAACTCTGAGCGGCGCGAAGCGAGAATAAAGTTCACCACGGAGACAATGAGGCAGTGAGATTCCGAGCAACCGCCACCTCACTGCCTCACTGTCTCTAGTCAAATTAATGCGGCTTCGCCGCATTAATTTGACTAGAGAGGAATTCGATCAGGTCCGAACGATACCAAAACTCCCCTCCCGCGGGCTTGACCCGCGGGTCCACGTCTTTGGCGGTGGCACAAAGAAAGACGTGGATGGCCGGGTCAAGCCCGGCCACGGGGTTATGGAGACGTGACTCTCTTTGACCGGATAGCTGACTAATTCTGCATAGCCTGGGTGACGGCACCGCCGGTCGCGGTGCGGCCGCCGTCGACGACGTATTGCGCGCCGGTGATGTTGCTGGCGAGGTCCGAGGACAGGAACAGCACGATATTGGCGATCTCCTCGGGCGTCGTATAGCGCCCCGAGGGGATCGCCGCCTGGTAGCGCTTGTTGACGCTGTCGGGGTCGTCGGGGCTCAGCATCTTTTCGAGCGAATGGATCATCCGCGTGTCGACCGGGCCCGGGCAAACCGCGTTGACCCGCACGCCCTGGCGCGCCACCTCGCCGGACGCGGTCTTGGTCAGACCGATGACCGCATGCTTCGAGGCGACGTAAGCCGGCATGCCGGGCGTCGCGACGAGCCCGGCGACCGAGGCGGTGTTCACCACCGACCCCGATTTCTGCTTCAGCAATACCGGCAGCACGTGGCGCAGCCCAAGGAACACGCCTTTGACATTGACGCCGATCACCTGGTCGAACATCGCCTCGTCGTAATCGGCGGTATGCGCGACCTTGCCCTCGATGCCGGCATTGTTGAAGAAGCAGTCGATCTTGCCGTAGGCGGCCAGCGTCTCCTTGACGTAATTGGCGACATCGGCGGACTTGGTGACGTCGGCGGCGATGAACATCGCCTCGCCGCCCTGCTGCTTGATGATGCCGGCGGTCGCCTCGCCCGACGCCGCGTCATGGTCGACGACGACGACCTTCGCGCCCGCCTTGGCAAAGGCAAGCGCCGTGGCGCGGCCGATGCCGCCGCCGCCGCCGGTGATCAGCGCGACCTTGTCGGTGAAGTCCATGATTTCCTCCCGTGTCGAGTTTGGCCCCAAACGAAAACATCCCCGGAGCATAGCTCCGGGGATGTTCGCGATAGGGGTTCTTATTTACTCGGCGGCATGCAGCAGATCGAGATATTCCTCGTAGATCGCCATGTTCTTACCGAACGAGATCGCCGCCGCCTGGCAACCGCTGACCAGGTGCATCCAGCGCCACGGCTCGCGGGTGTTGTTGAACTCCTCGACGATCGCGTTGTGGTGCTTGAAGGCGTGCATCTCGGTGAAATTGTCGTGGCAGACAATCTCGGCGAGACGCGCGATCAGCGCCTGCGGGTCGTAGCGGCATTCGACGTATTGCATTGCCAGGTTGATCGTATGCTTGACCTCCGGCACCGCGCGCATCAGGCCCAGGTTGCTGACCTGCGACCAGTCGGTCGGCGGCTGGGTGTAGATGCTGTGGGTGATCGCGTCGAGCAGCTGCTCCTGCGACTTCGGCGGAAGGGCCTTGACCGCTTCCATGTCGGGCTGCGAGCCCGGCGGCTCCATACGCATCGCCGTCGAGCGGATTTCGGGGCCCAGGTGCCAGTTCAGCAGCAGCAACAGTTTGCTGCGCAGGTTGAGGCCCTCCAGCCGGATCAGATAGCGCCGCAGATTGATGCTCGTGTGCAGATGGACATCCATCGGATTTCCGCCGAGCGAGCGCGTGAACAGGCCGGCAGCACCGATCGACAGCGCTTCGCCCGCGCCATCAAGCGACAAACCCTTCGACAGCGCGCTGGCGATCATCACCGGGATGTCGGCAAATTCCTCAACCATCCCGATATTCTTGCCGAGCCGACCGATCGCCACCGTTTCATCGTCACCGGTTTCTTGACGGGTGACCTTCTCCAGCAGCTTCATGTCCTTGATCAGCGAGTCGAGCTCGGGTTGCGCCGGGGCGATTGGGAAGCGCGCCGCGTACCGCACCGAAGGGCGCATCAACAATGGCAGGTATTTCTTGTCGAGAACCCCGGCCTCGATCGCGCGCCAGGTGTAGCCGGGGAAGACGAAATAATGGTCGTCTATGTTGTTCTTCGGGATCGCGACGCTCATCAGCAGATCGAATGCCTCGATGTGCGGCACGTTTTCCCACATCCACTGATAGATGTGGTCGGCCTTGAGCGACTCGCCGCGGCTGCACGCCAGCAGAAACGCCGTCTTGGCCTTCTCGAAGCTGTCGAAACTGAGCGGCGCGAATTCGAGGAGCTGATAAGGGCTCGTCTCCGGCGCGTTGATGTGCTTGTTGGACAGCGCGACATGCTGCAGCACCGGCACGAACTTGTCGTCGCCTTCCAGGCGATCGACCAGGTTCGACAGGGCATAAAGACCAGCGAGCGGATGCAACGGGCCGCCGTGATGGCCGGGCGGAAGATCGGAAGAGCGCGTTACCGCCAGCGCCGATGCCATCAGCATCTCCCCGGTCGGCACGCCCGCGCGCAGCTTTTCGAGCGTGCGGTCGAGGATTTCCGCCGGCGGCGTATCCTCGATGAACTGAACCAACGGTTCGACGGCAGCAGGATATTGCACTCGTTGCGGTATCGGCATGGTGGGCTCTCCCCGTTAGTTCGGTCAGTTCAGGTTCGCGGACATTCCTGCATCAATGGTGCCACACTGTTGAGATGATACTGCCACTAATAATGCTCGCGCGGCAGGTTCAGATGCGGGAAGGGGCTATGCACCTGAGGCGGGACTACCAGCGGCGCGGCGCGGATGTATGATCGGTCGAGCTGCGCGTAGCCGGTGACGCCTAGCAGCGACAGGCAGATGCGGATTTCGTCCTCGAGGATCTCGAAAAGCCGCACCACGCCCGGCCCGCCGGCGGCGGCAAGGCCGTAGACGTAGAGCCGGCCACAGGCGACGGCGTCGGCGCCCAAGGTCAGCGCTTTCACCACGTCCGTGCCGCGGGTGATGCTGCCGTCGACCATGATCTTGGCGCGGCCTTTGACCGCCTCGACTACCTCGGGCAGGACCTCGATCGAGCCGATGCCCTGGTCGAGCTGGCGCCCGCCATGGTTCGACACATAGACGCAGTCGACGCCGTGCTCGACCGCGATCGTCGCGTCCTCATGGGTGGCGATGCCTTTGAGGATGACCGGGATCTTCGACAGCTTCTTGATCCGGTCGATGTCCTTCCAGTTGAAGCGCGCCTGGTAGATGCGCGCGTCGCCGACCCGCACCCGCCGGCGCTCGTGGCGCTTGGCGATGTCGCGCTCGCGCCGCGAATAGCTGTCGGTGTCGACGGTCAGCGCGAACGCGTCGTAGCCGGCATCCATCGCGCGACGCACATGGTCGTCGACCCAGTTTTCGTCGCCCCGCACATAAAGCTGGAAGATCTTGAACCCGTTGCCCGACGCCTCGGCGGTCTTCTCCAGCCCCGGATGCGAGACCGAGCTGAGGATCATGCCGTTGCCGAACTCCGCGGTCGCCGCGGCGACCGTGGCGCCGCCGCCCGGCTCGAAATTCTCCAGCGAGCCGACCGGCGCGCACAGCACCGGGATGCGCAGCTTCTTGCCGAACAGCTCCTTGCTGCAATCGACGTCGGACACGTCGCGCAGTACCCGTGGGCGAAAGCCGATCGCGTCGAGCGCGGCGCGGTTGCGCGCGATCGTCGTCTCGCTCTCCGACGCGCCGATCAGATAGTCCCAATTGTTGCGGTTGAGGTTCTGCCGCGCGACCGTGACGAATTCGTGCAGGTTCATAAAGCGGTATTCTAGGAGTTCGTCGTCGGACATCGGAACCTCGTCGGGTGGCGCGCAAATGATATTGCTCGAAGCCTAATCGACGGAGCCATGCACCGGCAACCAAAGGTTCGCCGTACTTTTACGCTTGGGGAGCGCGACGGGCTGTCGCTACGATGCCCGACCGGGAGATAACCCAGCCTTCAGAGGAGACGCGCCATGCCCCACCGCATCCTGACCCCCAACACTCACGGCGACGAGACGATGCAGATCGCCTACGACATGCTGCCGCCAGGATATGAGCTGGTCACCGCGCCGCATGGCCGCCCTGAATTCTGGGATTTGCTCAAGGATACCGATTTCTACATCGGCGCCGGCCAGTTCAAGCACGGCCCGGAATTCTATTCCCAGGCGCCGAAGCTCAAATTGGTGCAGACCCTGAGCGCCGGCTACAACACCTACGATCTCGACGCGGCGCTCGGCGCCGGGGTGCCGATCTGCAACAACGGCGGCGCCAACGCCACCGCGGTCGCCGAGCATGCGGTGATGCTGATGCTGGCGGTGTCGCGCCGGCTGATCTGGCAGCATGACGGCGTCGTCTCCGGGCGCTGGCGCGGCAACGACTTCAATTCGACCAAGCTCTATGAGCTCGAGGACAAGACCCTCGGCATCGTCGGGCTCGGCAATATCGGCAAGAAGGTCGCGCGCCGCGCCAAGGCCTTCGACCTGCGCATCCTGTATTATGACGTCAACCGCATGACGACCGACCAGGAGGACGCGCTCGGCGTCCGCTTCGCGCTGTTCCCCGAGCTGCTCAAGACGTCGGACATCGTCTCGCTGCATGTGCCGCTCGACAAGTCGACGCACAATCTGATCGGCGAGAAGGAGCTGGCGATGATGAAAAAGACCGCGATCCTCATCAACACCTGCCGCGGGCCGGTGGTCGACGAGGTGGCGCTTTATCACGCGCTCAACAACGAGGTCATCATGGCCGCCGGGCTCGACGTGATGGTCGAGGAGCCGCCCAAGCCTGACCATGAGCTCTTCACGTTGAAGAACGCGATCTTCAGCCCGCACGCCGCCGGCCCGACTTGGGACAACCACCCGAAGCGCTGGCGCAACGCCTTCGACAATTGCGAGCGCGTTGCGCGCGGCCAGCGGGCGTTCTGGATCGTCCCCGAATTGCGCGACGCGATGTAAGAAAGCGCTTCACCGCGAAGGACCCAAAGGAGGCGCGAAGGACGCTGTGGCCCCACTGCCTTTGCGCCCTTTGCGGCTCTTGACCCTTATCACCATGATTTGCTCTGGCCAGGTGATGGCGCAGGGATTCAGGGAGTGCGCTAAACAGCTCCGCTCAAGACCACAGGTAACTGACCAGTGTTGGAAAAGCGTCAGTTAGGAGAAATACGTGGCCGATCATAACCCGCGCACGGTCGAGGAGGCGCGCGCCTTTGTCGTGCATGTCGAGTCGCTGTTCATGCCGTGGAACGTCAAGGCGCTGCTTGACGGGTTCACCGAGGATTGCGTCGTCAAGTTCGGCGATTTGCCCGAGCTAAAGGGCAAGGCGGCGCTCGAAAAACTGTTCCGCGGCCGTATGGAGCGGCAGAAGGACTACCGTCTCAAAAAGGAGTTCCGCGCGCTCGCCGGCGACGTCATCGCCAATTACTGGGAAGGCTGGTGGGAAGACCGGATAACCGGCAAAAAAATGCAGGGCCGTGGCGTCGAGGTATGGACGATGCGCGACGGCAAGATTGCGGTCTGGGAAGCTGCGTTCAACCCGAACCAGATGGGCGGCCCGAGCGCAATGGGGCTCCTCTGAGGCAATCGCGCCGCGAGGCCGACGCGTCTCGCGGCTATCCGAGGCCGTCGGGGAAGCCTTGAGACATGAGCGCGGCGGTCGAATTCACCCGGGCCCTCGTCGTCTGCGGCGATCGGCTTTACATCGCCGCCTCGCCCGACAGCCACGCGCCCTACACTCCGTTCACCCGCATGTTCTCCTATTACGGCGACCGGGAGCAGCCGTGGACCAAGCATGATGTGGAGTGGTGGACCGTCGGGCTTGAGATGAGCCGGCGGGAGGACGGATCACGTGTCCGCTGCATTCTGTCCCAGGAGGGCGATGTCGGGATGCCGTCGCCCGGCGGCCTGGTTTTCGAGAAGATCGCGGATGCCGGGGTGTCGTCGCCGGGCGCCAAAGGCTACGGGTATGTCTCCGAACTGCGCCAGATCGGCGAGCATCTTTATGTCTGCGGCGGTGGGGGGCAGGTTTACCAGCGCGCTGGCCCCAACAAGTGGGTTCATGTGGATGCCGGCCTGCTGCAGGACCGCAAGGCGCTGGCAGCGGGCACGACGGGCCGGCTGCTGCTCGGCGCGATCGACGGCCCCGGCGAGGACGACATCTACGTCGCCGGCTCGATGCCCGGCGACACCGGCTATGAGGGCGTCCTGTTCCACTGGGACGGCGGCGGCTGGCGACGGGTCGACATCGCACGGGTCAAACAGCTCAACGCGATCCATCTCGAAAGCGCGGACCGCGTGTGGCTCTGCGGCCAGGACGGGGCGCTGCTGGTCGGCAATCATCGTGGCGGCTTCGAGGATTGGTCGGAGGCGGCGCGGGGTCAGCTCTTTCACGACCTGACGATGTACGAGGACACCCTCTACCTCGCAGCCGCCGACGGGCTGTGCGCCTATGACGGAAAGCGCCGCCGGGTCGTCCGGGTCAAGACCGGCCTGCGGCCCGAGCCCCGATACCTGTCGAACATCGACCATGCTGGCGGCATTTTGTGGTGCGTCGGGCCGAAAGACATCGTCCGCTTTGACGGCGGGACGTGGACCCGCATCCACCATCCCGACAACCCTAAAATCGGGGGCTCGTGACGCGATACTCCAAAGCTGGAAAACGCGTTAGGGTTTTTCGCTAAACAAGGCAACGGGAGCGAAACGATGCAGGTCATGGACGCGATTTCGGAAATCCTGAAGCGCGAAGGGGTCTCGACCCTGTTCTGCTTCCCGACGACGCCGATCATTGAGGCTGCGGTCGCCGCCGGCATCCGTCCGGTGATTTGCCGCCAGGAACGGGTCGGCGTCCACATGGCGGATGGCTGCTCGCGGGTGCAGAACGGGAAGCCGCCCGGCGTCTTCGCGATGCAATACGGGCCCGGCGCCGAGAATGCCTTTGCCGGCATCGCCTCGGCCTATTCGGATTCGACGCCGCTCCTCCTGCTGCCGCTCGGCCATCCGCGCGAGACCGCGCATCATTTCCCGATGTTCAACTCGGTGCGCACCTATTCGACCGTCACCAAATCGGTCGAGCCGGTGGTGATGCCCGAGCATACGGTCGGCGCGCTGCGCCGCGCCTTCAACGCGCTGAAGAACGGGCGCTCGGGCCCGGTCATGGTCGAGGTGCCGGCCGATGTGATGACCGCCGAGTTTCCCGGCAACGACGTCCAT
>Ga0209006_10004652_pt1 | contig 12427 bp, 8 predicted proteins | sample JacPin_JW_Ref_O2_FD_188567 | JGI IMG/M metagenome (GOLD analysis project Ga0209006, IMG submission 188567) | Forest soil microbial communities from Algoma, Ontario, Canada - Jack Pine, Ontario site 1_JW_Ref_O2 (SPAdes) (version 2) | ecosystem: Environmental > Terrestrial > Soil > Boreal...
CCGACCACATCTTCGGAATCTGGATCAATCAGGGCTTCGACGATGCAGCCCACAACCTTCCGCACATCTGGCAAGGTGGACTGGGGCTGCCCAGTCGAGACGACTATCTCGATCCGTCACCGCAAAAATCGGAATTGCGCTCTCAATACCAGGCACACATCGCGCGCGTACTGAGGTTCGCCGGCGTTGCAGGCGCCGGAAGCGGAGCGGCCGCGGTTCTATCCCTCGAGATCGGGATTGCTCGTGCATTCGCTCCGGATTCCGACGCGGCCAACACTTTCAAACAAAACAATCCGTGGAGGCGCGCCGACTTCGACTCGAAGGCTCCCGGCTTGGATTGGAACGCGTATCTTCATTCGGCCGGACTCTCCGCACAGGAGAATTTCATTGTTTGGCAGCCATCCGACGTCATTGGGGTTTCCGCTCTCGTCCGCAGCGAGAGCATCGATGCCTGGAAAAACTATCTTCGTCTTCATCTCTTCGACCACTACGCCGCCGTTCTGCCGAAAGAGGTAGCCGCCGAGCATTTCGCTTTCTACAACTCAGTCTTGTCGGCGGGAGCGGGAAAATCCGACCGCGAAGCCGATGCTATCGCCGCCACGAATGGCGCGTTGGGCCAAGCCGTCGGACAGTTGTACACGAAGAGATATTTTCCTCCGGAGGCGAAGGCAAAAGCCCAAGCGATGGTTCGCGATCTGCTCGCCGCGTATCGCGGGCGAATTCCAAACCTCACGTGGATGTCATCGGAGACGAAGCAGAAAGCGCTCGCAAAGTTGGCGGCGCTGCAAGTCATCGTCGGTTACCCAGATGAATGGATCGACTACTCGTCACTCGAAATCGTGCGCGGCGATGCCGTTGGAAATATTCGGCGAGCCGAATCATTCAATCATCTGCGAGACGTGAGCCGCCTGCGACAGCCGGTGAATCCAATCGATTGGCCGATCAATCCGCAACAGCCCGGAGCTGTCATCATGTTCAGTCCTAACGTGGAGTTCTTCACCGCGGGAATCCTCCAGCCGCCCTATTTCGATCCGGATGGAGACACGGCCGCGAACTACGGTTCGGCCGGCGCAGCGATGGCGCACGAAATCAGCCACAGCTTCGACGAACTCGGGAATATCTACGACGCGCAAGGCCGCTTGGGCGATTGGTGGACGGCGGACGACGGCGCCAAGTATCACGCCACAGGATCAAAGCTTGTCGCGCAATTCGATGCGTACTGCCCGTTCGCGGACCTTTGCGTGAACGGCAAACAGGTTCTGACCGAAAATATCGCGGACCTGACCGGGCTCGAAGTAGCCCACGACGCGTACATTCTGTCGCTCAAGAACAAGCCCGACACCGTCATCGACGGGCTGAACGGCGAGCAGCGGTTTTTCCTCGCGTTCGCTCAGAGATGGCGAAAGGTTCAAAGCGAAGCCGCCCTGCGCCATCAGATTCAGACGGATACCCATTCGCCCGGCGAATACCGAAGCGACACGGTCCGTAACGTCGATGTTTGGTACGACGCCTTCAAAATCGCGCCTACCGACAAGCTCTTCCTCAAGCCGACCGACCGCGTCCGAATCTGGTAAGCCGCAAGTCGAGGCAGAACGTCACCTACAACGAGCACACGCAGGATCGCACCGTAGATATTGTCCTCGACGCTCCGCTTCGACAAACAAACGAGTGACTTTCGCACCGGTTTCGAACCAATACGGCGAATATCGCCCTCATCGATTTTCGTCCGTTACCGAGAATTTACTTGAAATCCACAGGAACAGCGTTATATCTGGGTAGCATAATGACTGGCTATATGCTGCGCTAGTTAACTGAAATTATTATAAGACTTCGAGTTTGTTGGTCCGGCTTACGAAGCGCGCAAGTGCCGCAACTCATAGCATGTCGCCTAGCAATTTCTGAAAGTACCGCGATCAGGAGTGGAGAAACTATCGTGAGCGATCCAGATCCCAGGGCATCAATCAAGCTACCGAGTGACTTCGTATTCGGCCATCTTCGGCCAGACAATAAGGTCGTAAGCACGGCCACGCCGCCGCCACCGCTTGGCCCGCTCGCAGCGTTCGTCGGAGATTGGGTCGGCAATGGATTCAACACCATCTTCCGGCCCGACAACACGGTGACTCCAACCCCGTTGCCGAATCCTCTTGTTCCGCCGCCCGCGGTTCTCGACAACATTTTGGAGTTGAACCTTACTTCTGAGAGCCTCTCGTTTTCGCCAAGCTTGGGATCCGTTCCCAACCGTGGCACCACGCCTCAGGGAGATATTTTCCTCAATGGCGTTCCTTATCTGCAGACAATCAAGGACATTACAATCCACGGCGAAAGCGTCGGTATCCACGTTGAACCGGGGATTTGGATTCACGTGCCCGCAACAAAGGTGCCCGCGCTCGGCGAGTCGGTCACGCGCATGGCCTCTATCCCGCATGGCACTACGATCGAGGCTCAAGGAACCGCGGTGACCGTCGCCGGCCCGCCGGTTATCGATCCTGTCGACATCACGCCATTCTTAACGGCTAATCCCGCAAACAAAATTAAGTTCCCTAGCCAAACCGCTGCCGACCCTAACACGCCAAGGATCCCGCAAGACCTCGGTCCATTTATTGCGCGTGGAACGATCACCCAGGCAATACTCGATGATCCCAATACTGTGCTTCGGGATGTCGTCAAAAAACAAAAGATCACGAAGACTGTCGCCATCATCATTTCGACAGGCCCTCCGCCACCGCCGCAACTGTTGCCTTTCGGCGGCGGAGTGGACAACATCGCGTTTTTGATGGGGCAGGCAGCCGCGACCGCGCCGAACGCGCAGACTGTGCAAATGTTCGCTATTTTCTGGATCGAAACGGTGGAAGAGCAAATCCTCGTCCCGCCGGTTCACGTCGGTCAACCGTTTGCCGTAAGAGGTCAACGTAGCGTTCAGGGGCAGCGCGTGCCTACATTTTCTGGCGTCGCACCGATCGATTCTCCCGAACCGCGCAAATTGACTGTTACCTTCACGCAAATTCAATACACCCAGACCGTGTTGCTGAACTTCAATAAACTTACTTGGCCGCACGTCTCGGTGAATACCCTTGTGCCTGCCGACGACGTTATTGTTCCTGCGTCTGCATGGAAATGAATCTGTGGTTACCTCAGAGTTGTCGGGCCAGCGAAGACCGGTAGATGGCCTGGCTCTGACTTCTTTGCAGTTGTTGGCGTTGCTTCCGGGATCTATCTGTCTAGGCGAGCAACCCGACTCGATGCGGTCGATGCGCTCAGATTTGAATGAGACCAAATCCCGGGTTTCGTTGCAGTTAGAAGGAGCCTGCGTAGCAGCGTCTTTCACAGCGGGTGAGTTCGTACAAACCAAATCAAGACTACGATCGGAGCCGCCACAGCAACCGCCACAGCGAAAAGGATGGCTCCGAGAAAAATCCAATCCTGCCAGGTTTTAGCCCTGGGCCGCTCTTTCTCGCGAAGCAATATTCGGTAATTTCTTCTGTTAGCCTTCCAGAAGACATGAAACAAGTCGCCGACAACCGGGACTCCACCGACTACAGTCTCCAATAGGATATTGGTGACCATCCTTGTCAGAGTGATCGGAGCCACTCCACGGCGCCAAGAGGCGAACACAATGACGCACGATGCAACGGCCGCCATTACGTCTCCGATTCCGGGTATCCAGCCTATCAGCGCATCAAATCCGAACCGGATACTGGTTCCCGGTATGCGCCACATGTCATCGAGTAGCGAAGCGATGTAGTCGAGGTGCTCGTTTGATGAGGGTAGTGAGCGCACTTAGTCGGAACTACTGCACAACGGCAATCAGAATAGTCATTGTTGTTTAGTCTTTACCAGTTTGGACGCGTCGTAGCCCTTTGTTGCCAATCGCCCGACAATGTCTGCGTACTTGTCGTCGGGCATTGAGCGCGTCCTGCTCAGTATCCACAAATACTTTCGTGAGGGTTCTCCGCCAACCGCGAACTCGTAGTTCTGTCCCAAGTCAATCACCCAATACTTCCCGTAGAACGGCCAGAAAAACGTGACAGCGAGTTTGGCATTGCTGGCTTCGTCTTGAATTTTTGCGTGACCTTCGGAACGCTTGGCCTTTCCGTCGGCCCTTAGACACGAGTTGACAACCTTAATCCCGCCCTCCCTCTTCGCATACTCAGCCGTTACGTTCCGATCACACTCGCGTTCGAACCGATTTGGATACCGCGCAAGCTCGTACCACTTTCCGACGTATCGATCGAGATCAACATGCGCCACGGTCTGAAGTGGTTGGTCCTCTCCACTGGAAGCAGTCGGCAACGCGAACAGAATCAGTGACGCCACCACAATCCAACACTTCATCCTCGAAAACTCCCACAAGATAGACGCGCCAGGGCTGCGAGAGGACGCACCGGCTTCCAAGCAGACGCAATTAGACCCTCAGTATTGGTCCCAGATAATCAGCCTGGTGCGTTGAACCCTTCTCGGGGCCGAGCCATCCGGAAGATCTAGATGGAGGACTCAAACGGCTGCGAATGAAGTGCGATAAGAAGGGTTACGATGTCATCTAGATGGTCCGCATGCCTATCACGTCGGGCCAAAGGAGCAGCGTCACTTCTAACCTATGTTTACGCGAATCATTTGCCTCCTGTTGGTCCTGACCTCCGCCTCCAGCTTGTCCGGCACGGATTTTTCCATGGAGGTGACGGACAAAAATTACCTCGATACACAAGGTTTCAGCGTCTTTCTCTACGACAGCACATATCATCCTGTTTTCGTGGACCAAAAGAACACGGCTATGGAGATGATTCTCCATGGCCAGCGCATCGCCACCAACGGCGACGTGCGGCTGATGCCAACTCCGGAGCAGTGGGACTTGGTGGCAACGCTTAAGAATCGCAGTGCCGACAAAGCGAACGGGCGGCTAGTTGCTGAGCTCGGGTTCCCAACCTTCGACTTCAACTACACACTTGAGGTGGCAGCGGAACCGGGCGGCGTAAAGGTCAGCATCAATCTCGACAAGCCGCTACCGCAGAAATTGGCGGGGCGGGCGGGCTTCAATGTGGAATTTCTGCCGTCGATCTACATGGGCAAGGCTTATCTGGTGGACGGAACCAAGGCGGGGATCTTTCCGCGAACGCCGAACGACTCGATGACGAAAGTCTTGCCGTTGGCGGATGAACCGAAAAAGGCGTACTACCTCGAGGACTGGGACAAGGCAAAGGGATACACGGAGCCGCTGCCATTCGCCGAGGGCAAAAGCATTACCCTGGGGATCGACGACGCGTTGGCGCGAGTGAATGTAGTGTCGGAAACCGCCAACCTGATGCTGTTCGATGGGCGCAACCGCGCACAGAACGGCTGGTTCGTGTTGCGTTCACTGATTCCGTCTGGAAAAACCACGGGCGCGATCGTCTGGCATATCCGTCCGGACGTGATTCCGAATTGGACCCGGCCGCCCATGATCGCGCACAGCCAAGTGGGTTATGCGCCCGGCTTTTCCAAGGTGGCGGTGCTCGAACTCGATCCGAAATACAACGGTCCGAAGACGGCGCGGGTCTTGCGTCTCACCGAAAATGGCTCCTATCAGCAGGTGTTCGAGGGCCCCATCACGCCCGAGGCACCATGGTTGCGCTACCTGTATTCGAAATTCGATTTTACCTCGGTGAAGGAACCCGGCCTCTACGTGATCGAGTACGCCGATCAGCGCACGGCCCCGTTCCCGATTTCTCAAGACGTCTACGCGAAGATCTGGCAGGACAGCTTAGACCATCACATTGCGGAGCAGATGGATCATGTTGCAGTTCGCGAAGGATACCGTGTGTGGCATGGCGCTTCGCACTTAGATGATGGGCGTATGGCGCCTGTGGTGGGAGAGCAATTTGACGGTTGGAATCAGGCCACAGCGACAGATGGGAAGTACAAAGGCGGCGATCACATTCCTGGGATGAACGTGGGCGGGTGGTATGACGCCGGCGATTTCGACTTGGAGGAGCCGGCGCAACTGAGCGTGATTCAGAGCCTGGCGCTCGCCTATCGCGAATTTCACCTCACCTACGATGAGCTTACGGTAGATGAAAGCGCGCGTCTGGTGGAGATGCACCGTCCCGATGGAGTGCCGGATACGGTGCAGCAAGTCAAGCACGGCGCACTGCTCATCCTGGCGCAGTTTCACAACATCGGCCACGCCATTCGTGGCACTCACGAGCCAGATCTGCGGCAGTACACGCAGGTGGGCGACGGCGCATCGAAAACGGACGGTCGCATTTACGATCCGAGTCTCGGTCCGAATGAAACGAAGGGTGGTTACTCCGGCAGGCCGGACGATCGTTGGATCTTCACTACCAACAACCCGTTTTTCCAGTGGAACGCCATCGCGGCACTGGCAGCAGCTGCGGATACGCTGAAGGGCTGGGACGACGTACTGGCGAAAGACTGCCTAGATACCGCGATCAAAGCTTGGAACGAGGAGAAGACGCATCCGACGGAGAATTCGGCGGGTGGCGGATTGGGCGGTGCGGCTCCGGCGGGCGCGCCGGGAGGTGGAGTGCTGGCCGCGTCGCAGGGTGCTGTTGCTGGCCCTCAGGGCGCAGGGGGCGCAGCGACGAGCGCTGGCGCTCCGACAAGCACCGGCGCGGGTGCGCCACCGACAACATCTCCAGCAAACCCGGGCCGTGGAAGATCTGGTCCTGCACTGGAATGGGCGGCGGCGCTGGAATTGACCATCGCCACGAATGGCGCGGAGCCCTACAAATCTCGGCTCGCGGAATTACTCCCGCAGATGATCACGCCACAACAGCTGGATATGCGTGGCTGGAGCGTGGTGAGGGCTTTGCGCTATCTAGGCGCCAATGAAAAAGATCAAGTGCGCGAAGCAGTGAAGAAATACATGGCGGGCTTGGATGGGCAGCTAGACGCTACACCGTTCGGGGTGCCACCGAGTCTCGGTGGTTGGGGTGGATCGGGCGCGGTGGTGGATATGGCTATCCGAATGTATTTTCTGCACAAAGCGTTTCCGGATTTGGTCAGTCCCGACTACACACTTCGCGCGGTCAACTACATTCTCGGGACGCACCCGGTGTCCAGCACTTCGTATGTGGCTGGCGTGGGAACGGTGTCGAAGACGATGACTTACAGCAACAATCGCGGGGACAATTCGTACATTCCGGGTGCAGTGATTCCGGGATATATCATCATCAAACCGGATTTCCCGGAATGCATCGATGACTTCGGGTTTCTATGGTTTGAGGATGAAGCCGTGGTGGCCGGGTCGGCAAGCTGGGTGGTAGCGGGAAATGCTGCGGCGGCGATCGTCAAGGAATCGAAGTAGAGCCGGCGCCGAACGAACCGAGCACTCAGGGGGCGATAAATAAAATCAATCCGTTCACACCCGCAGGAGCTACTGGCAGGTGGCCTGAGAGCAGAGGTTTTGGCTGAAGAACGGCATCACATGATTTTGAAAGCGGTCGGCCACTTTGCTTGTGTGCGTACCGGAATAGACTTCAAAGCTGTTCGCGATCCCATAATTAACTAGCGCCTCGTGAAGCTTGGCAGTATCGACTCGTAAACCGTCCTGGTCACCTACATCAATTGAAATACCGCGATACCGGCGGAAACCTCCGATGTACTGATCCATGAAAGCGAGCGGCGCGTTGGCAGCCCATTTCGCAAGGACTTCGGGCTGTGGCGTTCCGTCTTTCGTCGGCAGGTCGAGATAGAGCGGAGGATTTTTTGGATTGGGAGACCATGCGGCAGCTGAGGCCAGCGTGGCGCGAGCAAAAAACTGAAGGTTTGCGGAATCCGCAGGCATTTTGACTGCTTCGAGGCTCTTCGCGATTTCCGGGCTGACGGGTGGCCGAGGGGATAAGCAACACGGGCTCATGATGTACAGACTGCCGAACACGTCGGAATGCTTCATGCCAATGCGGGTCGCTCCGTAACCTCCCATCGAGTGGCCGACGAGGCCGCGGCTTTGCCGATCTGGAATCGTGCGGTAATGCGCGTCGATGTACGAGACCAAGTCGTGCGCGATGAACTGCTCGAAATCGCCGGTGGTCACGGAACTTGAATACATGGAACCGTTGTGCACGGTCTTCGAGTCGGGCAGGACGACGATCATCTCTTTCGCGCCTTGCGCGAAGGCCCCTTCGATCGTCTCGGGCACATGGATTTCGTGACTCCATTGTTCGGCGCCGATGGAGTAACCATGTAAGGCGTAGACGACGGGGTAGCGTCGAGATTTTTCTTGCGAGTAGCTGGGTGGAAGGAAGACAAACACGTCGCGATCAGTGGCGTCGCCTTCCAAATTACCCTCCAGGGCTGTCCCGTGAACTTTGATGTGTTCTACCGTCACGGGCTTTGCACCGGCAACCGGTGGAGGCACATCGGTTTGCACTTGCGCGGCGAGTTGGGGAGCAAATCCGGCCGCAATCGCAATTAGAATCCCGCCGAACCATTTCACGCTTGTCATCAAAGCCCTTTCTTGTACGAGCATCTAGCGGTGCAATCCTGCCTTACTATTCGACTGCGACCACCGTTACGGATTTTGGTTCCAACTTGAGAGTTAGCTTGCCGTCGTGCGCTTTTGCTGAAATCGGATTTGGTACAACCGTGTTAGGCGCATCGAAAGTATTCACGCTGTCTACCTTAGGTGCGGACAACGTTTCTCCTGCCGCGGATTTGACAGTTTTACCGGCCAAGGCGAGTTCGATTTCAGCGGACTGACTAGGATCGACGTTGGTTACAGCGAGCCACAATTTTCCGGCCTTGTCTTTCGCTGCTACGGCGTCGATTCGGGGAAGAGTGACGCCGTCATGTGTGAAAGTGCCGGCGTCGAAAGCAACTGGTACGAAGGTTGCATCCTGAAATGGCACGTACATTTTGTAAACGTAGTAAGTCGGCGTGAGAACCATTTTCTCCTCGTTGGTCAGGATCATGGCCTGGAGCACATTGATCATCTGGGCGATGTTGGCCATGCGGACGCGGTCCGCGTGACGCGCGAAAATATTGAGATTGAGAGCGGCGAGGACGGCGTCGCGCAAGCTATTCTGTTGAACGAGGAAGCCCGGATTGCTGCCTGGAAACGGCGCATACCAGCCGCCCCACTCATCCACAACAAGCGCTACTTTTTTCTGGGGATCGTACCTATCCATGATCGCGGAATGCTTCTCGACAAGATCTTTCATTTCGAGCGTGGACTTTAGGATTTGTGCGTATTCCGTCTCGCCGAAACCGACGGAGGCGTGGGCCGGCGGCCACTTCACGACGGTGTAGCTGTGCAGAGAAAGGCCATCGATGTCCCAGCTCCAGGTGTGGGCTTGCCACGCCTTCATGATGGCTTCCGTCCAGTCCGTCCAGCGAGACTCGGCTCCGCCTGGGCCAACCGCGATTTTCAGCATCTGCTGGTTTTTTGCCTTTTCGGGTTGCTGATCGGGATTGAAGTTGCGGACGAAGTGGCTGAAAAGTTTCATCCTGTCCAAATAGTAGTCGGGCGTCATGTTGCCACCACAATCCCAGCTTTCGTTGCCGAGGCCGAGATAAGCGACCTTATAAGGGGCGGGATGGCCGTTGGCGGAGCGCTCTCTCGCGAGCGCGGTCTGCTGCGCGGTGGTCAGATACTCAAGCCATTCTGCGGCTTCCTGCGGAGTGCCCGAGCCTAGGTTGACGGAGAGGTAGGCTTCAGCCCCGATCTGGTCAAGGAAGTCCATGAACTCGTGCGTTCCGAAGGTATTCGGCTCAATGACGCCGCCCCAATTGGGATTGAGTGTTACCGGTCGTTCGGGGCCCACGCCTTTTCGCCAATGATACTCATCGGCGAAACACCCGCCCGGCCAGCGCACGTTTGGAACCTTCAGCGCTTTGAGTGCGGCGACAACGTCGTTACGGATGCCGCGTGTATTTGGGATTTTGGAATCCGGGCCGACCCAAATCCCTTCGTAGATGCCGTGGCCGAGATGCTCTGCGAATTGGCCGAAGAGGTTACGGTCCACTTTCGCGCCGGGCTTGGAAACGTCAATCGACATCTGAATTTTCTGCGCGACTGACATCGGCGCTGCCACGACCGTGACAAGCAGTGTCAGACTGAAAAAAAGTGAACGCATCAGCGGAGACCCCACATTTAAATTCGAACGTTAGTTCTCTTCGAGTTCAGTTCAGGAAGCCGGTAGTATACATTCGGCGGCGATAGACATTTCCATCTGGTGTCGGTGTTGTCGCAAATCCTGCCCAGAGGTTGCACCGTGAAAGCACTTGTACTCAAGGGACCTGGCGAAGCATCCGTCGAAACGGTTCCCGATCCGGTGGTCGCGCCTGGCGAGATCTTGCTGAGAGTCAGAATGGTCGGCTTTTGTGGAAGTGATCTGAACTCATTTCGCGGGCGAAATCCACTCGTCACTTTTCCGCGGATCTTGGGTCATGAAGTATCAGCGACGGTCATCACGGGAGACGGCGCCGTGCCTACCGGCACAGATGTAGCGCTTTCACCGTATACAGCCTGCGGGCATTGCGCGTCGTGCCGACGCGGACGCCCAAACGCTTGCCAGTTCAACCAGACTCTCGGAGTCCAACGGGATGGAGCGCTCGCAGAATTCGTCGCAGTGCCTCAAGAGAAGCTGTATCCGGCGAAACTCACAAGAAAAGAATTATGTCTGGTTGAACCTCTGACGGTTGGATTTCATGCAGTGGCGCGCGGCAGAGTGAAAGCAGACGACACGGTCGCTATATTGGGCTGCGGTGGCGTGGGGCTCGGGGCCGTCGCCGCGTCGAACGCACGTGGAGCTCGCACAATTTGCGTTGATATGGACGATGAGAAGCTCGTCGTGGCGCGTGCTGCGGGCGGTTCCCACTCGATCAACACTGCGAAGGAATTACTACACGATCGCCTTCAAGAACTTACGGAGGGTCGGGGGCCGGATGTAATTGTCGAAGCGATCGGAACATCCCAAACTTTTCGAGCCGCTGTGGAAGAAGTCGGCTTCACCGGAAGAGTGGTCTACATCGGCTATGCCAAAGAACCAGTCAGTTACGAGACGAAACTCTTCGTGCAAAAGGAATTGGACATTCTCGGTTCGCGGAATGCGCTGCCGGAAGATTTCAGAGCGGTAATTCAGCTTCTCGAGGCGAAAAAGTTTCCTGTGGACGACGCTGTCAGTTTGTTGGTGCCGCTCGAAGAGGCGGCCGATGCGCTGCGGTCGTGGAGCAAGAATCCAGCAAAATTCAAGAAGATCATGGTCTCGGTGGGTTGATCTGAACTCCCCACAATATTTACGAAAACGATTGGTTCATTCGGAGAACACTCTTGAAGCTACTTCTGAACTGTTGCTTCGCTGCTTCTCGCCGCACTCTTGAGGAAGTACTGGCCTTTTTCCATGTTCTCAACTTCTTCCTTGCTGCGGGCTTGAATCTTGGCTTCCTGCGACAGCGGAGTGAGAGTTCTTGAATACGCTGCACAGAAATCCAACCGCGCCTGCCGCCACAAGAATTCCCCCAACAAGCAGGCCCATATGCGATGAACCACTGAAAGCCATCACGGCGCGCAGGAGCCCGTCTGGTGGGGGCGCCGAGTTCGATGAGACCTGCGCTCGAGACATCGTCAGCACACCACACAACATGGAGCACAGCGAAACGCCCGCGGTTTGTATTCTCTGAGGCGTTGACAGAAATCGCGAAAGCCAGTCCACCCGTGCTGGGCGCTTTTCCGCAGCCTTGGCCTGAACCAATGCGGAGTCTCGTACCCTCACCAACAAAGCTTCAAATGCGCGGAGCCCTTCTAGCTCCTGTGCACGCCTGCTGCACGTTTGGACGTATGTTTCGACGTCGTCACTGTCGTCAGCACTTGGATGTTTGTCAGCGGCCGTTGTCCGCTCGAAGCTCTGCTGCAAGAGCGCGTCGAGGGCCAGCGATTCTGGATTCAGCGCAGGCGTGACGGCGGCAGTAGTTTTAGATTGTTGATTACTTAGATGGTTCGAGGCGCTCGCCATCGCTACCCCTCCTCTGGACCTTTTGCCCGACTCTGACGGTCCGGTCCCGAAACGCCGTCGCAGTGGACGGCATACGAGAATCGAGACGTAGCGGTAGCGTCAATATTCTCAGGACGTACCACTCAAAGTGGCATTTTGGTTCCGCGCGGGGAGCGCCTTCGTCCGTTGCAGTCGGAGACTACTTGTGGCTGCGCAACAGCAAGAATCGTTGCGAATGAGTATAACCGGGATCCGCTTGAAATTTCTAGTTCACGAATGTCCAGTTCAAGATGTTCTGAACAGCCGTCAAGCCCCCGGTGCCTCCGGTGAATCCGGCATAGGAGGTATTGCCTCCGACCGTTGCAGGAATGTTGATCGGAAACGCGATCGTGAAGGTGTCCGCCGGAACCGTGGTGTCCGTGATGGTCATCGTGAGATTCGTGCCGTCGTACACCATGTGCACGTGGAAGGTATCTCCGCTATGCAGATTCACTCCGCCG
>Ga0209006_10004653_pt1 | contig 12426 bp, 13 predicted proteins | sample JacPin_JW_Ref_O2_FD_188567 | JGI IMG/M metagenome (GOLD analysis project Ga0209006, IMG submission 188567) | Forest soil microbial communities from Algoma, Ontario, Canada - Jack Pine, Ontario site 1_JW_Ref_O2 (SPAdes) (version 2) | ecosystem: Environmental > Terrestrial > Soil > Boreal...
AGCCGCCCCGCCGAGCTGGGGCATCGCCTGGCGGTCAAATGTAGTCATCTACCGAAGCGTCCGGAACGTTTCGCGAACCTCCTCGGTAAGCACCTGGGGCTGCTCCCAGGCGGCGAAGTGCCCGCCCGCATCGAGCTTGTTGTAGTGGACGAGGTTCGGGTAGGCCTGCTCGGCCCAACTGCGAGGAGCCGAATAGATTTCGCCGGGGAAGACGCTCACCCCGGCCGGCACGGAGACGTTCTTGGCGTCGAAGAAGCCGAACTTGTTGTCCCAGTAGAGACGACCCGACGAAACCCCCGTGTTCGTCATCCAGTAGAGGGTGACGTTGTCGAGGATCGCGTCGCGGGTCAATTCGCCGACCGGGTTGCCCGCAAACGCTTGCGCGATTTCGCCGTAGCTGTAGGCGTCGTGGTTGATCATCCACGCCGCCAGGCCGACGGGCGAATCCGCGACTCCGTAGATTGTCTGTGGCTGCGTGGTCATTTCCACCGCGTAGCCGGCCCCGCTGGTGTAGAACTCGCTGACCTGCTCGAAGGCGTGCCGTTCGTCGGCCGACCAGTCCGAGGGGGCCGGACCGCCGGGCGCGAGCTGGCCCGGGATGGGGAGCGCCTGTGAAATCTCCGGCAGGAGGACGCCCGGCATGTTGGTATGTATGCCGACCAGCTCCGGAGGGGCATTGGCCCCCATCAAGTCGGTAACGACCGCGCCCCAGTCGCCGCCTTGCGCGGCGAACCGGTCGTACCCGAGGCGCTTCATCAGCTCGACCCAGGCGGTCGCCATGTGGTCAGGGCCCCAGCCGGGGGCGCTTGGCTTGTCCGAGAATCCGTAGCCCGGCATCGACGGAATCACCACGTGAAAGGCGTCGGACGCGGTCCCGCCGTGCGCGGTCGGATTGGTGAGCGGATCGATGACGTTCAGCAGCTCGATGACGGAGCCGGGCCATCCGTGGGTGAGGATGAGCGGGAGCGCGTCCTCGTGGGCTGACCGAACATGGATGAAATGTATGTTGAGCCCGTCGATCTCGGTCATGAAGTTCGGCAGCGCCTGCAGCCGCTCCTCACACGCGCGCCAGTTGTAGTCCGAAGCCCAGTAGCGCGCGAGTTCTTGAATGGTCTTTAGCTGCACACCCTGCGAATGATCTGGCACGGTCTCCGCATCGGGCCAGCGGGTCGCCGCTACACGTGCCCGCAGGGACTGGACTTCCTCCTCCGGCGCGACCGGCACCGGGAACGGACGGATCGCTGCCGAGCCCGCTGAGTTTTCGGCCGATGAGACAGACATGTCGGTCTCCCTGGGTTCGAATACGTGGCGAGCAGGTCATTAGCTGCCCAAACAAGACGCACCCCACCAGGTTTAGACGCTCTCAGCTTTCGATGCGTCACCCGAGGCGGGTGATACCCCGTTCACCCCTCGTCATGAGGGGCGCCCGCCAAACTGCCAGTTGTGCACTTCGATCTCCGCGTACCGGTCCGCGGTCAGTACGCCGCGGGCCGTGTCCGGATCGGACGCCCGGATCAGCGCGGCCGTGCCGAGCCAGGTATCGCCGTTGTCCGAGAGCAGCGGCCCGTAGGCGATCAGTTCGTCCTTACTGGGCGGCACAGCCAGGTCGGCTGCCTGCCCGGCACCGAGACCAAGCACCAGATACCGGTTGCCGCCGGCCGGCCCGCCCGGATAGTCCCACATGCTGCGGCCCAGCGCATTGCGCCACCGCCGCAGCAGCACGTCCTTGTAGACGCCGGCCTGATAGTTCGGCTCATCGAACGCGAAGGCCCGGGCCGCCGCAGGACCGGGCAGGTCGACGATGTGCACGCTGCCGGTGGCGGTGACCGACTCGCCGTCGCCGGCGAGAGTAGGTCCGCGAGCTATCATCGCGGCCGCGTACTGATCCATGTAGGACCAGTGCTCTTCGCGCAGGTCGTCGCGCAGCGCCATCGAGCCGGCCCGATCGCGGTGATAACAGAAGAACTCCATGCCCCAGTATCAACATCCGCGGGCTGGGCCTCCTCAGCGCTCGGCCTCGTCAGCGACCGGCGGACCCGGATCTCGCCTCGAGGATGACGAGCTGCTGAGTCGCCCTGGTCATCGCGACATAACGATCGACCGCTCCTTCGATGCCCGTGCCGAACGACTCCGGATCGATCAGGACCACCAGATCGAACTCGAGTCCCTTCGACATTTCCGGGGTCAGGGACTGCACACGTGATTTCGCTTGGAACGAGGGATCACCGATGACGCAGACGGTCCCTTCGTCGTGCGCGGCGAGCCAACTGTCGACGATCGGACCCAGGTCTGAAGCAGGTCCGTGCACGACGGGGACGCCACCGCTGCGGATGGAGATCGGCACGTTGGCGTCAGGGAGCACGGCCCGGATGACCGGCTCTGCCTCGGCCATTATCTCTTCCGGCGTCCGGTAGTTGACGCTCAGTGAAGCGAGCCTGATCTGGTCGAACCCGAGCCGCTCGAGCCGTTCCGACCACGACTCGGTGAACCCGTGCCTGGCCTGGGCGCGGTCCCCGACGATGGTGAAACTCCGGGACGGGCAGCGCAGCAGCAGCATCTGCCACTCCGCGTCGGTCAGTTCCTGCGCCTCGTCCACGACGATGTGCGCGAATGGGCCGGCGAGCAGGTCGGGGGCGGGCCTGAGCAGCGCGGCCTCGTCGATCAGGGCGTCCTGGAAGTCCTCGACACGCAGCATCGTCACCAGGCCTCCGCCGTATTCGTCGTCGGCGGCCTCGACCAGATTGTCGAGGACCTGGGCCCGCTGCTCGCGTTCGGCGGCGACAGCAGCGTCGTTCCGGCGCTTGCGTCGTGAGCTCTCCGGGTCACCGAGTCGCTGCTGAGCGGCGTCCAGCAGCGGCAGGTCAGACACGGTCCACGCCTGCGCGTCGTCGCGCTGCAGCGCCCGGACGTCATCGGCGCCCAGCCAGGGCGCGCACATCCGAAGGTAGGCCGGTACTGACCAGAGGTCGCCCACGATGTCGGCCGCTTCGAGTAGCGGCCACGCCCGGTACAGGGCCGTGATCAGGTCCCTGTTCCGCAGCAGCGACCTGCGGAACAGGTCAGGCGGGACGTCGCTGTCGTGCTTGTCTATCAGGATCGCGACCAGCACGTCGAGGATCTGATCGCGCGCCTCGTTGTGCGGTGTGCCAGATTCTGGCGCCTCGAACGCCTCCGCCCAGTCTTCGGGGCTGAGCCAGATGTCCGACCAGTGGGTGTGGACCGTCAGGCCCGTGACCGGCGGATTCTCGTAGAACCTGACGGCCGGCTCGATCGCCGTGACCAAGGTCGCGGACGACTTCAGACGGGCCACGTTCGGGTCTGCCTCGACTCCGGCCGCGGCTCCCTGGGCGACGAGGTCTCGCAGAGTACAGGTCTGCACGCCATCCTCGCCGAGGCTGGGCAGCACGTCGGAGACGTAGGCGAGGTAGGGCTGGTGCGGGCCGACGAATAGCACCCCGCCTCGGCGGTGGCTGAGGCGCGGGTCGGAGTACAGCAGGTAGGCGGATCGGTGCAGGGCGACGACGGTTTTTCCGGTGCCCGGTCCCCCGTCGACCACGAGCGCACCGCGGGATCCCGCCCGGATGATGGCGTCCTGATCGGCCTGGATGGTGCCGAGCACGTCACGCATCCGGGCCGACCGATTGCTGCCCAGGCTGGCGATGAAAGCGGACTGATCATCGAGCGCGGCGTGCCCTTCAAGCCCGTCCGCGGTGAATACCTCGTCCCAGTAGTCGCTGATCCGGCCTCGGGTCCATCGGTACCTGCGGCGGCTGACCAGGCCCATGGGATTGGCGTGGGTCGCCCCGAAGAATGGCTCGGCGACAGGGGAGCGCCAGTCGACCAGCAGCCGGCGGCCCGCCATGTCGGTGAGGCCAAGCCGTCCGACGTACACAGGCTCGGACCTGTCCGCGCTGACCATGCGGCCGAGGCACAGATCGAGGCCGAAGCGGTGCAAGAGCCGGAGGCGGGCGCTCAGCCGGTGGATCTCCAGGTCCCGTTCCAAGGCCTTCTGGCCTATCCCCCCGGCCGCCCGCAGCTCGGCTTGGAGGCGGCCGGACAGGTCCGCGATCGACTGCTCGAGGCTCGCGCCGATGGCCGCGAATTGCTGATCGTCGTCGCCGATCAGCGCCGGATCAGCCTTGACGGCCAGACGGTCGGGAAGGTCAAACGCGCTGGATGTCAGCGAGTTCACGTCATCAGCTCCGATCTGAGGCCGTTGGCCCCGGCCAGCGATTATGCGGCATGACCCGGGTCTTGCGGCAAGCCCCATGGTGCGCTATAGATTAAAAATGGAGGGGTGTGGGTGCCCTCGTGCCGACCGGATAAAGTTTGATCGGTGACCAGCAAACCGGACGAGGAGCAGCGCCTGCGTGACCTGGCGCGGCTGCGCCGGGTCCGTGACCGGATCGACCGCGATTACGACCAGCCCCTCGACGTCGAAGCCCTCGCCCGCGATGTGCACATGTCCGCTGGTCATCTCAGCCGTGAATTCAAGCTGGCCTACGGCGAGCCGCCGTACGGCTACCTCATGACCCGCCGGATCGAACGGGCCATGGCCCTCCTGCGCCGCGGTGACTTGTCGGTCACCGACGTCTGCTTCGCCGTCGGCTGCTCCTCCCTGGGCACCTTCAGCACCCGTTTTACCGAGCTTGTCGGCATCCCGCCCAGCGCGTATCGCCAGCACGCCGCGGCCGCCACCGCGGGCATGCCGTCCTGCGTCGCCAAGCAGGTCACCAGACCGATCAGGAATCGAGAAGCACGAGCCGCCGGGCCGCAGCTACCGTGACCACCATGGACATCAGCATTTTCTCGAGCTTCCTCCCGCACAATGACCCGGAAGCATCGCTGGCCTTCTACCGCGACGTCCTCGGCTTCGAGGTCCGCAACGACGTCGGCTACGGCGGCATGCGCTGGATTACCGTGGGCCCCGCGGGCCAGCCTGGCACGTCCATCGTCCTGGCGCCACCGGCCGCCTATCCGGGCATCACCGACGACGAGCGCCGGACGATCGCGGAGATGATGGCGAAGGGGACCTACGCCATCATCGTCCTGGCCACGAATGATCTTGACGGCACCTTCGAGCGGCTGCAGGCCAGCGAGGCCGAGGTGGTCCAGGAGCCGACCGAGCAGCCCTACGGGATCCGCGACTGCGCCTTCCGCGACCCCGCGGGCAACCTGATCCGCATCAACCAGGTGCGCTGAGCCACTTCTCCGGGCTGGGAACGAGGGCGTCGTCGCCTCGGTGTTACCGCGAGCTCGGTTCCGCCTGGTTGAGGTCGAGCTGGTACCAGGTGCCCGGCCCGCTGCTCAGGTGGGCCGGGCCGACGGGGACGAAGCCGGTCTTGGCCAGCACCCGTTGTGACGCGACATTTTCGTGCGTGGTCGCCGCCATGAGCCTGCGCAGCCCGTATTGCGCCGTGGCGAGCCGGCACAGGTCCCGAACGGCCGTAGTGGCCACTCCGTGGCCTGCGGCTGTTTCCGCGACGCGGTAGCCCAGCTTGGCCGTGCCATCTTCAAGATCGAAGAGATTGAACCGGCCGAGGATCGCGCCATCGTCGCCGACCAGCACGTGGAAGGCGCAGGCGCCCGAATCCTGCTCGGCGAGCAGGCCGGCGTGCCGGTCGTCGAAGTTGCTGAAGAAATCGTCGCCGCGATCCGGGATGGAGCTCGCAAAGTAAGGGCGGTTCGCGAGCTCGAAAGCCAGGAGGGCGGAGGCATGGTCGGCGCGCAGGCGCTGCAGTTCTCGCACCGAGCGACTCTACCCGGGGCGGTGCGCCAGGAGAAACCGATAATCTCTCAGATCGTGTCCGATAACTCTGGCCCGCCGGCCAAGGCGGGACACACCGCGGATCGAGTCGGGTTCTTCACCGATGCCGTGTTCGCCATCGCCATGACGTTGCTGGTCATCGAGATCCCGCGGCCGGAGGCCGCGTACTTCAGCGTCGGCGGCGGAGTCTCCAAGAGCGAAGCGATCAGCCGGCTCTGGCATTTCCTCTACGGCCAGCGCGCCGCGTTCTACGGCTATTTCCTCGCCTTCTACCTCCTGTGGATTATCTGGCGCGAGCATCATGCGCTCCTGGATCAGGTCGGCGAGCTCTCCGGGGCGATGATCGGCCTGCACTTCCCCTTCCTCCTGCTGGCTGCCTTCCTGCCGTACGCGACCACCGTCATGGGCCACTACGCGGACAACCCGCTCGCTGACCTGCTGTTCGGCGTTGTGGTCGGGCTCCTGTTTGCCTGCCGGTCGGCGATCCAGGGACGAGCCGACCGGGACGACGTCTTGCTGAAGCATGTCGACCGGGCGGCCTACCACGCCGACGTCGTGGTCACGTGGACCGTGACGGTGTACTGGACCCTGACGCTGGCCCTGGTGTGGTGGGCACCGTGGGTCCAGGTCGCCTGGGCCCTGACCGGCGGAGTCGCGTACCTCACGGACCGCTTCCTGGCGCGGCGACGCGGGCCCACTCACCCCCACCCGCAGTGATCGCAGGACAGGCAGCGGAGGCATGCATGACCGCTGGTTCGTCCTTACGGCACGGTGTAGGCAACGAGCTGCGGGTTCACGGCCGGACCGCCGTGCAGGGCCAGGCCGCCCGCCGGGACGAGCACGGTGTTCCCGGCGACGGCGATCGGCGCGTTGGTCGTGGTCGGCAGCTGGTGCCGGAACACGATCTGGCCGGTTGCGCGGTTGATCGCGATTAGCTGCCCGCTCAGCAGAGTCGTCAGCAGCAGGCCGTTCGACACGGTAGCCGCGCCCAGCGGCAGGCTGGACACCTTGGTGTCCCACTCGACCTTGCCCGTCGCGAGACTCAGCGCCTCGACTTCGCCCGCCATCTTGCCCGACCCGCTGGAGGGCAGCGGCTGCGTGAGCTTAGTGAACGTGAGCGCTAGGTCATTGGTGACCACGTAGACCGTGCCGTCGTCCTCGGCCAGGTTGGTGAGGACGCCGCCAACTGTCCCGGGCAGGATCGTGTAGGGAGCCTTCAGGGTGATCTGGTGCTCCAGCGCCAGCAGCGAGTCATTGTCATGACCGTTGTGCGCGCCCACCGGGGTCTTCCAGATGAGCCTGCCGGTCCCGGCGTTCATCTCGTAGACGTAGCCCATCTTCCCGGCGCCGAGTACTACGGGGACACCGTGTGCGCTCGCCGAGATCGGCGAGGCCTGCATGTCGTAGTCCTTGAAGTCGTTCGGGACGCCCTGGTAATACCAGCGGAGCGTTCCCGTGGCCGCGTCCAGGCTCACATCGCTGTCCGTGTACAGCTGCGCGGACGGGTGCGCCAGGGCAGACGCGGGCGACTGATACGGATTGCCGATCCCGAACGTCACCGATCCGTCAGTGCCAATCAGCGGGGTCTCCCAGGCGCCGCCCGATCCGAGCCCTACCGCTTGCACGCCCGGGTCAGCCGCGAGCAGGGTGTTGAAGGACCAGATCCGGACGCCGGTCGCGGCGTTCAGTGCCATCAGCACGCCGCCGCCAGGGCCGTCCCCGTACGCGCTCGCGAGGTAGACCCGCCCCCCGGCTTCCGCGGGCTGAATCTCGAACGTGCCCTGACCCTTGCTCAGCAGATCCCGGTCGACCCAGATCGTCTTGCCCGTGCTCGCGCTGAGCGCGAAGACGGTGGCCGGCGTGTCCCCGTAAACCCGGCCGTTCGCAACCGCGACGCCGTCCGGGCCGGGCCCGGTCTTCTCCGGCGTGTTGGCCTGGTACTCCCACTTCAGCTTTCCGGTTGCGAGCGCGATCGCGTAGACGTTGGCGTCCAGGTCCTGCAGGTAGACAACCCCGTTCTGGACGATCGGCGCCGCGGCCAGCGATCCGGCTCCGCCGACCCCCGCGGCGGCCGTGCCGGTGATCGGGAACGACCAGGCCTGCCGCAGCTTGGTCACATTGGCCGCGGTGATCAGCGAATCGGGTGCGACGCGGGTATTGCTCAGGTCCGCGTTCGGATCGGGCCACGACCCGGATGCTTCCGGTTGCGCCGCGGGCGGCCCCGGCGGTCTGGCCGGACTGGCACTGCTGCAGGCGGCGGCCAGCACGCCGAGCGCGGCGATCATGACAATCCCGAAGCGAGCGCGTGCAGACGAGCTTGATTTCATGTGACCCACCTGTGGCAGTCTCTCGAAATCTGATATCAGAATGATAAGCCAGAGGTATCAGCTCGTCAAGCGCCAGGCCGCGCCCCCCCGGGCGCGAGAAACCAGCGCGCGCCGCATAAATGAGCTGACGATCCGGCCCTCAGCTGCTTACCTGGGCCTATGCCTGACCCGGTGACCGCGATGCGCCAGGACTACGACACCGATCCCGGCCGGTTCCTGACCGCGTCGGAGCTGCCCCAGGACGACGTGCATCCCTACGTGGCGGCCCGGCTCGCGGAACGGGGCGCCCGCACGGTGCTCGATGTCGGCGGCGGCAACGGCCGGCTCGCCCGGCTCCTTCCTGACCTGGGCATGCGCTGTCTGCTCCTGGACATCTCCGCGACGATGCTGGCGCTGGCGCCGCGCCCGGCGGCCCAGGCCGACGGTGCGTCACTGCCGGTCGCGGACGGTTCCGTCGACGCCGTAGCCGCGCTGTTCACGCTGTACCACTACGACGACCCGAGGGTGCCCATCGCCGAAGCCCGCCGGGTGCTGCGACCCGGCGGCACGTTCGCGGCCTGCGCCCCCAACCGGGACAGCGCCCCGCAGATCGCGCACCTCGTCCCGGACTGGGGCGCCGCGTCGCCATTCGACGGTGAGGAGGCCGCGGACATCGTGGCGTCGGTATTCACCGGGCCGGGCGGCGACACGGTCACCGTCGAGCGCTGGGACGGCCCGATTGTCACGCTCTCCGATCTCGGTCACGCGGCCGGCTTTCTGCGCGTGCACGGCCTCACCGAGGCGGCCGCGCGCGACGCGGCCGCCACCTTGGACCTGCCGCTGCCGCTGACTATGCGCGGCTGCTTCGTCTACGCCGCCAAGTCAGCGGACTAACCGCCAGACTGGCGCCGGCTGACGCCGGCCGGTGTCGGCTGGCCAGACCGCCGGCCTGTCATGATGGCCCGGTGACCATCTCCATCGATTTCGCGGCGATGCCAGGCAGCGAGCGCGAGGCCGCGGTCGACAAGCTCTTTGATGCGATGGAAGCCGCCGCGGAGGCCGGCTGCTATCCGCAGCTCACGGTGGAGCGCCCCTGGTCCGAGCACAATCCGGTGCTCGAAGGTGAATTCGCAGCGCCGGGCGCGATCCGCTGGTATCTGGAACGGGAGCTAGGCCAGCTGGCCGCGGCCGGCGCCCGGATCGCCGTGAGCGAGGGCCGGAAGGCACTCGACCTGCATGATCCCCGACTCGGCCCGGCGCTGGACGAGACGAGCTGGGACCTGCGCCGCAAGAAGTTGTTCCTGTTCGGCCCCGAGCGGATGGCCCTGTCCATCGACCGGCTGCAGCACTACACCGGCACCAAGGCCGAGGACTTCCAGCGCTACGTCCTGCTGACTAACTACTCCTGGCACATGGAGGAGTTCCGCCGGGCCCTGCCGGACTCCATCGGGCCGAGCGCCGAAGGCCGGCAGATGCCCGCCTACCACTTCCCGCTGCCGGGCCGGGCCGGGCTGACAATGATCAACATCGGGGTCGGCCCGTCCAACGCCAAGACGATCACCGATCACCTCGCGGTGCTCCGGCCCGACCTCGTGCTGATGATCGGCCATTGCGGCGGGCTGCGCAATCACCAGGCCATCGGCGACCTGGTGCTGGCCACCGCGTACATGCGTGACGACCGCGTGCTGGATGACGTGCTGCCCCTGAGCGTCCCGGTCGTCTCCAACCACACCCTGAACACGCTCTTGCTGGGCGAGATCAGCGCGCGGGGGCTGCGCAGCCGGATGGGCATCGTCTTCACCACGGTGAACCGCAACTGGGAACTGCAGCTCTCCTCGGTCGACGAGCGACTCCGGCTATCGCGCGCCATCGCGGTCGACATGGAATCGGCGACTGTAGCCGCCAACGGCTTCCGGTACCGGATCCCGACCGCCACCCTGCTGGCGGTGAGCGACAAGCCGCTGCACGCCCGCCCGAAGCTGAATGAGGATGCCCAGGCTTTCTACGACGCGACCCGGCAGCAGCACGTAGAGATCGCCATCGCGGTCGCCGATCAGGTCAGGAAGCGCTACCCCGGCGGCCTGCCATCAGCCGATATTCGCTCCCCCGATGAGCCGCTCCTCGGCCTCACCGACCCCGGCCAGCTCTGAGGCGGCACTCGTCAGTCGGCGGCTGTGCTGAGCACCATGATGCGGATCTTGCGGCCGGTGATCCGCCGGGCGTATGCCTCATAGCCGGCGTAGATCGTTCTGGCCGCCGCCCAGATGACCGGGCGCTCGTCCTCGCTGGCCTCGCGGACCGCGGCGCGCACTCTGGTTTCCCGGTAGGTGACCTCCGCCCGCGGGTCCGCGCGCAGGTTGTAGTACCAGCCAGGCGTACCCGGCTGGCCGAACCGGGTGCCGATTATCGCGATGTCATCCCCGTACGGCACGCCGAGCAGCGGCACCGTCCGGGGGAGGTTGGTCCGCGCGCCGGTTGTGGTGAGGGTCAGCACCGGAATCCCGGCCAGCAGCCCGGCCGAGGTGACCCGGCCGTGGCTCATGGCCAGCAGCGCCTTGTCGACGTGGTGCAGGGACCGCGCGAATGCCCACGATCCCGGCCGCGACGCCGAAACCTTCCATACCGCTCGCTGTGCCTTATTCGGACTCGGCACCTGATAACCGAGGTCCCGGATAATTCCCATGCGGCTATTCTTCGTCCCGTTGCCCGTCTCCGTCCAGGCGTGGCAACCCGTCGGACTGAATATTGAGCGCGAACCGCTGGAGTACCTCGAGCTCCGTGCGACCAGTGAGCCTGCCCAGCTCGGCGGCACCGTAGACGGCCAGCTGCAGGAGCCCGGAGAAGGCCTCCATGATCCCCTGCTTACCGCGTTCGTCCTCGATCGCCTCGATCCGGTCAAGGGCGAAATCCACGCTTCGCGGGTCTGAATACATCGCTGTAAGGATTTCGATGGCTACGGCCAGATTCTCCTTCATGTTTGTCTGGGGCATAAACCCAGCATTGCAAGAGTCCCGGACCCGGCCGGCGCCCGCCCCGCTTCCCTCCGGGCTGGTGCCGGCCGGGCCGGGGCCAGCATGTGCCGGCGCCAGGGGGCTAGCTCCCTTGTCCCCCGCGTGACCGCGCGGCAACGTCAGATCTGCGAGCCTGCGCCCTCCCGGCGAAAGGACGCGCCGCTGAGCAGTCACCATGAAGAGGGAGCCGAAGCAGTGAAGAGCCTCAGGAACATGAGCAGGGCCGGATGGATCATCGCGGGTGTGCTGGCGGTCGCGGTCGTCGCTCCGTCGGCCGCGATCGCGACTACCGCAGCAGTCACAGAGATCCGCGGTCCCGGCGGCCAGCGCGCGGCCGTCACCAACGCCGGCCAGCTGACCACGACTCCGGCCGCGCCGTCGACGTACGAGGACCGGCTGATCTCGGCCGACGCTCCCAGTTCCACCGACTGCGAGAACCTGCCCTCGTTCTCGTCAACGGCCGGCTTCATCGTGACCGAGATCGTGATCGACGCCTACGACGTCTCCGGCCCGGCGGACAATACCGCCGTGGCGGTGTTCCTCGGCCCGAATTGCTCGGTGAGAGAACCCGTCCAGCAGGTGAACCCCGCCACCGACGGCGCGACCGTTATCCCGCTCACCCCGGGCCTGACTATCCCGGCCAAGGGCAGGATCTCGTTCGAGGTCCTGCACGAGGGCGCGCTGGTGACCGCCTATGGGTACACGGTGCCGGCCAAGGACGCCCCGCACTACTCCGGCACGAACTGAGCTGGCAGCGGGGCTGCGGGGGGCGGATCAGCCGCGAGTATCCCCGCCGAACCGCTCGTCCACCTGCTCCGCGGTGAGCCCGAAATCGGCCAGCGAGTAACGGTGCACGGGCCGTGCGTCGCCCGACCCCGCGGCCGAGCTGAGCTCGCGGACAGCCGCAGCGGCCGCCTGCGAGTACGGCAGCCCGAAATGCGCGTAGACCGACTCCACAGTGGCCACCGGGTCGGCCGTGAAGTCCGCGTAGTCAACATCGAGGAACTGCGCCGGGTCATACCGCGACCGCGACGCCGCGAACGACTCCAGCCCTCGCGCCCACAGCTCCAGCTGCCCGGCGCCGATGACCGCGCCGCGGAAGACATTCGACTGGCCGTCGGCCGCGTGCGCGGCGAGGCTGCACATCGATCCGATGACCGTGCGCGGCGCGCGGTGCGTCTGGATGATCAGCGCGTCCGGGTACACCGCCATGATCGCGTCCAGCGAGAACAGGTGGCTCGGGTTCTTCAGCACCCACCGCTTACCCGGCTCGTTCAGCCCGATCATCTGCAGGTTGCGCTTGTGCCGCCGGAACGGCCCGGTCCAGTCCTGGCCCTGCAGC
>Ga0209006_10004654_pt1 | contig 12423 bp, 14 predicted proteins | sample JacPin_JW_Ref_O2_FD_188567 | JGI IMG/M metagenome (GOLD analysis project Ga0209006, IMG submission 188567) | Forest soil microbial communities from Algoma, Ontario, Canada - Jack Pine, Ontario site 1_JW_Ref_O2 (SPAdes) (version 2) | ecosystem: Environmental > Terrestrial > Soil > Boreal...
CAATGTGCCGGTGATGAAGAAATAGCCCCAGCCGAGCGAGGCGGTGATGAACAGGCCCATGCCGCACTGGATCAGCCGGCGCGGATCGACGCGATCCGCGAGCGCGCCGCTCGCCACCGAGAACAGCAGGAACGGCAGCCAATGCGACACCACGGCGAAGCCGGCGAGCGCGGGAGATTGGAATTTCTTAAACAGCATCCAGTAGCTGATGACGTGCTCGATATTGTCGGCCATCATCGCCAGCACGTAGGTCACGAACTGGGCCTGAAAGCCGCGATGGCGCAGCGCCGGGAAGGCGTGTCGCGGCGGCGGCGGTGCCGGTTTCAAGCTCACATCGTTCATCAAGAATCCTTCGGACTCAGCGCTGCTGCAGCGCAGCAGGGCGGCCCTTATGGACCGTGTCTCGGAACGGAGTCCATGGCGTGGACCGCGGACCACCTGAGCGGCCGGCGCAGGGATTTCTGTCGGCGAAAGGATCGTGCCCGCCCTACACCCGCTTGCGCAGCGCGTCCCCTACGCTTGCCCGGCGCGGTCGCCGCCGAGCAACGGGATCAGCGAGGCGATGTCATTGAAGATGAAATCCGGACGCGGAACGCTGGGATGCAGCTCGACGCCACGCCGGTTGATCCACGCGATGGTCAATCCGAGCGGCTTGCCGCCGACCAGGTCGGTGAATTGCGACTGCCCGGAGTGAAGAATCGCCTCCTTCGGCACGCCCGCGTGCGCGAGCAGGTAGCGAAACAGGGTGCCGTCCGGCTTGTAGCCGCGCGCACGCTCGGCGGTGCAGACGAGATCGAAGTCGCGGCGCAGCGACGTCGCCGCCAGGAGATCGTCATCGATGTTGGAGACGATCGCGAGGCGGTAGGTGCGGCTGAGCGCGTCGAGCGTCGGCACGACGTCCGGGTAGAGCGCGAAGCCCGCGTAAGCGTCGAAATAGCGCTGGATCAATTGCGGGCGCCCGCGCACGCCGAAATGCGCGAAGGCCTCGGCCAGCGACTGCTCGCAGATCTGCTTGTAGGACCGATATGGCTCCCAATAGTGGGCGATGTTGCGCGCTTCCCAGAACTCCTCGAACTTCTTCACGTCGACATCGGCCGCGCCGCACTCGCGCAGGATCGATGCGAAGGTCCCGTAGGAGCCGTCGCGCGACCGCACGAGCGTGCCGAAGACGTCGAAGGAAAGGAGCTCGGGTTGCGGCGGATCAGCCATGGTTATCGCTTTCCCCCCTGACACTCTAGAACACAAGCGCGTCGCAGACGGGGACCGGCGTCGAGGACTGTGGTGATTGCGGGCTGGGCGCCACGACGTCGGATGGCGCCGTGCTCGACGCGGCCCGTGGATGCGTCGTCACCTTGACCGTCACCGAAACCATTCTCAGGACCGAAGGATATTGTGCCGCGTAGCGCAGGCCGTCGCTGCCCGTGTAGCCCTGATCGGGGCGATAAATGAACGCAACACCGCGAACCAGACGCCCGATGCATTGCGACTCGGTGCCGACGTACATGTCGTGTATGCGGATATTTTCGACGCGCGCGCAAACGCTGCCGTGGCGCGGAGGCTCATACAGATAAAGCGTCGGAGGCGCGATGGCGTCGCAGTCCCTGTTCCAGCCCGCGTGCTCGCGGATGACAATCGGATGATCGGCTTGACCGGTCCGCAACAGCTGCTCTTCTTGTGCCCGCGCCTGCGGTGCAAGGCCCGATAGGCATGCGGCGATCACGGCGGCAAGCATCGCGACATGTGTGGCGCCATTGCGAGCGCAACCAGATCGTTGTCGATGGAGAAAGCCGCACATCGCTGCGATCCCTTTCGGCGGCAAAATTAACACGATTCGCTCAGCCCTGCGGATAGAGGTTCGTGATCTCGTGGCGCCTCATCGCGCTCTGCCGACGTTCCGCCGGACGGCTCGCTCAGCCCTCACCCGTCGCGCAGCGGCAGCGTCACCGCCATGCCGATGCGCATCGAGTGCTCGATCGCGAGCGTCGCCTCGAGCGTCGCGCGCGCGTCCTGCGGCGTCGCCAGCGTGCAGGGCCGGCCGGTGGCGAGATGATCGAGCCAGGCGCGCGTCTCGTTGGCGATCGGGCCCCAGAATTCACCCAGCGCCCAGTCGCCCGGCGTACCGCTCTGCAGGAAGACCATGTTGACCACATGGTCGGGCAGATAGACGTGCGGAATGCCCTTCTCGGTGTACATGAGCTGGTCGGTGTGGTCGTCGTCGAGGATCATCACGCCGCCGGTGCCGACGAGCTCGACCCGCGCCGCGTGGCCGAGGGCGGGATATCTCTCCGGCAGCGCGTAGCTCACGCCGAGATTGAGCACGGCGCCGTCGTCGTAGGTGAGCACCGCATAGCTCACGTCCGGCACGTGGTCGTGGCCGGCGGCCTTGAGCACTCCCGTCTGACCTCGCGCGTAAATCTCGACGAGACGGCGGCGCTCGAACAGCCAGTTCATCAGGTCGACATAGTAGGTGAGCGCATCGACCACCGGGGTGGCGTGCGGGTTGCGCGCGAGCATCGCCAGCGCCTGCGAGCGCGAGTTGAACACGCGCGCGGCGCCGCCGGTGAGCGTGCCGAGGCGACCCTGCACGACCTGCTCCTTGGCGATCTGGTAGCGCTCCTTGTAGCGCCGGCTGTAGCCGACCCGCACGTTGCCGCCGGCGCGGGCGAGCGCCTCGAGCACACCGTCCGCCTCGCGCACCGTGAGCGCGATCGGCTTCTCCACCAGCACCGGCTTGCCGCGCTCGATCGCGGCGAGCAGCGGGGCGAGATGCTCGCCCTCGCTGGTCGCGACGATCACCGCCGTCACGGCGGGATCGTCGATCACCGCGAGGTTGTCGGCGCCGTGCGAGCGGCCGCCGACCAGCGCGGCGAGCTTGTCGGCGTTCTGCGGATCGAGATCGGAGACCGCGATGCCGGTGACCGCGGCATGGCCCGCGGCGAGGCGCGCGCGCAACGTTCCGATGCGGCCGGAGCCGACGATGCCGAGGCCGATCTCGCGCGCGCGGGCGGGTTTGGCGTTCTGCGTCACGGGCGGCCTCGACGACAGGATGATTCCAATGGGCGACGGCAGACGGTGGCACGATCGCTCACATCGGCGCCAGCCACTATGCAACGTGCCTGCAGTGGGAGGCGCGACGAGAAATAGTACCTAGCCTGGTTTGACCCGGAATTAGGCACGCTTGCGGACATCCGCAAAGCCGCGCGGACCCCGCAGAGGTGTGCGCGGTTGTACCATGCAGGGGAGGCGCGCGGCCGGACGCCGCAGGAGCCCCACATGAGCATGACCGTAGCGCCGATCAGCATATCAGAGCAGATCAGCATATCTGCGCAATTGGGATTTGCCCAGCAGCCCGGCGCAGTCGCGACGAGCCAAGACGTGGCGACCGAACTCGCCTTATGGCAAAGCACCTTCGATTCAAACGTCGTCGGCGCGATCGACAACACCTTCTCGGCCTCTCTGCTGAACCAATCCGCGACCACCACCGATACGATCATCGATCCGGCGACGCAGAGTTTGATGTTTGAAATGCTCAGCATGCTGAACAGCAACGTCGTCAGCGAGGCGTCTGTCGGCACGCAGCTGCAACTCCAAGAGCTCGCGCAGTTGATCGCGACCGAGGCTCAGGCGACGATCGACATCCAAGCCTGATTGCCGGATCTCATTGCTTGTGCGTCCTGCGGCGCTCGAGGCGGCGCATCGGCCGCCGCGATTACGGCGACGCGGCAAGCGCCGCGCGCCGATCGGCACCGGGCCACGGCCACTGCCGCGGTCGTATTGCCATGGCGAGCAGCCTATCACCCGCTTGAGCGCCGTGCGCGGGCGCTTCCGGACCTGTAGCCCAGCGAGCGCGCAACGACGGAGACCGGATCGACGGAATTCGCCAACCGTGCGCCCGCGAGCAGAATGCGCCAGCGCGTCAGGTAATCCATCCCCCGCGCCGGCGCGTGCGCCAGTAGTTGCCAGAAATGGCGCGAGGAGCATGCGCCCGGCGCGCGAAAGCCCCATGGATGAGCGCGGTGTTCAGCCTGGCCGCAACAAGCGCAGCGCGCCAATCCGGGCTACGGCTTGCTGCCGTAAGCCGGCATTAGCTACGCTTGCGAACATCCGCAAGGCCGCGCGGACCCGGAGAGGGGGGGTGCGCGGTTGTAGCCAGGGGGGTGCGCGGCCGGACGCCGCAGAAGGCCTCACATGAGCACGACCGTAGATCCGATCAGCGCGGTACAGCCGATCAGCGCAGTACAGCCGATCAGCATATCGGAGCAGATCAACATATCCGCGCAATTGGGACTTGCCCAGCAGCCAGGGGCAGTCGCGATGAGCCAAGACGCGGTGAGCCAAGACCTGGAGACGGAGCTCGCCTTGGAGGCAAGCGCCTTCGCTCCAACCGCCGTCGACACGAACGACAACACCTTCGCGGCCGCTCTGCTGAACCAGGCCGACCTGACGACCGAGCTCGCGTCAGGGCAAGGCGCCTTCGGTTCAACCGCCGTCGGCACGAACGACAACACCTTCGCGGACCTTTTGCTGAACCAGCCCGCGACCATCACCGATACGATGATCGATCCGGTGACACAGAGTCTCATGTTTGAAACGGTGGACGTGGTGACCGGCAACGTCATCCGCGAGGAGCCTGTCGGCGCGCAGCTGCGGCTCCAAGAGCTGGAGCAGTTGATCGAGGACGGCAGCACGGCCGAGGTTCAGGCGACAGTCGACATTCAAGCCTGATAACCTCGACCTGCCGGTTGATGTGGATCAAGTCGGCCATCCGCCGCGCCGCGGACATTTCATCGGTTCGCTTGCCACAAAAGGGGAGCGCCGATGACCGCGCCTGATCAAGGGTTCTCCGGCCCGGCGGGTGCCGCATGACGATCCCCGCGATCGCCGGCGCGAGACGCAGCCCGCGGCTCGGCTGGTATTCCGACCTTACCTCGGTGGAGCGGCGCACCTACTGGGCCTGCTTTGCAGGGTATGCGCTCGACTCGATGGACACCACCATCTACGCGCTGGTGATCCCGACCCTGATCGTCGTGCTCGGGCTGACCTCGCCGCAAGCCGGCTATCTCGCGACCGCCGCATTGGCCGGGACGGCTGTCGGTGGCTGGGCCACCGGAATCTTCGCGGACCGGGTCGGGCGAATCCGGATCCTGCAGCTCACGATTCTGTGGGTCGCGCTGTTCACCCTTGCGGCCGCATTCGCCAACTCGTTCGACCAGCTTTTCGTGGTTCGCCTCCTGCAAGGTGACGAGCAATAGTACCTATCTCTGGCTTGACCCGGCATTAGTACCTATCTCGGACTTGACCCGGCATTAGTACCTATCTCGAGCTTGACCCGGAATTACCCACGCTTGCGAACATCCGCAAGGCCGCACGGATCCGGAGAGGTCCGCGCTGTTATACCCATGCAGGGGGGGCGCGCGGCTGGACGCCGCAGGAGGCTCACATGAGCATGACCGTACAGCCGATCAGCATATCCGCGCAATTGGGAGTTGCCCAGCCGCCAGGGGCAGGCGCGACGAACCAAGACGTGACGACCGAGCTCGCCTTAGGGCAAAGCGCCTCCGATTCAAACGCCGCCGGCGCGATCGGCAACACCTTCGCGGCCTCTCCGCTGAACCAGCCCGCGTCCACCACCAATACGATCATCGATCCGGCGACGCAGAGTTACATGTTTCAAATGCTCGACGTGCTGAACGGCAACGTCGTCAGCGCGGCGCCCGTCGGCTTACAGCTGCAGCTCCAAGAGCTCGCGCAGTTGATCGCGACCGAGACTCAGGCGACCATCAACATTCAAGCCTGATTCCCGGAGGCAGCACCGGACATCGTGCAGGCCATCACGAAATTTCTGCGCAGGCCAAGCCGATGTCGACGAGGCCGATGGCGCGCGCGGCGCCGCGCGACAGATCGATGTCACGGCCACGCGTATATGGAGATGTGGAGGGACGCGCGAGCAAGAAAGTAACAATCGCTATTCGATCAGGTGGAGCTTTGTCTTGACGCGCCATGATCAGCGATGCCACACCGCCCCGAACAGAAATCCGAGCCCGAGCGCCAGTCCGACGCTCGTGTACGGATGCTCGCGCAGCGAACCCTGCAGCGCCTCGCCGACGTTTTCCGAGATGTCGCTCAGCGCTTCGCGGCCGCGATCGCCGGCGGCCGACACGGACTCGCCGATATCGTCGCGCATTCGGCGCATGCGCGTTTTCGCCTCGCCGACCGCCTCCTCGCCGACGGCGCTCAGCAGCCGCGCCACCTGCTTCGTCAGCTGCGCCAGATCGTCGCGCAACGCCTGCACATCAACGCTCACGTCGGCGACCGTCGCCGCGGCCTCTTTCGCAGATGCCATGTCACGCTCCAGATTTTGCCGGGGGAAACCAGCCCAATCCAACGCGCCAAGAAGGAAAAGGTTGCAACTGAAAAGGCGGCGCTGCGATCAGCCCGGCAGCTCGTTCTGGGTGTCGGCGACGAGGTGGTTGCTGATCACCAGGGCGACGATCAGGATCGGGACCGACAGGAAGGCCCCGACCGGCCCCCACAGCCAGGTCCAGAACGCCAGGCACCGGAAGACCGCGAACGGATTCAACGACAGCCGCATGCCGACGATCTTCGGCGTCACGAAATGCCCCTCGATCGTCGGCAGCGCGATGAGCAACGAAGGAGCAAGGGCGGCATCCGCGAGCGAGGGAAAGCTGATCAAGCCGACGACGAACAGGATCACGACGAGGATAGCCGGACCGACATAGGGAATGTAGTTGAACACGAGGGCGAGCGCGCCCAAGAGCACGGCTCCTTGAATCCGATGAGCCAGGCGCCGACGCCGGTGATCACGCCGATGGTGAGATTGATCACCGAGACCGTGCCGATATAGCGGGCGAGATTCAGGACTATCGGCGACTGTGAGCTCATCCACGCTGTCAGCGCCCGGAGGCTGCGCGCCGCGCAAGATTGCGGAACATGATCGAGTAACGCAGCGTCGCGAGCGGCGGGATGCTGTGCTCCCACTCGGTCCGCGAGGGGCCGCGCAGCAGGTAGACGGAGCGCGGCCGCACCACGAGCGAGCGCCGCTCCCATCCGCTGCCGCGCTTGCGGCGCAGCCGGAGCGTGCAGGGCGAGCCCAGCGAGATGCCGATCACGTCGTCGAAGGCCGGGCGGTCGCGGTGCCAGCCGATGCCGGCTCAGGGGGCATATTCAATCAGCAGCGCATGCTCGAGCGCGACCGGATCGAGGTCGGCAATGGAGGCCGCGCGCGCCCTCACCGGCAAAAGGGAGTCGGGGATCCCGCCAGTCTGCTGCAACCCGCCACCATTGAAATCGTAGCGCCAGCCGAACGATACGGTGCGGCGCCGGCCGAGAAAGCCGTGGAATTCGAACTCGCGAAACGGCTGGCGCGCCATCTCGGCGACCAGCGCCTCATCCTCGTCGGGGGAGATCACGTCCGGCGCATAGCGCATGCCGTCCGGCAATTCGCTCGGCGTGTCGAACAGGCTTCCTTGATCGATGCTTCGATTGATGCGTGCGGGCAAGGTGTGGGCTCGTTGCTGCGGATCGCCTCCTGCGCACCGATGCGACACGCGGACGTTCCGAGGTTTCTCGTGCGTTGCGGCCCGCGCGATGGCCGTGATCTCGGCCTCAGCCGTGCCGGCGCGGACCGTGTCACCGATCCGCGCGCCGAGAAGGGACCTTGCGAGCGGCGCGACATGCGAAATCGACCCATTCCGGGGGTCCGCTTCGAAGCGGCCCACGGAACTTGCTTCAGCACCCGTTAACTAGGCGGATTCATCAAGGATTGTGTTGTGGGGTGTAGAGTCTCGGCGGGGATGAACCATGCGCATTCTCGCAATCTTGCAAAGGTGGTTGGGCGTTCGGAGCCGGAGAACACGGTTCAACCGGGCATTGCGAACCCGCATGGCCGCGAAAGACGCACGATTTCGCGCAGCGCGACGCGCGGCGGCCGCCGAGCATACCCAGCTTCGCGCGCTTGCCGAGCGGTTCGACACCGCGATGAACAACATGTCGCAAGGCCTGTGCTTCTTCGACGGGCAGCAACGGCTGATCACCTGCAACCGCCGCTACACCGAGATGTACGGCCTCGATGCGGATCGCGTGCGACCGGGCATGCGGCTCAAGGAGATCGTCGCCCAGCGATTTGCGGCCGGAAGCTTCCCCAAGATGAGTCCGGAGCAGTACCTCAGGTGGCGCGACAATGTCGCGGTGGCGATGGAACCGAGCGACTCCGTCGTCGAGCTCGCCAACGACCGCGTGTTCGAAATCCGGCACCGGCCCATGCCGGATGGCGGCTGGGTCGCGACGCATGAGGATGTGACTGCCAGATTCCATGCGCAGCAGGCGTTGGCGTCAGCCAAGGCGGACTCCGAGCGGGCCGAGGCCGAGGCCCGCGACGCCCATGCGCGGCTGCTCGATGCGATCGACCTCATCCCGGAAGGGCTGGTGATCTTCGACCAGGATGACCGGTACGTGCTGTGGAACCGGAAATACCAGGAGATGTTCGACCCCGCCGGCGACATCATCACGGCCGGCGCCCGCTTCGAGGACGTGCTGCGCATTCGCCTCGCGCGCGGCTGTTTTCCGGAAGCCGCAGGCCGCGAGGAGGAGTGGTTCGCGGAGCGCCTCGCGCAGCATGGCCAACCGCAGATCCGGCTCGAGCACCAGATCGCACCCGGTCGGTGGTGCCGGATCGAGGAAAGGCGCACGAAGATCGGCAGCATCGGCCTGCGCGTCGACATCACCGACCTCAAGGAGCGCGAGGAGAAATTCCGCCTTCTGTTCGACAGCAATCCGGTTCCGATGTGGGTATTCGATCGCGAGACGCTCGGATTCCTCGCCGTCAACGACGCCGTCGTCTCTCATTACGGCTACACGCGCGAGCAATTCCTGCGCATGACGCTGCTCGACATCCGCCCGCGCGAGGACTGGGACGCGCTACGCGCAAGCGCCCTGTCGAGCGACGATACGCACCGTCACGGCTGCTCCTGGCACCACATCAAGGCCGACGGCGGCATGATCGAGGTGCAGACATACGGAAAGTCGATCAACTATCAGGGCCGGATCGCCGTCATGGTGGCGATCATCGACGTGACGGAGCGCAACTGCGCCGAACGCTCCATTGCGCGCAGCGCGATGCACGACCCGCTCACCGATCTTCCCAACCGTGCCGCGCTCGACCAGCACTTCCGCGAGCTGCTCGGGGACGCGCAGCGCGGCGACGCCGTCTTCACGGTGCTCTGCATCGATCTCGACCGCTTCAAGGAGATCAACGACCTGCACGGGCACTCTGTCGGCGACGCGGTGCTATGCGAAGTGTCGCGACGCCTGCGCAACGTCTGCGCGGGCGCCTTCCTGGCGCGGATCGGCGGCGACGAATTCATCGCAATCGCGGCGCTCGATTCGGCGGGCATCACCGACCTGATCGAACGGCTCGAGCATGTGCTCGACGAGGATCTCGCGATCGACGACCACGCCTTCCCGATCGGGCTCAGCATCGGGATCGCGATGCACCCGCGGGACGGCCGGGACGCGACGACCCTGATCGCCAACGCGGACGCGGCGCTGTACCGGGCGAAGCACGAGGGTCGCGGGACGACCCGGATCTTCACCTCCGACATGGATCAGCAGCTGCGCGAGCGGCGCGCGCTCGAGCGCGATCTGCGTGGCGCGATCGAGCGCGGCGAGCTGCGGCTCGAATATCAGCCGCAATCGACCGCGGACGGGCGAACCATCGGCTTCGAAGCGCTGCTGCGATGGCATCACCCGGTGCGCGGCGTGGTCAGCCCGCGCGATTTCATCCCGATCGCCGAGGAGTCGGGGCTCATCATCGAGCTCGGCGAGTGGGTGCTGCGACAGGCCTGCGCGGAAGCGGCAACCTGGAAGCAGCATTTGAAGATTTCGGTCAACGTCTCGGCCGTGCAATTTCGCCGCGGCAACCTGCAGGGTCTCGTGCACGCCGTGCTGCTCGAGACCGGCCTTGCGCCGGCGAGGCTGGAGCTCGAGATCACCGAGGGCGTCCTCATCGAGAACGTGTCGCGAGCCGCGGCGATCCTCCGCAACCTGAAGGCGCTCGGCATCCGCATCGCGCTCGACGACTTCGGCACGGGCTATTCCTCGCTGTCCTATCTGCAATCGTTTCCGCTCGATCTCATCAAGATCGACCGCACGTTCATCAGCAATCTCGAGCAAGGAAACGACTCGATGGCGATCGTGCGAGCCGTGATCGGCCTCGCGCACGGGCTCAGCCTGCCGGTCGTCGCCGAAGGCGTGGAGACATCTCAGCAGCGCGACATCCTCGTGAAGGAAGGCTGCGACGAGCTGCAAGGATTCTTCATCGGACGGCCATTGCCGATCGAGCGCTACGCGGAGCTGACCGGATCGCAGGCGCGCGTCGCAGCGGTGCGGTGAGGCAGCTTCTCGGTCCGCATCAATGCGTCCCTGATACCTCAGCGTGAGGCTTCCCGTCGCCGACCGCCGCCGCCGCGCCGCGCAAGGCTGCGGAACGTGATGGAGTAGCGCAGCGTCGCGGGCGGCGGGATGCTGTGCTCCCATTCGGTGCGCGACGCCCCGTGCAGCAGGTAGGCAGAGCGCGGCTGCGCCGCCAGCGAACGCCGCTCCCATCCGCTGCCGCGCCGACGCCGCAGGCGAAACGTGCAGGGCGACATGAGCGAAATGCCGATCACGTCGGCGAAGGCAGGACGGTCGCGATGCCAGCCGATGCCGGCGCCGGGCGAATATTCGATCAGCAGCGCGTGCTCGAGCGCGGCGGGATCGAGGCCGGCAAAAGCCGCCCCGCGCGCCCGCACCGGCAACAGGAAGTCGGGGATCGCGCCCGCCTGGCGCAATCTGCCGTCGTTGAAGTCATAGCTCCAGCCGAACGACACAGTACGCCGCCGGCCGAGGAAGCCGTGAAATTCGAACGCGCGAAACGGCAGGCGGACCATCTCGGCGACCAGCGCCTGTTCCTCGTCGGGCGAGATCAGGTCCCGCGCATAACGCATGCCGTCCGGCAATTCGTCCGGCACGTCGAACAGGCTCGGCTGAGCGATGCTTCGATGGGTGCTTGCGGGCAAGGCGGACTCTCTGTCTTTCGGCCGGCGCGTTTTGCGGTCTATGCGATGGCCGTGATCTCGGCATCGGCCGCACCGGCCCGGACCGTGTCGCCGATCCGCGCGCCGAGAAGGGATCTTGCGAGCGGCGCGACATGCGAAATCGACCCATTCCGCGGGTCCGCTTCGTCCTCGCCGACAATCCGGAAGGTCTGCCGACGACCGTCATCTCTGACGATCGTCACCTCGCTGCCGAACGCCACGACGTCGCGATCGGCCGCGACCGGCAGCAACTGGGCGCTCGCCCGCCGCGCGTTCCAATAGCGTACGTCACGGGCCGCTTTCCCCAACGCCGTTCGGTCGCCGGTGGCCTGCGCTTGGGCATAATCGCGACGCGCGTCCGCGAGCGCCGCCTCGATCAAGGCGAGGCCGCGTTGGGTGACGTAATTGGGATGATTTGACACCGGTCGGTCGGGAACATTCTCGACGACGTGGTCCTCGCTTACGAACGCTCTGCTCATGGCCCATATATTTGTATCGGCCGTCCGGATTGCATCCCGGGCGGCGCCGTTTTCGGCCGGCCGCGGGACGCGGACCCGCCTCTTGAACCCCTCTGATCAAGGCCCATATCCCGGCGGCACCGGGCATGCTGGGGCTTCGCGAGGCAACGTGGCTGCGCGACAGCTTGGCGGACGTCGCCGGCCGGCCCTACAATCTCATCGCCATGGCACCCGAGTCCTTGTTCCATCCCGCGGTCGTCGCGTGGTTCGCGCGCGAGTTTTCCGCGCCCACGCCGGCGCAGGCAGAGGCCTGGCCGGCGATCGCGGCCGGCCGCAACGTTCTGCTGGCGGCGCCGACCGGGTCGGGTAAGACGCTCGCGGCGTTCCTCGCCGCAATCGATGACCTGGTGCGGCAAGGGCTCGCGGGCACGCTCGCGGACGCGACGCAGGTCGTCTACGTGTCGCCGCTCAAGGCGCTGTCGAACGACATCCAGAAAAACCTCGAGGCGCCGCTCGCTGGGATCCGCGCGGCGCTCAAGGCGCAAGGCCTGCCGGACGTGGAAATCCGCACCTGGGTGCGCACCGGCGATACGCCAGCGGGCGAACGCGCCCGGGCAAGCCGCCGGCCGCCGCATATCGTGGTCACGACGCCGGAGTCGCTCTACATCCTGCTCGGCTCCGAGTCGGGCCGCAAGATGCTGGCGACCACGCGCACCGTGATCGTCGACGAGATCCATGCGCTCGCGCCGAACAAGCGCGGCACGCATCTCGTGCTGTCGCTCGAGCGGCTGGAGGCGCTATGCGGCCGGCGGCTGCTGCGGATCGGGCTCTCGGCCACGCAGAAGCCGATCGAGACGATCGCCCGGGTTCTT
>Ga0209006_10004655_pt1 | contig 12422 bp, 15 predicted proteins | sample JacPin_JW_Ref_O2_FD_188567 | JGI IMG/M metagenome (GOLD analysis project Ga0209006, IMG submission 188567) | Forest soil microbial communities from Algoma, Ontario, Canada - Jack Pine, Ontario site 1_JW_Ref_O2 (SPAdes) (version 2) | ecosystem: Environmental > Terrestrial > Soil > Boreal...
CGGAGGATATGAGTCAGGTTGCGGGCCTGCTCGCGGTCGCGCTCGAGGGCTTCCGGTTGCTCGATGGTGGCGGGCTCGGACTCGATGTGGGTCAGGATGGAGGCGATTGACGGCACCTCTTTGCGGATGTCGGCTTCGAGATGGGTGACGATCTCGTGAGCGGTTCTGAGGGGAAGATTTTCTTCAAGTTCAAGATGTAATTCCAGATGTAACGCATTGTCATAATGCTGGATAGAAACATCATGGATGGAGAGATTGGCGCGTGCTGCGACGGCCCGGACGCGGTCATGGATTGCTCGATGAGTCGCTCGAAATCCTCCTCGTCGGCCGCCCAGGCGCTGTTGGCAAGACCGCTGCCGATCGCGATCGCGACGATATCGGCTACCCCAGAGGCAGGGGTCGGCTGCGCGCCGGTGATCTGATAGATGCCGTTATCCATCACCACGATCGTCAGGTTTTGCGGCTTGAGCGTCGCGATGGTCGAAAGACAGCCCAACTGCATCAACAGCGAGCCGTCGCCTTCAAGCGCGAAGATGCGGCGTTTTGGCTGCGCCAGTGCGACGCCGAGCGCGATCGGCAGCGCGAGGCCCATGCTGCCCAGCATATAAAAGTTCTGCGGGCGATGGCCGGCGGCCCACAGATCGAAATTGGTATTGCCGATGCCACCGATCACGGCTTCCTCGTGCTTGAGTTTGGCGACCAGCTTCGAGGTGAGATCGAACCGGTTCATCACCTTGGTGTTGCGGGCAGGGGGGGTGGCTTGCGTGTTCATGCAGATCTCACTTGTCGAAGGTCTTGCCGCCGGTCAGCAGCGGCGACAGGATCAGCGCCACCGGCGCCTGCGTGGTGATGGCCTGCTTGATCGAGCGGTCGACGATGAATTCGAATTCGTCGAGGCGTGTTGCGGTGTGGTGTTCCATCGCCAGCGAATCCAGCACCGGCCGCATGGTGCGGCAAACCAGCGATTGGCCGTAATTGAACTCGCCGAGCGTGCCGCGTTCGGACACGAACATGATCAGCGGAATCTGGTAAGGGATCGCCAGCGAGGCCAGCACGTTGGCGAGCGTGGCGAAACCTGACGTCTGCATCAGCACCGCGCCGCGCATGCCGCCCATCCAGGCACCGGAGACGATGCCGACGGCTTCTTCCTCGCGCGCGGTAGGAAAGGTGGTGAAATAGGGATCGGCGTGGATATTCTTGATCAGCGCCGTCAGCACGCGGTCGGGAACGTAAGGCACCAGCCGGATCTCGTTGCGCTTGAGCGTTTGCAGCACCACGTCGTGCCAGCTTTTTTCATTCAAACTCTGGGGCGAGGTCAGTCCCTCGACAACCGCCATCGTTCTCTCCCTTGTCGTCGCGCTGAGGCGCCGAAACTTGACGGCATCGGCGGGATTGTCAACATGCCCTGATGTATCCGTGGCCTGCGCCTCGCGGCGGTGCCAGGGCTCGGCCGGCGTGCGATAGACGACTGATAATATCATTGGGAGGATAGCCATGGGCAGCTGGTTCCGGATGGTCGCCGTTGTCGCGGCGATGTCCATCGCGGGCGGCGCAGCATCCGCACAGTCATTTCCTTCCAAGCCGGTGCATATTTTCGTGCCCTATGCCCCCGGCGGCGCCGTCGATATCCTTGCGCGCACGCTGGGCGATGCGGTGTCGCGGCAATGGGGCCAGGGCGTCGTCGTCGAAAACCGGCCGGGCGCCGGCGGCGTCATTGCTTCGCAGGCGCTGGCGACCTCGCCGCCCGACGGCTATACCCTGATCCTCGTCGCCAGCGGCCACGCCACCAACGCGTTTCTCTATCCGAAGCTCCCCTACGACACCTTCAAGGATTTCACGCCGATTTCGCAAGTCGCCTCGTCGCCCAATATCCTGTTGGTGCGTGCCGATTCCCCGTTCAAGACGCTGACTGAGTTGATCGCGCAGGCCCGCGCCAAGCCGGGCAGCCTGTCGTTCGGTCACGCCGGCACCGGCACGTCGACGCATTTGGCAGGCGAGCTTCTGAAAAGTCTCGCTCACATCGATCTTGACGCCATTCCCTATAAGGGCGGCGCGCCCTCCATCAACGATCTCCTGGGCGGGCAAATCACGATGTCGTTCAACAACGGGCCGGAATCGGTCGGACAGATCGCGGCCGGCACGGTTCGGGCGCTCGCCGTCACCACCGCGACGCGGGCGCCGTTTCTGCCTGACGTGCCCAGCATGTCCGAGACCGTGCCGGGCTACGACACGGAAGTGTGGTGGGGCCTGCTCGGCCCGGCCGGCATGCCGTCCGATCTGGTCGCAAAACTCTCGCATGATTTCGTTGCGGCGTTGAACACCGAGGATGTGAAGGCGCGCCTGGCCAAACTCGGCGCGTTGCCGATCGGCAGTTCGCCCGAGGCGTTCGATGCCAAGATTCACGCCGACTTCGACAAATGGGGCCCGATCATCAAGGCCGCCGGCATCACCGCCGAATGAGCGTGGGGCGTTTTCGATATTCTCCTGGCTTCCCGAACTGAAAGTTAAGTCAATGGCCGTCAACAGCAAGCGCGTGTTCTACGTCAAATACCTGCCGAACGAGATCTATGTCGATATTTTGCGGGCGCGGCCCGATGTGCGGCTGGACCGGCTCGAGAATGAAACGGCCGACGAAATTTTTGGTCCGATTCTTTCGGCAGCGCATGCCTACCAGATCGGCGCGGCGCGCGATGAACTGGCGCGGCATTTCCATGTCGACCGGGATCTGTTGCGGCGGACGCCGAACCTCCTGGTCGTCTCCAGCAATGGCGCGGGCTACGATCCCGTCGACGTCGAGGCCTGCACCGCGGCGGGCGTGCTGGTCGTCAATCAATCCGGCGGCAACGCCCATTCGGTCGCCGAGCACGCGCTCGGCATGCTGCTGACCCTGTCGAAACGCATCATTGAAGCCGACCGCGCACTGCGGCGCGATCCCAACGTCAATCGCAATGCCCTGATGGGTATCGAAGCCCAGGGCAAGACCATCGGCATCGTCGGACTCGGCAACGTCGGCCGCCGCATCGCCGAACTCTGCAAGGGCCTGCTCGGCATGAAAGTGCTGGCCTACGACCCTTATCTTTCGGCGGAAGAAATGGCCGCGCGCGGCGGCGAGAAGGTCGAACTCGACGCGTTGCTTCGCCGCTCCGATTACGTGTCGATCAACTGCCCGCTGACCAAGGAGAGCCGCGGCATGATCGGCGCGCGCGAATTCGCAAGCATGCAGCCGCATGCCTATTTCATCACCACGGCGCGCGGCTTTATTCACGACGAAGCGGCTCTATTGGAGGCGCTGCGCGAAAAACGCATCGCCGGCGCCGGTCTCGATGTCTGGTCGAAGGAACCACCGCCGGCGGACCATCCGCTGCTGCAATTCGACAATGTGCTGGCGAGCCCGCATACCGCGGGCGTGACGCGGGAGGCGCGCATCAACATGGGCAGGATCGCCGCCGAGCAACTGCTGGAGGCACTCGACGGCAAGCGGCCGCCGCGCATCATCAATCCCGAAGTCTGGCCCGATTACGCGAAGCGGTTCGAGCGGACGTTCGGGTTTGCGCCGGCGTAGGTACGGCGACCGCGATGGCCGAGTCCGGTATTGGCGCCCGGCGAACTGTCAGAAAAGCATAAGTAACTGGAAAGGATCCGCGGGCCCTGTCTCCGTGTCACGATTGGCAACGGCCCCCATCAGAAACATGACCCAAATACAGATAACGATGAGCCAGACAGGGCGTAGCGAACCGACGGACTTCCGCGGAACAGCGATTTTCGCGGAATACGAAATTGGCAGAGCGGTGGGCATCGTCAACTCCTGTTTGGGTCGGCAAAGATGATAGTCAGGCAGGGAATCGAACGCCCTTCGTTGGATCGATCGTTTGTGGCGGACGATATCGAATTCGATACAACTTGATGAGGTTGATCGGCAGCAGCGTCAGGTGCAGCAGGAGCACCGGGTAAATACCTCCGAGCATCCCGTAGAGGATGAACAGCAGATTGCTTGCTCTCGCCATCGAACGAAGCGAGACGATGGTGCTCATGCAAAAACTTGCGAGGACCGTGACTGCGGCCGCAAATCCGAGGAGGTTGATCCAGGACATGTTGTATCTTTCATTGCCGGGAGTTGACGACCAGCGGGAGCCTCTCCGGGCAGTGGGCGCGGACGCCGAATCGACAGTCCCCGTTTTTCGCTGTGCTGGACTGATCGAATGAGCCGATTGCGACCAGGATAGCGGCTGTCGTACACGCGATTGCCGCGTAGAGAGTCAGCACGGCGCGTCGCCAGTTTCGATAAACGAGTTGCTCGTCGACACTAGGCGATGCGAAACGATTCCGTCCGGCGGAAGCGATGGTTGAGCTCACCGGACGCCGGCGCGTAGACGTGGTGTCCGACGGTATTTGCGGCTTGTCCGATCTCGTTGAACAGAACTCATCATCGTCGGAAGAATCTCGCATTGCTTCATTCCTGAGTTCGTTTTCGAGCTGGACACATTGCGACCGCGGGCGGCGCCTTCAGAGCGAAAAGTCGTGGTGTTGTGGCGCTGGAAATCAAGGACAGGTAATTCGCTGGGTCGAATGAAACACATTCACGCCAATCGTCGCTGTTATTGATAGGCTCGCGGGCGAGTCACCGTGTGGAATGTTACCTTGCGTCGCGCGCGGGGGTTGGCGCTAAATCCCAAAGTGACGACGCAGAATCCCAATCTTTGGATATTGGCCGGAATGGCGCGAAAATGGGCTTTCGGCCTTCAACCGGTTTTCGGTCTTTAATGCTTCCTTGCCTCGCCCGGGAGTTCGAACCATAATTGCCGCAGAGCGCTGACCCAGCGATTCCGGGGAGTTCCGCGAGTCGAAGACCGAAGATGCGATAGAATTTATGAGTTCCGAGGATCAGTCATCGTCGGGTCGCGCGGGTATCCCGAAATACGACATGCGTCTTGGACCGGACACCGACGGCTCGGCCGCCGCGCTGTACCGCCAGTTCATCGAGCTGCTTTACACGCTCACCTTTCCCCCCGAGGCCATCGCTCGTTTTCGATTTCATGGGGTGACCTATCAACTGCCGCGCGCTGCTGTCGCGAGCGTGGAATCGGTCGCCCAGACTCTCAATCGCGGACCGGCCGAGATCGCACGCGGCGGCGACCAGTTCCTGATTTGGGCTCAGGTCAGCGGCGAGAGCGACGCCAGCTATGCAGGGCGCGAGTGCAAACTCCGCCCGGGCGACGTCGTCATTCTCGATTATGCCCGCGAGATCTTCGTCCGAGCTCCCGATTTCGCCAGCATTTACGTCATGATCGAGCGCAATATGGTACCGCCGGCATTCCTTGCGCCTTCGATGCATGGCACCCTCTTTGCGGCCGCGAGCGGCCCCGGCCAGATTCTCTATCGCGCGGTCGAGTCGTTACTCCGGAGCATGGATACGCTCACCCTACCGGAAGCCGGTGCGGCCCTGGACGCGCTCATCACGATGACCGCGGGGATGCTCGAAGGCGATTTGGCGCGTCGGGCCGCGCACAATTCGTCCGGCGACCCTATGCTCGACAAGGCGCTCGCCCTGATCGACCGCAATCTCGCCAGATCTGATCTGGCACCGGCCCTGTTGCAAAAAAGTCTTCCGCTGTCGCGCTCTGCCCTCTACCGCCTGTTCGAGCCGCTCGGCGGCGTGCGCAACGCCATTCTGCAGCGGCGCCTCGAGCGCGCGTTGAGGGTGCTGTTGTCCGGTACCGCAGTAAGACCGCCGCTGCGTAAGATCGCGCGCGATCACGGATTTTCGTCCGAAGAGCAGTACAGCCGTGCGTTCCGCAAGCGCTTCGGCACTACTCCCCCTCAGTTCTACGACATGGTACGACGCAAGGACACCGTCGCCCTGGCCGCGCAGGCCGAACGCTTCGGCTTTACCCTCTTGGAGATCTGGATCAAGCAGATGATCGAGGCCGGAATCGACCGGGCGCGCTAGACGCGCGGTGTCCGGTTTGAGTCCGTTGCGCTGACCAAAGTGGACCCCGCCTACTACTACAGATTTATGAATTAACACCTTGGTCCAAGGAATTGAAACGGCCCGGTTCGTCGCCGGGCCGTTCGCGTTATTTACTTTTGCTGTTGGCTCTTGGAATGCGCTTGGTCTGTGTGCTGATGGGCCGTCTGCGAATGCTGCTTCGCAGTGTTCGCGTGTTCCTTGCCCTTGGCGTGGTCACCCTTGCCGTGATGTTCCGCGGCAGAACGGTGGGCTTTTGCCGCGTTTTCGTGGTGCTCAGCCGCCTTGTTGTGTTCGTCTCTCGCCATGGTAGGCCTCGTTGGTTGTTCGCTCCCAGCCCCGACTAAATCTGCCCTCCGGGAATTGTTCCAAAGACCGTGATCGCGGCGGGGACCTTTGCCCGTGGTCAGTTCCCGCCCGTCACGCGCCAGATCGCATTGCCGACATCGTCTGCCACCAGCAGCGAGCCGTCGGGACCGAGGGCTACGCCAACCGGCCGTCCGTAGGACTCGCGCTCATCAGGTGCGAGGAAGCCCGACAGAATATCCCGAGCCGGCCCGGCCGGGCGCCCGTTCGCGAACGGCACGAAGACGACCTTGTAGCCGCTCAGCGTGCTGCGGTTCCAGGAGCCATGCTGCCCGATCACCATGCCGTCGGGAAAACCGGGAAGCGTGCCCGATGGCATCCAGCATAGGCCGAGCGAGGCGGTGTGGCCGCCGAGCGCATAGTCCGGCTTGATGGCCTTGGCGACCATGGCTGGATCCTGCGGCACCCGATCGTCCACGGTCTGCCCCCAATAGCAATAGGGCCAGCCGTAGAAACCGCCGTCGCGGACCGAGGTCAGATAGTCCGGCGGTGTTTCGTCGCCGATGCCGTCACGCTCATTGACCACGGTCCAGAGCACGCCGGTTTGTGGCTCCCATGCGATGCCCACCGCGTTGCGCAGTCCGCCGGCAAAGATGCGGCTCGATCCACCGGCCAGATCGAGTTCGTAAATCGCGGCCCGGCCTTCCTCGACCGCCATGCCGCTCTCGGCGATATTGGTCAGCGAGCCGACACCGGCATAGAGTTGGCGGCCATCGGGGCTCGCCAGCAGGCTCCGCGTCCAGTGGCCGGCCGGCTTGAAGGTGATGAGTTTCCGCCCCGGCGCGGTGATACGGTCGGCGCCCGCCACATAGGGGAAGGCCACGACGCCGTCGGTGTTGCCGACATAAAAGGTGTCGCCTATGAGCGCCATGCCGAACGGCTGGTTCAGTCCCTCCATGAACGCTCCGCGCTTTTCGGCGATGCCGTCGCCATCCCTGTCGCGCAACAGCGTGATGCGATTGGCGCTGTCGCCTAGCGCAGCGGCGCGTCGCATCGTTGCCTGCATCGCATAGCTGAACACGCTCCTGATCGGTCCGGCGGTCTGGTTCGCCTCGGCAATGAGGACGCCGCCGTCGGGCAGCACGTGGATCCAGCGCGGATGTTGGAGGCCGGTTGCAAACGCATTGACCTTGAGGCCCGCCGCGGCCACCGGCATATGCCCCTGGTCCCATCCTCGGGCCGACGGCATTTTGAGCGTCGGGATCGCTCCTTGCGGCTTCGCCGCCGGGACGACGGGCGTGCTGCCCCAGGCCGGCTCAGGCGCTGCGCCCTGCAGCCCTCGCCACTTCAGCGCGACGGCGGCGATCAGCGCGACGATGCGCGCAAAAAAACCGGAAAAGCTCATCTGGTTCCCCCATTGATCGCGCGCACACTATCCGACGCCGGCTGCATCGGCAAAGGCGGGAAATTTGCAGAGAAAATTTCAGCCGCGATGGAGCGGATCGCAGCAACAAATCCACTGTCGACCGAGGATCGGGCGCGACGCCCGTTGCTATTTTTGCCGCGCTCTCGACAGACGTGGCTGGTGGCACCAACTTGTAACCGTGCGCTTCCAATCGGACATTGTTTCCGTCGGCGCAGAAGGAATCCGTGCCATGCGACAGGTCACCTCGCTGCTGCGCTCTGCACCGTCCAGAATCGGACGCCGTTTGGCGCTGATCGCAGCCATTGCCGCCGCGAGCCTTCCGGCTGCCGGCGCATAGGCCGCTTCTCGCGGCCTGCTCAGGCGGCGATAGCGCCGCCGTTCCCCTGATACGACAATCCCAGACTGTCGGCGACCGCCTTGTTGGTGATGCGGCCGCGGTGGACGTTGAGACCCGCGTGCAAATGCGGGTCGTGCGTGACCGCGGCAAAACCATGGTTCGCCAGCGCCAGCCCGAACGGCAGCGTCGCGTGGTTGAGCGCTTCGCTCGAGGTCAGCGGAACCGCGCCCGGCATATTGGCGACGCAGTAGTGGATGATGCCATCGACCACAAAGGTTGGATCGGCGTGGGTGGTGGGGTGCGAGGTCTCGAAACAGCCGCCCTGGTCGATCGCGACATCCACCATGACTGCGCCTTGCTGCATCGACTTCAGCATGTTGCGGGTGATCAGCTTTGGCGCGCTGGCGCCGGGGACGAGAACAGCGCCGATCACGGCGTCGGCCGCAAACACTTCCTGTTCGAGCGCCTCGATGGTGGAAAAACGCGTGCGGACGCGGCCGCCAAACAATTCGTCGAGTTCGCGCAAGCGCGGCAGCGAGCGGTCGAGGATCGTCACGTCAGCGCCTAAGCCTGCCGCCATCCGTGCCGCATGGGTGCCAACCACCCCGCCGCCGATCACGACGACGCGGGCGGGCGCGACGCCCGGCACGCCGCCGAGCAGGATACCGCGGCCGCCTGAATGGCGTTGTAGCGCCGAGCCGGCCGCTTCAATGGAAAGCCTTCCCGCCACCTCGCTCATCGGCGCCAGCAAGGGCAGGCCGCCCTTGGCGTCGGTGACGGTCTCATAGGCAATCGCGGTGCAGCCCGAGGCCATGAGGCCCTTGGCCTGATCCGGGTCGGGCGCCAGATGCAGATAGGTGAAGAGGATCTGGCCCTCGCGCAGCAGCGCCCACTCGCGGGCCTGCGGCTCCTTGACCTTCACGATCATGTCGGCAGTAGCAAAAATCTCGCCGGCGGTGGCGGCGATAACGGCGCCGGCCTTGCGGTAGACTTCATCCGCTGCGCCGATACCGGCGCCCGCGCCGGTTTCGACGACGACGCTGTGGCCCGCGGCGACATACTCCCTGACCGCTCCGGGGGTAAGACCAACGCGATATTCGTGAACCTTGATCTCTTTTGGCACGCCGACGCGCATGGCGGAAACCCTCCTGTTGGAATCGTTGGCGACAGCATAACCCCGACACGGGTTTGTTTCCTTGCGATCACGGTATCGTTAGGCCTACAAATGCAGAATATCGGCGCAAATCGAGGATTTCGCGCAGGAAACCAAACCTTGGATGCCTCGTCATGAAACTCGACCCCATCGACACCACCATCCTGTCCGAACTCTCGCGCAACGCGCGGGCCAGCCAGGTGGATCTCGCCGAGCGCGTTGGGCTCTCCAGTACCGCAATCGCACGGCGGCAAAAAGCGCTCGAGGAGGAAGGTTTTATCAGGGGCTATCAGGCGGTGCTCGATCTGCCGCGCTTTGGTTTGTCCACCACCGTGCTGGTGAGGGTCACGCTCGAAAGCCAGAACGAGGAAGCCTTGAAATCGTTCGAGGCCGCATTGGTCGATTCGCCATCGGTGGTTCGATGTTTCCTGATGTCGGGCAGCGACGACTACATCGTCATTGTGCTGGCGCGCGATATCGAGGACTTCGAGCGCATTCACCGAACCGAGCTTTCCCGGTTGCCGCGGGTGGCGCGGATCCAGTCGAGTTTTGCGCTTCGCGAGGTCGTCAACCGCGCCGTGCCGCCGGTGATTTTTGGCGGAACGCGACGGCGCGGCAGGACGTGACGCCAGATGTTGGGCGCCTTACGGCGCTGGCTGCTCGCCGGCGATCGCGCGGTCGATTGCGTCAATCACGCCCTGAATTTCCACGAATTTCGTTCGCGCCCGCTCCGCCTTGTCGCGGTCGAAGGGAGCGGCCAGCACCCTGGCGTGGGCATCGCGATCTTCGATCATTCGTTCCCGCGCTTTTTTCAGCGTCTCGAGCCGTTCGCTCATCGGGGCTTGATCCCGTTCATTTTTCGAAAATCGATACTGCGCATCCATGTGAGCGCCATAATCGAGAACTCCGTTTGCGTGGAGCCTGCGCCGTTTGAGGCCAAATAGAAATGATTATCTTGGTGCGAACGCCGTCTCGGGTAATAAAAACCCGCCGGCTCAGTGGCCGGCGGGTCAGATAGTTCAGTGCAGCCGATCAGGGATTCCAGTACATCCGTGGTAATCCCAAATCGACGGCGTCAATCGACGCGAAGGTTTTCGGCGCTGGTCTTGCCACGCTTGCTGTCGGTCGTCGCCTCGAACGAAAGCTTCTGGCCTTCATTGAGCGAGCTCAGACCGGCGCGTTCGACGGCGCTGATGTGAACGAAGACGTCGTTGCCGCCGTCGTCGGGCTGGATGAAGCCAAAGCCCTTTGTGGCGTTGAACCATTTAACTGTTCCGGTTGTCATAGTGCTTTCTCCAAGATGCGCGAATGCGCTTGCCCGCACGACCTCCGTGCAGGCTTGATCCGTCTCAACGATGTCTTGGGGAATGGAGCCGATTTCGGCGCGCGGTCAACAAGCCAGAGCGATAATTCGAATGCGTGTGATATAGGCTGTTTCGCGACAATTGCAAGGAGGTTCGAATGCCGGCCTATTATATTGGTGAACATGCGATCACTGACTCGGCGAAATTCGATCGATATCTGCAAGCGACGATACCGATCATCGAGCGGTGCGGCGGGAAATATCTGACTAGAGCCGGCAGCCACCAAGTGATCGAAGGCAACTGGAAGCCGAACCGGGTCGTCATCATCGAATTCCCGGATGCTGCCGCCTTCAGGCGATGGTACGCCGCGCCGGAATACCAGCCGCTGATCGCCTTGCGGCAACAGGCGGCGACCGATGTGATGTTGCTGCTCGAGGGGATTTAGGCCGACTGCTCTCGACGCAAACCCATTCTTGTAGCCGCGGCAAAGCCGCAAAGGAGGAAAACCCATGGCAGCCGAAATTAACATCTACAATCCCCAGGAATTGGGGCCGCCGATGGGGCAATACACCCATGTGACGCGCGTGAAGGCGAACGAGTTCCTGTTCATCGCGGGCATGCTGTCCGGCGACGCCGCCGGCAACGTCATCGGCGAGGATGATTTCCACCTTCAGACCGCGCAGGTCTTCCGCAACGTCGAGGCGGCGCTCAAATCGGCCGGCGCGAGCTGGGCCAATGTCGTTCAGTTCACGACATATCTCGTCCATTCGCAGGATATTCCCAAATTCATGGAATACCGACTACGCGAATTCCCAAAAATGTTTCCGAACGGAAAATACCCGCCGAACACGCTGTTGATGGTCGATCGGCTGGTGAAAGAGGCCTTTTTGGTCGAGGTACAGACCATCGCGGCGATCTGATTGCTGAGAGCGCGGCGGGCTTGAGCTTCGAGCCTCGCAATGTGCTAAACAAAGGGTCTGAAGGTTTTGGGATAAACGTCTGAGAATGCGGGACTATCGTTCTTCCATCGCCCCGATGTGAGAGGGCTTCAGCGAACGATATTCGGCTTGATGCTGCGCTCAGCGGCTGCTGAAAGCGAGCGTGTGCTCCCGGGGGCGGGGAAGCCTCCTAACTGACGAACCTATCTAATCTGATCCCACTTGTAGAAAACAGCTGCATTCTGCGGGTTGTGCCTACCTCAAACTAGCGTGTGCAGCGGGGAAACATTACCTTCGCGAGGATCGCGAAAGCTTCTGGAGCACGATGAGCCATCCAATGGACGGAGTGATGACCGAGGCTTATGGACAACGGCTTGGCGAGCGATTGCGGACCGAAAACGCACCGGCAATCGTTACCAGGTCGTTGCGCAGGGCTGACGTGGCCGTCACGGAGATTCGGTGCGATGATCCATCGCCGGCGGTAAGCGACTTGATCAAGCAGGAGGATGCGTTCCTCGTCGGTTTGCTACTGCGCGATTTTCCCCGCAAGAAGTCTTGGGAAGACGGCCGACAAGCGCCAGTGTACGACCTACGGGCCGGCGACATCTCTATATATGACTTGAGGCGAAATCCTACCGTTCTCCTCGACAAGCCCCATCACTCGCTTGCATTTTACCTGCCGCGCGCGGCGCTGGACGCGATCGCTGACGAAGCCAAGGCGCCGCGCATTCGCGATCTGCGCTACCAGCCCGGCGCAGGCGTCAACGACGTTGTAATTTCCAGCCTCGGAAGCTTGCTGCTGCCCGCCCTCCGCGATCCCGAGCAAGCCAACCAGTTGTTTGTCGATTACATCCTGCTGGCGTTGGGAGCGCATATCGCTCAGACCTATGGAGGCATGCGGTCCGTGCGACCGGTTCGGGGCGGGCTCGCGCCATGGCAGGAGCGGCGCGCGAAGGAAATTCTTCGCGCCAGTCTCAAGGGAGGTGTGCCGCT
>Ga0209006_10004657_pt1 | contig 12421 bp, 7 predicted proteins | sample JacPin_JW_Ref_O2_FD_188567 | JGI IMG/M metagenome (GOLD analysis project Ga0209006, IMG submission 188567) | Forest soil microbial communities from Algoma, Ontario, Canada - Jack Pine, Ontario site 1_JW_Ref_O2 (SPAdes) (version 2) | ecosystem: Environmental > Terrestrial > Soil > Boreal...
TGCGCTGACCTGCACGGCGGAGGAAGTCGCCGAGGCCGGCTATGAGGGGCTGATGCGTGGGCGGCGGGTGGTGGTGCCGGGCCTCGCCAACAAGGCGGTGACGTTCATCTCACGGCTGTTGCCCCGCCGCGTCGTCCTCGAAGCGGTGGCGCATTCACAGCTCGTTCGGCGGCGGCGGACCAATCGCGTTCTCAAGAAGGCCGTACGGGAAGCGCCGTGAGCGCTGAGACGAAGCGGGTCCTAGTCATCCTCCATCAGGAGAACTCGACACCCGGACGGATCGGCCATTACTTGCAGTCGCGCGGCATCGCCATGGATATCCGGCGGCCGCGCTATGGAGATCCCCTCCCCGACACGCTTGCCGGCCACGTCGGCGCCGTGATCTTCGGTGGCCCGATGAGCGCCAACGATCCCGACGCCTTCGTGCGCAGCGAGATCGAATGGATCAAGGTGCCGCTGCGCGAGGAGAAGCCGTTCCTCGGCATCTGCCTCGGTGCGCAGATGCTGGCGCGCCAGCTCGGCGCGACGGTCGCCTTCCATCCCAAAGGAATGGCCGAGGTCGGCTATTATCCGATCCGCATCACGCCGGCGGCGAAGGAAGTGGTCGATACCTGGCCCGCCGTCGTTTACCAATGGCACCGCGAAGGCTTCGACCTGCCACCCGGTGCCGAGCTCCTGGCCGAGGGCGATCTCTTCAAGGTCCAGGCCTTCCGTTACGGGACGGCAGCCTACGGCATCCAGTTTCACGCCGAGGTCACTCACGCCATGATGTGCCGCTGGACCACCCGCGGCCACGAGCGCATGGCGCTGCCCGGCGCGAAGCCGCGCGCCGACCATTTCGTCGACCGTCCGGTCTATGATCTCGCGATCCGCACCTGGCTGTTCGATTTCCTCGACCGCTGGCGGCGCCACGGGGCGGAAACCGCGCCCAAGCCGCCCCGGCTCGATTGACGCGCCGTCACCTCTCCCCTTTCAGGGCCGCGACGACACGCGCGGTGAAAGCCTTGGTGCCGAGCGGTCCGCCGAGATCGCGGGTGCGCTGGGCCGGGACCGCGATGGTCGCATCGACGGCGCGCACGATCGCCTGTCCGGCGGCGGCGAAATTGGCACCGGCACCGCGCTCGTCGAGCCAGGAGAGCAGCATCGCCGCCGACTCGATAAGCGAGGAAGGATTGGCGAGGTCCTTGCCGGCGATGTCCGGCGCCGAACCGTGCTGAGCCTGGGCGACCGCATAGGTGTGGCCGGCATTGAGCGAAGCGCCGATGCCGAGACTGCCGGCGATCTCGGAAGCCTCGTCGGAGAGAATGTCGCCGAACATGTTGGTGGTGACGATGACGTCGAACAGCGAGGGGTCGCGGATCAGCAGTGCCGCCATCGCATCGACCAGGCGCTCCTCGCAGGCGACGTCGGGATAACGCTCGGCGACCCGCCGGGCGCAGGCAAGGAAAAAGCCGTCGGAGAGCCGCAGCACGTTCGCCTTGTGGACGACGGTCACCCGCTTGCGCCGCCGCGCCGCGAGCGAGAACGCCGCTTCGACGATGCGCTCGGAGCCTTCGCGGGTGATCTTGCGCACCGAGAGGGCGACATCGGGGGTCGGCATGAACTCGCCGGGACCCACATGCATGGAGCGGTCGGCATAGAAGCCTTCGGTGTTCTCGCGCACGATCACGAGATCGATGTCGCGGCCGCAGCGCGGTGGCAGGCCCGGCCGCGACCGCGCCGGCCTGATGTTGGCGAACAGGTCGAGCCGGCGGCGCAATTCGCCGGACGGATTGAGGCCGCCTTCGGCGACCGGCGGATACTCGTTGTGGGACACCGGCCCGAGGATCACGCCCGCAGCCTGCTTCGCCCGCTCGACCACCGCGTCGGGCGTGGTGGTGCCGCAGGCGCGAAGCGCGGCAAAGCCGATGTCGGCGGTCTCGTAGGCGAGACCGAGCTTGAACTGCCGGTCGGCGGCGTCGAGCACCTCCATGGTGGCCGCGACGATTTCCGGGCCGATGCCGTCGCCGGGCAGCACCAGGAGCGTCGTTCCCGAACCTGTCTTCGTATCCGCCACAACACCCTCCTCGACGCCGTCGCGCCGCTTCACAATGCGCCAGATGGATGCGGCACTGTTTGACGAAGCTGTGCCTCGACTTCAAGAGCGCTGTTGGACCGCGCCGACTGAAAGTGCCGCTGGCGCGGCCAACGCAGCGTTCCCGGTTTTGGCTCCGCGCGGTGCGGACGCGAACCAAGCCGATGTTGCTATCATCGCGGGCGTCCGCTTGACCTCGTTGCCGTGCGCGTCATGATGCGCCGCGTAGAGTCCGTTGCGGGGTCAATTGCGTTCTTGCGGAAGCGACATCCTCGGGGGACCGCGCTCGGCCAAGGCTCGCCGATTGCGTCTTTGCGGACGCGCACCGCGTTAACCTGACGACGAGGGAGACGGTCGCGTTGGCGTCGTCCCGACCTCGTAAGCTCGAATGCCAACTGAGGGAAGACAGAATGAACGACAGGCTCCTGAGCGTCCTGCGGATCGCCGTCATATCGGCGCTCGTCCTCGCGTTCCTGCCGTCGGCGCAGGCGCAATTCGCCGGCAACAGCGCCGCTCGTCCGTTGGTCACGAGTCCGGTCGTCGAGACCAACCTGGTGCCTCTCGTCGGCAATGTCCGCCCCGAGGCGAATACAGCGAGTGATCGCGGTGCGGTGGCAGCGAGCTTCCCGATGGACCACATGTTCATTCAGCTGCAGCGCCCGGCGACCGAGGAGACCGCGCTCCGGCAACTGATCGATCAGCTCCACGATTCCAATTCGCCGAGCTTCCATCAATGGCTGACACCAGACCAGTTCGGCTCACGATTCGGCCCCGCCGCATCGGACATCCAGCAGGTCACCAGTTGGTTGCAAGGGCGCGGCTTCCGCGTCAACTTCGTCTATCCGAGCGGCATGGTCATCGACTTCTCTGGAACTGCGGGCCAGGTGGCCACCGCGTTTCGTACCGAAATCCACAACATCGCCGCGCGTGGCACGACGCTGTTCGCAAACGTCAGCGATCCGCAGATTCCCGCCGCGCTTGCGCCGGCGATCGCCGGGGTCGCCGGCCTCAACAACTTCACGCCGCGGCCCCAATTCAAAAGGAGGCCGAATTACACGTTCAGCGGCAACTGCGCCCCCGCCCCGAACTGTTACGCGATGACCCCTCCCGATCTGGCGACGGTCTATAACTTCAACCCGGCTTTCGCATCTGGAAACACCGGCCTGAACCAGACGATCTATCTGATCGAGGATACCAATCTCTTCACGAACACCGACTGGACGACGTTCCGCTCGACATTCGGCCTGTCGGCATACACGAATGCCAGCTTGACCACGGTTCATCCGCAGCCCCCATCCGGATCCAACTGCACTAATCCCGGAGTGAACGGCGACGACGGCGAGGCGATCCTGGATGCCGAATACGCGAGCGCGGCGGCGCCCAACGCTGCTATCGTGATTGCAAGCTGCGCGAATACGCCGGACGGGTTGCTGATCGCAATCCAGAACCTGGTCAACGCTTCGAGCCCGCCCGCCATCATCAGCATGAGCTATGGCGAATGCGAAGCGTTCAACGGCGCTGCGAGCAACGCCGCCTACAACGCGATCTACCAGCAAGGCGTCGCCGAAGGGGTCTCGATCTTCGTGTCGTCCGGCGACGAGGACGCCGGCGGATGCGATATAAACGTCAACGGCCTAAGCGTCTTTACCGTCAGTCACGGCATCGCCGTGAATGCCTTGGCTTCCACCCCCTACAACGTGGCGGTGGGAGGCACCGATTTCAGCGACACGTCTTCCAATACCAATTCGACCTATTGGAACGCGACCAACACGCCGTCGTTCGGTTCTGCAAAGTCCTACATCCCGGAAATTCCGTGGAACGATTCCTGCGCAAGCGTGCTGATCGCGACGTACGTCACAGGAAGCCCGGTGACTTACGGCCCCGGTGGCTTCTGCAGCAGTTCTACCGCGGCGCAAGATGGACTTTTGAATAACATCGGAGGCAGCGGCGGTCCCAGCGCCTGTGCGACCGGCACTCCTTCGATTGCGGGCGTCATCAGCGGCACTTGCGCCGGCTATCCCAAGCCCTCCTGGCAGAACGTGGTGGGCAACCCCAATGATGGCGTGCGCGATTTGCCCGACGTGTCGCTGTTCGCCGCCAATGGCATTTGGGGGCACTCCTACGTGTTCTGTTATTCCGACACCGCGAATGGAGCAATGGGCTGCAGCGGTGCCCCGAGCGGATGGGACGAAGCCGGTGGCACTTCTTTCTCTTCGCCGATCATGGCCGGCGTGCAGGCCTTGATCAATCAGCACACGGGCGCCAGGCAGGGCAATCCCAACTACCGCTACTATCAGCTCGCCGCCCGTGAATACGGCACGAGTGGCAGCAGCAATTGCAATTCGAACCTTGGCAACGCCGTCGGAAGCTCCTGCACCTTTTACGACGTGACGCAGGGCGACATGGACGCGGTTTGCTCTGCTGACGCCGGAACGCTGTACAACTGCTATTTCCCGTCCGGCAGCACCTATGGCGTGCTGTCGACCTCGAACGCCTCCTATCAGCCGGCTTTCGGCACGAAAACCGGTTGGGACTTCGCCACTGGCATCGGCACCGTCAACGTCAACAACCTGGTGATGGGCTGGAACGAGAAAGCCAACACCCACGACCTCAATGGCGACGGCAAGAGCGACATCGTCTGGCGCAACAACACGAATGGCACCGTTGCGGTCTGGCTGATGAACGGCACTGCGGTGCTATCGTCGGGCGCGATCGGCACTGCGCCTGGGTGGTCGCTGGTCGGCTCGAACGACTTCAACGGCGACGGCAAAGCCGATCTGTTCTGGGAAGACGGCGCCTATAACACCGCGATATGGTTCATGAACGGCACAACGGTGTCGTCCGCCGTCAGCCTAGGCCAAATCACGGGCTGGATCGCACAAGGCGTCAACGGCATGGGCGATTTCAACGGTGACGGCAAGGGCGACATCCTGTGGAAGGACCTCAACGGGAACGTCGCGGTGTGGCTGATGAACGGCGCGAGCATCATGTCGTCCGCAGGCGTCGGTGCGGTCCCCAGCGGGTGGGCCGTGGTCGGCACCGGCGACTTCGATGGTAACGGCAAGAGCGATATCCTGTGGCGCGACACCAGCGGCGATATCGCGATCTGGTTCATGAACGGCACGCAGGTCGCGTCCGCTGCAAGCGTCGGCAACATTCCCACCAGCTGGACCGTTGTCGGTGTCGGCGATTACAACGGCGACGGCAAGAACGACATCGCCTGGCGCAACACGAGTACCGGCGACGTCGCGATCTGGCTCATGAACGGCGCCGCCATTCAGTCCAGCGGCGGCCTCGGTAGTGTGCCCTTGAATTGGCTCATATTGGCGACCGGCGACTACGATGGCGACGGCAAGAGCGATCTCTTGTGGTACGACACCAACAGCAGCAATACCGCGATGTGGTTCATGAACGGCGTCACGGTCGGATCGTCCGCGACTATCGGCAACGTTCCAGGTTGGACAGTGATAGATTGACAATGGCAAACCTCGGCCCGGGCCACTCCGGCCGGGCCGAGAGTTGCCGCGCGCTCGTCGGGGGCGGGCGTCGGGCGCGATGATGATCCCGCGGCGCGACTGCCTTGTCTGGGCAGTTCATGCCGACGCGCCGACGCCTTCGCCTTCGGCGTCGACCAGGGATGCCACGACGTCACGCATTTTCTTTGCGGCCTTCCAACCGAGAAGCCGCTCCGCCTTGGCCGGATTGGCACTGGAAAACGTAATGTCGAGCGGGCGCAGAAAGGTGGGGTTGAGCACGACGTGCTTGCGCCAGTCGAGACCGAAGCAGGAGAACGTCGTCGACACGAAGTCCTCCAGCGTGTTCGTCTCGCCGGTGGCGATGACGAAATCCTCGGGCGTGTCACGCTCGAGCATGCGGCCCATGGCATCGACGTATTCGGGAGCCCAGCCCCAATCTCGCGCCAGATTGAGGGCGCCGAGACTGAGCGAGTCGGCCCGGCCGCTCGCGATGTCCATCGCTCCCCGGATGATCTTCTGGGTCACGAAGCGCCCCGGCCGCAGCGGCGACTCGTGGTTGAACAACAGCCCCGAGCAGGCGAACAGACCATACGCCTCGCGGTAGTTCGCCACGGCCCAGAACGAGGCCGCCTTGCCGACGGCATAGGGGCTGCGCGGCCGAAAGGTGCTGTACTCGTCCGCGGGTCGATCATTCTCGGTGTTGCCGAAGCACTCGCTCGACGCCGCGTTGTAGAACCTCGCATCGAGAGGCAGAAACCGCATCGCCTCCATGATGTTGATCGTACCGTGCATGATGCTGTCGATGGTTTCGACCGGCTGCTCGAACGACAGGCCCACCGACGACTGCGCGGCGAGATTGTAGATGTGGGCCGGGCACACGTTCTTGATCACGGTGACGACATTGCGGAAGTCGCCGAGCACGGCCGAGTGGCACGTCACCTGCCCGTAGATGCCGAGGCGGCGCAGATTGGCGTAGCTCGAATTCTCCTTGTCCCGCGACGTGCCGTGCACCTCGAAGCCGCGCTGCAGCAGGGACTGCGCGAGATAGGCGCCGTCTTGCCCGGAGACCCCGAAGATCAATGCGGTTTTTGGCCTAGGCTTCATTGGCAGCCCGCCTTGGTGGCAGCGAACCGCTCGCCAAAGGGCGTCGAGCGCGAGCGGCGAAAAAGCATTGTCGTTCCGACGTCTGGCAGGAAGACCCAGCCCTGCGCAATGGTGCTTCGTTCACGGCGATTCAGCGGAATGAGACCTGGTCTATACGGGGGCAGGATACTGGCGGCTGAGCGTTTCGAGCCAATCGGGAGCGGCCGTAGGAGGAAGGTCCACCACTTTTCTCGAGAGAATCCAGGACATTCCAAAAGCGGGGTGCAAAGGCGTCTGATCGAAATGCGCAATGGATTTGTCTCGTTGATACACGGCCATCGGCATCATCATGCCGGCATCGATTGGCTCGAACCCGTATGCCGGACCGAAAAGGACTCGAAGAGCCTGATCGCTGAAGCGAAAGAAGTCGTTGGGACGCTCATGGATCGGCCAACACTGCGGAGCCTTGTGATATACGATGCCGCCCAATCGCAAGGCGCGGTTCATTTCGGCGGCCACGAACCATGGCATGGCAAGATGTTCCAATACGGCCGAAGAGAAAATCGCATCAAAAACAGAACACCCGACGAGACGGGAGAGAAAATGGACATCGCCCACATAATCGATGCCGGGGGCAGGATGAATATCCAGCGCTGAATAACGACGGGCAGATGAAAAGATGGGGCGAAGGTCGGTAGTCCCTGGGGTAACAAGGCGGCCACCGACTTGGAGTACATCACGGTCGGGACGGTTTGCTTCCGCGACAAAAGACTGCCATGCACATTCGGCTTGAATAGCCAGTTTGGTGTGGTCGGGCCACGTCAAAGCTCCATCTGGCTCCATTGGGGGCAGAAGATATGTCGCCGAGTATGTCTCCCCAAGATTGTCCCTCAGCACGGCCCGCAAGTTGGATCCAGAGTGACGTGGGAGGAATACGACAAACCCAGCGCGCTTCGCGGCTTCTGCGGAAACGGCTGGGAAACATGCGCAAAGATCAGGCCGTGTTTGCGTATGCAGCACGTCAACGGTGCTACCCTCATCCTGGCAGAAATATGCATGGACAATTTCTGCAGAGTTTGCGTGCATCCATCCCGACAAATAGCACCCACCACCTTCGCGCCAAAATCGGTCAATGCCCAAATGCGCTGGTTTCATTTTGCTGTCTCTAGGTATGCCCCGGTGTCGAATGTCACTGAGCGTCTTCGGTTGCAGTGGGATTGGATAATTGGGCGATCCTCGCTCTTGGCGTTCATGAACGCGGCGAGCAAGGCACCACCCCCGGCACAGTCCGCCGTCTTGGCTCCGCGAGCGATGCGGGAGATTGGGTGACGAGTGCGATCAGGCGAGCTGGTATTGCCTCGATGCTATTCGGCGGTGGAGTCCTTTGCCATGTCATCATCGCGCACGCAACTGGCGCCTTCGAGAGACGTTCGACATTGCGGCCCAGCAAGACGGGAGGCGTCTTTTCCGCGATGGGGCAGGCGCGTATAGTGCTACGAAGTCGGCTATCACTCACGGCCTGCGACACCGGCGAGATACGACAAGCATGGCTCTTTACAGTAGGACAAATTTGCTTCGCCTCATCAAATCGGTTTTTTTCGAGCGGCCGCGGGTACCCAAGGAATTGCGTCAAACAGTTGAGAATTCTGGGTTATTCGATCCAGAGTGGTACGCCCGCAACAACCCCGACGTGGCAAAGGCAGGCGTTGACCCGCTGTCTCACTTCCTGAGGTTCGGCGACGCCGAAGGCCGACCACCAGGCCCATGGTTTGACAGTAACGCCTATGCTGCAGCTTGGCCGGACGTGGCGGCGTCGGGGATGGGACCACTCGAGCACTTTCTCCGCATCGGCCGCGCAGCGGGTCGTTCGAATCCAAAACTGCGCTCAGCATCGAGCCTTCGCCTGCTTGGCGATACTTTTGTGGGCACTTGGCCCGGGACGGCCCGCGGAGCTTCGCTAGCGCTTCTGATCGACGGCGCTTTGACCGCGACTTGCCGCTCCGGTGCGGGGGGTAGCTTCGCGTTCTCGCTTCCCCGCCATACCCTCGGCACGTTCGCCGAGGTGATTGACGTCGCAACCGGTCGCCCGATGCTGACCGAACCTTTCGCAATCGTCACGACGCAAGCGATCAAATGGCTCGGATGGTCCTGCGAACAGGGCTGGATCAGTGGCGCCTTCCAGGTCCAGCAGGCGTCGCACTGGGGCGCCGGCCAGCCTCTGCTCGTCCAGGCCGTATCGGACAGCGCGCTGTTTATGCGGACCTTCGCCTCACCTGGTGAAGATGGCGTATTCCGCTTCCGCGGAGCAGGCCACCGCCTGCTGCGTCCTGGCGAGAGCTTCGAGATTCTGCCGGTCGTCGCCGGGATCCGACTCGATGAACGCTTGACAATCACTCCGGCGCGCATGGGCGCGTTCGGCTATCTCGATTTCAGCACCGAGAATGAAGCAATCGGCTGGGCCGCGCCGATCGATGGTCCTGGGCGGCGGATCGAGGTCGAAATCCGGGTCGATCACGAACCGGTTGGTACCGCGAGAGCCGACATCGAACGGCAGGACGTGCGCGAACTAGGCCTGTCGAACGGACCAAGTGGGTTCCGTCTCCCGATCCCGGCGGGCGTGCGCAAATTCGAGAAATCCAGCTTACAGGCCTTCATTGCCGGCACCGAAACGGAATTGATCGAAAGCCCCCGCGTTCTACCGCCCCTGCCGCCCATCGTCGGCTCTTTCGACCGAATCGCGGGCCACTGCTTGATCGGATGGGCGCTGAATCTCGCGGCCCCCCTGACGCCGTTAACGGTTGAGGTGCTTTGCGAAAATGACGTGATCGCCAGTGGCATCGCCGATCGTCTGCGTGACGATGTGGCCAAGGCGGGCCTACCCAACGCTCGCTGCGGCTTTCGTATCACGCTGTATCGGCCGCTCGCGACAATGATCGACAAGGACATTTACGTCCGCGACGCGCTCACCAAAACGAATTTGAGCAGCTGTCCCAAACGTATTGACCAAGATGACGCGTTGGTGCGGTTCCTAACCCGCGCCGGCACCATCAAGACCGCAGTACGGCAGCGCTTGGCCCGGCGCATGACGTCCGAGACTGCCGGCATCACCATCACGATCATCATGCCGGTCTACAACACCAGGCAGGATTGGCTGATCGAAGCCGTGAACAGCGTGATGGGACAATGGTCGGCCGGTTGGGAGCTGATCTGCGTGGATGACGGTTCAACGCAGCCGCACGTGCGCACGTTGCTGCAGGCCGCGAGGCGCCGGGATCCGCGGATCCAGGTGATCCATTCGCCATTCAACGTCGGCGTTGGCCGAGCGGTCAATCTCGGCATCCGTGCCGCGCAGGGCGATTACGTCGCCTTCATGGATCACGACGACGTGTTGGAGCCGGACGCAGTCCACAAGCTGGCCAAGGCGGCGCTTACGACCGGCGCTGATCTCATCTACAGCGACGAGGTGCTGGTCGGGGAGGACACGGGGGTCGTTCTGGAGGTCCGCGCCCGGCCGGCATTCAGCCACGATTATTATCTGAGCCACCCTTATTTCGTGCACATGGTCGCCGTGCGCACCGCGTTAGCCCGCTCACTGAAGGGCTGGGACGAGCAGCTCACGATCTCGAACGACATTGATTTCGTGCTGCGTGTAATCGAACGCGCCGTTGCCGTCGCCCATGTGCCCGCCGTGTTATATCGCTGGCGCACGCACACCACCAGCACCGGCCACAGTAAAGCGTCCGAGGTGATGGAGACCATGACAGGGATCCTCAACAGGCACTTTGAACGTCTTGGGCTCACGAAGGCCAAGGCTTCGCGTGGACTCGGCTTCAATGAATTCCGTATCGACTGGGAAGACGATGGCGGCGAGGTATTGATCGTAATTCCGACACGCAATCGCGCCGACTTGTTGCGGCCCTGCATCGAGAGCGTCGAGCGGACGGCAGACGGAGCGAATTGCCGCATTCTCGTGGTCGACCATGAATCGACCGATCCGGAAACGCTCGATTACCTGAAAGTCGTATCGGAGCGTCACTCCGTGATGCCCTACAAGGGGGTTTTCAACTATGCGAAGATAAACAACGCGGCCGTCAGGGCCCATGGCGGAGATGCGAAGTATCTATTGTTCCTCAACAACGATATCGAGGCGATTGAGCCGGGTTGGATCCAGCGCCTCCGCAGTCTGGCGGGGCGGCCCGAGGTCGGAATCGCGGGTCCCCTTTTGTTGTATCCCGACCGCCACGTGCAGCACGCGGGCGTGCTGATGGGGTTCAACGGCGCCGCCGAGCATGTCGGCAAATTTGCGGCGGCCTACGATGAAAACGGACAGCGCAACAACGGATACAACTGCATTCTGACCAGCGTGCGCGATTACTCTGCTGTTACCGCCGCCTGCATGCTCATGCGGCACGACATCTTCCGTGAGGTTGGCGGGTTCGACGAAAACTTCGTCGTCGGCTTCAACGATACCGACCTTTGCCTACGGATCCGCGAAGCCGGCTACAAGGTGCTGTTTGATGGGCATACTGCGCTCTTTCATCACGAGAGCCAAACTCGCCTGGAGAGCGCGAGCCTGGCTCATCCGGAGGATGATGAGCGGCTGCGTTCTCGCTGGCGCGCCTTCTTCAAGGAAGGAGATCCGTTCTACAGTCCGCTGCTCGAACCATACGGTACCGATCATACGCTACGAGTTGATAATCCATGCCCGACCAAAATGAATCCGCGCGTCGTCAAGCTGAAGTGGACCGGCTCCTAGGCTGATCTGATCGGCGCAAGAAGAGACGGGCACGTCCGGCTCGAAACTGGTACGCTTTGCGTCGGGTGCGCGCCATGGCCCGCCGCCCGAGGCCTGATCACCGGCCCGCCGGCCGCCGAGCACCCCGTGGCTCGAGGATTTCACACGTGGCGCGGGTTCAGCGCCCGATGTCCTCGTTCCACAGCTCGGGGTGGGCCGCGATGAAGTCGCCGAGCAACGCCGTGCAGTCCGGGTCGTCGAGGACGATGACCTCCACGCCCAGTTCCGCCAGCCACTCGTGTCCCCCGACGAAGTTGGTGGCCTCGCCCACGACCACCGCGCCGATCTGGAATTGCCGGACCAGCCCCGTGCAGTACCAGCAGGGGGAGAGGGTGGTCACCATCACGGTGTCGGGGTAGTCGCGCCGACGTCCGGCATTCCGGAAGGCGTCGGTCTCCGCGTGGGTGGACGCGTCGTCGTCTTGGACCCGGCGGTTGTGGCCCGAGCCGAGCAGCCGGCCGTCGCGGGAGAACAGGGCCGCGCCGATGGGGATGCCCCCCTCGGCCAACCCGCGGCGCGCCTCCGCGAGGGCCGTCGCCAGCATCGTCCGGCACGCCGCGTCGTCGAGTTGCAGGCGACCATTTGCGGTCATGGGTGCGCTCCGGTCAGAGTCGGGACATGGCGGGCCCCGATGGTACCTACAGGGTCCGCGTGGGCTCCCAGGAGTTCGACATCCCGCTCGTCGAGATCGCGGACGACCTCACCATCGCCCTCCTCATCTCGGTCGACCTGGGCGTCGGGTTCGCCGAGCGGGCGGGCGCCGAGCTGGCCATCGAGCTCGCCCCCTACGACCCCGAGATCGTGGTGTCGGTGGCCACCATGGGCATCCCGATCGCGATCGAGGTCACCCGGGCGCTCGGCCTCGACGACTACGTGATCCTGCACAAGACGCCCAAGATCCACCTCCAAGACGCCATCTCCGAGCCGGTGCGGTCCATCACGACCGCCAGCGTCCAGCGGCTGCTGTTCGATCGCGCCCGCCTCGGCGCGGTC
>Ga0209006_10004659_pt1 | contig 12418 bp, 13 predicted proteins | sample JacPin_JW_Ref_O2_FD_188567 | JGI IMG/M metagenome (GOLD analysis project Ga0209006, IMG submission 188567) | Forest soil microbial communities from Algoma, Ontario, Canada - Jack Pine, Ontario site 1_JW_Ref_O2 (SPAdes) (version 2) | ecosystem: Environmental > Terrestrial > Soil > Boreal...
CAGGCCCGGCGTCTGTTCGCCCGGCAAGCCCGGTTGAAACAGACCGATCACGCCCTGTTTTTTTTCGCCCACGCGCAGAAGCAGAATATTGCTCTTCCCGCCGTGTGACTTCGGCTTCGCCTGCCCATCGATGTGCAGCTTTTCAGTCGGGAAGATCGGCACGCCACGCCAGGTCAAGAACGGCGATCCAAACAGCGTCACCGTCGGAGGAGGCACTCCGCGAAGCGTGCACTCCCGTCCGAATGCGGCGATCGCGCGGGGATGCGCGAGAAAGAACGAGGGTTCTTTCCAGACTTTTGTCAGCAGTTCGTCCAGATCATCCGGCGTCGGCGGCCCTTTTCGGGTCTTGATCCGTTGCGCCTGCGGGATATTCTTCAGAAGACCATACTCCTCGTTGTTGATCAGCTCGCTCTCTTGACGCTCTTTCACGTTTTCGATCGTGAGCCGCAACTGCTCGCCGATTTGGCTGAAGGGGTTGCTGTACAGATCGGAAACTCGCGTGTGAACGTCCAAAACGGTCGTGATCGCGCAAAGGGTGTATTCGCGCGGTTTCGGATCGTAGTCGACGTACGATTCGGGCAGAGCTTTCTCATCTTTCGTACCGCACGCGATTTCGACGGCTTCTGCGTTTACGACACGATTCACGCGCAAGGTGCCGGCTTCCAGCGGCTTCCAGTCGAGCATCCGAACGAGCCACCGCGGGGTAATCGCCCCATACTGCGGCGGCGTCTTGGTTACATTGGCAAGTTGAAATGCTGCGCGGTCGCCCAGCGCGTATTGAGTCGTATCAGCCATTTTGCGAAATCCCCCCTATGGGCAGAGCCGATCCGGCTCGAGTTGACTCGTTTTGCTTGGTCGGATCCTAGGAAGGGTACCGGCGGCCTGAAACGTGGAACCTGTTTGAAGCTGCGGCCCAAGAGGCAGCAAGAACAGGCACGACCACGGTATAACGCGTGCGACCTCGCGTCAAGCCGCCGATCTAGGCCGGTCCTTGTGCGCCTTGAATTACCTTCCCTTCGGGTCAGAGGCCTGTGCGTCGTCCGAAGGCCTGGCCCTGAACGAGAGGTTTTTCAGCTTGTCAGATACTTGTTCCCAAGATCTCTCGCTCCGCCTGCAGCCAATCGTCCAGGTCCCATCCGTGCACACCACCGCGTTCAAGATGTATTTCGTACGCCCGCTGCCGAATCTCCTCGACACTCGGCCTACCCGCGCGTTGTGGTTCTTTCTGTTCAGGTTCAATCGCCTCGTGCTTCTCATCTTCCACAGCTGCGTTCACAATTCTCGATCTCATTTCGTCCGCATCTCCTTTCGAATTCGCCCCGAAGCAATTCCACATGCTCCTTCGTGGGCAGACCACTTCGCCACAGTGCACCGCGCTTGCCAAAGTAGCTCTGATGAAGATCCGAGTAAGTGACACAGGACAGGAAAGCTTTCTGAACCATGTGCGGTCTGGGGACAGAGTGTCGGGCCTTCCGACACTTCGCCCGACAAGTGTCGAACACCTACGACACTCAGAGAGTCTCGACCCGTCTGCGGTCCATACTGTTTGCTGAGACTGTCGGCTCAGTGATTTAGAACCTCAAACGCCTCATATTTTCCGAGCCGATTGGGAGAGCGCACGCATCTGATGCGGAAGCGTCGCTGGATGGCGGACAGCGGACGACTTCCGATGCAGGGGGCGAATCCGGCGAAGAATCCTGACGGGCTCGCTTCAATGTCCTGCAATCCGACGTGTCTCCCCAAAACACAGATTGAAACGCAGAGTGAGCACGGGCGCAGTAGACGTCGATCCGTGTCGTTGAACGTAGGTTGAATAGCGGTCCCGCAAAGGCGATACTCGACTACGGAGGTGTCACACATGGGCACTTCACTGTTCCAGGCGCAACCACGCAGCTCTCAGGAGCCGTCGGTCGCAGCCCCGGACCTGCAACGCGAGCGTGATCGACTGAAGCTGCTTTTGGACATGACGAACGCCTTGGTCTCGAATTTGGAGCCACGCGATCTGCTTCGAGCGATCTCCGCGAGCATTCGACAAGACATGCACTGCGACGTGGTCGGTGTGTGGAGGCCGGATGCAGACCGCCGCAACTTGCGCCAACTCGTTATGGACTTCCCCTCGAGTAACGGAGTCATGAAGGAGGGTTTACTGCGTCCTATCGAGGGTTCGGAAATAGGCAGTGTATTCAATACCGGCAAGCCTTTCGTCGCAAAGACAAAAGCCGATATCACCAGCGAGTGGTCAAGTCATCTTGTTCGTGAAGAAGCCATCGAGTCCGGTTGCATTCTTCCTTTGATCAGCCGAAACCGAACGCTTGGAGTTCTAACACTCGGCAGCCGGACCGAGAACTTGTTCAGCTGTGACGATGTTGATTTCCTCCTGCGCGTGGCGGCGCAAGTATCGATCGCCATCGAGAACGCCTTGGCCTATAAGGAAATCGCAGAGTTGAGAGACAAGCTCGCGCAGGAAAGGCTCTATCTCGAGGAGGAAATTCGAACGGCAGCGGAATTTGAGGGAATCATTGGCCAGAGCACAGCGCTCCGAAAAGTCTTGCAGCTGGTCGAAACCGTGGCTACAAGTGATTCCACCGTGCTGCTCCTGGGAGAAACCGGGACCGGAAAGGAGTTGGTCGCTCGCGCGATTCACGATCGGAGCCGCCGCAAGGATCGGACGCTGGTAAAGCTCAACTGCGCCGCAATTCCCACGGGACTGCTGGAGAGTGAATTATTCGGGCATGAGCGCGGCGCCTTCACCGGCGCAGTCACTCAGAAGATCGGCCGGCTGGAACTGGCCGATCAAGGCACACTTCTGCTTGACGAGGTTGGTGACATTCCACTGGAACTGCAGCCGAAGCTGCTGCGCGTGTTGCAGGACGGAGAGTTCGAGCGCCTCGGCAACACGCGAACGATCAAGGTCGATGTTCGCCTGGTGGCTGCGACCAACCGGGACCTGGACCGCATGGTCGAAGACAGGCAATTTCGAAGTGACCTCTACTATCGGCTGAACGTTTTTCCCATCCGCGTTCCTCCCTTGCGTGAGCGACCGGAAGACATTCCCTTACTCGTGCAATACTTTAGTCAGAAGTACGCGCGTCGCATGCAAAAGCGAATCGAAAGCATTCCTGCAGCGGCCATGCGAAAGCTGACGCGTTGGCACTGGCCTGGGAACGTTCGTGAGCTACAGAATCTTGTGGAACGTGCAGTGATCCTGACGCGGAGTAGCACGCTGGCGATTTCCATACCCGAACTGGGGAACCGTGGGGCGAATCTGGCTCCCGTAAGGACGGGAAGCCTCGATGAACGAGATCGGATCGTGCGCATTCTCAAAGAGACCAAGGGACGTGTTGGCGGCCCCTCCGGCGCCGCAGCCCGCTTGGGCCTTAAGCGGACAACCTTGATTACGCGAATGAAAAAGATGGGCATCGATCTACGAAGGATGCCGTAGGTTTTTCCTTGGAGGGTTCGACAGTCCGGATTCCCCTGGCTCGCAACCACTCACCCCCGACGGTTCTCGCTCACCGCACTTCGACGAGCACGAGCGACACGTCGTCGACCGACGGGCCATTACTCCACGCGGCAACGCGATTGAGGATACCCTGCTTCATTTCGCCGAACGGCAGAGATGCCGTTTCGCGAACGAAACTTTGTACTCCGTCCACCTTCAGCATTTCGCCACGGGAATCGAAGACGTCCGTGATGCCATCGGTGTACAGAACGATGCGGTCTCCGGGCTCGAGCTCTGTATAAAGCGTCGCTTCGGCGTCCACTGCCTCAGGCAATGCTCCGAGAATCGTGCTTCGGGATGGGAGCAGGCGAGGCTCGGCTCCGGGTTGGACAATCATCGCAGGAGGGTGTCCCGCCCCGGCATACTCCATCGACCGACCGCTGTGATCAATCCGGGCCGCCGCCAATGTAACGAAGAAGCCCAGCGAGCCGATATTCTCAATCACGAGATTATTCAAACACCCGAGCACGTCAACAAGCGGCGCCCGATGACTTAGCTGTGTAATCGTTTCCGCGTAGATGCGGTTTGCGATGAGCGCGGAGCTGATACCGTGGCCAGAGACATCGCCAATCAGCAGATCGAGATATTCGTCATTCATCGGCCTCACCACGCCGAAGTCCCCCCCGATGGTGTGGGACGGTTTGTAGAACGTATCGACACGCAGGCGTCCCCAGAGCAGGGGCTTGGGTGCCAGGCTTTGCTGTACTCGGGCCCCGAGAGTCAGGTCTTGCTCAATTTCTACTGGATGCTGTTGGGGCCATGCGCTTGCTGCGCGAAGGTTTCCTTCGATGTATTCCTGCTCTGAAGTATATGTCAACGTCACAACCGTGAAGCGCTCTCCCCCTGGTTGGCGCATCACGCGTACGCGTACCACTACGGGCAGTCGTTTGCCGTCCTTCGTGGGCGGCAGGAACTCTTTGCGACTTCGCCCGGTCTTGTGCGTTTCCTTTCGAAAGGCCTGGAGGCGGGCATCGTCTTCAGCTCCCAGATTCATAGACGGCGCGTCGCGTCGAATGATGTCGCTGCGAAGCATTCTGGTCATTTCCTCGAAGACCGAATTGACAAAGAGAATCTCGCCGCCCTCGTTGGCGACGATAACGCCGTCATTCAGCGTTTCGAGAATGGGCGCCATCTGTCTGAGCCATTCCGGCTTTTCACCGTTCACCAATTCTTGCGGCTCGCTGAGTCCACGCACAGATGCCTCCTTTCTCTTAATCCGAGTCGCCACGGAGGCGATCCAGGACGTGCTTGACGTACACGTCGCTGGCGACAAGTTTCGCTCCTTGTTTCGACATGGACCGCAACACACGTTCACCACCCTTGTCGATGAACGTGACTTCATCGAGATTCACGATGCACCGGCGACTCTGGATCGCGCGGCGCGCCCTCTTCCAACTGGTTTTCAGTTCATCGACCCAGGGCGCAACGAGACGACCTTGCAGGATCCATCGCTCTACGCTCGCAGTGTTGGTGATTGTGATTTTCAGCATTTCTTCCTTCTTCTCCACACTGGGGCACTGCAAGTGCAGGGCCAGACGACTTGATATCCGCCACACGCGATGACCCTCCAGATGCACTTGAACCAGCAAGCGGTTTGAGTGAGGAGCAAAGGGGACAGCAGAAATAGTGAGTGAATTCAGGTGTCGGAGACGCTCGACACTTGTCGAGAGAAGTGTCGAAAGCTCCGACACTCCCGCGTCGCATTGTCGTCCCTCAAAGCCGAGCGCCCTGTCTTCAGTCATTTGCCGTGATCTCGTTCCGAACGCGGCTTTGGCAGCAACGGTGCACCGTGCCCAGGCGTGGAAGCGACTCGATATTTGAAGATGGTCTATTTTCGTCGACGGAAGATCCTGTCTGCTTCGACGCCGTCGGCGGCGCAATCACTGCCGGCGCTGCTGCGCCTATCCATAATCTTCTGTGGAAAGTCCCTCGTTCTTCCTCCTCGCCGGCGAGAGCAGAGTGCGGAACTCCCCTTGTTCTGCTCTCGCCGGCCTTCCCACCGCATCCCGAGTTGCTGCACGAAGCGATGCCGCCGCCCACGAGGCAATCCTCACAGAATCGATCTTCGGCGCACAGAAACAACGAAGAGGAGAGAAAGCAATGACGATGCTGGCGTTTTCAGGAATCGCGATTGCCGTAGTGGTGATAGCAGCTGCGGTCGCACGCGCACGCGGATCGAGCAGGAACCGACAACCGATCGAGCTTGGCGTGGGCAGGAAGCTGCGCCCTTAGGAATTGGGGCGGACGGAAGAGACGGTGAGCTACGGCTTAACGATATCGCCCCGGGTGCTTTTTGATTGTACTCATTCCGCAAGTCCGGACAGCACCGCAGAACGACTGCCAAATCCCGCGCGTCCGTGGCGCCGGGAGTGATTGAGCGATGAGCGCGGCAATCTCACTGGGTGCGGAGCAGGCGACCTGGCGTCCGGCAGCGAATCCCTGGCTCATCGCCGTGACAGTCTCTCTGGCGGCATTCATGGAGGTACTGGACACGGCCATTGCGAACGTGGCCCTGCCTCACATTGCCGGCAACCTGGGCGCGAGCAACGATCAAAGTACCTGGGTACTCACGTCCTATCTGGTCGCCAATGCGATTGTTCTGCCGATCACAGGCTGGCTGGTAAACGTGTTCGGACGTAAGCGCTTCTTCATGACCTGTATGGGCATTTTCACCGTCAGCTCTTTGTTTTGTGGAATCGCTCCCAACCTCGGTTTGCTCCTGCTGTTCCGAGTGCTGCAGGGTGCCGGCGGTGGCGGGCTGCAGCCAATGGCGCAAGCGGTTTTGGCGGATACCTTCCCGCCGGAGAAGCGAGGCCTGGCATTTTCGATTTATGGCATTACGGCCGTCTGCGCTCCGGCCATCGGGCCCACCCTGGGCGGTTGGCTGACCGATACTGCCTCCTGGCGATGGATCTTTCTCATTAACTTGCCGGTAGGTCTTCTGGCGCTGGCGCTCGTCTTCCGATTGGTCGAGGACCCTCCCTATCTCGCTCGCCGTGAGAAATCCGCGATCAAACTGGACTACGTAGGATTCTCGCTGCTCGCATTGGGAGTGGGCGCCTTGCAAATTATGCTGGACAAGGGCCAGGAAGACGATTGGTTCGGCTCCAGTTTCATCACCACGCTGGCGGTAACCGCGGGGATATGCCTCGCGGCCCTGATCGTTTATGAATGGTTCCACAAGGATCCGATCATCGATGTACGGCTCTTCAAGAATGCGAACTTCGCCACTGCGAACATGATGATGTTCATGGTCGGAGCGGTTTCTTTCGCGACGACCGTCCTGATGCCTCAGTTCCTTCAAACGCTCATGGGGTACACGGCCGAGTCGGCAGGGATGGTTCTCTCGGCATCAGCGTTGTTGCTTTTGATCGAACTACCACTCGTTGGCCGCCTGATCGGAAGCTTCCAGTCGCGTTATCTCATCGCGTTCGGTTGGATCACTTTGGCCTTCGGAATGTATATCTCCACCCAGAAGATCGATCTGTTAGTCAGTTTTTCTTCCGCAACGTTGCTGCGGATCGGCCAATACTTGCCCATGGGTTTCATCTTTGTGCCCGCGACAACGGCTGCATACATCGGAATCACAGACGAAAAGAGCAACGCCGTTGCCGGATTGGTGAACTTTACGCGGAACATCGGGAGCAGTGTCGGAACATCGATGGTAACCACAATGATTGTGCGGCGATCACAATTTCATCAAGCTACGCTGGTTTCGCGTACGGGCATGGGGAACACAGAGTTCAGGGGAGCCATGAACGGCCTTGTCCAGCAACTCACTCACGCGGGACTCAGCCCGCACGCGGCGCAGAGCCAGGCGCTCGCCCGAATCTATGCGGCTGTTCAGGCGCAGGCTGCCGCTCTGGCATACATCGACACGTACTGGGTGCTCGGTATTGCCGCCATGATCATGTTTTTCCTGTCTTTCGTTTTGAAGAAGAATGATCCACGCGCGAAGCGCGGATCGGTGGCAGCACACTGACACAATGGATCCGGCCCGCGGGATAAACAGGTGCGGGTTCAGAGGTTGGCGATTGCGTATGTAGGCATCGGGATGCCCTACGACGTGTCTAGCCGGGACCGTTTACACCACTGAGAAAACCGCCGAGATGCCCCGTGATTCCCAGCAGCAATACGGCGATTGCTTCGACCGGTAATCTGTAGTTGGGCAACGGTTCCTCGGGACGGCGCCGCGCGCGAGAGTGGACCCAGAACATAAGCCAGATCAGCACGCTCGATACGCAACCCATGACCAAATGCATTAGCAGAGTCCCTTTCAGCTTTTGCCCCTCGAGCGCCCATTGCCACGCGATTAAACCGGTGGCCACGACCGGCACAGTCGAGACCGCAGCTACGAGTAGATTGAAATACGCCGCCGCAGCCAGCGTGCGATTCTTCGTCCATTGTGCAAGATAGTCGAATCCGACGGCCACCGTGAACAGCGCGATCGGAAAGTGAATCAGCACCACATGTTGTGCGTGCCTGGCCAGAACCACGGTTCTGACGTCGAACGGATTTGTGCTCATCGACTCCTCACTACACATTCGCGATTACTGATGCCAGCTGTTGAGCGATCGCTGGCGGTAACGCCAGGTGCCACAACCGCGATCAGGAACATCCCTAAACTCACAATGCGAGCATGACCTTTCATCTTCTTCGGGTCCCTTCTGTAATCCGTCAAAGCTAATTTCCCTCAGGTATCTCCAACTGTGTAGACCGCAGGTACCTGCTCTTTATTCCCGAATCAGCGCCGACGGAGATTGTTTCCAATCGCCATAAGAAAAAGCAGCGAGTGGGAATAAAACCGGCCTTCGGGCAGTCCTCACATAGGAAGCAAGAGCGCTGAAAAGGCTCGTAAATCAGAACTACGGAAGTGAATTGCGGACACGAGTCGGGCCGCAATACTTAAAAAGGAGCTGTGATGAAGAGAAAAGCTGTCGGAAAGAGTTTTGTCAGCATCGCGTTGTTACTTGCGTTCTTGGCCGTCCTCCCTGCTGCGCGGGCAGATGAGGCGAATCAGGAAACCAAAGTCACCTTTCGTCAGCCCGTTCAGGTTTCGGGACACGTCCTGCCTGCGGGAACCTACTTGTTCTTGCTGCCTGACGACATCAATCAACATCAGGTGGTCCGGATCTTCAGCCCTGATCGCAGAAAGTTATACGCGACCGTCCTCACGACCTATACCCAGCGTTCGCAGCCAACCGACGACACCGCATTCACCTTAGCGGGGCGTGGGTCGGCGCTGCCTGAGGCGATCGTGAACTGGTTCTATCCGGGTCGCACGGTAGGTCATGAGTTCCTATACCCGAAGCAGGTGCAGAAGGAACTTGGGAAGGACCAGCAGGTGGTCACGATCGTAGCCGGATACTAATTTCCATCTCATTCATGAAGCTTCGACTCGTCGGCGGTGCGATTCATGCGCCGCCGGCCGAGTTGGCGCAAGCGGTTGCCGCGCGTTGGAGGTGATAGCGAAAACATCCTTGGACTCGGTCACGAACCGCGTTACGTTCATGAGTCCGACCCACTCTCCCTCATGACGATGGCACAGTGCTAAGTCGCTCGGCGCGTAGTTGAACGTTTCCAGCGCGGAACGCTTCGAACCCCACTCAATTGAGCCGGGCCCGAGCATCATGGCGAAAGCCTGATCATGCCGTACCCAATGACGCGGCGCTGTCTCAGAGTCGGGGGGGGAAGAGCTCAACTCGCATTCCTTTACTCCATGCCTCGCGTTGTGAAGAACATCACACCCACGGAGGCGATTCCATTAGACCTAAGTATGGGCGACGCGTTCGCCTGATCCGGTTGAATTCACTGCAGATCTCTAGGCACAGGCCGAAAATGCGTTACTCGCCGCGGGGTTCCCTCACGTTTACATCTTCCGGCCCGCCTACATCTATCCCGTGGAGCCGCGGAAGGAACCAACCTTCAGTTACCATCTGCTGCGGCGAATTTATCCGGCGTTTCGAGTGCTGTTTCCCAACCAGGTGATTCGGGCCGATGACTTGGCCCGGGCTATGGTGGATGTCGTCGAAAGCGGAACGGGGCAGCGCGGGGGCCCGGTTTTCGAGAACCGCGACATCCGAGCCATGGTCGGGTCGTCTCAACCTCGACGGCGGTGAGTTTCGCCACGCTGGACCTGCTATCGCAAGGACGCGCGGAGATGATTGCCGGCCGGGGTTCGCAGACTCGAAAAATATGTTAAGTCTCGCCGAATCTGTTGTCCTCTCTGCCACGACGCTTGAATCCTATGCCGAAAACAGGGTTTTGCGCCCATATTGCGCCCAAGTACCTCGCCTAATCGTCTTCCTCACGACGAGAGAGGCGCCAGAACTGGAGGATCGACCGGACCAGCAGTGTGCCAACACAAACGTCCAGCGCGATAAACAACAACTTGCCTGATAAAGTCGGAGTAGAGGAGTAAGGCGGTGGCAAGTGCCTGGACAGTGATACCAGCCCGAAAGTAGCCGTGCCCACGATTCTTTCTATTCCGGAGACTAACGCCCACCCAACCGTCCCTGGACGTGGATCAGAGAAGAGAATGTATCCCAGGGATTGAGCGGAGAACATGATCCAAGCCCACATCAATAGCTGCTCGCTCAACCCCCAACCGAATCTAGTCGCTGCGCCTGCCAACCGAGATTTGAAGGAACTAAACTTCGTTTGTAACTGTTCTCGAACATTGTAAATCACCATCCAGGAGAGCCCGGGCTGATGCTTTCCAATAAGCTCCGCGATCTCCACATACAGTACTTGCGCGGCTCGCAGCACGAGTATAAAAGAAGCTGCTCCGAGCGTAATTCCCAAGAGGCGCGGGTGGTGAAAAAACCATCGATCGAACCCGTCTGACAGCGTCGGCTGTGCAACTCTCAGTACTAGCTCGGCGACTATGCATAGACCTAACGCCACTTCCACGATCTGACAGGCAAAAAGCAATGCTAACAGTGCAGCCATATAGCCGAACGCTAAGGTCATTCGAGTGTTCAAGTATCGCTCAAACTGTTTCGTGGGATTCACGGCATAGTAGGGCAATGGGCTACGAACACTGGTGAGACCATGTTCGCTCAGCGCCTTATCTTCAGTCATCTTAATGTATCCTTTTTGAGACACACTAAGTGTCGATGCATAACAGGAGTCTGTGTATATACACGGAAGTGTTACGCGAAACAGGTGCGTGCCCCAAAGAGTGTTAACCTCCTTGATGTTCGTTTCCAATTGTCCCTTCTCGTCGGTCTTACAGAAGGCGTTTATTGCTCCCAACAGACGAGCCTTGTCGTCGCCGTCCGTCTTGGTGTCCCAAGGAATCTCATTCACACTTGTAATAAAGAAGAAAGGTTCCTCCTGAACAACGAGGCCGAAAAACTTAATGTAGTCGATGACGGTTCCAATGGTCAGGCGCAAACGGAGATGATTATTGATCATGTAGATGCTTCGAGCTTCGCGACTGAGGGGAACTATTTTCCGCGCCAAATCGGCCGTATTGGGGTTATACAGAAACAGGGATTGGACAGACTGCTTAATCTCTACCTTCTTGCCATCCTTAAACTCGACTACCTGCGGATTGATGGTCGCGCGGACTAGCAGAAATCCCGGGTAGAATGACAGATCGGTTTGTTCCAACGAAATTCCGCCAGGCTCGAATCTCTGCTCCGAAAACAGCCTCTGCATTTCCAAGAACAGAAGTTTGTCGTCAGGGGAACAGACACTCCAGGAGTTGTGCACAGGAGAAGCCCTTTAAGACGAGTCAAAACGAACCTTTGTTACCGCGTCAGTAAGCCGGATTGTAATCCAGTCTGCTCCCATTTTCAATTTGTTCGATGATCATGGCGGAAGTTCAGTGAAATCGGACCCCGGATAAAAAGTAGAATAGCCGCATGCTTCGGGCAATGTGTTTGTGGGCAAGCAATCTGGCAAATTGTGGAAGCGTGGACTCACGTTTGGCAACGTACGAAGAAATACGCTACGGGACTCTCGCACTAACGTCGTGAACTTTGCTGCGTTCAAGACTGCAAACATCTCATCGACACTGAAGGTGGAGTTCCACATCGACTTTCTGAATGCTTTCAATCATTCAAACCCGGCATCGATTGACCCATTCGTTGACGACGCCGGGTTAGCGTCCGAGAGCTCTGGATTTGCCAATCCACACGTCCAGGCTAGCGGAAGTCGCAGCATCTGGTTTGGACTGAAAATTCTTTTCTGAACTCGCGTGGGGCAAGATCACACCGCACGGCTTTCTGCCCGGGAGCAAGATATTTCGGAGTCTAATTGGCAATTCGAAAGTACTGAAATCTGGTGTCAATTTCCAAGTTGCCCAAAATTCTGTGGATTCGCCCTAAGACGGCACCGTTTTTGTGAGCATCGATGGCGTTTCCTGGCCAACTGTAACCGACATTCGGAAGTTGGCCAAACCGGGTCACCACAAGCGCGTTACAAAGGACTACTGTTGAGTTCGGTAAACATTGGTCGCTGAGCGCCTTGGCCTGAAGGCAACAGTCGAGCCAATGCTCACTCAGCCGGAAATACGGCCATTCGGCCAAGCGACGCGAAGCCCGTTCTAACTAAGCCTCCGCCGCCAGCCTTAGCTGTATCTCGCGCATGACGACCAGCAAAACGTCAACTTCTTATTTCGCCTGCGCTAGCCCCGCAACAACTGCGGCAACTTTATCGAGTATCTGAATCCAACCCTCCAGTTGTCCGCTGTTTTTTGCGCTCTCCATGGGCTCATTTCCAATGAGGGTGAGTTTCGTCTGGCCGTTTCCAAAATCCTCAAAAATAACCACGTCGTTGGCATCGTCTATGGCCTCATGTTCTATTCCATACTGCTCAGGTTCAACCTTGTTTCCCTTCGAGTCGGAAAAGTACATGGAGTAAACGATCTTCTCGTGCAGAACAATCTCGTGGTATTCCCCAGCATTC
>Ga0209006_10004660_pt1 | contig 12416 bp, 9 predicted proteins | sample JacPin_JW_Ref_O2_FD_188567 | JGI IMG/M metagenome (GOLD analysis project Ga0209006, IMG submission 188567) | Forest soil microbial communities from Algoma, Ontario, Canada - Jack Pine, Ontario site 1_JW_Ref_O2 (SPAdes) (version 2) | ecosystem: Environmental > Terrestrial > Soil > Boreal...
CAGAATGCGCTGCTCCAGCGAATCGGCCATGCGGCTGGCGAACGCTTCTTCGGTTTCGCCCGGAAGCCCGAAGCGATAGAAGTGCGGACAATCCACGTGCAGGATATTGGCGATGGGAAGATCGAAGTCGCGATGATTATTCACAAACCCCGTCAGGCTTGCGGCGGCGACCGTGACGCCGTGATACCCCTTGGTTCGGCTGATAATCTTTTTCTTGCGCGGGCGGTCGATGGCGTTGTTGTAATACCATGCCAGCTTGACTACTGTGTCGTTGGCTTCCGATCCCGAGTTAACAAAAAATACCTTGGACATAGGAGCCGGCGCGATGCTCAGGAGCTTTTCGGCCAGTTCGATGCCAATATCAGTCGCTTTATGGGCAAACGTGTGATAAACCGGCAGCTTTAACATCTGGCGGTACGCGGCCTCGGCCAGACGCTTCTCGGAAAATCCCAGACTGACGCACCACAGCCCCGCCAGCCCTTCCAGATACATCTTGCCGTCTTCGCCCCGGACAAAAACGCCGTCGCCCTCGGTGATCACGAGCGGACCCTCGGTCTCGTGCAGCTTCAGGTTGGTGTACGGGTGAATGCTAGTCGCGATATCGCGGCTAGCCAGACTATTGCGCGGCTCGTCGGAGGGAGAAGTTTTTGCCATGGTGTTCTTTCCCGATAGCCTATCATAAACGTTGCAGAAAAGAGAACAAGGTTGTGAAAAATATTAGAGGGCGCTGCGTGTCATCTGCGTTGCCGGCAGGCTCCCCGGCGTGGGCTTAGTCTGGTTCACCTGGCCCCGGCGCTTCCACTTTCTGCGCAGCGATCGATTCCAATACATCAGCAATCCCGTCACGGCCAGCAGCGGTATCGCGAGTCCGGCGGCAGCCCAGACGATTTTGACGCCCAGGCCCCAATACGTGCCGAAGTGCAGCGGTACCTGCGACCAGATAATCCAGTCGCCGAAGCTTTTATTGACTCCGTACCGCCAGGTGGAAATATACTCGCCGCTATACGGATTGAAATAAACCGTATCCACATATTCGCGGCCGACGCTGTTTCCCCGGCGCATCAGAATGCCGAGCGGCGCTCTCCGGCTATAAGGAAACGTAATCCCGCCCAAGGTGGTCCCGGGATCGATTGTTTTTGCGCGTTGGATTAGCGAGCGGATGTCGAGTTCTGCCGCGCCACTCTCGGGAACAACGCTAATCGCCGGAGGACGGGCTGTAATCACCCGAGACATGGAATCCACGAAAAGAAATACTTGCCGGGGCCAGCCAAAATAAATCCCGCTCACGGCCCAGAAGGACGCGATCAGGATGGTCCAGAACCCTACCGAAACATGTAGGTCGAAGTTCATTCTCCGCCAGCCTCTTTGGAAGTCCACCTTCAGAGCGCGTTTCCAGTTTCGGATTCCCGGCCACCAGATCACCAATCCAGTGGCGTTCAACAACAGCAGGAACGCCGCGCCAACCCCGTTCAGCATGCGGCCTTGGCCTCTGGCGCGAAATAGCAGGCTCACATGCAGCTCTTCAATGAAGTCCAGCCAACTGGCCTTTCTGGGAAATTCGCCCAGAACCCGGCCGTCTTTGGGATCGCACGCTACTTTGATCTCGCCGCCGCGGCCCAACAGAACCCCGACAAATGTTGCGTCGTTTTCAGCCGGCATATCCACGGAGACGATGTGGCTGTGTGGATAGGCGGCCTGCAGGTTCTCAACCACGCTGGCAATGTCCGCGACCGGTTCTGCACGCTGGATGTTCTGCCAGGGCTTCAGCCCGCCCATCCGCTCCAGCTCCGTGCGAAATACCAGGATCGATCCCGTGACCCCGATCACGATCACGTACAGCGTCAGGATGATCCCCACCCAAAGATGCACCTGGAAATTCAGCCGGCGCACGCCGAGTTGCTGAGGCCGATGGATATAACGTTGGAGGAAGCTCACTTCCCACCACTAATAGCGCGAGAAGCTCTGCCTGGAATGGATGGACCGCCCGCCGGGTCCGGCCTGCGCCGTGTCCTGCTCGCTCGTCAGAGTCTTCCCATCGGGCGAGACCGTGAGTTTGCCGGAACTGTCGGGCCGGTTTGGTCCCTTCAAGATGATTTTGTATTGTGACGGTCCGCCCGAGGTCATTTGAACGACGCCTACCTTGTCCCCTTTCGCATTCTTCACATCCGCTTCGCTGCCATCCAGCTTCACGGTGTAAGAGTTGCTGACAAAATAAACGTTGTTGACGGGCACGGAAAAAGCGAAGGCGAGCTTATCGCCCTCCTGCGTGATTTTCAATGTCAGCGCCTCCGCATTGGACTTTTGGCCATTCACTTCCTGGCTATCGAGGCGCCACGTTCCGACGATCGGTTCCGGAGCGGCGATAACTCCAGTGGCCAACAAACCAAGACCCAAGGGCAGGACCAGTGCAAGTTTCACTTGTTCTTATTATCTTTCACCCAGAAGATGTCATACGTACGATCGAAGGTTACAAACATCTCGCAGACCGTTTTCGACTGGCACGAAAACTGGTGCTTCGTTTTGCTGAGCATCGTGGCAAACCCTCCCGGTCCAAGCGTATGCGCGGGCATGCCGTCCATCTCAGTTTGGACGCTTCCTGCGATGACGATCAGTTGTTCCTGCGCCGTGTGGTAATGCCAAGGCACCAGACAATGGGGCGGAGCTTTCAAGATGATGGTAGACGGGCCTTTGGCGGGGTCGCCCGTCTCCACGGCCGAGAAGAGGCACTTGACATCGTCGTCGGGTTCGAACTTAACCTCGGATAACGGACGGAGGACGCCGTGGTCCTTGGTTTGAGACGGACAGAAGCTCGCGATCCCCAGCAGCAAGACCGCGAGCCGAAATAGAACCGGCACGCTAAAAGATGATGCGTCCGGTTAGCTGTATCTGCCGAGGCCCGCCAGCTTCCGCGCTCTGCATGGCCGTAATAGCGCCAAACGCCGGAACGTCGACGTTCAAATTGGTTGGCGGCTGGTAATTCGGGTGATTGGTCAAATTCGCGACTTGCGCTCCAACCTCAATGCGTGCCCGCTCCGAAAGTTGGAAGCGCTTGATCATAGAGGCGGACAGAACCTTTTCGTTCGGCCCAACCAGATCGCCTTGAGAAGCGTCGCCGAACCGGCCAATGGCGTTTCCGGGATCGACAAACGCGGCGGGATTGACCCACTGGCCGAGTGATTGGTTCGCGTAGGGATTGACTCCGGGAACGGTGTCTGCACGACCGCCGTTATAGTTGCATGGGCAGAGATTGTAGCCGGTACCCGAGGGATCGGAGTATGTCGCTGTGGTCAGAAATGGCCCGGTCTGCATGAGCCAGATTCCGCTTAGCTCCCACCCGCCCAGCAGCGCATCCGTGAAGCGGTTGCTGTTGCTCATGAATCTTCTGCCCTTGCCGAATGGCAAAATGTACAGAAATGTAGTCAAGAAACGTTGCCGGCGCGCGAAGGAGACGTTGCCGTAGTCCAGCCCCGGGTGGGCAGGATCGGTAAGCAAAGTGTTGCCGAATTCAGTCACATTGGGCTGGGCGCTGCTACCATTGGGCGCCCCGGCGGTGTTAGCCAAGTCCCTGGTAAACGCATAGCTGGACTCGATTTGAAGATTGCCGGCGCGCTTGCGGATGGATATGGTTCCGGAATCGTAGTTGGAAAAACCCAGATTAGTCTGGTAGGAGATCGCGTACATCTGCGGGAAGGGCGCGCTGGATGCAAGCGCGTTGTATCCCACGGTGTTCGGGGGAATTTGATTCAGGTTTATGTCCGTCGGAAGATTGGATCCGTGATTGCCGTCGTAACCAATTCGCAGGCCGAATCCTTGACCGAGATCGCGCTCCAGGGTGAGGTCCCACTCATCGACGTCCGGATCCTTGTAATGGATGTCAGTCGCCAAATCGTACCATTGCGTCCCCGGCAGAGCGATGTTGGACGGGAAAGAATAGGGAGCTTTGAAGACGGGCAGTCCGTTGCTGCCGATGGAATTTGAAAAGCTTGCGAAGTCGCTAGCCTCTACCGACCACCCGTCAATCGCCGTGAGAGAGAGGGGCGCCTCAATGAAACGGCCATAGCCGCCCCGGAGTACCGTCTTGTCGCCGATTCGCCAGGCGAATCCAATTCGAGGCGCAAAGTCGGTCTTCTGCGAATAACGCAATCCTACCGGAATCCCCGCTTGAGCGGCGGTCAGGATGGGAGTGGGCGCGATGGACTGCGCGAAGCCGGGGTTGACCAGGCTAAGCGACTGCTGAACTGGAACAACCACGGCACCCTTGACAACTTGGCCATCTTGCACGCTGGTATAGTTCGGATCGAAGTTGGCGACGTTGTTGTTGTAGTCCTGGAACACAGGATGATATTCGTACCGCAGGCCATAGTTCAGCGTCAACGACGGCGACACCTTAAAGTCATCCTGCACGAAAAACGCATAATGTCGAGCCCAGGAGTTGGTGGTTGGATTCAGAACCGTGGAAATGTTAGTCGCATCCGGGTAGCCGAGCAGCAAGCCGGCAATGGGAGCGGCATTACCGCTGCCGAGCCACGGGTTACCACTACTGTCCACAGTCTCGCCGTTGAAAGTATAGTTGCCCAGGCGCGCGTTCAAGAACACGTTCGTAAAAAGAGCAGTCAGGTAACGAAAATCTCCGCCGAATTTGAAGGTATGCTTGCCCTTCGTGTAGGTAAGCGTATCGGAGACCTGTACGGTACCCTGCGAGGTGTTAATGTCGTTGTTCGGAGAACCGGGAATACTCATGAACCCAGCCAAGGTTACCTCGGGGTAGGTCGGGGTCGAGGTTGGAAGAGCCTCAGGGAAGCCGTTGGGCGGTCCTGTCAAGCCCAGCGCATTCGCCACTCCCTGCGTGGTGAGCGCAAAGCTCGCGTTGGTGCGAGACTTTGTGAACCCGGCCCGCAGCTCATTTACTAAGCTTGGAGAGATGATCCAGTTTTCACCTACTGTTAGAGCGTTGTCCACTTCTGGCTGCGAGGTCTCCCCCACTAACGGAGTGCCTTGCGTCCCGGGATATCCAGGGTAATTTGTCACGCGGCGGTTCTTGTAGGTGTAGCGGGCAAATAACGTGTGCTTGGAACTGATGATTTGGTCGATGCGGGCATCAAATTGAGCGCTGTTGATTGGAATCGCGAAGGTGGCAAGATAATTGTTTGCGACAGCGTTGCTCGGGCCGTAGTTCGGCAGCGGGTAAAAGGTATTCAATAGCGCGGTCGACCAGGGATTGATCATGCTGGCTGGAATCTTGTTTCCCGGGAAGCCGGTCAACTGATTGGCGCTCCCACCGTTCTCGGGCAGAAGATACTGTGACAGATCGCCGGATCGCATGGCCTCCGTAGGGGTGCTCAAGACGGCGGTTGTCGCTTTCGGCAAGGAAAGTCTCTCAAAGCTTCCGAAAAAGAAGGTCTTGTCGTGCCCGTTATATAACTTCGGAAGGATCACGGGCCCTCCCAAATAGATGCCGTAGTCGTTCATCCTGATGAGGGGGGTGGTATGGCTAAAAGTGTCGGAAGCATTGAAGTCGTTATTCTGGACATTCTCAAACGCCCCGCCATGGAAGGTATTTGTTCCGGACTTGGAAACCGTGGTCACGTCGGCCACGCCGCCATACTCCGCCGGATTGAGATTCTCGCTGATTCGAATCTCCTCGATCGCGTTGAACGAGGGGAACATCTCCGTGAGCGGGCCCGCAGTGGCTCCCGGCCCAACAGAACTGATGCCATCGATGCTGAACGAGAGCTGCGAGGTGGTAGCTCCCGCGACGGTAATATTGTTCTGGCTATCGATCTGTACGCCCGGCTGCGCCGTCAGCGTCGAGAACGCGCTGGTGGAACCAGAGGAGCGGCTACCGATGGCGACGGGAAGATCTGTCAACTCCAGACTGCCCTTGGTCTCGGCCACACTGGAGGTCTCAGTTTGCAGGACGGCAGTAGCCTCCACGGTCACCGAGGTTGCCTGCGAAGCGACCTTCATGTCCGCGTCGAAGCGCTTGGTTTCCCGAGCGCTCAATTCGAACGAAGTGAATTCGACGGTTTGGAACCCGGGAGAGGTAACTTTGAGCTGATACGTTCCTTGCTCCACGTTCACGAATTGGTAGGCGCCCGCGTCAGTGGTCATCGCGCTGCGCATCGCATTCGTTCCAACGTTAGTGAGTTCGACCATCGCCTTGGGCACGGCGCCACCTGAGGGGTCCTTCACACTGCCGAGCACGGTTCCGAAAGTGGATTGGCTGTAACCAACCCCACAGAAAGCCACAGCGCACGAAATCAAGAGGGCCAGATGGAAAACAACACGCATCCAACGGCGGTCACGAGGTACAAAGAAATCCGGGTATGTTTGTGAAGCTGTAGAGGACATCAAATCTCTCCTTGTGAATTTCGAGCGGCCCTTCCCCGTTCCAGGGGGAAACTGAAAAAGCCATAAAAAAGTTATAAAGAAGCTTCCATCAAAGTTTTCGATGGAGCTTATGCCGATCCATTTCGGCTGCTCGTCGGAGAGCTCTAGCAACAATCCATGCCGGGTCCTCACCGTACACGAACGCATGAGGCTTGCGTTGGAAGACGGATCTTCCGGGCGAGATGCTTTTACGTTGCAACCAGTTGGGCGAACATGTCAGCTTTCAAAATCGACAGCTTGCGGTGCGTCGCTGCCCCTGCCATTAAGAAAAAAACCGACGTGGGTTTGTTGAAATTTGGAGTTGAGTATAACGAAGGGTTTCAGTCGTGTCAAGGCCAACCTTGTGCAAGTTGCGCAAAGTTCGCGCTGGACCAGTTGGCCATTTCGGGCTATACTCCCAGCTAACGAGAACCCCAACATGTCGATTCGCTTTGCCGCCGTATTGATGCTTTCCGCCGCGCCCGCATTTTGTCAGAACTGGAATCCCCGGCTGGCCGAGCAATACATGGACTCACGCCAGAAAGAATGGGTGGCGTGGCCCATGGCGATGCACTCGGGCGTGGCTTGTGTTTCCTGCCATACTGGCTTGACCTATCTTCTGGCGCGGCCCGCTCTGCGGCAGGCATTGGGCGAGAAAACCGGTCCCACGCTGTATGAGGACGTGCTGGATGCCAGCATGCGCGCCACCGTGATTCGCACCGATGCCAACGATCTGTTTGCCGGCCTGAAGGGGCCCATCGTCGGCCAGGTGTACGGCGCGCAGGTGGTGCTTGCGTCGCTCGTGCTGGCGATGGACGATGCGCCGCGCGGCAAGTTGAGCCCGGAAGGCGAAAAAGCGTTCGATCGGATGTGGTCGCTGCAATTGAAGAGCGATCCCGATAAGGGCGCGTGGCCGTGGTCGGATTTCGATCTCGATCCCTGGGAGACCAAGGACGCTGCCTTCTATGGCGCGGCGCTGGCGGCTTTGGCCACTGGTCTGGCGCCGGCGGACTATCAGGCTCGCCCGGAAATCCAGGAGAACATCGCCGCCCTGCGAGCCTATCTGCGTGAGGGCCAGAAGACTACGCCATTGCATAACCGGGTGTTTCTGCTGTGGGCGTCGTCGAAGGTACGAGGGCTTTTGCCGGATGCCGGCCAGCAGGCGATCCTGAGTGAGCTATGGAGCAAACAACAGCCGGACGGCGGATGGAGCATCCAATCGCTGGGCCAATGGAAGAAGCGTGACGCAGCCGAGCCCGTCGCGGTTGGTTCGAACGCTTACGCTACCGCGCTCATCGCCTTCGCCGCGCTGCAAGCCGGCGTCCAGCCGTCGCAGCCCAATCTATCGAGGGCGCTGGCGTGGCTCAAAACGCATCAGGACCCGCAGGGCGGCTTCTGGACCGCTGAATCCATGAATCACAAGCATTCAACCCATGGCGTCATGGCGGAGAAGTTCATGAGCGACGCGGCGACGGGCTACGCCACGGCAGCCTTGCTAGCCGCCGGCGACGAAGGAATTCAGCGCACCGCTTCCAATTCGAAACCTCGCAATTGATAGCGGAAACCGGCGTGCCCGCCGAGCTTGGCGTTGCACCATTGGATGCCGCGATCGATGGCCTCCACTTCGGATTGCCACAACGAACCCGTCCCGCCCGAGGAGTAAAACTGCCGGCAATGCATCAGGTGACGACGGAATCCGGCGGTCAGGCGCGCGTCATAGTGCGATAGCAAGTCGTCCGTCGAACCGCCATCGCCCAGCGCGCGGATCACTGCCGAAGCCAGGATCGCTTCCCGGATGGCGTGCGCAGTGCCGTCCCCGCAAATTGGATCGAAGGCCATTGCCGCGGTCCCGCAGGCCAGCCATCCGGACGCGCCCAGAGGCGAAGCGATTCGCGCGTAGGCCGGAAATTCGCCCGCGCTGTCGCCCACCTTCGTAACCTCGCGAGCAACCACCCTGCTCTTCGCGAGTAATGTTTCCGCGGGCGCTCCCACCGAGAGCAGCCAGCCGGAGACCAGAAACAGCCAGCCGTCCTCCATGGACTCAATCCAGCAGGCAGCTTGGTCGGATCCCTGGTTCAAAGTCACCGGCGTCGCGCAAGCCATTCGCGAGCCAAATCGATGTTGGATCACCGCGCTGGGAAGAGGCGGTGCGGCGTAGATCTCCCAGTTCGACGAATTGCCTTCCGTCTGATCGCTCTGGCGCGGGCGGATGCTTTCGAGCAGCGCCGCTTCCGGCACCACCACCGCGGAATGCTCCACGTCGATCGGCCTGGAGCCCGGCCCCCAAGCGACGACGCGCCTTCGGATGCGAGGCAGATCATCGAACAGAGCAGGCTGGTCGAAAATATCGCGGATGAGCGCCAGCGCCTGCTCGCCGAGCAGGATCACCGGTAATCGCGGCCGGTCGAGCGGCTGAAGATCCACCGCGAATCCGGCTTTGGTCAGCAGGTATGCGCAGCAATACGCCGCCACGCCATCCCCCCGGATGATCACACCTGCAGAGCCGCGACCGCTAGGAAGCGGTCCTCATGGGATAACGACAATCCCCGCATACGTCACGTCGTTATTCAAATCCCAGGTCTTCTCGTACTTCAGCGTGGCGGCATCGTACACTTCGATATCAAAGCCCGCGCCATAAATGTAGAGCTTCTTGCCGTCGGTGGAAATGCCGAGCGTGAACCGCGTGCGGCAGGGCACCTCGGCCTTTTGCGTGATTCGATCGCTGGTCAGATCGAATGCCCAGAACTCGCAGCGCTTATTGCCGTGGATTCCATTCGACACCACGGTGTAGGCCCACTTCTTGTCCGGCGTCACTTCAATTCCCGCCATCCCGGACGGCGCCGGTCCAATCGGCTTGAAGTCGATCTGCTTCGTCGTCAGATCGAAACGAGCCAGGCCAAACACGCGGTTGTGCACGATAGGATCGGACCACACAAACATCCCGGTGTGCTCTCCCGGCGAATTGATCAGATCCAGATCGCTGCCGAAATGCACGTTCTCCATCCCGGGAGCATCCGGCTGAGCCAGGTCGATATGATCCAGCACCTTGAAATCGCTGGCTTGAAGAATGGTAATCTTTTCGCCGAACTGGTACAGGTATTTGCCGTCGGGCGAAATCTCAATCCATCCCACCCCGTAGTCGCCCTGATTCTGAGCTTCTTCTTCTTTCGGGATATCGATCGTCTTGACGATCTTCTGCTGCGCCAGATCGATCACGGTGTATTTCGGCTTCGCCACTTCGTAGTGTTCGGGAAACTTGGTAATCTCCTTGGTCACTGCGTAGAACAGCTTGCCCTCCGGATCCGGCGTCCCCTGAAAGAAGCGATATTGTTTGGTCGGCGTATTCAATACAAAGTGATTGATCACCTTGCGCGTGGCGACGTCAATCACCTCGATGCCATTATGGTCAATCGTTGTGACGTAGATCTTCTTGTGATCCGGCGAGAGGCGAATCGACATGGGAGTGCCGGTCTCGAGCGGAATGCGGTCTACAATTTGAGCCTTCGCCTCGTCAAAGACGAGAACAGCGGCGGGGTACGCGGGCAAGTACAGAGTACCGGCGCTCGCAAAACCAGCCAGGGCCGCGCAACTGGCGGCCAGTATTGTCAATCGTGATATCGCCATTTTGGAAGAGCCCGGTTTATGGAAACACCAGATCGAGATTTCGCCAGTCCTTGGTTGCGCTCGCGCATTTCGCGGCCCAGTCCGGTGCATTGTTCAAATGATCGGGGACCTGTGCCGGCCAATAGCAACTGACAAAGCAGTCGTAGATATCGCGCTCCACGGGCTGGCAAAGCCCTGCCGTGCCGCCGGCCGCGTCAACTTCCCAGCCGGGCGTAAACATCAGCGCGCAACCCATCGGCACATGCGGCCGCTGCTGGCTGGACGGACGGTCCTGCATGGCAACCACATCCTCGGTGCGCGATGCAACGTAGTCCTCAATGCGGGCGGCTTTCTTATTCAGAGCTCGCATGTGTTTCATGATGCTTTCCTTTCCGCAAACTGCTGCAAAAACCCCGGATTCTTGGCCGCGATCGCGCCATAAATTCTAAGGCAGGTATCGGTCCAGTCCCGGATCCAATCGCAATAGTGGAGATTCGGATGGCCCGTATCTCCGTAGCGTACGAATGCTTCGTGATGGCAGCCGCCAGCGCACAAGGGTCGCGCCCAGCACGTGTGGCAATCGTACTTGGAATCGATATGGCCGCGGTTCAGAAAATCGCTCTGCTTCGCGCGGTCGACGCCTGTGGAGATATGTCCCAAGGCATGTGCATCGGAATCGACAAAACGGTGGCACGGCGCGATGTCGCCGGAGGGCCCTACGCCCAACAGGCCCAGGCCCGCGCCGCACGGATGGGATTTGTTCACGCCCTGGCAAAGCTCCGCCAGCGTGTCGCTCACATTAGAGAAGCCGTGCGATTCGCCACGCAGCGCATGCTCCAGATATTCGTCGGCCAGCGTGTGGAACTGATCGAGCACGCTATCCATGCCCGTCGCATTGATGGCGTAAAGCTGATTGGGCGACGTGGTCACCGGCGCGAAGCCCACCTCGGCAAAGCCCAGATCATGCTTCAAGTGGCGGAATATACGGATCACGTCCGAGACGCCCGCGGTCAACGTGACGCGCGCCGTGATGGGCCTGGTGCGATGGTTTTGGATCAGTGCGCGCACCTTCGGCTCGATGATGTCGTAGCTGCCTTTGCCGTTCGAAAAGACCCGCAGATGATCGTGCATCTCTTTCGGGCCATCCATGCTCACCGTGACGCCGATGTTGTTGGCAGAGAGAAACTCGATGATGGTGGGCGTCAGCAGCGTAGCGTTGGTGGTAAGGCTGAAGTCGATGTGCCGCCCTTGTTCCGCGGCTCTCTGGTTGCCGTACGCGACCACTTCTTTCAGCAGAGGAAAATTCATCAGCGTTTCGCCGCCGAAGAACGTGACGTGAATCGATCGCCGGTCGCCCGACTCCGCCAGCAGAAAATCCACCGAAGTCTTGGCCGTTTCCACATCCATGAATTTCGGCTTGCCTTCGGGCGTGGCCAGTTTGTCGGCGCCAAACTCATAGCAGTATTGGCACGACAAGTTGCACTGGTTGGTAAGGTTCATCACCAGCGTCTGTATCGGGAAAACGTCGGGCAGTTTGGACGGCGGGTCCGGCGTGGAATCGCGGCCCAGGATCACGTTGGAGTGAACCATCTCCTCAATCAGGTCTTCCGCGTCCCCTATGGTGAGGCCGCTCGCGGTCAAACCATCCACCAGTTGTTCGTGCGCCAACTCACCCGGGCTCAGGCACTCGATCAGCCTTCCCACCGCGGTGTCCACGGCGAAAATCGCACCGGCCGGCACCAGGTAGAGGAAATTCGCCCCGGCCGATTCGAACCGATGAAATTCACCCAACCGATAAACGCGCGTGTCGGCGGCGATCATTGGCCCACCTCCGGCTGGTCCCACTTGATGTAGGTCGGAACCGTGACCACCAAGTACGATTTGCCGGTCAGCGGCTTGCCGTCTTTATCTTTTTCGTTCTTCGCCGTCGCCACTACCCACACGTCGCCGTAGTTGTTCCGGCTGAATTTGCGCTGCGGATTCGGTCCATCGGAAGCCGGATTGAACAGCCCGGTGCTGCTCAAAGAGCCCACGAACTCCTTGTCGTCGTCGCCATAAACCGAGTAGAACTCTTCCACCGACCAATTCGCGTCGATGGGCCCGAGTTCCACGTCGTCGGCGGTGTGCGCCTTGCCGTCCGCTCCGCGCTGGTAAGCCACAGCCTCAAACTGCTGATAGCCTTTCGGATGCTGCTGGCTGCCGAGATGAGCCAGGGCCGAGTCCGGCGTCACCTTGACATAATCGATGCGGTCGTAAACCGCGATCGCGCTCTGCAACACGGATCGCCGGAAAGCGATGTCGCGTTTGCCGGGCACCGCGTCGGCCGCCACGTCTACTTCCGCCACGATTTCAGTGGGCGTGTGCGAGACGATGCGCTTGACCGTGACCCCTGTTCCAAAGTCCAGATCGGCGGGCGCAATCTGCGCGGGCAAGCTCTCCGCCAG
>Ga0209006_10004661_pt1 | contig 12416 bp, 10 predicted proteins | sample JacPin_JW_Ref_O2_FD_188567 | JGI IMG/M metagenome (GOLD analysis project Ga0209006, IMG submission 188567) | Forest soil microbial communities from Algoma, Ontario, Canada - Jack Pine, Ontario site 1_JW_Ref_O2 (SPAdes) (version 2) | ecosystem: Environmental > Terrestrial > Soil > Boreal...
ATGCTCAAGGTTCACGAAAGAATTGACTTGGGTTTTGTCCTTGTGACACTTTCTGTTGTGCGCAGGTGTCGTCGTTTGTTTGAGCCGGCCTTCGTGTAAGATTCTTGTCAAGCATGCCTGGAGCATTCATCGAAGCAAAAGACCTGCGCAAGACCTACCACATCGGCAAAATTGAGGTCGAGGCGCTGCGCGGAATTTCTTTCAGCGTGCAGAAGAGCGAGTTTGTCAGCGTTGTTGGACCGTCGGGCAGCGGGAAATCCACACTTTTCTATCTTCTGGGCGGGCTCACGAAAGCCGATGGGGGCAGCGTCGTGCTCGATGGCGACGATCTGGCCAAGCTCTCCGACGGCGAACGCACCCAAATGCGGAAGCGCAAAATCGGCTTCGTGTTTCAGAAATTCAATCTGCTCCCTACGCTCGACGCGCGGTCGAACATCATGATGGCGCAGGAAATTTCGGGCAACGGCGACCGCGATCCGGGGCATTTCAATCGCATCACCGATCTGCTCGGCTTGACCAAGCGGCTGGGGCATCGTCCGTCGGAGCTTTCTGGCGGCGAGCAGCAGCGCGTTGCACTGGCGCGGGCGCTCATCAACAAGCCCGTCGTAGTGCTGGCCGACGAGCCTACCGGCAACCTGGATTCGAAAAACTCCGATGTAGTGCTGGGCATGCTGCGTCGGTCAAAAGATGAACTGGGCCAGACGGTGCTGATGATCACGCACAATCCCGAAGCGGCCAAGTATGGTGACCGGATCATCCACATGCGCGACGGCCAGATCGTGAAGGCGGAAGACGATCCGCAGTGGGTTCGGCAAGAACTGTAGTGCACTGCGGGGCCGACCCAAGTATCCTGAGACATGCCTTCAAAGTCTTTTCTCGGCAGGGTGACAGCCATCCGCGCGATTCCAATCGGTGCGATTTCAGCGTTATTGATTGTTGCTGCGACGATAGCCCTCGGGCAAGGGCCGCCGAACCCCGGCAGCACTGACAATGTCGTACATGTGGATGGGAATAAATATCCATTCACGAGCGCGGGAATACAGGCGGCGATCAAAGCGGCCTGCACCGGGAATGTGCCAGGCAAGGTTATGCTTCCGGCTGAAAGCATTACCAGCATTTCGGACCGCATCCGGGTCTCAGAGTCAAATTGCACAATCGAAGGCCGGGGCAAGAACGCGAGTACGCTCCAGGCGTCCTCCACATTTCCCAGTGGCGGCATCCTCGTCGTTGGAGGCTCGCACGTCAACCTGTTGAACTTTGGCGTGGACGGGTTTCGTTCCAGCGGGAACACGAAGGAGGTCGACTGCATCGATATAGGTTCGAATTCCACCAACACGCGTGTCGAAGGAGTGCGAGCCCACGACTGTCTGAATCAAGGGTTGGTGATTGCGGGCGGCGATGGCGACATCGTCGTTACCAAGTCGGAATTTGACCGAAACGGAAGCGGCAATATTAGCTCAACCGCGACCGGCGGAATCGCGGTCAGCCCGGGCGACGCCAACATCAACGCAATTCAGATTGGGCCCGGGAACCTGGTTCACGATAACAATCAGGGAATCCGAGTCGCCAATCCGACGAGCGCAACCAAAATTGTCTCCGGTGTGCACGTCATTGAGAACGAAGTATTCTCGAATGCCAACGACGCCATCGCATTCCTTGGAACAACCGCCGGAGGCGGTCAAATTTCCCATTTTTCTGCCACGGGAAACCACGTTTACTGCAACGGCTACATGGCGTCCGGATGGGCAGTTCGGTTTCCGCAATGTAAAGCCGGATTGCTTCAGGGGGGCTCCATAAACAGCGGCGGCGGAGTGGGGATTGATGTGATTCAGAACAGCGATGAATTGACCGTCTACGGGCTCATTTCGGGGAACCGTTGCAGCAATAATACGTTTGAGTGCGTTGCTCTATCGGGTAATTACAATGCCAGGGCCAACGTGTCAGGAACGTCGGTCAGTTGGGTCTCCGGGCCTAAGTTCAATACGAGTTGGAAGACCGGTCAGACGGTTTGCCTGGGGCCCGGCGTCCGCACCTGTCTCTACAAGATTGCCTCTGTGCAGAGCGATACGTCGCTGACCTTGCAGACGCGGGCGAAAGACGGCAGCAGCGAGATATTCAACGGGCCTGGCTCGATGTACACCACAGTGACCCAAAACGAAGTCTTGAACGACGGAAGCGAGAATGGTGGTCCTGTAGGGCCGGGGTTTTTCTGCCAGTTTTCCGACCACAACACTTATAAAGGAAACGTCGCCAAGAATAATTACATGGAAGGATTTAACGCATTCGATTGCAGCTTTACATCGTACGACGGCGACCAGGCAATCGGTAACGGTGTGAGCCGTGTGTCGGGACGCACGAGCGGGTTTGCGTCATGGGGTAGTATGGGCAACTCTTACTCCAATATTCTCTCGGAAGATCGAGGTGGTTCTCCGACGCAAGAAGTCGGTCTGCAGCTCGATTCGAACACCTCGGAGACAAAGGTGGTCGAATCGCAGTTATCCGGATCGAAGAGCGGATACAGCGATGTGGGAGCCCATAACGCTTATCAGAAGCCGACTCATCCCCGGTAGCTTTTTCGACCGGGCACCGCTGGCTCGCCTGCGATGGTATCCTGATGATCCGACGCTAATTCCACCCTGCAGATGAGGGCTGTAACCTTTCATGGCTGACCCAGTGACTTCCAACCCAGAAACTCCTGCTATTCCACCTGTCTCTGAAAACACCGAGTCATTCGGCGACATTCTTTCGCAATATCAGAAAAGCCATTCGCGCAAGGCGGAGGGCGGCAAGCAGATTCAGGCCACCGTGATTGCGGTGACCGATGAATCGGTGTTCCTCGACATTGGATACAAGTCGGAAGGCATTCTGCCGGTGGCCGCGATGCGCGGCGATGCGGTGAAGGCAGGCGACAAGTTTCTGGTCTCGGTGAAGGGACGCGATCCGGACGGCTATTACGAGTTGTCGCTGCTCAAGGTCGAGCGTCCCATGGATTGGACCGCGCTCGAAAAGTCTTTTGCCGACAAGTCGGTCGTACTGGGGACCGTGAGCGGCCTGGTGAAGGGCGGATTCAGCGTCGACGTCGGCGTGCGCGCGTTCATGCCGGCTTCGCGCAGTGGTGTGCGCGATGCGGCGGAGATGGAAAACCTTGTCGGGCAGGAAATTCGCTGCCGCATCATCAAGCTGGATGTTACCGACGAAGATGTTGTGGTCGACCGGCGCGCGGTCGCGGAGGAGGAAGAACGGTCGGCGAAAGACCGGCTGTACTCGAAGATCAAGGAAGGCGAGACGGTGAGCGGCACGGTGCGCAGCCTGACCGATTACGGCGCGTTCGTCGACATCGGCGGCGTCGATGCGCTGCTGCACGTGGGCGACATTGCGTGGGGCCGCGTCAATAAGCCTGCGGACGTGCTTTCGATCGGCCAGGAAGTCGAAGTGAAAGTCCTGAAGCTGGCGAACGATTCCGACAAACGCAGAATTTCGGTTGGACTTAAGCAGCTCCAGCCGCATCCGTGGGATGCGGTAGCGCACAAATTCAAAGCCGGAGAACGCGTGCGCGGCACGGTGACGCGCCTGATGGATTTCGGCGCATTCGTCGAACTCGAACCCGGCATCGAGGGACTGATTCATATTTCCGAAATGTCATGGTCGAAGGGCAAGATCAGAAAAGCCAGCGACGTTGTGAAAGAAGGCGAGACCGTTGAGGCCGTGATCCTGCAGGTGCAGGCGCCGGAACGCCGCATCTCACTCGGACTCAAGCAGGCGCTGGGCGATCCCTGGACCGACATTGCGCAACGCTTTCAAGTTGGTTCCGCGGTCGAAGGACCCGTCACGAATCTCACCAAGTTCGGCGCCTTTGTACAACTTTCGGAAGGGATCGAAGGCATGGTCCACGTCAGCGATATCACGGCCGAGAAGCGCATCAACTCTCCGCACGACATGCTGCGCGTCGGGCAGGTAGTGAAAGCGCAAGTGCTCGCGATCGATCTCGAAAAGCGGCAGATGCGGCTGGGCATGAAGCAACTCGTCCCCACAGGTATCGACGAATATCTCGTCGAGCACAACGAAGGCGACGTCGTTACCGGCCGCATGGTGGATGACGCCGGAGGCCGCGCCGAACTCGGCGAAGGCATCCACGCCACTTGCCGGGCCGCAGCGGTGAAGGTTCCTGCGCCGACCGAGGCGTCGTCATCCTCCAAGGCAGATTTGTCTTCGTTGAGTTCCATGCTGCAAGCCCGCTGGAAAAGCGGTTCCAGCCCCACGCCTAAGGCAGAGCCCGCGCGGGCCGGCCAGGTTCGCAGCTTCCGGATCGTAAAACTCGATCGCGCGACGAAAAAGATTGAAGTGGAGCTGGTCTAGAGACGCGTGCCTCAGCGTCCAGTCGAGGAGCGAGTTCCGTCGCGGAAACCCCCGCGGGCGAATTATTCAGCAATACGTGAATTTATTGCGGGAAAATATCAGTTATAACTGAATTAAACTGAGCTGCAATTCAGCTATAGCTGAATCGGCGACAGATATTTGCGCAGCCTGCGAGCTGCGGACGATGGCGACATCCGCCCGCTGTTGGAATTTGCCCGCTTGTGAGTGGTGCCCACAGGCATGCCGCCAATTGTCAGCCTCACGCGTGTGCTATAGAATGTGAATCTACGAGCGGGAGTAGCTCAGTGGTAGAGCGCGACCTTGCCAAGGTCGATGTCGCGGGTTCGACCCCCGTCTCCCGCTCCAGATTTTGTTTCCCGCCGGCTGGTCTCCCTCAGATGGACTTTTTCTTGCCGGGAAGCTAACGTATTACCGAGGGCGCGGTACCCAAGTGGTAAGGGAGAGGTCTGCAAAACCTTTATGCGTCGGTTCGATTCCGACCCGCGCCTCCAAAACTTCAGTCCCAATAAACCCACGTAAACCGCGGGCCTTTCCTCTCGTTATCGAAGTATCTCGGATCTGTGCTATTTCTGTGAAGCTGGCCGCGCCGTTGAAGCCCGCCAACCTGGCCGCCCGCACCGCCCGCGAGTGGGACCGGCTAATCAGTGAGTTGGAGGGCTCACAAATCCAAGTCTCTACCGCGCACCGTGCCTGTTGTCACTCGCTGCCACGATTGCCGCGGACATCGGCCAAGCGTGGGAAGTCGCCAAGGCGGAAGGCGCGTACATCACGAATAGGAAAACGGGCGTGGTCCAGGTTCATCCGGCAAGCAAGACGCTGAATGAACTCCGGCGCGATTACATAAAGGTGATGACCGCGCTTGGGACGCGAGCTGTCCCGGCTCCGCCACCCGATAATGGGCCAAGTCTGGAGGATCTACTCAGCGAGTGAGCGCGAATTCGACGCTAGGCCGCGTGGCAAGACGCGGGCGAAAATTAGCCGACTTTGGGCTAGGGGTCTAGCTTGCAAGGGTGTTTTTGTGTGGAAACGGCTTCTAATGCGCCGGAATCGCTAATCTCGGGAGGGTTTCTTAGTCATCGCAAACAAGTCCCGAGCAGCATCGTACTCTTGGGCGAAAGCTTCACCGGCTGTGCGCGCCGTAGCCGTGTATTGCGCGAGTGACTCAACCAGGGCGGCTGGGAATTCTATTCCAGTTCGCCGCATCGCGTCCCGGTTTCGTTCTGCAATAAGTCTCGCGTTCTCAGCGTTACTGCAATCCCACGCGAGCTGCACAAGCGTTTCGCGCCCTTGTTCGCGGTGGATTGCAGCTTCCGCGACGATCTTGTCCGCCAATTCGTACACGTTAAACAACTGCTGATGTGTTTCCATGAATCCAGTATAGAGTGCGCGGTCAAGTATTCCGAAGACGCCCCGGACAAGCGAAAGGGCCAACCATTTCTGTTTGGCCCTATTACTTTCGTAACGGTCGGATTGGATTTCCCCTTGATTTGCTTCAGCGGTTGGAATTCTCATTACACATGACCCTTCCTGCCGACACAAAACTAAAAGCTTACGCTAGAGAGCGCCATTTCATCGACGCTCATACCTTCGTTGACATTAAGTTCTACAAGGACAAAGTGGCCCATCGCGTTTGGCCCTACATTGGGCAATCCTGGGAGGATAAGCAATACAAAACCGAGGGAATGGAGCACTTCGTCGTGGCCGGGACCTTTGAAAATCAGGCCACGGCTAGAGAGGCGGCACTCTCAGCCGCGCATCAGCATCTAAATACAGGCTGGCGGGACAAGCTATTAACAGAGGCTCCGTGGAAGCAGCACTCCGTACGCGCTAATGTTCGGTAAGGTGAAGGACCTACTCCGGCATATACACAAAGCATCAAGCAGTAAATAGGAGGTCCCGGTGTCAGACCACGTAAGAGTCAGACTGAATCCCAATTTCAAAGCCGATGTGATCAAGGCGGCGGAAGAGAAACTCGGGGTAAAGATAGCCACGGAAAAAGACGCGCTGCAAGCCTTGCAGAAGGGGCAACGCCTTAGCAATGCCGTGCTCGGGCTTCTCTCACGTAAGGGGCTAATCGAAGTGCAAGACGTAAACCAATATGGACACCCCGCCCGGCGACCGGGACCTACTGTTCACGGGAATTATTACAGAACGCGGCAGACGCGTGCTTGAGGGGTAACGTTACCTAGCCACTCTCCCCGGTGGAGTTTACGGATTTCTTGGCCTAAAATTTGTGCTAATTTGTGCTTACACTCTGGACCTCCTGGACATTGTGGACTTCTAGGACATTATAGAATCTGCAACTTACAGATTCTAAAAGCGCGCCTCTGGTTCGATTCCGGCCCGCGCCTGCAAAATTTCTAGCCTGCAACAAACCCGCTGAACGAGTATTGGCCACATCCACAGGCACGGTTTCGCTTGCTCGCTTTCTACATTTTGCGCCGCACGTAATTGAGCGGCCAGCGAAAGCATCAGGACCGCGGAGCGCCACCACCCGAAATAGATAAAGGGGCGGCAGGACCGGATGGAAGCGCTTGCAATGGGGATTGGGTCACACACTAGGAATTGTCTGTTGCTTGGGCCTTCTTTGCCGCAACATCCAGGGCGGCGGCAGCTTCGATTCTTTCGACATGAATCAGCTCAACCTTGCCGCCGACGACTTCGCAGGCTATTCCTGGGTTCGCCCCGCAATGTGGACAGGGCAGTGCCATCGGACTAACACCGATATGATCTGGAATATTCGCCATGCCCGCACAAATCTGAAGAGAACTATTACCGCGAATAGTAGTCCGCACGGCGCGGGTGGCACAAGCCAAATCTGGACCGGATGTTCCTGCAACTATTCGCAATGAGCAGCCGACGCAAAATTCTGAGAGTGTGCAGAAGCGAACAGCCTGATAAGCCGTACTCCGGTATGTTCAGCCGATAAGTCTGAACCGGAACTGGTCATGGGTTAGCGGCGGCCAACCGCCGTTCGACCCTCACGACCACCAATCAAACCGAACTCGCCAAAGGGTTCGGTCTGTTTTTCCTTTGCGCGACAACTGATTTTTGTGAACTGCGAAGGGAAATGAGCGTGGAGGTTCAAAGCTGAAGACTGTTTTCTCTTTCGCTAACTTCGGAAAATTGTTCATCGCCGCACAATCCCACTGCGAGCCCTTCAGTACGGATGCGATTCATCTGCTCGTAGATGTATTGCCGAAGGTCGGCCACGTCAAGAACGCGGCTTCCGTTATTCAGTCGCCCGTACATCAGCTCTTCCCTTAAGGTTTCGAGAACGGCCAGCGCGATTTGTCTTTGGCTTGTGGTCATGGGACCCTAGTTCCAACCGGCGCTCATCAACATTGTCATTATCGACAGGCGCTCTCCGTTAGGCTCTGTTCGGGCCAGGAATCGCGGTTCCTTTTGGACGAGCAGTGAGACGTAGCATTGTTCGTGAACGGCGCGCCCGCATTCATCGGATTTGCTATCGTTTAAATCTACGGATTGTTTGCAAATAGCGCAGCTTGGAAGCCAACTTTCGTCGGACATGACTGCCTCCTGGGAGAGACAGTCCTATACTAGGCTTCGCTTCTATTGGGGTCTGTGCAGTATTGCTCACGGCAAAAGAATCAGAGTCGGAAGAACCCCGATGCGACTCCGGACTTTGACCCTGCCGCGTCGAGTCGGTTATGCTCCCCGTCCTTGGCAGCGTTTCCGGTTCGATCGCCAATGTAAGGATTCCTCATGTCATTTATGTTTCTGGTTTGTTCAGGGCATCATTCCCGCCGCTATTTTTCGATGATGTTTCTGCTTTCAATCGTGGCCACGAGTGCAGGCGCGCAATCATCCCAGCCGGTGTCAGACCGGCAGGGGCAATTCAACGTCCTCGCGTTCTATGCGCCGAGTGCGGAGCCGGACCATGTCCAGTTTGCGGAAGGCGCTCTGAATTTCTTTTCCGCGCTCGGCGCGAAGGACAGCTTTACATTCGACGCGACCAGCGACTGGACAAACCTGAACGATTCGCACTTGAAGAAATATCAGCTTGTTCTTTGGCTCAACGAGTCGCCCAACACCGCGGCGGAGAGGCTCGCATTCCAGCACTACATGGAAGGCGGAGGAGCATGGCTGGGATTTCATTCATCCGGTTACAACGATAAGGACACGAACTGGCCGTGGTTTGTCGATTTTCTGGGAGGAGCGGTGTTTGACATCAACAGTTGGCCACCGCTGCCGGCTCGGCTGATCGTTGACGATCGGACGCATCCCGCGACCGCGAACCTGCCCGAAGCTTTCGTGGCGCCGGCAAACGAATGGTATGTCTGGAGACCGAGCCCTCGCCTGAATAAAGACGTGCGAGTGTTGGTGACGTTCGATCCGTCAAATTATCCGTTGGGGCTGAAGGACGTCCTCACCGGCGGAGATTTGCCCGTGGTTTGGACCAACACGAAGTACAAGATGATCTACATGAACATGGGGCACGGCGACAAAATCTTCAGCAATGCAACGCAGAACCAGCTGTTTGAGGACGCCATTGTTTCGCTTGGAAGGCCGACGGCATGGGTGGGGCGGCCTTCGGCACACGTGGATCGCGTCCCAGGGTTGGGATTGGAGATCAGTCCTCACGGCGTTGTCGTGAATCCCAAAACCCATAAGGCCTACGCCGTGAACTCCGCCCTCGGTACGGTCACAGTGGTTGATGACGCCGCGCATTCTTCGAAGAAAGTGAAGGTCGGAACCGAGCCGGAGGCGATCGCGATCAATCCGGCTACCAACAAGATTTATGTCGGCAACTCGGGGAGTGGCACTGTCAGTGTGATCGATGGATCCACGGATGCTGTCACCGCGACCGTTCCGGTCGGAAGCCTGCCTTATGTGGTCGCGGTGAATCCGGCGACCGACAAGATCTATGTTTCAAAAACCTTCAGCAACACTACGACGGTGATTGATGGCAAGACCAATCAAACCAGCATTCTGAAAGCGGGAGTGCAGGCTGACGCGATCGCCGTCGACGCCTCGGCGAACAAGATCTATATGACCAGCTACGAGGGCAACAAGATCACGGTCATCGACGGCACGACCGACAGGTTCACAACTGTCGCCGTAGATACGCATCTCTGGGGAATCGTGGCGGATCCGGCCACGAGTCGGATTTACTTTACGGGCTCCGGCAGCGCGAAGTTGTGGGTGCTCGACGAGAAAACCAATGCTGTCGCCTCGGTTGACACCGGGGAGATCCCCTGCGCGGTTGCGCTGGATCCGGCGGCGAAAAAAATCTACGTAGCGAACTACGGGAGCGATAGCGTCACCGTCGTTGACGGAGCCAGGAACTCGGTGATCGCAACCGTGCATGTGGGCGAGCATCCTCAAGGCATTGCCGTTAACCCGGAAACTCACCGGGTCTTCGTGGCGAACACTCACCGCAACAGCGTAACCGTGATCGACGGAACGCTCAATTCTGTCGCCGCGACCGTGAATACCGGGAAAGGCCCATACGCGATCGCCGTGGATGCCGCAACCAACAAGGGTTACGTGGCAACTATAGCGGAAGAGACTCTGACAGTGATTGATGGAAATACGCTCACTGCAACTCCGGTAGCCTCGGTGGCGAGGCAATAGGGAAACGATTTGAAAGCCTGCGCAACGGCAGCCTGCGGCGCATTAGGCTATCGAGTTAACGAAACCATGCGATGTTCGATCTCCGGTCAGTGCGTGCCGACCGCTCTGACAAAGTCCGCCAGCATGCCGTAGGCAGTTGCATACAGGCCGGGATTTTCTTCCGTGATGGCGAGGCCGGGGAAGATGTCGGTTTCGAAATGGATGTAGGACGATGTACCGGTGATCCTGCCCATCGGAGAGGTGGCTAGAACTTTCTCGGGGCCGACGCTTGCTTTCACGCCGCCACCGACGCGCTGGGCACGGCAGACCAGTTTGAAGGGCCATCCGTCGCGCTTCGCGTTGCGCGCGGCTTGCGGAGTAAGGTCGCGGATGCCGTCGCGGGCGATTTCTTCCATGCTTATTGGGACATCCATGAGGACTGTGATCAGAGCTGCGGTTTTTACGGCTGCGTCCCATCCGTCGATATCGTGAGCGGCATCGGTCTCGGCGACGCCGCGTTCCTGCGCCTTCTTAAGCGCATCGTCAAAGGTAAGGCCGGTTTCCATTTCGCTGAGAATCACGCTAGTGGTGGAGTTCAGAATACCGTGGAAGGCGTGGGGGCGAATCGTGGGCATCTGGTCGAACAAAGAAAAAATCGGGACGCCGTCCATGACCGTGGATTCGAAGAGGAATCGTTTGCCTTGGTTCACGGCCAGATCGCGGAGTTCGCGGTAGGCGTGGACGATTGGTCCTTTGTTGGCGGTGAGGGCGTGGGCTCCGTGCTCGAGCGCGGCGCGGATGTGATCGATCGCGGGTTCGCCTTTCTCGACGTTCAACGAAGTGGCTTCGAAGAGCACATCGGCTCTTGCGGCAGCAAGCCATTCGCGGACGTTCGAAGCCGTCGCCCTCAGGGGCTGAAGCCCTGCTTCTTTGTGAGGCTGACCGGCGCGGCTGAAGCCGTATCCTTCCCGGGGAGGGTTCAGGGCGAGAGCATTGCTGGGGTCTATTCCGTTCGCGTCCGCGATCCAGCCCAGGCGGCGGGAAGCGACTCCGGTGATGCGGAACGCGATTCCGTGGCGCTCACTGAGTTCCTCAGCGCGGTCGGCGAGGAGACCGACCAGCGTCCGGTTGACATTGCCGAAGCCTAGGAAGCAGAGGTTGTGGGTTGGGATTGGGGGTCTCCTCGACTGAATCGTTCCGGCTGCGCGGGGGCGAGACGCCCCTTCGACAAGCTCAGGGCGGGTCCTCTCGACGGTCGGCGGGACGCCGGCGCTACTTTCTGTTACGCCGTAGCCCGATAGAACTGGGACAGCCGAGGGCGGCTCTCCCCACATAAATCTTGCTACGACCTATCCCATCACCGTGGTGTGCTCAGGCTTGATCTTGTAGAGCACGCGGACTTCGCCGGGCTGGCCGTAGGGATACTTATCCGCGCCGAGGTATTTTTTTGCCATCTTGTCGATGTGAGCCGATGCGCCATCTTCGGTGATCTCGACTACACGGCCGCGGATTTCGAGATAACGATAGGGATTTTCAGGGTCAATGATCGCGACCGACACGCGTGGATCGCGGCGCACATTTTTGTCTTTCTGGCGTCCCTTGGCGGAGTTGAAGATGACGTGCTCGCCGTCGAAGTCGCACCACACTGGTGTGACCTGCGGCTGGCCGTCGGGCATCAACGTGCCCAGGCTGGCGAATGCGCGCTTCTGAAATAAATCACGATATTTTTCGGGAATAGTTGCGGACATAAGAGCCTCCAGATTTCGCCTTCAATCTTCCGTCGACAGGGATGGCAGCATTATAGACTGCGGACACGATCCACGGGTGAAGGGCCTCCCCGCGAACCCGTGCGGCTTTCGTTTAGAATTGCGGGCTTACAAATTCAGAGCGGAGGAAATAAATCGTGATTTTATTTCGGGGTGGCGGGCGATTCGCCTGGGTGCATCTGGTTGTCATCGTCGCGGCATGTCTGGCGCTCCTGTCGTCCGTGCCGGCCTTCGCGGCAAGCGAGCCGGCCTCTAAATATCCGCAGACGATTGTCTTCATGACCGACTTCGGTGTTGTCGACGATTCAGTGGCGCTATGCCGGGGCGTGATGTACTCGATCATGCCCGACGTTCGCATTGTCGATCTCACGCACGAGGTCACGCCATTTTCGATTCTCGACGGAGCGCGATTTCTTTACGGCGCGACGCCGTATTATCCAGCCGGGACGGTGTTCGTAGTGGTGATCGATCCGACCGTGGGCAGCACGCGCAAGGCGGTCGTGGCGCACTCGAAGCGCGGACAATATTTTGTGCTGCCCGACAACGGGCTGCTAACCCTGGTGGAGCAACGCGACGGTATCGACGAGGTGCGCGAGATTACGAATCCGGATTGGATGATCGGGAGCAAACTGTCGTCGACGTTTCATGGGCGCGACATTTTTTCTCCGGCGGGCGCGCACATGGCGCGGGGCGACG
>Ga0209006_10004662_pt1 | contig 12415 bp, 7 predicted proteins | sample JacPin_JW_Ref_O2_FD_188567 | JGI IMG/M metagenome (GOLD analysis project Ga0209006, IMG submission 188567) | Forest soil microbial communities from Algoma, Ontario, Canada - Jack Pine, Ontario site 1_JW_Ref_O2 (SPAdes) (version 2) | ecosystem: Environmental > Terrestrial > Soil > Boreal...
CTACGCGCATCAGCACCTGATTATTCATCGTGATATCAAACCGCAGAACATTTTGGTGACCACCGATGGCATACCGAAGCTGCTCGATTTTGGCATCGCCAAGATTGTCGAACCCGATTCTGCAGATGCTCTCGGCGATCCCACGCTCACCGGTTTTCGCGCATTGACTCCCCGCTATGCCAGCCCCGAGCAGATCAAAGGGGAAGCAATGACCACGGCCACCGATGTGTATTCACTCGGCGTAGTGCTGTATGAATTGCTCACAGGGCTGAGTCCTTACGAACTGGCGAATATTTCCACTCAGGATTTTTCCCGGATGGTCTGCGAGAAAGAGGTACAAAAACCCAGTGTCGCAGTTCTTCGCACCGAACGATCACCCGCGTCGGACGGTTTTCGGGAGATCTCTCCCGAAAAGCTGCACAAACAGCTCAATGGCGACCTCGATAACATCGTGCTCATGGCTCTGCGCAAGGAGCCGTCTCGCCGCTACGCATCGGTTAATGATCTTCAGGAGGACATCCGCCGCCACCTGGAAAATATTCCCGTGAGCGCGCGCAACGATACCGTATGGTACCGTGCGACAAAGTTCGTCATACGCCACAAGGCAGGCGTCACCGCCAGCGCGGCGGTGGTTCTGATCCTGATCGCGGGATTGTTCATCACCATTCGGGCGGAACGCCGCGCAAAACGACGCTTCGACGATGTCCGCGCCCTGGCCAACTCCCTCATCTTCGATGTCCACGACTCCGTCAAAGACCTGCCAGGCTCGACGCCTGCGCGAAAAATCATCGTGGATCGAGCTCTGCAATATCTGAATGTGCTGGCGACGGAATCAGCCGGCGATGTGGGACTTCAGCGAGAGCTGGCTACGGCCTACGAGAGAGTCGGGTCCGTGCAAGGCGACTATCTTGAAAACAACCTGGGCGATTTTGAGGGAACGCTCGCCAGCTACAAAAAGGCTCTTGAACTCCGGAAGCAGATCAGCGCCGCCTCGAACGACTGGAACGACCGGCTGGCGCTGGCCCAAGGCTATCGCCTCGTGGGCCACCAGCTCTGGGCCAATGGCGATCCGCGCGGAGCGCGTGATCCGATCTCCCGCGCCATCGCCGTCTCAGAGTCGCTCAACAAAGAACAACCGAATAACGTGAAGATTCTCCACGAACTGGGTTTCGACTATGAGGTCTCGGGAAGGACCGGATATCCCGGCGATCGATCGGGGAACCAAAAAGTGATTGACGACTATCGTCGCGCGCTGGTCTTCGGCGAAATTTTGCTGAAGCTCCAACCAGAGGACATTAACACCCTGTACGGCTATTCCATGGATTTGAGCGACATTGGCACAAAGCTGGAGGCATCCGATCCGCGAGAAGCTCTGAAGAACTATGAGAAGCAGTTGGAGATCGATCGCAAGCTCACGCAGCTTTCGACAAACATTCGGTATCGGCGCGGCGTCGCGATCGCCTATGGCTCCATCGCCAGCGTGTACGACGATCTGGGTGACTATCCGCGTGCGGTTGAAAACGACCTGAAGGATCTGGCGATTTACCAGGATCTAGTCAGCTCTGACTCTAAGAACGCGTTACTTCGTCAGGGGCTCGCCATCACATATGCGAACACGGCTGCTTCTTGCGTTCGCGCGGGCCAACTCGCATCGGCGATGGATTACTCGAATCGCGCTCTCGAGATAATTCGGCCCCTCGTCTCGTCGGGACCGAAGAACGCCTTCCAGCAATACGTCTTTGCGGCAATCCTGGTGGTTCGCGGCACGGTCCTGACCACCGCAAAGCAGCCGGAGGCCGCCGAGACGGTACTTGAGCACAGCCGTTCCATCTACGAATCCTTATTCAAAGCCGGCAGCATGAACCATGTGAACGTTGCGGCAGCCGATGTCAAGCTGGGAGAAGCACTTACCAGCGCGGGACGCGATCAGGAAGCGGCCGCCTCCTTTCATCAGGCCTTGATCATTGTCGAACCGCTGGTTTCGGCCGAGCCCGCCGATCTTGATGCGCTGTATGCGGCCGCAGACGCGTACTTCGGTCTCGGTGAGCTCAGCGCGAACGCGGCGCGCCATCCCGGCCTGACCGCGGAGCGGCGATCGTCCTGGACCGAAGCGCGGTCCTGGTATTTGCTGAGTCAGAACACCTGGCGCCGCATCGAGCATCCCAATCACACGGCTCCCAACTTCTTCCATGTGGGCGACCCGATCGTTGTTGCCAAGAAGCTAAAGCTGAGCGAGACCGCACTCTCTTCCTTGGATTAAGGCCGTGGCCTGTCAGGCTTGAGTGGCACGACGGCAAACCAGCACCAGCCCCGATATCCGGAGGCAACATCCGGTCTCGACCCGAAGGTGCAATCGCAAGTTTGGATCTAGCAGGCAATGGCCAAACGCTGCTCGCGGAAGCTGGTTAAATGCCGGGGTCTTAACTTCCCTAAATAACAGCTCCCTCGGTTAGACTGGCACGGCATGACGGGATCGGAAAGCAAAGGCGTCGCGCCGCAGGAGGCATCGATCCGCGAGTTGTCAACCGAGGACGCGCCAAGCGGCAATCGGTCTTCGTCCGATCCGCGGCAGGCGTACCAGGCTGCCGCGACAGCTTTTGTGGTGCTGTTCTGCATTGTTGGCGTTGCCCTCTGGGGGTTGCCTTTCTACTACGACTTCATGGTTCAACAGTTCGGTTGGACGCGCGCTCAAGTGACCTCAGGAAACGCGCTGAGCAAACTTGTCGTCGGACCCATCTTCGGATTCCTCGCAGGGTGGGTTGTCGACCGCTTCGGGCCCCGCCGCGTAATGATGATCGGCATTCTAATGGCGGGGGTCGCCCTGGTGGGACTGGGCTGGGCTTCAAGCCTCGGCATGTTTTACTTTTTCTACCTCTTCAACGCGCTGGGTTATGTTTGTGGGGGCCCGCTGCCCAACCAGGTGCTGTTGACAAGATGGTTTGATCGATCGCGGGGAAAGGCGATGGGATTCGCCTACCTCGGGATCGGCATCGGAGGTGCCGCGGTCCCCTGGATATCGCACGCGCTCGTGCAGCATTTCGGATGGCAGACGGCATTACGGATTTTGGGCCTTTCGATCGTGGTCGTTTCGTTGCCAATGGCTATGGCGCTGCAAGAACTACCAGGAGCAAGAACAAGCGCTGTATCGATCAAGTCCGCGAGTCCCAAGCCAGCATTCAAGGACGCGTCGTTCTATTTACTAACCCTGGGCAGTATGTGCTCGATTGCCGCAGTCAGTGGTACGCAGCAGAATCTGAAGCTTTTCCTGAGTCTCGACCGGCACTTTACGCAGAGGGACGCCGCGGGTGTCCTGTCGCTGGTGCTGGCGTTCAGCATCGCCGGCCGGTTAATCATGGGTTGGCTGGCTGATCGCTTTCCCAAGAAATACGTCATGCTGCTGACTTACTTGCTCGTCGCCGCCGGGATTCCTCTACTGTTTCTGGGGACCACCCGGCCGGTGCTGTACATTTCCGCCGCGGTTTTTGGTATCGGTCTGGGTGGCGACTACATGATTATTCCGTTAATGACAGCAGAAATCTTTGGCGTTGAAATCCTGGGAAGATTGCTCGGTGTGATCCTGACCGCGGGCGGCGTTGCGGATGCTGCTGCGCCCTGGTTGATAGGCCGATTGCGGGACACGACGGGAAGCTATTTCGACAGTTGTATTGTGCTGGTAGGTATGGCGTTGTTAGGCGGTCTGGCCGTTTTGGGTTTACCCGCTCGGCGGAGAGTAACATGAGCGACGGAGCAATCGTTCGCCTGGGGACTCTGCGGGATGTTGGACACTTTCAAAGTCACTTGCAAGCCCTCGGCTTGCAGATCCCGTGCGATCCCCAGGTCGTGACTGGAAGCGAATCGGCGCTGCGCTGGCCGCTCGACCGCGGTCCATTCAAGATCGGCAACCGGATCGCGGTACAGCCCATGGAGGGTTGGGACGCGACCGCTGACGGGGTGCCTTCGGAAAATACCATTCGGCGATGGCAGCGGTTCGGCCGAAGTGGGGGCAAGCTGATTTGGGGTGGGGAAGCGGTTGCGGTTTCCCACAAAGGACGGGCGAATCCCCATCAACTTCTCGCCGCCCCGCGAACGCAACAGAGTCTTGCGCATTTGCGAACGGAATTGAGGCGCGAGCATATTCTGACGACGGGCAGTGACGATGGCTTGGTAATCGGTCTGCAATTAACGCACTCTGGGCGATACTGCCGTCCGAATGAACATACCCGCCCGGAACCGCGCATTCTTTATCACCATCCGTTGCTGGACCGGCGCCTGAAGCTGCCTGCTGATCATCCGCTGCTCACTGACGGCGAAATCGAATCGATCGTCGAGGACTTTCATCGGGCGGCGGTCATGGCCTGGCAAATCGGTTTTGATTTTGTGGACATTAAACACTGCCACGGCTACCTGGGCCATGAATTTCTGAGCGCTCATACGCGCGAGGGACGTTACGGAGGCACCTTTGAAGGCCGCACTCGCTTTCTTCGTGAGGTGGTACAGGGGATTCGCTCGCTCGCTCCGGGACTGCACATTGGAGTGCGGCTGTCGGCGATCGATACCGTGCCATTCCACAGCCAGCCCAATCAGAGCGTCAACGGGAAACCTTCCGCCGGAGTGGCGGAGACGCATCCCGACTTGCTCCCTTACCGTTGGGGCTTTGGCGTGAATCCGCTCGACCCAACGGATAGCGACTTGAGCGAGCCGGAGAGTTTCTTATCGTTGCTCGAGGAGCTCGGGATTCAGCTGGTGAACATCACCGCCGGCAGCCCTTACTACAACCCGCACATCCAACGCCCGGCCCTGTACCCGCCTTCCGATGGATACCTGCCACCGGAAGATCCCTTGCTTGGGGTAGCGCGGCAAATGGAAGCGACCCGTGAGCTCAAGCGTCGGTTTCCAAACCTGCTCATGGTTGGATCGGGGTACACCTACTTGCAGGACTTCTTGCCTCACGTAGCGCAGGCCGCCGTCCGCGAAGGATGGGTCGACTTCGTCGGTCTCGGCCGGATGGTATTGAGCTACCCCGAGTTTCTATGGGAGGCATCGGCCGGCACCCGGATCCAACGCAAGCTGGTTTGCAGGACATTCAGCGATTGCACCACAGCACCGCGCAACGGACTGCCCTCCGGCTGCTATCCGCTGGACGATCACTACAAGCATTCCGACTTTGCGGGAGAACTGAAGGACATAAAGAAACGCTGACCTCGATTTTTCGAGGCGCAGTCCTCGGGCGCATGGTAGAAATCCAGATTGCGGAGATCAGGAATGACGGTTGAGGAGTTGCTCAAGCGCCAGCAGCCACGCCGCAAAGTGCAGGGCATGGCCGCCGCGTTGTTGCCCTACGAGCCGGACGGCCGGGTCGCTGTCGACGCGTTTGCAAGGCTCCTGACTTCCACACATCGTGCCGGGCTGATGAACGCCGTCAACATGGACACCGGCTACGTGAACTATTTGAGCGATCGGGAAAGGGAAGAGGTGTTGGTCTGGACGCGACAGGCTCTCGGAAAAGGAGTTCCGTTTGTGGCCGGTGCGTACATCGAACATGAGGCCGAGGGCGAGATTGTGAAGCTCTATCGCCGGCAGATCGACACCATCGTTGGTTTTGATGGCATACCGATCCTGTTTCAAAGCGCTCGCTTGCACGGTCAGGCATCGACAAAAATAGCCGAGGTGTATCGAGATATTTGTCGTGACTATCCTCATGTACTGGCTTTCGAGTTGGGTCCGATGTTTGCAGCGAATGGAGAGATCTGGAACCTGGAGACGATTCGTCGATTGATGGACATCCCCGAGATCAAGGGCATGAAACACTCTTCTCTCGATCGCCTTCTGGAGCTGGAGCGACTCGCCCTTCGAGATGAACACCGCCCCGCGTTTCGCATCTACACAGGAAACGACCTGGGAATCAACATGATCGAGTTCGGATCGGACTACTTGCTGGGACTTGCCGCTTTCGCGCCTGAAAAATTCGCCGAGCGCGACCGGCTCTGGGAAGCCGGAGACCCCGGCTACTACGCTCTTTCCGACGCCCTGCAATACCTGGGAAGCGTCGCCTTTCGCGCCCCCGTTCCCGCCTACAAACACTCTGCCGCCGTACTCTTAAACCTTATCGGACGGATTCCGAGCGATCGGACGCACCCCAACAATCCACAGCGTCCCGCTTGGGAGGCAGAAATGATGGGGGACTGCGCCCGCCGGTTGGCGCTGCTCTGAGTACGCTGGGAGTTCGTTGACGGGGTATTACGCATTGAGGGGAGCTACACCCGCCACCACAGACCCGTTTTGACGTGAACCAGGGCCCGCCCGCGCGCGGGGCGAGAGGCGCTCGCCCGTGGAGGGGGGATTTCTGGGGAGTCGTTACGTCACAATGCCAGCCGAAAGGTCGGCGGGGTTGTTACGCACAAACGACTCTTCTCGACGTTGGCAGTGCCAGATCACATTTTCGTTGGGCTTCACATTGAGTGTCCCGTTGTATCCGACAAAAAAGATGTGCGGCTTACCGTCCTCCTGCAATCTGTTCCTGTCGAGGAGGTCATCTCCCGTCTTCGGACAGAGAAGCGCTGGGGCTTGAAGGGCACAGCCCACTGTATTCTCCCGTCATCCAATTGCCGTCCATCATGATGGGCATTTCCTTGGTGCGAAAGACGACGTGGGGAGCAAGATAAAGTGAACGCCGAACTCATAAATAACCACACCCCCCGATCAGCATCGGTCCGATTAAGCCTAAAGTGAAGGGCCAGATGATCCGGTCGGCAATGAACTGCCCGATCCCGGCGTCACGCCCTCCACAACCTCACCCGCCGGAGTTCGTTCTGGCCAGGGGCCCGCTCGCGCGAGAAGGGGATGGGTTGGGAAGGTCGGCGCAGCGCTTACCAAAACGACAAGGCGACGCAATACCCATGACTTTGGGGCACTGCGCGCCTTGTCGCCTGAATGGCCCGCTAAGCAGCCGACTCAGAAGGTATTAATCACCGAGTGCACATCGATCCGAGTTCCGGTAATATTTCCGGAAACCGTCTCCAGCACATTGCCATTCATGTCGTACTGCGTAATCGTGAAGCTCCCGGAGAACTCGTTGCCCTTCGGTCCCAGCACCACATCCTCGACGATGTTCGCCGCGCCCACCTGCACCGTGCCGGTCGAGTCCCAAGAGATGGCACCGTGGTTGAGTTTGTAGTGATTGTTGATGTTCTTCCACACTCCCAAACAGAAGTTGCTGGTCATCGGTGGCCGGTCTCCGGAGTTCATGATCTCCGTGCCGTCGGCATGCCATATGGAAAATCCGCGGTCGATTGTTGTCGTACCCACCGCGAACGTCACCTTCCACATTCCGGTGATCGGATCGTTATCCTCTTGCCCGACCAAGCGAAGGGCCGGCAACCCGAACTCGCTCCCCTGCCAACCTTGCCGCTTCAGCGTCGTCTCCCCGTGTCCGATGCCTCCGCACCCTGCGTTCGCCGTCGCTGCCATCATGACCACGACCACGATTGCTCCTACCGTCACCGGCAGTTTTCTTAGCGTTTTCATTTTGAAATCTCCTTTGAAATCGAACATTCAGGGTTGCTGCTCACCAAGGAGCGCAACCCTCGGCGGACATCCTGCCCTCGAATGCGAGTTGCGGCAATGCAGAGCGGGTAAAGGTTGGATAAAGATGGGATGAAGGAAGGGGTGAACGAATAGGAGAATCTGTAAGTGATTGAAGGGTATCGATTTCTCAGTTTTGTCTTGCGGGCGATGCTATAGTTTTGGCGCGGGATGGCCTTTCACGGGGGCCTGCCAGTGGCCGACGGTCCTTACCATTTCGGTGAATTCGAGCTCGACCGCGAACGCTTCGAACTGCGGCGCAACGGCGACGCACTGAAACTCGAACGCATTCCCCTCGAACTCCTTCTCCTGCTCGCCGAACGCCAGGGCGCCGTCGTCACCCGCCAGGAAATCATCGACCGCCTCTGGGGCAAAGACGTCTTCGTCGATACCGAACACGGCATCAATACGGCCATCCGCAAAATCCGCCAGACCCTGAAAGACGACCCCGAGCAGCCCCGCTTCGTTCAGACCGTCACCGGAAAAGGCTACCGATTCGTTGCCGAAATCAACGGAACTCCGCCGGAACCACCGCGGGCCGCCCCGCAGACTCTGGAAGCCCCGCTGGCACCCCCACCCGCGTGGGGACGGGCGACTCGCCCGTCCAGCGCCGCAGAAGTATCGCGCCGCGGCCGAGCCATCGTCGCCCTCACCCTCCTACTCGCGACTGCCGCCGCCCTGACCTTCCTCTTTCGCTCCCAGATCTTCCCCAACCGAGCCGCTCAGATCCACTCCATCGCCGTGCTCCCGCTGGTGAATCTCTCCGGTGATGCCACCCAGGACTACGTTGCCGATGGCATGACCGACGAACTCATCACCTCGCTCGCCAAGAATCGCAACCTCCGCGTTGTCTCCCGCACCTCGGCCATGCAGTACAAAGGAGTCAAACGCCCGCTGCCTGATATCGCCCGCGAACTCAACGTCGACGGCATCCTCGAAGGCTCGATCGAGCGCGCGCCCAACAGCGTGCACATGACCGTGCAGCTCATCTACGCTCCCACCGACTCCCACGTCTGGGCCGAAAGCTATGACCGCGATCTCAACCATGCTTACTCCCTGCCCGAAGAGCTCTCCCAGACCATCGCCAAGGAAGTGAAGGCCGCAACTTCTCCCGCGCCCGTGCAGCGCTACATCAGTCCGGAAGCCCACGACGCCTATCTTCACGGCCGCTATTTCTGGTTCACCTTCAACGTCCCCGCCACACTTCCGTATTTCGAGCAAGCCATACAGCTCCAGCCCGACTATGCGGCTGCCTGGAGCGGCCTCGCCGACACCTACGCCGTCGACGGCATGATGAATCGGCCGGCGTCCGAAGTCAGCGAAAAAATCCACGCCGCAGCCCTCAAAGCCCTCGAACTCGACCCTTCTCTCGCCGAAGCCCACAACTCCCTTGCCGCCTGGTACCTGTTCTACGCCTGGGACCCAGCTCGCGCCGAAGCCGAAGCCCGCCGCGCCCTCGAACTCGATCCCAACTTCGCCGAGGGCCACCATGTTCTTTCTTACATACTTGAAACCCAGCAACGCTACCCGGAAGCCGAAGTCGAGGCCAGGCGTTCCGCGGAACTCGATCCCTTCGCGCACACCTGGGAACTAGGCGTTTTTTATCTCAACATCCATCAATATGACGCCGCCCTCAAAGAGCTGAACATGCAGCGCGTCGCCCGCCCCGACGACTTCGCTATCGCCTTGACTCTTGCGAAACTCTACTGGCTCAAAGGGATGTACAAGGAATCGCAGTCCGAGTACGAGCGCGGGCTCGACCTGCAGCACGATTCCGCCACCAAAGCTGCTGCCCACCGGGCTTGGTTTAACGGCGGAGAGCCCGCGGTCGAGCTCTGGGGCGTGAAAAACATCAAGGCCCTGGCCCGGAAGCAATACTTCGAGACGCAGTCTATCGCCTCGACCATCGCCTTCTCCGGCGACAAGAACGAAACCATGAAGTATCTCGAAGCCTCTTACCGCATGCACGACCCCGACCTGATCTTCATCCAGAACGAACCGCTCTTCGACTTCCTCCACTCCGACCCGCGCTATCGGGCACTTGTAGGAAGAATGGGATTGCCGCCTGCCTATTAATGGGGGGCACGACGAAAGCTATTTCGATCAGCGGTGTCTGACAGGGTTAGTTTGCGAAACATCTTAGGGCTGATCAGATAGACATTCCCAGGGGGGAGCATTTTCCCCTCAGCTCACGCGCAAATCCAATCCCCAATCAGCATTTACCACTTGGTTGCGTGCAGCATTTTCCCCTCAATGCGTAATACCCGGGCGTTCGTTGACTAGCGAATGCCGCGTTCGTAAGATGAAGCGGCCCGAGAGACATGTTCCCGAGACGATCTCGCATTCTCGCGTCATCGAGAAATTCGGGCAGAGTGGAAGCCGATTTTGTCACGCACAGTCGTGCCGAAATCAGACTCGCGATTTCCAACGCGAGCCTGACGCGGCGACTCCGCGAAACCGGCGTTCGAAATCAGAAACAGCAGCGGTTGTGCGGATCGTTTGTAGATTCTTTCTCGCCATTTGACCGGATGCCGCACTGGGAGGAAACCCGGAAATGCGTCGCAGAGATCTCTTGAAGGGCGCGGTGCTCTTACCCGCGTTGGTGCGCGCCGACATTGCCACTGGCGGCAAGCGGGATTGTGATTTCGAATTCGCACCTCAGGTTCGAGACCGTCTGGATCAAGGCCCATTTGATATCGATCAAGACCAGGGCTGGCAAACTGTACTGTCTACGACGCCCTCCGAACGGCCCTTGCGGAATCCGGGGCTTGGTCTGGTCGGGTACAGTTGGGAGGAGAACGGGCCATCGCTGGCAGCGCGAGCTGGTCGGGAATCGCTCGAACAGCACGTGGAGAAAATGTCGAGCCTGCCTTTCGTCGATATTCTCTACATCCGGTGCGATTGGCGCAATGTGCAGTCACATCCCGGACGCCTCGATCTCGAACCGGTCTGGGCCTTGACTCTGGATGCGGCCAAACGCAAGGGACTTCGGGTCGCGTTTCGCGTTCAACTTTCCAATGAATCGTTTCAGCCGGAACAAGTTGCACTTCCTCCCTTTCTGCGCAACCGTGTGCCGTTGGCAAAAATCGGGCGCATCCCGGGCAAGGGAGACGCGGAATATCGAGAGCCTCGCTATGACCATCCGGAATTTCAAAAGGCCTTTGCGGAATTGAATGAGCTGCTGGCCGCCGAGTTCGAAGGCAATCCCTTGATCGAGTGGATGGACCTGATGCAGTACGGGTTCTGGGGCGAAGGACATACCAGTAACTATCCCAATCCTTTCCCCGACTTTGTAACCGCGCAGCGAACCTTTGTGGATATGACGAGGCGTCAGCTGGAAACGTGGAAAAAGACGCCGCTCGCAGTGAATACGCAACCCGACATCAGCAACGTCGGCAATCGTGCAGTGATGGACATGGCGGTGCGGGCCGGGGCGTGGATGCGCTCAGACAGCATCATTGTCGAAGAGCCAATTCAGATCGACGAATTGGCCAATCGGCCACCGTGGATAGCGGCGATTCTCGAAGACGGCTATCTTCGCCAATACGAAACCCAGAAATTGAAACTGGATGCCGCCGGCATCAACGAACTGGAGAATTACATGCTGCACATTCCGGATCTGCGGGCAAACTATTGGGGGCTGTGGACGGAGGCGGATAATCTGGCGCGCTACAACGAAATGTATCCTCGCGGATTCGAACGTTTGCGGACGCGCATGGGATACCGCCTCCGGCCTTCGTGGGTATGGCAACGCAAGAGGTACGACACCTTCGAGTTGATCGTGTGCGTAAGCAACCTGGGAGCAGGCGGAGTTCCGGGAGCGCTCTGGCTGCGTCTGGCGAGTCCCGACAAAAAACTAAGTTTGAGCGGAGCGCTTGACGCGGGACATCCTCACGGCGGCGGAATCCGGCAAGCTTCGTTTCTGCTTCCTAAAGAGTCCAGCGGCAACGTTTTTCTTTCGGCGGAGCTTGAGATTCGACCCGGCGTGAAAAAGCCGATTGCATGGGCCTGTGAACAGCCGGTCAACTCCGACGGATCCATCACAATTGAGCTCAAGAGTGAGAGCGATCGTGGTTGGCGGAAGGGTGTCTGATGGGAAGGCTTCCCTCCAGTGTTAACCCGCAATTTCCCAGGAGCGCTATGCCGTCCACCAGTAAGTCAAAGCGGATTTTCCTGGCGCCAGATCCTCGCGCAGTGGCCGACATCTTCGAGGAAAGCGATCTCGTCCGATTGCGTGCCATTGGAGAACTCGTTGTTCGCGAAGACGCTCCGATCACGGAACAATTGTTTGCAGACGAAGCGGCGCGCGCAGAAATCATCATCGGTCAGATCGATCTTCCGGAATCGCGCTTGCGACAAGCAACTTCGCTCCGAGCGGTGTTCAATGTGGAAGGTAATTTTCTTCCCAATATTGACTACGGCTACTGCTATCGCGCGGGTATACGGGTGCTGAATATAAGTCCAGTGTTCGCCGAACCCGTGGCCGAAGCTGCTCTTGGTATGGCAATTGATCTAGCCCGCGGCGTCACGCGATCCGATCGCCATTTCCGTCAAGGCACCGAGCAATACGGCTTGGCGGCGAACCGCGAAGCATTCTCCCTGTTCCGCCAGGACGTAGGTCTGATCGGCCTCGGCGATCTCGGAAAGGCGATCCTGCCTTTGCTTCACCCGTTTGGCTGCCGCCTTCGCGCCTACGATCCGTGGCTGCCCGACGAGTATGTTCGAGCGTTGGGTTGCGAAGCAGCCTCGCTCGAGGAGGTCTTTCGACGTTCGCGCCTGGTCTTCATCGTGGCAGGGGTCACAGCGCAGAACCAGGGTTTCCTCGGCGCACAAC
>Ga0209006_10004663_pt1 | contig 12412 bp, 14 predicted proteins | sample JacPin_JW_Ref_O2_FD_188567 | JGI IMG/M metagenome (GOLD analysis project Ga0209006, IMG submission 188567) | Forest soil microbial communities from Algoma, Ontario, Canada - Jack Pine, Ontario site 1_JW_Ref_O2 (SPAdes) (version 2) | ecosystem: Environmental > Terrestrial > Soil > Boreal...
TCTGCGATCCGCACCGTGGGGTGGTGCGAACGGAAGGAGCGGCGATGAACATCAATTACGGCGACAGAATCCCGAACAATGTCAACTTGTCGGAAGACAAAACGCTGCAGCGCGCGCTCGAGCGCTGGCAGCCGGAGTTTCTGAATTGGTGGCATGAAATGGGACCTGAAGGGTCGCAGGGTTATGAGGTCTACCTGCGCACCGCCGTGAGCGTGCATCCGAGCGGCTGGACCCACTACGAGCACGTCAAAATGCCTGACTATCGCTGGGGCATATTCTTGAATCCGCAACAACCCGACCGGACGATCGGATTCGGGGACCATAAGGGCGAGGCGGTCTGGCAGGATGTGCCCGGCGAGTATCGCGCCAATCTGCGGCGCATCATCGTGACTCAGGGCGATACCGAACCTGCGTCGGTGGAACAGCAGCGGCATCTGGGCCTGACCTGTCCCTCGCAGTATGACTTGCGAAATCTCTTCCAAGTCAACGTCGAAGAAGGCCGCCATCTCTGGGCCATGGTGTATCTGCTGCATCGGCATTTTGGGCGCGACGGCCGGGAGGAAGCGGAGGCCTTGCTGCAACGGCGCTCGGGAGACGCGAACAATTCCCGGATCTTGGGCGCATTCAACGAAAAGACGCCCGACTGGCTGGCCTTCTTCATGTTCACCTATTTCACGGACCGGGACGGCAAGTTTCAGTTGTGCGCACTGACCGAGTCGGCCTTCGACCCTTTGGCAAGGACCACACGTTTCATGCTGATGGAAGAGGCGCATCACATGTACGTCGGCGAGTCGGGTGTGGCGCGCGTGATCCGGCGCACCTGCGACGTGATGAGGGAGCACAAGACCGATGACCCGCAGAGGGTGCGCGAACTCGGCGTCGTGGATCTACCGACGATCCAGCGCTATTTGAATTTCCACTACAGCGTCACGCTCGACCTGTTCGGCGCCGACGTATCGTCCAACGCGGCGACGTTCTACAGCACGGGGCTCAAAGGGCGCTACGAAGAAAACCGGATCCAGGACGATCATATTCTGAAGGATCAATCCTATCCCGTGCTGCAGATTGCCGGCGGCGAATTGGTCTCGGGTGAGGCACCGGCGTTGAATGCACTCAACGAGAAGCTGCGCGACGACTACATCAAGGACACTGTGTCCGGCGTCGGCCGGTGGAACAAGGTCATCCAGAAGTGCGGAGTGGAGTTTCGGCTCGCGGTTCCGCATAAGGGCTTCAACCGGCGGATTGGGGCGCTGGCGGGGCTCAAAATCGCCCCCGATGGGCGAATACTCTCTGAGGCGGAATGGCATACCAAGGCCCGCGAGTGGCTTCCGACGGACGATGATCGATCCTTTGTGCGCTCTCTGATGGGCCGCGTCACCGATCCCGGCAAGTTTGCCAACTGGATCGCGCCTCCGGAAAAAGGGGTCAATAAGAAGGAAGGCGATTTCGAATATATTCGCTTCGGCTGATCGTCCCGCCCCAGGCCCCTTGCGCGGCGGTTGTCGTCCACACCCGCATGGACACGGATTCGGAACGGAAAGCGAACCACGAGAGAACGACCCTCGGCGCGAGGGCGTGTAAGGTTTCTCCTCCATTAAATGCTGATGGAGAAGGTCCTTACGTGAAACGATGGTGTTCCGCGCCGGACGAGATCGGCCGCATTCTGGACCGGCCGCCGCCTCTGGCTACTGCGGTGTTACGCGGCGATACGCGGCTGACGCAGCGTTGGGCGCACGGTGCCTTGCACGATCATCAGATTGGCTTGTCCGGCCACATCGTCATGACATATTACGGTACCCCGCAGCATATCGACTGGCGAGCTGGGTCGGCGCGGCTCTCATCCCGAACGCAACCCGGTTCAATTACTCTGATTCCGGAAGGCCACGACGGACACTGGGACATTGCCGGCCCCATCGAGGTATCGCATGTCTACCTTACGGACAAGCGTCTAAGGTCGTGCGCCGATCTGATCGCGGGCGGAAAGCGCGTCGAACTCATGGATAGGGTGGGTTTCGAGGACGCCTCGGCCGCGCGCATCCTGGAGCTGCTCAGTCACGAGGCGGCGCTGGGTGACCCATCCTCCCGCCTTTTTTTGGAACAAGCCATCGACCTTCTCTGCATGCAGCTCATCAGAGGTCATTCCTCCATCGGCGCTCTGCCTGCTTCGGCGCCGCGCCGTGGGCTGGCCGATTGGCAGGTCAAACGCGTGACCACCTATATGCACGAGCATCTGGATCAGGAGATCGGTCTGCAGGAGTTGGCCACTCTCGTAGACCTCAGTCGCTTCCATTTCTGCACGGCGTTCCGCATGGCGACCGGCCATACGCCGCATGAGTGGCTGACCGTGCAGCGTATTCAACGAGCCAAGGCACTTCTGAGGGATCCCAAGCTGTCCATAACAGACATCGCGCTCACGGTCGGCTACCAGACTTCTTCCGCCTTCGCCGCGACTTTCCGCAAGATCGCAGGTGTCACACCGACCGAGTTTCGCCGCAGCCTCTAGGTCCCGGATCATAAATTCGCTGGCGATCATTCACGAGGAGCGACGACGCGAGGTTTCCGCAGGTCGGAAAAGCCCGTGCGGTTCAGCATCTCGTTGCGAACACGGTCGATGACCGCGAAGGCGACGGAGGCGCCATCCTCGCCCGGATCGACGTGAACCCGGAATGGCCGCTCGCCGAACGGCGTGTCGACGACACAGACGATGGCGCCCGCGACGGCGCCGGGATTGGCGTTATCCGGCAGGATCCTTCCGAAGGCCTCCTGAATTTGCGTTCCGAAGCGGGAGTAGGGACCGGCTTCGTACTCGGCTACGCGCGCTTCGTCCGCGGGCTTGCCGGCGCGTGCGAAGTGATCGGCGCCCTGGGCATATGAGCCCGGCACGATGATGGAGGTCTCTATACCCCAACGCGAAAGCTCGCGTGCATATTGCACCGCCAGCGCGTCCATTCCTGCCTTCGCCGCGAAGTAGGGCGAGAGATAGGGCAGCGTTCCGCCGGCCGAGCTGCTGCTCGACACCCATACGAGCAAGCCTTGACCTTGCTTGCGCATATGCGGCAGCGCGGCGCGGTTCACGCGTTGGGTGGAGAGCACGTTGACATCGTAGATCTGCGCAAGCTGCTCGGCCGTGAACGCTTCGGCCGGGCCGAATACCCTGTGTCCGGCATTGTGCACGATCACGTCAATACGCCGATGCTCCGCGATGATCTTCGCGACACCCGCATCGACGGAGGCCTGCGTACTGACGTCGAGTTCGATCGTGCGCAGATCCACACCTTGCTCTTTCGCGTAGGCCGCGGCGGCAGCGACTCGCGGGGCATTGCGTCCGGCGGTCTCGCGCATCGACGCGTAGACGGTGTGTCCGGATTGCGCGAGCGCGTTCGCCGCCATCCGGCCGAAACCACGGGAGGCGCCGGTGACGAGAATGATCTTGGTGGTCATGATTCGGAACTCTCGGGTTGAAGGCGATGGAGAGACAATAGGCGTCCGGCCGAATGCCTGCTGTTTCATTGTTTCGGCCACTGTCTGAATCCTGCGGTGATGAAACTCAACACCGCAATATCGCGACAATCTCCGAAATGTCCGAACGGCGTAGAGGTGGACCGACGTTTATCGTCCTCCCAACGCCGTGAGCCGGCCCTGCCAACAGTTTATGGAGGTTCCTTGAAAGCCATGGCATATCAACGCGCGGAACCGGTCGGCCCGGCAAACACGCTCATCGGTATCGGGTTGCCGGATGCGATGCCGGTCGTTATTCCCACAGCCATTCCGAGTCTCATCGATGCCGCCGTGGCGGCTTTCGACGCGGATCGGGATACCTCGCGCCGCTATCTCATGCGTGCATCGGCACTCCTGCGCGTAAGGCGCGGAACGTGTGCGGACGCCGAGGGTGCCAGGCCATGGGAATCCCGAGGCGGACTGTTGGCGTGGCAGCTGAACCGTGTGGTCGACTACATCGAGACTCACTTGGCCGAGAAAATCATGGCAATAGATCTTGCGGATCTCGCCAATGTGAGCGTCGGACAGCTGATTCGAGCATTCAAGATCAGCGTCGGAGTTCCTCCCTTTCACTACATCGCCAGCCGGCGCGTCGAACTCGCATGCATGATGATGAGCACGACGCGAGAACCGCTCTCCCAGATTGCGATCGCGTGCGGATTGTGCGACCAGGCGCATCTGTGCAAAGTGTTCCGCCGCATGATCGGTACGAGCCCGTCGACCTGGCGCCGCACGATGCCGGCCCGGGACATGGAAAAATTCAAGATCATCGACGTCACTGCCTGCGCGCCGACGCATCGGCACCAAGATAGCCTGCGGACTCGCCTCATCCCGTCGGCTGCGAATCCCGGCTGAGTACCCGGGCAACAGCGGGCGCCGAGAGGAAAGTCTCCCGCGGCGGCTCTCGTTGCTCCATCGAATTCGCCAGCTGCAGAATCGTTACGGAAGTACAATTGCGTTGCCTACGTCCAATCCTGAACCGCCCGGCGCGTGTTCAACTAAGCGCATGCATCTCATCCCGCGGCTCGCGAGAGAAGGAGCACAAATGTATGCAATTACGGGAATAACGGGCAAGGTTGGGGGCGCGGTGGGGCGCACGCTGCTCGCGGCGGGTCAGCCGGTTCGCGCGGTCGTACGCGACGCCAATCGCGCACGCTCGTGGGAGGAACGCGGCTGTGAAGTAGTGACGGCTGCCATGGGCGACGCGACTTCCCTTACTGCGGCTTTCAAGGGCGCACAGGGCGTCTTCATTCTGCCGCCGTCCAACTTCGATCCGTCTCCGGGCTTTCCGGAGGCAAGGGCCATCATCGAAGCCGTGCGCGCCGCGCTGGTGTCGGCGCGGCCCGGCAGGGTCGTCTGTCTATCGACGATCGGCGCACAAGCCGTCGAGACCAATCTGCTCACGCAACGCACGCTGATGGAGCAGGCGCTTCGCGATCTGCCGATGCCCGTGACCTTCCTACGCCCGGGTTGGTTCATGGAAAACGCATCTTGGGACGTCGCGCCGGCTCGGGACAAGGGTTTGATCCCGAGCTTTCTGCAACCAATCGACCGGACCGTGCCGATGGTTGCGACCGCGGACGTCGGTCGTGTCGCCGCAGAACTGCTTCAGCAGAGCTGGAGCGGCGCACGTGTCGTTGAACTCGAAGGACCGCGTCGCGTCACACCGAACGACATCGCGGCCACCTTTGCCGGCATCGTCGGCCATCCGGTCATAGTCGAGGTTGTCCGGCGCGACACCTGGGAAGCGCTGTTCCGGTCGCAGGGCACGAAGGATCCGCTGCCGCGCATGCGCATGCTCGACGGATTCAATGAAGGCTGGATCGCCTTCGAAGGCAGGGAAGCCGACATCGTCAAGGGCGAAGTGGAATTGGAAACCGTTCTGCGAGAACTCGTCTCGCGGGCACATTAACGTAGAGTTTGCCATGCAATACACCACACTCGGGGGATCGGGGCTGCGCATTTCCCGTCTTTGTCTCGGCGCCATGACCTTTGGAGCCGGTACCGGAATCTGGGGAGAAATTGCGGGCCTCGACCGTGCCCAGGCCACGCGGCTCGTCTCGATGGCCGTCGAGCGCGGTATCAATCTGATCGATACTGCCGACGCCTATTCGCAAGGGCACTCTGAAACCGTCGTCGGTGAGGTGCTGGCCGGCCTCGGACTCGACGAATCGCGCATGCTGGTCGCGACGAAAGTCCGGCTGCGCACGGGAGCCGGCCACAACGATGTCGGCCTCGGCCGCTCGCACATCATGCGCTCGGTGGAAACGAGTCTTCGGCGCATCGGCCGGGATCATATCGACCTCTTTCAGCTGCACGACCGCGACGCGCTCGTTCCGCTGGACGAAACGCTTCGTGCGCTCGACGATCTCGTGACGCAGGGGAAGGTGCGGCACATCGGCGTCTGCAACTTCAGCGCGGGCGATCTCGAGCGTGCACAGGGAATCACCACCCGCACGCACCGGACCCGCATCGTCAGCAATCAGGTTCACTATGCGCTGACTTGCCGCGACGTCGAGCACGAGATCGCGCCCGTCGCCAAGGCGAATGATGTTGCGCTTCTGGTGTGGAGTCCTCTTGCGGGCGGGTACTTGAGCGGCAAGTACACGCAGGGAAAGGGCGGCGAAACGGGGCGGCGAACCAATCTGAATTTTCCGCCGATCGATCCTGCCAGGGCGGATCCCATCGTGGGCGTATTGCGCGACATCGCCGCGGAATTGAACGCGGCGCCGGCTCAGCTGGCATTGGCCTGGATTCTGGGGCGCAGTGAAGTCGGTTCCGTCATCGTGGGCGCGCGCACGCCGGACCAGCTTGCCGCCAACCTCGACGCGCAGCAGATCGCGTTGACTGCGGCGCAGACCGAGCGTCTGAATCAGATTTCGCGGCCGCACCTGCCCTATCCGTACTGGATGCAGCAGTTCCACGACAAGGATCGAGTACTGGTCTAGTATTGGAGAGGAGGGGCCTGGCCGGCTGCCGCAATCGCACCTATGACCTCGCGCCGCACCGCGAGTACGGATTCCAGGGGAACGTGGCGCAGCTTTGCCACTTCCGCCGGCGTGAACATCGGGGTGTCCGAGGAGAGTTCCCCGGCGCTGTAGCTAACCGCGAGCCAATTCAGTACGGCGGCAAGTTCGGAATCCGACAGCGCCGAATTCGCCGCCCCCGGTACCCGCAGCACGTAATTTCGCCCTGCGGGGGTTTTCATGTAGAGGCCGAGCGCATGGGCCAGGGGCGGTACCTTGCCCGGCACCCCCTCGGCTTGCGGGCCATGACAGCCCATGCAATACAGCATGTAGTCCTGCGCCGGATTTGCCGCAGCCGCGCCGGCGAGGAGGCATGCAGCCATCGAGGCGAGGCGGAGCCGGGCCGCTGCCATCGCTCACAGACCCAGCAGGGCGAGCACGCTCGCGCGATGCTGGCGTACCGCGGTGCCATCCTGCGGGTTGCTACGTTCGGCAGCGATCTCGGCGGCGGTGAGCGGTTTTGTATCCTTAGGTGCGTGGCCGAGATCGAAAACGACAAAATTCAATACGGCCGCCAGCGTGGCGTCGTCCAGTTGATCGAACTGCGGCATCTTGAAGTCGAAGTGCTTCCCGTCCACGTCGATGGCGCCGAACATGCCGTTGAGCACGGTCATCGCAAGCTGGCGGCGCCCCTCGGCGATGGATGCATAGCGGGCAGGGTAGGTGGTGAGCGGTGGCGCGAGCGATGGCTGTCCGCCGCCTTTCGGTCCATGACAGACCGTGCAATTCGCCTGAAAAGTGGCCTCTCCCGCCGGGTAGGCGCTCGCCGGCGGATCCGCCGCAAGGCTGGGCGAGGCAGCGCCCAGGAGCAACGCAACCGTCGCGATGAGGGGCGCAGGGTGTCCCTTCACTTTTCCGCGACGCCGAGGATGACGGACACCGAGCAGTGATAGTTCGAGTCCGCGTTGGCCATGCACCAGTTCAAGTCATTGTTGCGCGAGGGCCGATACATGGGCTTCTCGCGCTCGTTCCGATTGCATTCGCAGTTGCCGCAGCTGACTTTTCCGCAGCAATCGTTGTACGACACGATGTAGTCGCGATCATCCGCCGGATTGTGGCAGGTGCCTATCCAGGTGATCGGCGAGGGCGAGGTGCCGGGCGGGCATGAATTGGAGGTGCCGCCGCAGCATGAGCAGAGAAAGCCGTCGATGGCGCAGTATTTCCAATACTCGCAGCTCTGCGGATCGGCGGCGGCGTTGCCCTTGCCTTTCTCGGCGGGCTCCGCAGCTTCGGCACGCGAGGAGCGGTCCATGGGCAGCAAAGGAATGAGTGCCGCACCCGTCAGAAGCTTGCCGAGCGTCGCGAGCAGACTGCGGCGGGAGGTGCGCTGCGCCAGCGAGCGCGATGATTTCTCAAACAATTCGTCGATCGAACGCATACCGGTGCCTTTTTCAGGGAGTCAGTAATACCCAGGGGGTTTGTCCCAGCTTGTTCTCGACGTGGCGCAAGCGGCCGGTCATGGCGTCGAATACGGCCAAATCAGAGTGATTGGTCGCAGCGAAGAGCAGCGGGGCGTCGTCCTGCGATACTTGCACGGCCAGAACCGGGGCAAGCTTCTCGTGCTCCAAGGGCCACCGCGCCACACGCTGATGAGTCTTGAGGTCGAATACCCATATTTCGGTGCCGCCGTCCTTGTGGGAGCCTTCGCCCCCCACGTGCATGGGTACATACAATCTGTCCAATTTGCGCTGGATTGCGCCTACTTGCGTTCCACCGGTCCGCCAGTGGCCTTTCTCCGCCGGGCTCACCAGCGACCACGGAGTGCCGAACACCGGCTGTGCGCCGGAGAAATTCACTTGGTGCACTTCGCCGAGAAAGGACAGGAACGTATACCCGTCATTCGATGGTATGCCTTGCGCGAAGATGGGATCCACGTCCGGATTGAAGAACGGTTCGGACATCGACCGCGACGCCTCGTGGCCCTCGGCATCCAGCGTAACCGTCAGCAGGCGGCCGCTTTCGCAAATCGACGATACCCGATTGGGTCCGGACGGAATCACCAGGACGCAGCCGGCCGTGTCGATTTCCGCGAGAACGGTGCTCTTCGCGGGATCGAGCACACCGAATGAAGCGGCCGGAGTGATGTACGACACGTAGACGAAGCGCGCATCGGCACTGTACGTCAGGCTGAAGATTGTCGGCAGCGTCATCGCCCGCTTCGACGGCAGGACGATCTCGTGAGTGACCTTCAAATTCGAGTTGTCGGTGAACTCGACCACATCGGTCCGGACGCCGCGGCTGCCGCGCGAGAAATAAGTGGTGCCGACGATGCTGGTTTTGGCGTCGGGCGACAAGTTGAACGCCGGGTTGAAGCCCGCATCGATTTGACCTAGGCGCTGATAGGTGTCCCCATCGAACAAGTGCACGCGCGCGTCGATTTCGTTTTCGAAGGCATCATCCACGACGTAAACCCGGTGCGGATTGTTCGGCGGCAAGGGGGCGACCGACAGACGTTCGGCGGGCAGCGGCGCTGCCGCTAACAGGGGCGTACACGTTGCAAGGCACAGTGCCGCTGCTGGCAAAATTAGCGTATTCATCGATATCCCCGTTCCGGCCAGTCGTGAACCGCATCCGCGGCTATTATGGATTGCCCGGCCGATGGCTTCAGTTTCGCACACCGGCCTCGAATTCGGAAGTTCGCCATCTCTGTCGCCGCCACAAGTACCGGAATCTACTTGACTAATTGAGCTACCATATCCTTGATGACGCTCGATCCTGCCATCGGTATTCTGATAGTTGCCAGCTTGAGTCTGTTGCTGGCCAGTGCCGCTATCGCCAAGCTGCGCGATCTTCGCTCATTCGAGGAGATCTTCGCGGCGTATGCTGTGCTGCCCGCCCAGATGAACCTGCCTGTGGCGCGTGTTCTGCCCTTTGTGGAGCTGGGTCTGGCGGTCGGACTATTGATGAAGTCAGGCCGGCTCTATGCCGGGCTTGGCATCATCGTCCTCATGCTGACCTACGCGGCGGCCATCGCCGTCAATCTCAGGCGTGGCCGGCGCGACCTGGCCTGCGGATGCGGAGGACCGGCGGAGCGGAGGTCCATCGCCCCATGGATGGTTTGGCGCAATTGCATGATCTCGGGATTCGCCGGGATTTCGTTGCTTCCCTGGTCGCCGCGTCCATTGAGTCCCATGGACGGTGTTACTCTGGCCTTTGGGTTGGTGACGATTACACTTGTTTATCTGTGTGTTGACCTGTTGCTCGGCGATGTTGCGAGGCGCTCGGCGCGGTTGAGGGGAGTTCGATGAGCGCATTGGCGATTTCCAACATCGTGCTATGGGTGATCGTGGCCTCGTTGCTGGTAGTCGTCCTGGCGTTGATGCGTCAGCTCGGGGTACTCCACGAACGCATCGCGCCCGTCGGCGCCTTGATGCTCAACCGGGGTTTGGCGATCGGCGACAAAGCGCCTGTGCTCGAGGCGCCCACTTTGAATGGTGAGTCCGTGCGCATTGGCGAAACCCGTGCCGACGGCAAGAGTCTGTTGCTTTTGTTCGTGTCGCCCACCTGCCCCGTGTGTAAGTCGCTGCTGTCGGTCGTCAAATCCAGCGGCAGGGACGAGCGCGGCTGGCTGGACATCATTCTCGCCAGCGACGGTGATTTGGAGGAACAGCGCGCCTTCGCGCGCAGTCACAACCTCGATGCAGCGGCGTATGTGCTTTCCGCGCCGCTGGGCATCACTTACCAAGTGAGCCGCCTGCCGTTTGCGGCACTCATCGATGAGGCGGGAATATTGCGCGCCCGTGGGCTCGTCAATTCGCGCGAGCACCTCGAAAGCCTGTTTGAGGCAAAACGGCTGGGCGTGGCTTCGTTGCAGCAATACTTCAGCGACGCGCCGGCGCACAAATAACCGTCTTTACAATGGGCGGTGCCTTTGGAATATCTCGATGGCGGTTCGCGCCGCGGGGCCGGCCGTTTCCGGGCGTACCAGAACCAGGTGCAATTGCATCGCTCTGACGCCGCCGGCGGCAAGGGGCAGCAGCTTCAAGGTGCCATGCGCAATGTGCTCGCTGGTCATGTGTTCCGGCAGCCATGCGTACCCCAAGCCTGCTTTGACCGTCGCGATGGATGCCTCCATGCTATTGACGGTGCAACGCCGGTCGGCACCGAGCCACCCTTCGTCGCGCGGATGGCGTACACCCGAATCGCGCAACACGACCTGGACGTGTCGAACGAGGTCATCGGCGGTGAGCGTGCGGTCGAGCTCGAAAAGCGGATGGCTGGGGCAGGCCACCGCGACAAAATTAATGGTGAGCAAAAGTTCGCCCAGGTGGTCGGGCGGTAGTCGGGTCGTGACTACGACGTCGGCGCTGTTATCCGTTATCGCCTCTTCGGCGCCGGACAAGACAGCATCCGACACCCGCAACTCCGTATTGGGGCACAGTTGCTGAAGCTCCCCCATGATGCGGAGCAGGCGCTCCCGAGGAAAAGCGACGTCGACCACCAGGGTCAGGTGGGGCTCCCACCCTTGTTTCAAGGTGCGCGCCACCGCCTCCAGCGTCTCAAGATCTCGAAGCACCGGCCGCGCCCGCTTGAGCAGGGTCTTGCCATGCGGGGTCAGTACGGCCTTGCGTCCCTCCACGACCAGAAGAGGCAGATCGAGCGCTTCTTGCAGGCGGGCGACACCGTAGCTGATTGCGGATTGGCTCTTATGCAGCGCCTCGGCTGCCTGTGCAAAGCCCCCTTCGTCGATTACCGCGGCCAATATGCCCCACTGCTCCAGCGACGTTTTTGTCATGGCCGACCTCTCATCTATCTACTTTGTGGATCTGTTGAATCCGAAAATCGCGCTTTTTAATCGACTATCCAGGCCTTATCTTGCCAACAGGAGGTCATATGAACAACATCAGACGTAGTGCAGATCGTGGCCATGCCAATCATGGGTGGCTCAATTCGTATCACAGTTTCTCATTCGGGGACTATTTCGACTCGAAGCATGTGGAGTTCGGTCCTTTGCGGGTGATTAACGAGGACCGGGTGGTGGCAGGCGAGGGGTTTGGGACCCACCCGCACCGGGACATGGAAATCATCAGCTACGTGCTCGAAGGCGAGCTCGCGCACAAGGACTCGATGGGCAATGGATCGGTCATTCGGCCGGGCGACGTCCAGCGCATGAGCGCGGGCTCCGGTGTCCTGCATAGCGAATTCAACCCGTCGAGCGATTTGCCCGTGCATTTTCTTCAGATCTGGGTGCAACCGAGCGTGTTCGGCATCAAACCGAGCTACGAGGAGAAGCATTTCCCGGAGGCGGAAAAACGCGGCCGATTGCGGCTGATCGCCTCGCCGGAGGGAACCAACGGATCGGTGGTCATTCATCAGGACGCGCGATTGTTCGCGGGCCTGTTCGATGGCACGGAGAAAGCGACTCTGGATTTGAGCAACGACCGACGGGGGTATGTGCATGTCGCACGAGGTGAAGTGCGAGTCAACGGCATTGCCTTGGGCGCAGGAGACGCCTTGAAAGTCACCGAGGAGTCGTCGATTACAATTGACAACGGACGAGCAGGCGAGGTCATCGTATTCGATCTTCCCGCTGATCGGCACTGATTGCAGCCCTTGAATCCCCGGAGTTTTCAGAGGTCCGCTCCGGCTCGGCAGTGATGCCATGGTTGCCCTACACCGGATGCGGCCGCACAATGGCACCCCGTTGGGTCCGATTTACGGGCCTGGAGTCAGAGGCTGGTAGCGAGGAGACGCATGAAAGCGGAAAGCTCTTCCTCATCGAACGAGGCGCTGGTCACGCGATCCCAGGCCGGCGCGCTTCTGACGCTTTCGCTCAATCGCGGCGATCGGTTCAACCCGTTATCGCTGTCGATGATTGCGGCGCTGGAGGGTGAACTCGACGCCATAGCGGCGGATGCGACCGTCAGGGTGGTCATTTTGCGCGGCGA
>Ga0209006_10004664_pt1 | contig 12412 bp, 7 predicted proteins | sample JacPin_JW_Ref_O2_FD_188567 | JGI IMG/M metagenome (GOLD analysis project Ga0209006, IMG submission 188567) | Forest soil microbial communities from Algoma, Ontario, Canada - Jack Pine, Ontario site 1_JW_Ref_O2 (SPAdes) (version 2) | ecosystem: Environmental > Terrestrial > Soil > Boreal...
CGTATAGCACCAGGGAGTGATCCAGCAAGTTGCCATCGCCGTCGGGCGTCGCATGCAACTTATCCAGGAAGTAAGCCAGCATCTGAACGTGATACTTGTTGATCAGCGCATATTTATCCATGTTGGCGCGATTGTTGGCGTGATGCGACGCGACATGGAAGCCTTCGCGGACGCCGCTTTGCGGATAGACTGCGCCGCTGGTATCGCGAGCAAACATCATGGTGCCAACGCGAGTAACATTCGCCCGAAAGGCGAGCACCTGCAGGTCGAACATGATCTTGAAATGCTCGTCGAAGTTTTCCGGCACACCGGTTGGCGAGTCGGGCAATTTCACATCGGTTCTAGCCTGCTGCTCGGCCTTTTGGATGCGGCGCTCAATCTCGCGGATGTCATCCAGGTATTCAGCCAGGCGCGTGCGATCCGCTTGGGGCAGGTCGCGTTGCAGGGAAGCCGCTTCTTCCATCACCGAATCGAGCAGGCTGCGGCTCAATTGTTTTCGGGCTTGCCGGTCGGCGTTGTTGCTGCCGTCGCCAAAAAGCTTTTCGAACACCACCTGGGGGTTGTTTTCCATGGGCAGAGGCGTGGTGGGCGACTTCCAGGAAATAGTGTTGGAGTACGCGCAGGCGTAGCCCGAGCCGCAGCTCAGAGCCACATCTTCGATGGACAGTTCGAGGGACGGAAGCGGCGTGTCCTGGCCCAGGCGTTCGGCGACGATCTGATCGATGGTTGGACCTACCCGGATGTTTTCCCTTTCCGGATGAACCCCACTCAGGAATACCGCAGCCGATCGCGCATGATCGGCGCCCGCGTCCGAACCCGCTCCACCAGCGGCCGGATGTGCCAGGTTTGAAACCACACAGATCCGGTCGCGCAATTTTTCGAGCGGTGCCAGGGTTTCGGTGAAGGCGAATCCGGAACCCTCTGTTGAAGGAGTCCACTTGTACATCGTGGCGCCGTGCGGCACGTAGATACAGCTCAAGCGGCTGGCTGGATTGGCGGCCGTTCGCGCCAGCGGCGTTTGCGCGGGCACCATGGAATCGAGCAGCGGCAAAGCTACGGTAACGCCCACGCCGCGCAAAAACGTTCGGCGCGGAAGATGTCTTTTCTCGATAAAGCTCATTGCCCGCCTCCTGTGGAACGAGATTCGGATTGTTTCATTCTCATCTGAAATGGATCGCTTTTCACAATGCCCTGAATCAAGGCTGAGAAACGATTGTCGTCTTGCCCGGCATCCCGCGCAATGGAGCGAACCACGGGCATGTCGTAGTATTTGAGCGCGCGGCCGGTGGCGAAGGTCAGCAGTTTTTCTGTTACGGTGCGGACGAATACGTCCGAGCGGCTCAACAGCGCATTTCGCAAACTGGCTGGCCCGTTCAATTTGGTTCCGTCCACCAGTTGTCCGGTGGCATCGATCGGCTCGCCGCTTTCCTCCGCGCGCCAGGTCCCGATCAGATCGAAGTTGTCGAGTGAAAATCCGATGGGATCCATGATTTTGTGACACGCCGCGCAGGTTGGATTTTTGCGGTGCTCTTCCATGCGCGCGCGCAGCGAAGTGGGTTGTGGAGTTCCTTCGTCTCCTTTGAGCGGCGGCACGTTCGGAGGAGGCAGCGGCGCCGGCGAATCAAGAATATTTTCCAGAATCCATTTTCCGCGAGCCACCGGCGACGTACGGTTGGCTACGGAGGTCACCAGCAGAAAACTGGACTGTCCGAGCAAACCGCGGCGGGCGTCCTGCTGTATCGCGACGCGGCGGAATTGGCTTCCGTGAACGCCCGGCATCCCGTAATGCGCCGCCAGGCGCTCGTCGACGAAGGTGTAGTCGGCGTTCAGCAGGTCCACTACATTACGATCCTCGCGCACGATGCTCTCAAACAACAACTCAGACTCGTGGCGGAAGGCGTCGCGCAAATTCTCGTTGAAAGCGGGCGACAGCGGACGCTGATTTTTCAGTTCCCGCAAATACAGCCACTGGCCGGCGAAGTTGGTGGCGAGCATTTCCGAGCGTGGGTCGGCCAGCAAGCGCCGAGTCTGCCGTTCCAGCACCGCGGTCTCATGCAGCTTGTTCTGCATCGCAAGATCCAGAAGTTCGTCGTCTGGAATGCTGCTCCAAAGGAAAAACGAAAGGCGCGCCGCAAGTTCCAGATCGCTGATACGATAGACGGCGCCGGCGGAAACATTTTCCGGCTCGCGTTCGAAGCGGAAGACGAAACGTGGATCGATGAGCACCCGAGCCAAGGCTTGCTCGATACCGGCATCGAAACTCGCATCGCGCCGGCCGGATCGATAAAAGCCGAGCAGCGTTTCGAGATCGGAATCGGAGAGCGGACGCCGGTAAGCCCGTCGCGCGAGCGTTGACAAGATCTTTTTCGCGCAGGCCAGCTCGTCGTCATCAGTGGGTGCAGCAGGGCGACAGACGAAGATCCGATGCCGGCTGGGCGTGTCGCCCGCGCCAGTGGGATTGAAGGGTCCTGTTATGGCAACGCTCTGCACTCCGGAATTGTTCGGAAAAATCTGCCAGATATCGTCGGCGCCCGGAGCGTTCTTGTTGATGAATGCGACGCCCAGCTCTTGCGGGCCAGCCTTGATGGGGAGCCGGAGATCGAGGGTCGTGGCGGCTTTTGCCAGCTTGATACGCTCGCCGTTTAGCGTCACTTCCAGCTCGTTGTCGAGGAAGCCGGGCGAACCCAGCCCGATATTCGCGGCCTTGGCATGAATTTTGATCGCGTATTCAGCGTCGAGAGGGAAGACATTGCGCACGAGAATTCCGCCGCGCGTGCCGAGTGGCAAGCCTTCGATGTGATCGCTCTGCGACAAGTCGGACGGAACGCGATAGGTGACCGTGGACGGAGTGGTGCCTGGATCGCCCACCGCCAGCCGGCTTAGTTTGGTGGCTGCGGCGACGTAGCGCTCCAGCAAAGCGGGCGAGATGGCCAGCGCATCCGCGATATTGTCGAAGCCTTCGCTCGAATCGTCCGCCGGAAGCAGCGTGGTGGGGTCGATTTCTAAAGCGAGCAGATCGCGAATGGAATTAGCATATTCCGTACGATTCAGGCGATGCAGGCCGGTGGTTCCGGGATTGGGCCTGGCTAAGGCGGCGCTATCCAGCGCCAGCTCCAATTTGGTTGCAAAATCATCCAGCGTGGCGCGATCCGGCCGCGGCATCCCGGCCGGCGGCATCATCCCGGCGCGAATCTTTCGAATCACTTTTTCCCAAGCCTCCGCGTTGTTTCCGGGATGCGTGAGATCCAATTTGTCGATGGTCAATCCGGCGGCGCGAGTCTTTTCGTTATGACAGCCGACGCAATAGCGATCGAGCAGCGCGCGGTCCTGAGCGCGACACTGAGAGCCACCCAGCGCTGCGAAACCGATCAGGAATGCGAGCAGCGTCTTCATTGGGAAGTCAACTTTTGTATCAGCGCCATCGTGCTGGGCTTCTTCTCCGGCGGATTGGTGGCCAGGAAAACGCCTTCCGCCCAAACCAGCGGCGTACGGCCTTGTTGGTCCTTGACGTTGAGTGAGGCGCCCTTCTTGACGAGAAGCTCCAGAATGTCGTCGGATCCGCGATTCACCGCGCCAATCACGGCGGTGATCCCCATGGAATTAACGGCATTCACATCCGCGCCTTTTTCAAGACAAAGCTCGACGGCCTCCAAAAACTGCTTGGATTCGCTATAGGTTTGGCCGCCCACATAATTGACCCCCGCGGCCGCCATCATCGGAGTTGTTCCGGCGAAGGTCGCGATATTCGGATCCGCGCCTTTATCCAAGAGCAGGTGCATTACGGTTAGATCGGCCGACAGCGAGGCGCGCAGGAACGGAGTTTGACCGGTGAAATCCACCCAGGAAATGTCGCTGATCGGCATGAGCCAGCGGCGAAGAGGCGGCACTTCTTTCGTTCGAGCGTTGACGTTGGCGCCGTGATCGAGCAGTGCTTGAATCAGTTGCAGAGCAGCCGGACGATCCACTCCGTTGTCGTCGGTCTTATTCACTTCCAGATCGCGCAGGTCCACGGCGGTCCAGAGCGGCGTGCGGCCCCACCAATCCATCGTGTTCGCATCGGCGCCATGATCCAGCAGCAAGCGCGCGACGTCGATGTGATTATTCGCGATCGCCTCAATCAGAGGGGAGACGCCATTAGCTTCGACCTGGTTCACATTGGCATTGGCGGCGATCAGCGCGCGCGCGATCTGGATACGTCCGTCGCGAGCCGCATAAAGCAGCGCGGTCATTGCACCAGGCGTGGGCTCCTGATATCCGCGCTCCGGCCAGCCGCCGCGTACGATGCCGAGCCCGTGCGATCCGCCGCCTGAGTCCGGAGCCCGCCGCGCCGGAGGTTCGCCTTTGCGTGTGCTCGCGTTGATTTCGGCGTCGTGGTGAATAAGGAGATCAACCACTTCCGCGTGATTGCTGCGCACAGCCCACATCAGCGCGGTGGATTGCACGGAGTCTTTGGCGCTTACGGCCGCGCCTCGTTCCAAGAGCAGCTTCACTGCTTCCGTTCCGCCCTCGGTGCGCGCCGCGATCATCAGCGCCGTGGTGCCCTGCGGGTCGGGCGAATTCGGATCGGCGCCGGAGTCTAACAGCCTCTTCAATATGACGGCATTGGCGTTCGAACAGGCCAGAGAAACGGGAGTGAGGCCGTACCGATCCTGCGCCTTCGCGTCGGCGCCCGCGGCGAGCAGCGATGCCACCATGGCCGAATCGTCCGCGCGCACCGCCCAATGCAGCGCCGTGGTTCCGTCCGCTTTTGCGGCGTTGACGTCGGCCTTTTCTTGGATCAGCGTACGCACCGCGCTGGCATCGTCATTGATGGCGGCCTCCACCAGCCGTAGATCGCCTGCCTGCAATGCCAACTGCCAGGCGCTAACGGCGGCAGCGATAATAATGATGCTTTGCCTCATGGCCTTCCCTACGCCTCGCCTTTCAATTCCATCACAATCCCGTTCGGGTCGCGGAAGCGGACCAAGCCCTCGTCGCCCAGGCTGCTCTCGATGTCGGCGCGCTTGAGCTTTTCCATCGCCGATTTCTTATCGAAACCCGCCACGCGAACGCAGACATGGTGAATGTTGGGCTTTTCACCCGCGGTCACCAGTTCCAAGCCGAGCTTAGTCCGGGCCGCGCCAAACCAGACGCGCTCCGGTTTTTTTGTACGCGACACTTCGGGCCCCAAGAGCTTCTTATAATGTTCGACGGACCGATCCAGATCGGAAACGTGCAGCACCACATGATCCGGTGCAATGGCCTCAAAAAGTGCGTCGTCCGGCGAGAGCCGGTAAGCGGGGATAATGGTCTTCGCTAAGCCACCTGGCACGCGCAGCAACTGTAGCCGCAGACCGTCGGGATCCAGCGCCATTCCAAACGGCCCTGGCGACATTGTCACACCGGCGGCTTCCAGGTTCTTGCGCATTTCCGGCGGCTGATAATTCTCGGTCAACGCACAGAAGTGATCGATGCTGGGGGACGCAGTGGCATTTCCGCCGAACGCCAGATACCCGGCGCCGAGTTTGACGTAGAACCTCGGCGGCGGATCTTTCTCTTGAAACAGCTGCTGATCGAAAATGCGTCCGTAAAATTTCGCGGCGGCCTCCGGGTCGGGAACGGTGAATCCGAAATGCTCGATCCCGGTAGTGTGCAGCGGCAGATCGTCGGCCCACGCGACGCCCCGCGCCAATAACGGAATAGCGCACGCTCCCAGCCGTTGAATGGCTTGCCGCCGGCTCGTTCGATCCTGTTGCATCCCTTCAGCCCCCTGAATTAGCCCAATCGCCGCACCAGTTAAAAATATCACTTCCAGCGGCATTCCATACGGTCGGCCTAGTCCACGGAGTACCACGAAAGTTGATATCGAACGGCCGTGTAGTCTATACTGTTGCGGCATAGACCGCCGAGAATACCGACTAATGAATTTAGCCTAATTACTTGGTGCGTTCGAAAGAGAGGCAAATCCGTGCGACTTGGAACGGTTGCAATGATCGTAGCGTTTGCCCCCCTGGTTCACGCGCAGGTTGATGTCTTGACGGCGCAGTACAACCTCAGCCGGACCAGCAGCAACATGCGCGAAAACTTATTGACCCGCGCGAACGTAAACACTTCTCAATTTGGTTTGCTTTTTTCAAGAGCTGTGGATGCTCCGTTCTATGCATTTCCATTAATCGTTACAGATTTCGATGTGCCGGGAGTGGGCCTGCGAGACCTGGTAATCGTAGCGACGCTTGGAAATACCGTGTATGCTTTCGACGCCGACGATCCCACCGCCACTAGTCCGTATTGGTCGGTTAATCTCGGTACGCCACAAAGCACCATTTGCTGTTATCCCGGGCCCACCGAGGGAATTCTGAGTACGCCGGTGATCGACAGAGCCACCAAGACCATCTATCTCACCGCCATTGTGCAGTCCACCACAACGAATCTGTACTTATACGCGCTCGACCTGGCTACCGGCGCCATGAAATACAATTCTCCCCGGATGATTACCTACACCTTTCCTTCCGGGATCACCTATACGGACGCCTCTACCTGGTTACAAAGAGCGGGTCTGCTGCTCTATAACAACATATTATATGTAGGCACCGCCAATGTTTTGGAGAATCCGGATGATTATCACACTCAGGAAGGATTTATTCAAACATTCCAGGCTGACGATCTCAGCGTGCAGATAGACAGCTTTGAAACCACTCCGTCGGGTCAAGGCGGCGGATTCTGGCAGGCTGGACGTGGCATTGCAGCCGATTCATCCGGCAATGTTTTCGTAGCGCTGGATGGCGGCGCATATAGTCCCATGTTGTCGTTCGCCGTTTCGGTGCTGAAGTTTAGCTCTGGAACACTTACGCCCATAAGCTGGTTTACGCCCGAGCATTGGGCCTTCCTTTATCCCCAGAATTTGGATCTGAGCGCCAATGGCGTCACACTCATACCCGATACGAATCTGGCTTTTGCCGGCGGGAAGGCGGGCGTGGTCTATTTATTGGATCAAACCAATCTAGGCGGGTTGGGAACGAAGTCCGGAACCTCATCCTTGCAGTCGTTTCAAGCTTCTAACGGTTGTGGCCTGACGGATTGCGCGCAACATTTGCCCACGGCATATTGGCCACACCCCACGAATCCGTACTTATATGTTTGGGATATTGGAGATTATCTCAGAGCTTACCCGTTCGATCTCGCTGCGCAACGATTCGTAACTAAAGACGTCACGGTAGGAACTTTTCTGCCATCCAGGACGGGAGGAATGACAATCAGTTCCTATGGAGGTGAGCGCGGTACAGGAATCGTTTGGGCAGCAACCGCGCTCGAGGACGCATATTCTTCCGCTGTCCCAGGAACGCTGCATGCTTATGACGCTAACGACATTACGACAGAGCTTTACAACTCCGATCAGAACTCGGCCAGGGACGCCATGGGCACATTCCTTAAAATGACCACTCCCGTGGTGGCTAACGGGAAGGTGTACGTGAACACGCAATCCAACCTGCTTCCGGTTTACGGCCTCCTTTGTCAGGCGAATGTCGGGTCGCCCGTCACTGTCACCAGCGGGCCGTTGGTTCTGGTTCCCGGCTCATCTTCTCATTACACGCAACAGGTCACGTTGCTTAATCAGGGAACCGAGGCGATTGGCGGACCATTCACCTTAATATTGAGCGGTCTTTCTGCCGGAGCGACGCCGCTGGGGACTACGGGAACTACATCCTGTATCCAACCCGCCGGCGACGTCTATGTGAAGATAATGCACGCGCCGTTGTGGCTGAAGCCGGGTGCATCATACGTGGCAACCCTGGAGTTTAAGCTGACCGGGACAACCGCGGTAACTTACAGTCCGATCCTCGTGGCAGGCACCGGCGGCCAGTAATCGAAAGTTCTTAGCGAACCTGCGCCAGATTCTCTTGAATCTTGCTCGACAATTCTTTGGGGGGATGCTGCGACAATGCCGTCATAAACTCGCGTTTGGCATCGTTCGGCTGCTTGTCCTGCATGAGGACCACCGCCAAGTGATACCGGAACGCGGGTTCGTTCGGATATTTTTTCACCAAGCCACTCAGCACTTGAAGGGCGCTTCGATTCAATCCGCGCTTGGCATACACCCAACCGAGCGTGTCAATGACGGCCGGGTCATTGGGGAACTTTCGAGCCACGCCTTCGGCCAAGGCCTGCGCGCGATCCAGGTCCGTTCCGGATTCAGCCAGATTGAAAGCCAGATTATTCATGGCCGCTGCGTTGGTGGGGTCGAGCGCAAGTTGCCGGTTTAGCGTGGCAATGGCCTGCCGCGCTTGCCCGCTATTACTTTCAAGCAGTGCAATGCTGTTCAGTATTTTGCTATCGTTCGGCGCCAGCTCGCGCGCCTTTTCATAGTTCGCCAGGGCGCTGCCGGTGTCGCCTTTCAGCTGCTCCAAGTCGCCGAGCGCGGAATATGCTTGTGCGGATTTCGGATCCTTGGATTGAATCCACCGGTATTGCTCGCTGGCTAGATCAAACTTGCGCTCGCCGGTGGCAACCGAGGCCAGAAGCAGTCGAACAGGCCGGGAGTCGGGCTCTTTTTTAAGATCCTCCTCCAAGAGGGCTTGCGCCTTTTCAGGATGACCCTCCAGAACGCAAGCCTGAAGCAGCCCCTGAAGCGGGCGTAGGTCCGGGGAGCCTAGCTGATAAAAGCGCCGGTACAGCGCCTCCGCTTTCGCGTAATCTTTTTGAGCCAACGCTAACTCGGCTAACTGCAGACCCACTTCTTTTGAGTTGGGCTGCGCGTGCGCCAGGGCGTCGAGCTCGGTGGCGGCTTGCCGATAGGACTTGGTTCCTACCAGCGCGGCGGCCCTCAGCAATTTGGCGCCGGCATGGTTGGGATCGAGCGCCAGCGCTTCGTCGGCCTCTTGCAGCGCCACCGGATAATTGTGCGCCGTCTGCGCTATGTCTGCTAACACCAGCCGCGGAGCCAGGTAGTCTTTCCGCAGATCCGCGCTCTTCTTAAGCTCCTGCCAAGCAGCGCCGGTATTTCCTTGACCCAAATACGAGAGGCCCAAGTTATAGTGGATCACCGCGTTGCCGGGATATTGCGCGGCCAGCGACTTCAGCTCAGCGTTTGCCGAGTCGCGCTCCTTTGCATCCTGGCTTTGGCGCAACAGAGTAGCGCGAGCTAAACGAGCGTCGGGATCTTTTGGATTAGCCTTGAGCATCTCGTTCAACTCGCCGAGAGCTTCCTGGCGTTTACCCAGCGCCTCCAAAGCTCGCTCTATTCTCTTGTGGTAAGCATCCTTGTTGTTGTCAGGCGACGCTTGGAGTCCGGCGCGGTACGCGGCCAGCGCATCGTCCCATTTTCCGGCTCCCGCATAAAAATCCCCTACCAGGGCTGGCCCACCCGGGAAGGTTCCATGATCGCTGGTTATCGTTTGCAGCGTCTGGGACATCTCCCGATAACGTCCCGATGTGCGATACAAACTCGCCAACTGCAAGCGGGGGCGAGCGTCCTTGGGGAGAGCAGCGATTTCTAACTGCAGAAGATGTTCCGCATCCGCCAACCGCTTAGTCCGGATATAGTCCGACTCCAGTAAGTCGTAGACCGGAGGAAAGTCCTTTCGCACGGCGAGGAATTGCTGAATCAACTGTTCAGCTTCCTGATCGCGTTTTTGCGCGAATAACACTTGAGCCGTCGCCAGCACCACGTTGGGATCGTTCGGGTGGACCGCATTGGCCTTGCGAAATTCCGCCAGCGCATCGTCGTATCTGCGGTCGAACACCAGCACGTCGCCACGGAGGCGCAGTCCATCAAACGAGTTCGGATCCTTCTTCAGTAGAACGTCAGCTTCCCGGGCGACCGCTTCATATAGATTTTTGCGGCCCGGCAGGAGTTCGTAGGCCTCCACCGAAATGTTGGCAAGTTCCACTGCGTAGACGTCGTTGCCAGGAGCAAATTCCACGGCGCGCTGAAGATCCTCCAGCGCTTGACCTCCGTGCCGTTGATTGTATTCCAGGAGACCGAGCCGATAATAACCTTCAGCGAACTTGGGGTCCTTTGAGATGCTCTCCCGATATTGAAGTTCCGCGTCGGCGTATTTGCCGGACGCCATCAATCGGTTCCCGCGCTCCACATGGTATTGCGGCGATTTACTGCAGGCTAGCTCCAAGAACAATACAGACAGGGCGCAGAGATAGCGCTTCATACGGCGAGTTAGACTACTAAATCGACGAACTGTTTCACCGAATATGCTCATTTGAATGTTTTCGTGACCAATGGTACACGTTACAATGATCTGTCACTTCAAGGGTGAATGGTTCCGGGCTATCATTCTCGCAAGCGATGAATCGAATCGCGACGCTTAGTCGCTCTTCGGGGCATGGCCGATTTGCTCAGTGGGCTGTAAAACTCTTACGAGGTTTGTTGCGTAGGGGAACCTTTTTCTCAGAAAATTGCTCTGCCAGGAGGAGCCAATGAAATTTTTCGCGCGATTGAGTTTGATGGGGTCTGGTTTAGGCCTCATTTTCTTGACGGCCGTGCCGTCATTTGCAACCCCTGTGGGCGTCTTGAATACCGGCGGCAACGGCACGGTAACAGTAACCCCCACCGGGATCACCTTCACCGAAAACGATACAGCGGGCGGTTCCACAGAAGTGGGCTCAGGCACCACGGTGACTTATTCGGGCGGCTCTGGCTCGCTCATGGTAGGTCAACCTGTCGTCATTGGAGGCGGGGTGGAAATCACGCCGGCCACGCTGCCGACTACCATCACGTTCCCCGACGAACCAAGCCTCAGTATTACACTGGCCTCGTTTGGCCCGGGTAGCTCGAACACCGATTGCGCTGGATTGACGTCCGGCGAGTCTTGTTCGCCCGAGACTCCTGATGGACCATCGCCCATCATTTTGACAGCGGTGGGAAATGGGACCAGCGCTCTTCTCTTTGTGTCCGGGACTGCTACCGACGGCTCAGGCGTCAGCGATGTCTCCGGCAATTTCAGCGCGTCCATCTCGAACGAAACTCCCGAAGAGCTCGCCTCTTCGACGAGCTTCACGACCACTTATGCTAGCCAGCTCACCTTAACGGCGACCAGTACCGTACCTGAGCCGCGCCAGATTTCATTGGTTGTGGTGGTGGGCCTCTTGATGGGTCTGTTCCTTAAACGCCGGAAAAGCGAAGCATAACACACCCCGTTCAGTTGTATTCTTTTGAGGACCGAACTTTCACGAGTTCGGTCTTTCCTTTTTGTTTTCATCACGATTCCCCTCCCCAAGCTACTCCCTTCCTAGACCGCGCGCCTATGCGGGACTAGTACTAAGTCGTATAACGTTTAAGTAACACCCACCTAACAGTCGATCATTAGAAGGTGAAAAATTACCTTCGAACAGCGCAAATCCACCAGCGAGCGGATTTTTTCTTGCAAAGGCGTAGTATGGATGGTACTATCGCCCTTAAAGTTTTTTCGCTCAGCTTTCATTCGCGGTATAGCCACTTCCAGAAGTGGAATTCCGCAACTTTCGTACTCAGCTACGGCCGGGCAGTGCCCACTGCTCATACATCTGCTGTTCCATCAGCGTGCTACCCGGTGAGCATCTTACGCCAGTTCTGAGGATTTCTGCGATGAGATTATTTTCATTGGATGGCTCGGGCGTTCAGAGGAGGAATCTCCTGCTGGCGCCGACTTCGGTCAATTCCGGCACGTTCCAGACTATGGTTGTAGATTCCTTTACCCACCGTAGCCGGCTGTTTGAAGCACAGAAATTGAGAGGAAGAATCGCATTGCATGAGGGCGCCGTCGACCCCACGCAACTTGCGTCTGACGGCCGCCACGTGCAGGCCGCCGACGAGCATAGCTGGCATTTGTTAACACTGGATTCTAACGGGGCCGTTGCGGCCTGCATGCGTTACCAGCCGCATCGCAGGGACGCCGGTTTTCACGATTTGGCGATTTCCCGATCCACTCTGGCCCAATCGAAAACCTGGGGACGCCGGTTACGGATGGCCGTGGAAGAGGACCTCCGTAGCGCCAAGCGGCGCGGCTGTGCGTACGTGGAACTGGGGGGCTGGGTTATCTCGGAGGCCTTGCGCTGCACCACGGAGGCTTTACGAATGATCGCTACCGCATACGCTTTCGCTCAGTTGTGCGGCGGCGCCTTGGGAATCAGCACGGCGAGTACACGCCGCTGTTCGTCAGCTATCTTGAAGAGAATCGGCGGACAACAGCTTGAGGCGCGCGGGGTTGAACTCCCTTCGTTTTATGACACGCACTACCGCTGCCATATGGAAGTGCTGCGATTCGATTCTTCACGGCCAAACCCGCGCTATGGTAAATTTATGGACGCCTGCCGGTCGCGCCTGAGAGACGTTCAAGTAATCTGCAGCGAAGGCGACAGCGCAGCCGAAGATATGACCTACCTTGCCAATCCGTGCAACGCTAACTTGGCGGCGGCCCACGATATGGCAACATGACGACCC
>Ga0209006_10004665_pt1 | contig 12411 bp, 8 predicted proteins | sample JacPin_JW_Ref_O2_FD_188567 | JGI IMG/M metagenome (GOLD analysis project Ga0209006, IMG submission 188567) | Forest soil microbial communities from Algoma, Ontario, Canada - Jack Pine, Ontario site 1_JW_Ref_O2 (SPAdes) (version 2) | ecosystem: Environmental > Terrestrial > Soil > Boreal...
AGGAAGATCGCCAACTCCTGGGAAACAGCAGCAAACCCACCCGTCGAAGGGATCGACTTTGCCAGCGAGCCAGTCCAGATGTCTACTTCGTCGGTCGCGATGCCAAAGTGCTCATCCGTTCCCCTGCCACAGGCTCCAAGCACCCCGGAAGCATGCGACTCGTCGACCAACAGGAAAAACCCGAATTCCTTTTTCACTTCCAGAATCTCGGGCAAATGGCAGACGTCACCGTCCATCGAAAACACGCCATCCGAGATGACCAAAGTACGGTTAGCCTGGGATCCGTTCTGCAATTCCTGGCGCAGAGACGAAGCGTCGTTATGCCGGAACCGCTGCAACTGCACCCCGGCAAAGCGGCAGGCATCCGTGAGGCTGCGGTGGCAGAGCGAGTCCATGATCACTCGATCCGCTGGACCGAGCAGCGCCCCGAGCACCGCCACATTGGCTAAGTAGCCGGAGCTGAAAGTGATCGCGGCTTCGGTGCCTTTGTAGGCAGCGAGGTCCTTTTCCATCTGGATGTGCTGGTCGGTGGTCCCGGTAAGCAGCCGGGCTCCGCCGGTGCCGGTGCCGTACTTCCGGATCGCTTCAATGGCCGCAGCGTCAATACGCGGGTCGCCGATGAGTCCCAGGTAGTCATAGGACGAGAGCATCAGCATCGAGTGGCCGTCTGCCCGCACTGTGGGGCCGGTTCTGCCCTCCAAAGGAATCTGGAACGGATACGCATCGTGCGTGCAGGCAAGAGCGGTAGTCTCGAAGAGGCGCCGGGCGCGGGCATCGATGAGGTCGTTTTTGCGGAAATTCCACCGCTTATCCGCGCTGAAATATCCGTTAAATGACTTACCGGAGGAAGAAGGAAATCCTGCTGTTCCGTGGTGAACTTGTGATTTCGTCTCGGTCGGAGTATCCATTTATCTAACTGACTATAGTGCAGGATCGGGGCATTGGGAAGTCCGTAGTTGCTGTCCCGCCACGGTTTATAGCATTTATTACATTGCGGATATCTCTTTTTGCCCATTCCCCATGGGTGGTGAAGACGCAAAAATGCTCTAATTGTCATAAGGATACGCGGACTGGTCGCGGCATCCTACTAGCCGGAGTCCAACATATGTCGTCCAGCGCGTCATTGGTTAAAACCACCTCTGTCCCCAGCGCAGCCCCCGCGGTGCGTCTGAGAGATAAGTACGGCCGGACCATTACGGACCTCCGCGTCTCCATCACCGACCGCTGCAACTACAAGTGCGTGTACTGCAGGACGGGCTCCGAGGGAGCTCAGTTCGCCGAGTTGGACATGCGGGATTATCTGCGGATGATTCGGGTCTTTGTCAGCCTGGGTATCGAGAAAGTCAGGCTCACCGGCGGCGAGCCTCTGCTGCGCAAAGACATCGTCTCGCTCGTGGCTGGGCTTGCCGAGCTGCGCACCAACTCAAACGAAGAATCTCTGGATCTTGCCATCACCACCAATGGGCATCTGCTGGCTCAGATGGCCTCTCCCCTGGCGCAAGCCGGCCTGAACCGCATCACGGTCAGCATGGACGCGGTTGACTCGGCAACCTTCGCTCGGATTACCCGCGTGCCGGGCAGCTTTCAAAAAGTGCTGGCCGGGTTACGCGCCGCACAGCGAGCCGGGCTGGGGCCCGTCAAGGTCAACTGCGTGTTGTTGCGCGGCTTCAATGACGACCAGATCATTCCCTTTGCCCGCTTCTCGCGAGACGAAGGCGTGATTGTTCGTTTTATCGAGTTCATGCCCCTGGAAGAAGATCGTTTGTGGACGCCGGAAGTGGTGGTTCCGCTGGCGGAGGTCGTCGAAAAACTGAACAGCTTCCGCCCGCTCGTCCCTCTTGCCGCGAACAACCCGGGTGAGACTGCCCGGCGCTATACCTTCGACGATGGGGTGGGGGAGATCGGCATCATCGCGCCCGTATCGCAGGCCTTTTGCGGAGCCTGCAGCCGCATACGCCTTACGTCCGATGGCAAAATTCGAACCTGCCTCTTTTCCCACTTCGATCACGATCTTTATGGCGTACTGGCGCGGGGCGGGTCGGATGAGGATCTCGTCGCTTTTATCCAGAAGACGGTCGAGACCAAGGAGGCACGCCATCACATCGGCGAACCTGGCTTCCTGAAACCTTCGCGTAGCATGGTTCACATCGGAGGCTAGAGGCGAATCCCGGCTCAGTCAGAAATGGTCGAAGATTCCTTTCCAGCGCGTTCGCCCTTGCCTAAGGACCTCAGGGTCTTCCACGACGTAGCGCGTGCTCTTACCTCCTCGCTCGACCTGGACTCGATCCTGGGCGCCATCATGGAGCAGATGGAGCAGTTCTTTGAGCCCGAATCCTGGTCACTGCTGATCGTGGACGAAGAACAGCAGAATCTCTATTACGCTGTGGCCGCGGGCAGGTCGTCCCAGGATCGCAATTTGCGCGTCGATATGGGTGAGGGCATTGCTGGCTGGGTTGCGAAACACGGTGAAGCGGTGATTGTGTCCGATCCGTCGAGCGATCCCCGTTTCGCAGCCTATGCCGCCTCGGTGCGATGCGCCATCTGCATACCGCTCCGCTCCCGTGATCAGACTCTCGGTGTGATCGAGTTGGTGAACTATCGTGCCGCGACGCTGACTACGGAAACCACGGCCTTTCTCCGCGTTCTGTGCGACTACGCCGCGATTGCCATTCAAAACGTACGTGCCGTGGAGCGTATCCAGGAGCTGACGATCACCGATGACTGCACCGGCCTGTACAACTCGCGGCATTTGTTTTCGGTCACCGAGAGCGAGCTCGAACGCTCCCGGCGCTTCAATCTTCCCTTCAGTCTGATCTTTATCGATCTCGATCACTTCAAGCGGGTGAATGACCTCTATGGCCATCTGACCGGCAGCCGGCTGCTGGCCGAAATTGCCCGGACCATCAAACACAACGTGCGTGGAATCGATTCCGCCTTTCGCTACGGCGGAGATGAGTTTATTGTTCTCTTGCCGCAAACGGGCAAAGATGCGGCGCTTGAAGTAACCCAGCGGCTCTTGCATTCGCTGCACGAGACAAGATATTTGTTATCCGAAGGATTGGAGCTGCGGATGTTGGCCAGTTTCGGAATTGCCAGCTATCCGGAAGACGGCAGCACGATCCAGGAAATCATTGGCGCTGCCGACGAGATGATGTACCTGGTGAAAAATTCTTCACGGGGCAACATTGCCGTCGCTCAGCGCGGCTTTATTCACGAAAGGTGAGGATGGCGCAACAAGGTAGACGTCTTCGAATGGGGATGGTTGGAGGCGGTGCGGGTTCTTTTATCGGCCCCGTTCATCGCATGGCAGCGGAGTTGGATGGTGACATCGAACTGGTCGCTGGAGCGTTCAGTCAGGACCCGGCGCGTTCGCGCCAGGCAGGCGAGACCTATCACATAAGCCCTGACCGGGCCTACGCAAATTATCAGGAAATGATGGAGCGGGAGAGCAAGCGGGCAGATGCGATCGACTTCGTCTGCATCGTTACTCCCAATCATGTCCACTTGCCCATCGCCGTGGCAGCGTTGGAACATGGCTTCCACGTGATGAGCGATAAGCCGGCTACGGCGACGCTGAAAGAGGCGGAAACGCTGGAGGCAGTGGTCCGGCGCACCGGCTTGCTGTACGGGTTGACCTTTACCTACACTGGCTTTCCGCTGGTACGCGAAGCGCGGCGGATGACGCGCGCAGGTGCTCTGGGAAAGATCCGCAAAGCAGTGGTGCAGTATTCGCAGGGCTGGCTCAGCAGCTCGCTCGAAACCACAGGGCAGAAGCAGGCCGTATGGCGGTCGGATCCGGGACAGGCAGGTCAGGGCGGAGCCATCGGCGATATCGGCGTACACGCATTCAATTTGTTGGAATACGTCAGCGGCCGCCAGGTAGCAGAGATTTGTTCCGACCTCTCTTCCGTCGTCGCTGGCCGGTCGCTGGATGACGACTGCAACGTGCTGCTCAAACTCGACAATGGGGCTCCGGGAGTGTTGTTTGTTTCGCAGATTGCGGCTGGGGATCGCAACGACTTGCAGCTCCACCTCTATGGTGAGAAGGGCGGGCTGCACTGGCGGCAGGAGGATCCTCATTACCTCCTCGTGAACTGGGCCGGAAAGCCGAGTGAGACTTTCCATGCTGGCGGCGATTACGTGTCGGCTGAAACTCGCGCTGAGTTTCGTCTGCCGTTGGGCCACGCGGAAGGCCTGATAGAAGCCTTTGCTAACATCTATCGCGACTTCGCCAAGTCAATTCATGCTCGTTTCAACGACCCGTCTGCTCAACTAAGCGATCTCGTTCCCGGCATCGATGCGGGAGTGCGCAGCATGACCTTCGTCGAGCGCGCCGTGACCAACAGCCGCAAGGGGTGGTGTGCATTATGAAAACTGTTAAGGGGCCTGCGATTTTCCTGGCTCAATTTGCCGGCGATCAGAAACCCTTCAATAAGCTGGAAGATATTGCCAGGTGGGCGGCGGGGTTGGGCTTCAAAGGCATCCAGATCCCCAGCTGGGATCACCGGCTCTTCGACCTCAAACAGGCTGCGGAAAGTCAGGCTTATTGCGACCAGATATTAGGCATGCTGAACGGCCTGGGTCTGCAGCTAACCGAGCTGTCCACCCATCTCCAGGGGCAGTTGGTCGCGGTGCATCCCGCCTACGACCTGCAGTTCGACGCCTTCGCAGCACCGGAGGTGGCAGGCAATCCCAAGGCGCGGCAGGAGTGGGCGGTCCAACAAGTGCTCATGGCTGCAAAGGCCAGCAGGAATCTGAAGCTTACGGCGCATGCTACGTTCTCGGGCGCGCTGGCCTGGCCGTATATGTATCCCTGGCCACAACGGCCGGCGGGGTTGGTCGATGAAGCGTTCGGCGAGTTGGGGCGGCGGTGGAAGCCCATCCTTGATGCCTTTGAAGAGGTTGGTGTGGACCTGTGCTTTGAAATCCATCCCGGAGAAGACCTGCACGATGGGGTCACCTTCGAACGGTTCCTGGCTGCGGTGGGAGGGCATAAGCGGGCAAATATCTTGTATGACCCCAGCCACTTCGTGCTCCAGCAGTTGGATTACCTGGCCTTCCTCGACATCTACCACGAACGCATTCGCGCCTTCCATGTAAAGGATGCAGAGTTCAATCCGACTGGGCGGTCCGGCGTATACGGCGGGTACCAGAACTGGATTGACCGGCCTGGGCGCTTTCGCTCGTTGGGTGATGGGCAGGTCGACTTCAAAGGCATCTTCAGCAAGCTCGCGCAATACGACTACCCAGGCTGGGCGGTAATGGAGTGGGAGTGCGCGCTCAAGCATCCCGAAGATGGAGCCCGCGAAGGCGCGCCCTTTATCCGCGATCACATTATCCGTGTCACCGAGCACGCCTTCGATGACTTCGCCGCCGGGCAGGCGGACCGTGCCACCAATCGGCGGCTGCTCGGCCTTTAAGACGCTTATGCCATTCCGGCCACGCAAGAAACCAGAGCCGCTTGAGGAAGCGGCTCTTTACCAGTATGCCGTCGGTGCGCTGGCGCGCCAGATGCGCACAGTAGCTGAGCTAAAACGCCTGATGCGTCGCAAGGTTGAGGAGGGCGAGTCGGGAGACACCAAGGTCGCGACCGTGGGGGCGAGACTCTTGGATCAGCACTATCTCGACGATCCTGCTTTCGCTTCCACCTACGCCCGCCTGCGCCAGGAAAACCAAGGCTTTGGCAAGCGCCGCGTACAGCAGGAGCTCAGCCATAAGGGTGTCCAGGCCGAACTGGTTGCGAGCACCCTCGAAAGCGCGTATGCGGAAGTGAGCGAGGACGAATTGGTCCGGCGCTACATTGCCCGCAAGCGGCTGCAGAAGCCACAAGATGACAAACAGATCGCCCGCGTGATTCGCCGCCTGGTAGGCGCGGGCTTTTCCTTCACCGTCATCTCCAAAGTCCTCAAAACCTGGGACGTCGATTGCAGCGAAGCGGACCTGGTGCTGCCCGACGACGGGGCCGAGTGATATCTGGAAATAGCTTGTCCCTGCCACAACCGCCGATCTCAAACGTATGGTGACCATTTACCACGGCGAAGCCCTCTAACAAACCCAGTAATGCTCTAAACTTAAAAGATGCAGTACCGTTCCGGTAATGAGATCCGGGAAACCTTCCTGCGCTTTTTTGCTTCGAAGGGTCACCGTCGCGTCCACTCTTCTTCGCTGGTTCCGGCGAACGACCCCACTTTGCTGTTTACCAATGCGGGGATGAATCAGTTCAAAGATGTTTTCCTCGGGGCCGAGCGCCGGGACTACAACCGCGCCACTACCTCGCAGAAAGTTGTGCGCGCTGGCGGCAAACACAACGACCTGGAGAACGTCGGCTTCACTCGCCGTCACCATACCTTCTTCGAGATGCTGGGCAACTTCAGCTTCGGCGATTACTTCAAGCGCGAAGCGATCGCCTACGCCTGGGAGCTGGTCACCTCGCCGGAGTGGCTCGGGCTCCCCAAGGAAAAGCTCTACGTCACCATCTTCAAGGGCGAGGAAGGGGTTCCGCGCGACGAAGAGGCCTATGAGCTTTGGCTCGAACATGTCCCTGCTGAGCGGATCCATGAGCTGGGAATGAAGGACAACTTCTGGGCCATGGGCGATACCGGCCCCTGCGGACCTTGCTCCGAGATTTTCTATGACATGGGCATCGAAGCATCGGAGACCGGCGAAGACAAACCATTCGGCGAGGACGAAGCCCGCTACGTGGAGATCTGGAACCTGGTCTTCATGCAGTTCGAGCGTGACGCGCAAGGGGAACTGCACCTGTTGCCCAAGCCTTCGATCGACACCGGCGCTGGCCTCGAGCGCTTGGCCGCTGTGCTGCAGGGCAAGATCTCGAATTTTGAAACCGATCTGTTTATGCCGCTGATCGCTCGCGCCGGCGAATTAACCCAAACCCGCTACGAGGATGGACGCGCCGCCACGGATGCGTCCCTGCGCATCATCGCGGATCATTCCCGCGCCGCCACCTTTCTTATTTCCGATGGGGTGCTTCCACAGAACGAAGGCCGAGGCTACGTTCTGCGCAAGATTCTGCGCCGAGGCATCCGTCATGGACGGATGCTCGGCCAGGAAGAGCCATTCATGTACCGCATGGTCGACGCGGTTCGGGATGAGATGAAGGGCGCTTATCCGGAGTTGGAGGAGAGCGCCAGCCGTGTCGCCAGGGTAGTCCGGGCAGAGGAAGAGCGCTTTGGGCGGACTCTGGCCCTGGCGTCGAAACAGCTCGATACCGCCATCGAGCGGGTGCGCAAGGAAGCGGGAGACAAGCGGCCGATGTTGCCGGGCGCCATTGCGTTCCACCTGTATGAAACTTACGGCCTGCCCCTGGATTTCATGGTGGATGCAACCCGCGACCAGGGTATCGACTTCGATCTCACCGGCTTTGAACTGGCCAAAAGCGAAGAGCAGGCGCGTGCACAGGCTTCCTGGAAGGGAGGAGCAAAGCAGTCCGTCAGCCCGGAATTCCGCGCTTTGCCGAAAACTGTCTTCGAAGGCTACCGGCAACTGACCTCACAGCACTGCGAAGTGTTGGCCATTGTCAGGGATGGTGTCGGCGTGCCGAACGCAAACGCCGGCGAGACCGTGGAGGTCGTCCTCGACCACACCTCGTTCTATGCCGATTCTGGCGGCCAGGTGGGCGATACCGGCTGGCTCTATTCTGACGATCACAACACGATTGTTGGTGACGTTCTTGGTTGCAAGCAGCCGGTGCAGGGTGTTCGCGCGCATAAGGTTCATCTGCGCCAGCCAATCGAGCTGGGCAGCTTTGTCGATACGGTCGTCGATGCAGAGACCCGTTCGGCAATTCGCCGCAATCACACCGGCACCCACCTCTTGCATGCTGCTCTGCGCGAGGTTCTGGGAAAACACGTGAAGCAGGCGGGTTCGCTTGTCGATACCGAACACCTGCGCTTTGATTTTTCTCACTTCACCGGGGTTGCCGATCAGGAGTTGGCGGAAATCGAAGAGATCATCAATCGCCAGGTGTTGGCCAACACCAAGGTGGAAACGTTGGAAGATGTTCCCATCGATGTGGCAGTGAACGAATACCATGCCATGGCTCTCTTCGGTGAGAAGTACGGCGAGAAAGTGCGCGTGGTGAAGATCGGCGATTTCTCCACTGAGCTCTGCGGCGGCACACACACCGGCGCCAGCGGCGAAATCGGACTAGTCAAGTTGCTCAGCGAGGCCGGCGTTTCTTCCGGAGTTCGCCGGGTGGAGGCGGTCACGGGATTAGGATCGCTCGGCGAATTTCGTCGCGGTCTGCAGGCCGAGGAGTTGCACAACAAGCTCTCGGCTCAGGAAGAAGAGATTAAAAAACTGCGCCGCGATCTCGATCAGGCAAAGATGCAGTCCGCATCAGCCTCACTCTCTTCGGCGTCCAGCCAGGCCGTGGCCGTGGAGGGAATTCAGGTTCTGGCAAAGAGGGTCGACTCGTTGGATCGGGGGCAGTTGCGGACTTTGGTGGACAATCTCCGCAACAAGCTCGGGTCTGGGATCGTTGTCCTGGGGTCCGCGCAGGAGGATGGCAAGGTCGCTCTCATCGCAGGGGTTACCAAGGATCTGACCGACCGTCTTCCCGCCGGCAAAATCATCAGCCTTCTCGCGCCCAAGGTAGGCGGCAAAGGCGGCGGCAAGCCAGATATCGCAGAAGGCGGAGGCAGCGATGTTTCCGCGTTGAGTTCCGCCTTGGCCAGTGCTCCCGACGTGATCCGTGAACTACTAGGAAAGACAGCTCTTAGCGTCTAGGCGGCAGGCAAGCGGTGGAGGGTACCTGCGCTTGCGTTTTCCCTAACCGTTCATTGCTGGTCGCAACTTGCGAACCTATAATCGGGTTAGCTCTGGCGTGCGGGTTTCGGGTCCGCTCCAAAACTATGCTCCCTGCCGCGGGTTTGCTCCGTGCGTTCTGCTCTCGAAGCCGGGTGACCCCGGCTTGGCAGGCGTGCGCCGCTTCTACGCTGGTTCTTCTTGGTTCTTTGACTGCGCAGGCCCGCCAGATCTCCCGGCCAACCCCATACGAGCAGGCGCAGCATCTACGCCAGGCACTCGAAGATCGTCCAGAGTCTCAGCGCACCCGGGCCGCCTATGAGCGGGTGCTCGATGCCTATCGCGCCGTCTATCACAGCAATCCCGCAGCACCCAAAGCCGACGCCAGCGCACTGGCCGTCGCCCAGTTGCTCACCGAAGAGGGAAGCCTCTTCTCCGAGCCCAAATTCCTGCATGACGCCATGGGCCAGTATGCATTTCTTCGTGTGCAATACCCCGGCAACCCCTTTGGCGCGCTCATTGCCGAAGGCGAAAAGCAAACTCGCCAGGAGCTGAACACGCTGCATCGCAGCTCTGTCCGCTCGCAACACAACGCGGTCCTGGCCGCTGCGATTGGTTCGCAGCAAACCCATTCGGCCCCAGCCATGACTCCCCCCGCGATCCAGCCTCAGCAGGTGCAAGCGCCTTCGCGACCTCCTCCCGCGATGACACCACCTCCCATTCAGCCGCAACAGGTCCAGTCTCCTTTGGCGATGACGCAGGCTTCCACGCAAACCCAACTTCCCGCCTCCGCGCCCGCCGTCCTGCAATCTGGCAAGGTCTCCCTGGTAAGCGGAATTCGCCATTGGTCAACTCCTGTCTACACCCGCATCGCGATTGACCTGCAGGACCAGGTACCTTACCAGGCCGCTCGCGTGCCCGGTCCTGATCGCATCTTTTTCGACCTATACGGCGCGCGCCTGGCGCCGGAGTTGAACGGCAAGTCAGTCGAAGTTGTCGACGACGGATTCCTCAAGCGCATCCGCATTGCGCAGTTTTCCAATAATGTGACCCGTATTGTGCTGGACGTAAGTTCGGTTTCTGACTACTCCGCCTTTTTGCTTCCTAATCCCTGGCGGCTGATCATCGACATCCATGGCCTTAAGCCGGGGTCAACGCCCACCACGAACCTGGCGAGCCTTCCTCCTGCTGCCGCACCGGCGGTCACCACCAAACCACCCGTCGTCAACACTCCGCAGCCGGCCGCCGTAGCCAGCGCGGCCGCCGGACCACGTTCCGGTAAGCAGGAAATTGCAGCCCTTGGTCAACAGCCCAATCGGGTGCAGGCCACCGACCATCCCACCACGAAACCCATCGTCGCCGCGGTTGCTGGAACCGTTCCCGCACCCCAGCCCGACGATGGATCCTTAGCTTCGACGCCGGAGCCAGTCACCCGCCACAAAAAGCCAAGCCCGGTCCATCCCGCGGCTCCAAGCTCCACTGACGATGACGATTCTGTTTCTCCACCCACGCACGAAGCGACGCCGACTGCTGCCGGCGAGCGTTCCCTGGTGCGAACGCTCGGCCTGAAGATTGGCCGCATCGTCATCGATGCCGGCCATGGCGGCCACGACTCCGGCACCACCGGGCCTGGTGGCATTGAAGAAAAGGAAGTGGTGTTGGATGTGGCGCTACGTCTGGGCAAGCTGCTCAAGCAACGCCTGGGCGCCGACGTGATCTACACCCGCGACAACGACACCTTCATCCCGCTCGAAACACGGACGGCAATTGCCAACAAAGCCCAGGCCGATCTTTTCCTTTCGATTCACGCCAACTCCAGCCCAGACTCATCCGCCCGCGGAGTCGAGACTTATTACCTCAACTTCACCACTTCGCCCGACGCGCTGGAAGTAGCCGCTCGTGAGAACGCAGTTTCTGATGAGTCCATCCACGAGCTGTCTGACCTGGTAAAGAAAATCACCCTCAAAGACAAGATCGACGAATCGCGCGAGTTTGCCGCCGATGTGGAGAAATCGCTCTACGACGATCTGGAGGAGGGGAACCCGGGAATGCGCGACCGCGGCGTCAAAAAAGCTCCCTTCGTGGTGCTCATCGGCGCCAATATGCCATCGATCCTCGCCGAGATATCTTTCCTCACCAATTCTGCTGACGCGCGCCAGCTGCAGCAGCCGGCTTATCGCGAGCGCATTGCCGAGTCGCTGTATCGCGGCGTCTCAAGATACATCAGCGGTCTGAGCGGTGTTCGTCTGGCGCAGAGCGCAGGTCATCCCAACGGCAACTGAGGCCAATTCGACACTAGCCAATTCGACACCTGAATGAGAAATGCTCTACCCTCTCAACAGGTGCGTATGCTTCGTGCCCTGCCGGCCTCGATCCTTTCCTTCTCTCTGTTGCTATTGCCGGCGTTCGCCAAACCGGCCTCGCCGTCCTCTCCAGCCGCCGAGACATTGTTGCCCAACGAATTTGCCGGTTGGAGCCTGAGTGGGCCGGTTCAGGAAAATGCCGCGCCCGAAGCAGCCGATGCTGCCAATGCCGCAGTACTGAAGGAATACGGATTCCAGCAGTTCGCGACCGCTCAATACATCAACGGCGACAACAAGCTGCACGTTCGCGCCATCCGCTTTCAAGATGCAAGCGGCGCCTTTGGGGCGTTCACCTTCTTCCGCCGTGCCGGCAGCATCTCGGAGCAGATTGGACGGAGCGCAGCCTGGGATGGAAGCCATGTCCTGTTCTGGAATGGCGCCACCCTGGTGGATGCCACCCTGGATAAAGTCTCTCCCATGACCGCCTCGGAACTGCGCGAGTTGGCCAAAGATCTGCCCCAGCCGCCGGGCTCGGCGAATATTGCTCCTCCGCTGCCGGGCTATCTACCCCGCGCGGGTCTCGATACCGATGTCACCCACTACGCCCTCGGGCCGGAAGCTTACGCCCGCACCGGCGGTGTGCTTCCCGCCTCGTTGGTGGACTTCGCGTCCAGTGCCGAAGCCGTGACCGCCCATTACTCCAATCGTGACGGCGACGGGGAAGTGACGCTGCTGATTTACCCCACGCCGCAGCTGGCAGCGGCGCGCCTGCGCGATATTGATGCCTTCCTCAAGGCTGGGAACAGCAAATCCACCTGGCCACAGCCCCTGGCGGAGAGCCATCCCGACTCGTTGCTCACCCGCCGCAGCGGCCCCATTGTGGCGGTCATTAGCGGGTCACTCCCGGCCACGACGGCACATAAACTGCTCAACCAGATCAATTACCAGGCGGACGTGGTCTGGAATAACCCGCAGGGCTACATTAGCGACGGTTCCAAGGTCGCACGTCTCATCCTTGGCATCTTCGCCCTGACGGGCATCCTGGGGGGCGCTGCGATCCTCCTGGGGCTCTTCCTCGGGGGTGGACGAGCGATCTACCGGGTACTGCGCGGCAAACCCGCCTCAGCGTTCCAGGAAGAGACCGAGTTCATTCGTCTCAATCTGGAGGACTAGAACTACTGGTTAACCGTAGGGGGTTACCCCTTTTGCGACCAAGAACGCCTGTGGAGAAATTTGAACCGGTAAGAGTGCACCCGAACTCCTAAGTAGTCGGATTGCAGTGGCTTGGCCCCACTTATGGGGGAACGGAAACTGGCCTCGGATTGTGCCATATCAAAACGGA
>Ga0209006_10004666_pt1 | contig 12411 bp, 11 predicted proteins | sample JacPin_JW_Ref_O2_FD_188567 | JGI IMG/M metagenome (GOLD analysis project Ga0209006, IMG submission 188567) | Forest soil microbial communities from Algoma, Ontario, Canada - Jack Pine, Ontario site 1_JW_Ref_O2 (SPAdes) (version 2) | ecosystem: Environmental > Terrestrial > Soil > Boreal...
CGAGATAATCTTGGCGAACACTGCGCCCATCAGCATTGCTCCCAGCCACGCCGGCAAGCCATGCAGTGCCGTATAGGCGATGATCTCCCGCGGCCGCTGTTGGACCTCGCCCGAAGGAAAGACGACCGAACCAAACACCGCAATTGCAACGATGATAGTTTCCAGTATCACGGTGCCGATAATCCATCCCACAACCGCATTGCGCGCATCCTTCTCCGATTTTGCCGAGAAGAATTTCTGGTACATGGATTGATTGCCCAACATCAGCAGCATCGTCGGCAGGGCAAGCTCGAGTGCCTGGATCAGGCTGAAGTCTCCCAGCACCTGGAAGTGAGTCGCCGGCAGAGCGTGGGTGACCACGCTCCATCCTCCCGCCGCGTGCAGCACGAAAGGCAACGCCAAGCCCAGCGTACCCGTCGCCAGCAGGCCGATCACCACATCCATGTACGCCACGGAAGCCATCCCGGCAATTGCCGTGAACGCGATCACAAAGGCGGCGATGATGTATTTCCCCAGGTCCGCGCTGATTACGGTAGGAAAGACCAGGTGCAGGATATCGCCGCCACCGATGAGCTGGTAGCTGGTGATCGCCGTGTAGGCAAAGAGAATCGCGATCACTCCCAGCACGCGAGCTGCCTGGTTGTAGCGGGCCTCCAGCAGGTCAGGAATGGTGAACTGGGCAAACTTGCGCGCCCGCGGCGCGATGAAATAAATCAGCAGCAGCCCGGCCCAGCCACCGCCAGACTGCCAAAGCGCGGCGAAGCCGTGGTTGTAGGCATTTTCCGCCCCACCCAACAACGATCCTGAGCCAATCCACGACGACAGCAAGGTAAACACCAAAACGAAGGTCGGCTGGGGTCCGCGGGCCGGCATCATCCGTCCGGGCTCCGACCCGAAGAAATACATGAACCTCGGCCGGATCGACGTCGCGACCGGCGAGATGCGCGTGCTCTATTCGCAGCCCCAGGCGAGCGCCGGCTCGGCGCTCGTCACCGCCGGCGACCTCGTGTTCTGGGGCGACCAGAACCGGCGCCTGCGCGCCTTCGATGCGGACGACGGCAAGGTGCTGTGGGAAGCGATCGTCGCCGGCATGGTGATGAGTTCGACCATCAGCTATGCCGTGAACGGCAAGCAGTACATCATGGTGTTCACCGGCGAGGGGCAGTCGGTGACCGCCGGCCCGCTCGGCCTGACGCGGGATTCCATGCCGCCCGCGGTGCGTCGGCATAATTCGATCTTCGTGTTCGCCTTGCCATAGGCGGTCATCGCGCGGCACCGGGCGTCCGGGACTCATGTGAAGGAGGCTCGAATGAGCGAACCGAACGACCACTCACCCGGCGCGCCTAAGTCCGCGCGCGACGTGACGATGTTCCCCTCCCGGCGCAGTGTTCTCGAATCCGGCGCAGCGATGGCCGCGTTCGGATTGGCGGCACAGGGTTCGCCCGATGCGGCCATGGCGCAGGGAGCCGGCGCGCCCGACGCCGAGCTCGCCCGGCTTCAGGCGGAACGCCGTGTTCTGATCAAGGGCGGCCTTGTCCTCACCATGGATCGCCAGCTCGGCGACTTTGCGCAGGCCGACATTCTGATCGAGGACGGCAAAATCCGCGCGGTCCGGCCCGACATCGCCGTGTCGGGCGATGTGGCGGTCTTCGATGCGACGAACCGCATCGTGATCCCCGGCTTCATCGACACTCACAGCCATTCCTATCAGGGCATCCTGCGCAGCATCATGCCCAATGGTGAGCTCGACCCCGACTACAACCGCGATGTCCAGACGACGCTGACGCCGGCCTTCAGTCCGCCCGACGTCTATGCGGGGGTTCTGATGACGGCGCTCGGCATGATCGACACAGGGACCACGGCCATGGTCGATCTCTGCCAGATCAGCCACACCCCGGAGCACAGCGACGCCTGCATCGCCGCGCTCAGGGATTCCGGCATCCGCGCCGTCCATGCCTATTCGCGGGGCGCCGGGCCCGCGACGCGATACCCCCAGGACATCGCGCGGTTGCAGCGCACCTATTTCAGCTCCAAGGACCAACTGCTGACGCTTGCGCTCGGCGTCGGCCTCGATCCAAAGCTGTTTGCGGCCGCGCGTGAGGTCGGCGTGCCGGCCGTCCTGCATCTACGCCACCAGAGCGCTCCGTTCATCGCGCTCGGACGCGCGGGACTGCTGCGCGAAGGCGACGAGTACATCCATTGCAATGGCCTCACGCCCGAAGCGTGGCAGCTCATCCGCGACACCGGCGGCCATGTCTCGATCTGCGCCGCGATCGACATGACGATGGGACACGGCACGCCGGCGGTCCAAGACGCCATCGACCACGGCGTGCGGCCGAGCCTCTCGTCCGACCACGGCGTCACCATTGCGCAGGATTTCTTTTCCGTGATGCGCACGACCTTCACATTCCAGCGCCTGGGGATATTTGAACGCCGGCGCAGCGGCGAGCGCGGCGCGCCGCCGCTCCTCACCTGCCGCGAGGTGCTCGAGTTCGCCACCATCGAGGGCGCTCGGTGCGCCAATCTCGCCGACAAGGTCGGCACCCTGACGCCGGGCAAAGAGGCAGATCTCGTCCTCCTCCGCGCCGACCAGGCGAGCCTGTGTCCGATGAGCAATGCCGTGGGCACGGTGGTGAACATGATGAACCCCGGCAATGTCGAGACGGTCTTCATCGCCGGCAAGCTGAAGAAATGGCGCGGGCGGCTGGTCGGGGTCGACCTCGACCGCACATTCCGGCTCGCCAGCGAAGCCCGCGAAGCAGTGATGCGCCGCGCCGGCTTCTCGGTGAACCTCCTAGGGTGATATCGGACCGTCCATGTCCGATTCGATGTCCGATCTCGACGTCATAATCATCGGCGCCGGCCACAACGGTCTGACCTGCGCGGCCTATCTCGGCATGGCGGGCTTGCGCGTGCGGGTTCTGGAGCGCCGCGGCGTCGTCGGCGGGGCCTGCGTCACCGAGGAATTCCATCCCGGCTTCCGCAACTCGACGGCCGCCTACACCGTCGGCCTGCTGCAGCCGAAGGTCATCCGCGACCTCGGACTTCACGAGTGCGGCCTGCGCATCGTCAACCGGCGCGCGCAGAACTTCCTGCCGCTGCCGGACGGACGCCATCTCCTCACTGGCGAAGGCCGCACGGAGCGCGAGATCGCGAAGTTCAGCAGCAGGGATGCCGCGCGCTACGGTGCGTATCAGGCCGAGATCGGACGGGTTGCCGGCGTGCTGAGCAGCCTCGTGCTCGAAGCGCCGCCCAATCTGGCGCCGGGACATCTCGGCGAGACCGTGCAGGGACTCGGCAAGCTTGCCGCGATCGGCGGGAGACTGTGGCAGGCCGGTGGATTGAAGACCGCCATCCGGCTGCTGCGCAAGTCCGCAGGCGCAATCCTCGACGACTGGTTCGAGTCCGATCCCATCAAGGCCGTGCTCGGGTTCGACTCGGTCGTCGGCAACCTGGCGAGCCCCTACTCGCCCGGCTCCGCCTATGTGCTGCTGCACCACGTGTTCGGCGAGGTGAACGGCAGGCAGGGCTCCTGGGGCCACGCCATCGGCGGCATGGGCGCGATCACGCAGGCCATGGCCAAGGCCGCTGGGACGCATGGCGTCCGGATCGATGTGAATGCGGCCGTGCGTGAGATCATCGTCGAGCGCGACCGCGCCGTAGGCGTCATGCTCGACGACGGCACGGCGCTGCGGGCCCGCGCCGTCATCGCCAACGTCGATCCGCCACGGCTCTTTGGGGCGCTGCTGCCGCGCGAGGTGGTTCCGCCCGCGGTGACGCAACGGTTGAAGGGGTGGAAGGCCGGCTCCGGCACGTTTCGCATGAATGTCGCGCTCTCGAAGCTGCCGCGATTCTCCGCGCTGCCCGACCCCGGCGATCACCACACTTCCGGCATCATCCTCGCGCCGAGCCTCGCCTATATGGACAACGCCTATCGCGACTGCATGGCCCATGGCTGGAGTTCCGCGCCGATTGTCGAGATGGTGATCCCGTCGACCCTGGACGACAGCCTCGCGCCGCCCGGCGCCCATATCGCGAGCCTGTTCTGCCAGCACGTCGTCCCGAAATTTGCCGACGGCTCGACCTGGGACCAGCACCGCGAGACTGTCGCCGATCTGATGGTCGACACGGTCGAGGCCTGCGCGCCCGGCTTCAGGTCGAGCATCGTCGCGCGGCAGAGCCTCTCGCCGTTCGATCTCGAACAGATCTTCGGTCTCCCAAACGGCGACATCTTTCATGGCGCGCTGACGCTGAATCAGTTATTTACTCTTCGCCCCATGTTGGGGTACGCCAACTACCGCATGCCGATCGCTGGACTTTATCTGTGCGGCTCGGGTGCTCACCCTGGAGGCGGAGTGACGGGGGCTCCGGGGCACAATGCGGCACAGGTCGTCATCGCCGATCTTCTGCCGAGATGAGAGCCGTGATCGTGCGCCGCCAGGACTGACATCGGACTAAATCGACAAACCGCCGCCAATCGAAACACGATGCCATCGAGCAAATTCCGCGTCGGCCGTTCCGAAACCGGATTGGGCCTGTTTGCCACCAAGACGATCAAGAAGTCCGCGTACATCGCGGCCTATCGCGGCCGGCGCATCTCGTCGGAGCAGGCGGAGGAGCTCGAGAACCGCGGCTCCCGGTACATGTTCGAGCTCAGCACCCGGTGGGTGATCGACGGCTCGAAACGCTACAACGTCGCCCGTTACATGAACCACTCCTGCCGGCCGAATGCGGAGCCCTTCATCCTCCGGGCCAGGAAGATCATCTTCAGGGCTTCGCGCGTCATCACGCCGGGCGAGGAGATCACCTACAATTACGGCCGCGATTATTTCAATTTCTTCATCAAGAAGAATGGCTGCCGCTGCCTGTCCTGCCGCAAGAAGGCCACCGTTCGGCGCAGCAAGAAGAAAACAAGGGCCTGACGCCAGCGCGGCGCGTTCTCACCCGCGGCGCCGCCCCCGAGCGGTGCTCTCGCGAGACGACGCGCGGCGGGCGCCGGGCCGCCACCGGCGGCGATCAGGCATCGGGGATCGGCACCTCATCGACCTCGCGTCCCTGCGCATCGACGATCTTCACGAACCACCCGGTCCAATCGAATCCGGGCATGACCGCGCCGTGTTGCAGATCGCGAGCGAGCGCCACCGCGTCGGTAAGAGCCGCGGCATCGCCCGCGAGATCGGTGCCCTGGTGATTGTCGAGCACCTGTGTGCCGTTGGTGAGACGAAAAAAGTAGAGTGGCATGGAGGTCTCCTTGGGGTGATTGGGGCGCCGCGCTTTCGCTTCGGCTGGTATCAGTTCGGCGGCAACAGCCCCCCTGGCGGGGGACGACGGACCACCGCGGCCAGCAGCAGGCAGACGAACGCCCCCGCGGCAGCCGCCAGGAAGCCGTCGACGTAGGAAAGCACTGCGGCCTGTTGCGCGACGGCATTCGCAAGCAGCTTTGCCGCCTTGGCGCCGATCTCGGTGACGTCGGCCGAGCGCGTGCCGACGGCGCTGCGATACGCCGCCAGCCGATCGACCGTCACACCCGCGAGGCCGTCGACATGAAGGCCGATCAGGTTCGAATGGACCTGCTCGCGCACCCGCACGAAGGTCTGCATGAACGCGGTGCCGATTTCTCCGCCGAACAGCCGACTGACCTGGAGGAGGCTTCCGACGGTGAGAGCGTCGGCCGGGTGGATCGACTGAACGATGAGGACGATGAGTGCCGTGAGCGCAAAGGATTGGCCGATCGCCTGAAGAACCTGGGACGGCAGGAAGTCCTCGGTTGCCCATTGGCTCGTCAGGTTGGTCGCCATCAGGCAGGCGATCCCGATCAGGACCGTCCCGAACGCCAACACCCATCGCGCATTGACCCGTCGCAGCAGCACCGCCAGCGGCAAGACAATGACGATCTGCGGCAGCGCAATCCACAACAGGACCGCGCCGACCTGCAGCTCACGGAAATTCTGCACGGTCTGGAGATAAGTCGGGATGATATAGGCGGTCGACAGGATGATGAAGCGAAAGCCGGACAGCAGCGTAAGGAGGATCGGCAGGTCCTCCCGCACGATCACGCGGATGTTCAGGAACGGTCGCGGCGTCCACAGCTCGCGCAGCACAAAGAGCAAAGTCAAAAGGCCGCCCGAGATCAGCAGACCATTGACGGTACCATTGCGTACCCAGTCGAGGCGGTTGCCCTGGTCGAGGCCGGCGTAAAGCAGAGAGAAACCGAGCCCGGCATAGACGAGGCCGGGCCAATCGAGCGCCGAGCACAGCGCCAGATTTGGTTTCTCACGCGGCACGCCGACCCAGACGCAGGCGAACATCACCGGCAGCACGACGCAGTACTGCCAGCCGATCCAGCGCCAGGACCAGTGATCCGAGTACCATCCCTCGAGCGAGGCTCCGATGTTCTGCGACAGCTCGGAATTCATCGCGTAGATCGCGAGCCCGTAGATGATGAGCCGGGACGGCAGACTGCGCAGGATGAAGCTGATGGTCAGAGGAATGAACGTGCCGGAGCCGATACCGGCGAGAAAATTGATGGTCAGAAAGGCCTGCAGGTTCGGCGACAACGGTGCGAGCAGGCTCGCGGTGAAGAACAGGACGATGCCGAGTAGCAGGACGCGGCGCACCCCGAACACCGCACCAAGATAGGGCGATGCGACGCCCATGATCATTTGGCCGATGCCGAAGCTCGTCGTGATCCATGCACCCTCGTCGAATCCGGCCGAGAGGCCGCCCCGCAGGTCGGCGAGCCCGAAGGTCGTCACCCGGCTGCCGAGCGTTCCCATCGCCGAGCCGAGCAGGACGCCGACGAGGCCGATGTAAGGCCGCCACGAATCGAGCGGCAGCCGCGGAACGAGCTCGCCGGCAAAATGAAGCGCCGTACCAGCGGCGGTGACCGGCGAGAGATGGAGTCTCATTTCCCGGTTCGTTGCGCCTGTCCGGCGGTCTGCGGCGGCGCTGTCGTGCTGGCCGCAGCCGCAACGTCGCCGGTATCGACCGTCGCCACGACCGACATGCCGGGGCGAACGAGAACACCGAGCGCGGCGTTCGGATCGAGCACGATCTTGACCGGCACGCGCTGCACCACCTTGGTGAAATTGCCCGTCGCGTTGTCGGGCGGCAGCAGGGCGAAGGTGCTGCCGGTGCCCGGCGACCAGCTCTGCACACGCCCGGTCAGGCGGAGATCGGGAAACGCGTCCACGGTTACGGTCGCCGGGTTGCCCTCCCGGAGGTTGGTCATCTGGGTCTCCTTGAAATTGGCGGTGACCCAGATATTCGGGAGCGGCACCACGGCGATCACCTGCGTGCCCACATTGACGAACTGGCCGGCGCGCACCTGGCGCTGCCCGACCAATCCGTCGGCCGGCGATACGATTCGCGTGTAGTCGAGATTGTTGCGCGCAAGCTTCACCTGCGCCCGCGCCGCCTCGACCTGGGCCGCGAGCTGCTTCTCCTGGACGTCGAGGCTCGCGAGCTGAGCCTTTTGCTGATCGAGCTGAGCGTGGTTGAGCGCCAACTGGGCCGTGGTGCGCTTCTCGTTGTCATTGGCCTGTTCGAGGAGCTGCGGCGTGCCCGAGAACGTCTTCACGAGATCACGCTGGCGTTTGGCTTCGAGCGTGTAGCGCTCGAGATCCGCCGACGTCGCCTCGATGGTGGCTTCCGCCTGGCGGATGAACGCACGCTGGATGTCTTTCTGGTTGGCGAGATTGGCGAGATTGGCCTGCGCCGCGGCGAGACCTGCTTCCGCCTGCTCCAGCGCCGCGCGATAGTCGGAATCCTCGATCTGGACGATCAGGTCGCCCTTGCGCACGGTTTGATAGTCGCCGACCGCGACCTTCTCGATATAGCCCGACACCTTGGCGGACAGCGGCGTGACGTCGCCCGTCATGTAGGCGTCATCGGTCCACTCGTAGCGGGCGGCCCCGGTCCACCGGTTCCAATGTCCCGCCACGTACCAGGCGAGAAACCCGATCCCGGCCACCACGACCACCCGCAATGCAGGCAGCACCCACGCGGGCAACCGGCGCTTCTTCACATCAACTTCCTTGGGCGGTGCAGGCGCATCGCTCATCGGCAAGCTCTCCAAGACGCGTGACAGCCAATGCTATAGCGCCGGGCTTTCGAATTGGCCACGTGTGGGCACGCGCGCCCCGGGATCGAGAAGCCGAGCCGCCGAAACATCAGCGCAAGCTCAACTGAACCGCACCGGGCGGGTAAGCCACCTCACCCGATCTCGAGGATCAGCTTCTGCAGGATCGCCTGCTTGAAGTTGTCGAAGCCGATCGACTCGATGACAACGTGCCCTTCACCGCCGACGACATGCTGGCGGTAGTAGACGTCGAGCCCCTCGGGCGGCTGCGGCGGGAAAATGTATTCCGGCGGCTTCACGATGATCGGCAGACCGTTGATGACCACCCCTCTCTTGATCAACGAATCGCGGGCTTCATGAAGGCCGACGATGCCCTGATTGTCATCACCATCGCCCGAAACATCGACGACCCGCCGGCCGCCGGAAAAGTCCTGGTCGAACTGCGTGCCGCAGAATGCCAGCGCCCGGCTGAGAAAAGTGTTGATCCCGACATTCGCGCGTGAGGTGTTTCGGAGCAGATTACGGAACGTGTCCATCGACGGCGCGTCCTCGACGCGGGTCCAGGGAACCATCACCTCCTGTCCGCGGGCCCATTCGATGAAGGTGATGGCGAGGACCGGCGGATCGAGCTCGCGGATGACGTTGAGCACCCGCGCGTCACCCAGCGCTTCGAGATAACCGTCTTGTTGGGTCTTATAGCGCTGCTGGTTCACGCTTCCTGAAACGTCAGTGGCGAGGATGAGCTGCATCCCGACCTTTTCCTGCGCCCTCGCGACGAAGGGAGCAAACACAAGCGCAGACGTTGCAGCGATGGCCTGGCGTCGGGTCACCAGAGATTTCATTCTCCATCTCCCATACTGCCGTGGACGTGCAGCCGCCGCGAGCGAAGCGGAGGCCAAGCTCACAACTCTACAACAGCCGATGGGGGGTGGCGAGGCGGTGGGGAAAAGGGCGGAGGCGCGGTCAGCCTTTATGGGATGGTCATGGCCGGGCTCGACCCGGCCATCCCGCTTATCGAGGCACGGCCGTGCCACATTTATCGGGATCGCCGGGTCAAGCCCGGCGATGACGGCCTGTGGTGACGCCGGGTGGATGATGGCGAGGCGGACGCGACGCGCCTTATTTGCCGGCGAGCGTCGGATAGAGCGTCAGCGCCGTCTTGCCGAAAATCCACTCCTGATCGGCATCCTTGGCGAAGGCGAATGCCTTTTTCGCCGCGCCGAGAATGTCCGACATGGTTCCGACCGAGTTCGGGAAATTCGAGCCCCAGGCGATCCGCGAGGCGCCGAACGTGTCGATCATCTTGCCGAAGAAGGTTTCCGGCGCCCCCTTGCCCCAGGTTTTGGGCGTGACGTTGAGCGGCGTGATTTTCAAGTAGACCTGCGGGTAGTTCGCGAGCGCCAGGAACTCGGCCGCTTTGCTGTAGGGCGGCCCGTCCTCGAACGGCGTGCGGGAAAGGTGATCGAGCAGGATCGTTACCTTGGGGAACTCGTCCATGATCCCCCGCAGCAGGGGGATGCCCTCCTGCTTCATCTGCACGCAGACCGGGATGTTCTTTGCCGCGGCGTGCTCCCAGAACGGATAGGTCTTCGGATCGGCGAACCAGGTGGCTTGGTCCGGCAGCGTGCTTCCGGTGGTGAACAGGCGCATTCCGGTGCAGCCGCGGGCGAGCCAGTAGTCGAAGGTCTTCACCGCATCCGGCGCCATGACGTCGATCGAATAGACGCCGGTGAACCGCGACGGCACCGCCGCCACCGCATCGGCGACGTAGCTGTTGTCGTATCCATAGGCCGTCGAGGAATGCACGATCGCGGCCTTGGCGACGCCGGCCGCATCCATCGCATCGAGCAGCATCTGATAGGTCGTCGGCCGTTCGCTCGACCATGCCGATTGCGTGCCGCCGAGCGGCGCAAGCGGGTACTTCTTGGTGTCCGGCGAGACGATATGGGGATGGATGTCGATGATCTCTGACATGTCGTCCTCGAAACGGGTACGAAAAGCGCTCAGGGGTCGATCTGGACGAAGACCTGATCGAGCTGCGGCCGCGACGGGATGAGCTCCTGCTGCAAGGCATAGGTGACCAGCGCCTCGATGCTCGGCCGGTTGGCCGAAATGCCGTAGGGCAGCGGGTCGCTCATCAGCGAGAGGAACTTGCGGTAGCGCTTGTCCTCGACGCTGTCGCCCTTACCGAGCTTGAGCTCATCGAGATAGGGCAGCTTCGAAGCGACGAAGGCATCCATCAGGGCGCGCGGCAGCCAGGGATGGTTCTTCAAATGCTCGTCCTTGACGACGACGAGGCCGTGGATCGGATAGATGCCGGTCGAACGAAACCAATTGGCCTCGACGTTCTCGACGTCGGCGATCAGCTCGGGATAGGTGTCGGCCGCCACGGCGGCCTGGGTCGCCTGGTCCCAGCCGCTGATCGGCGGCCCGGCGCGGCCGACGCCGGCGGGACCGGTGAAGCCGGCCTGGATTTCGCCCGAAGCCATCATGCTCTGCAGCGATTTGCCGGGAGGCGCGTGGGTGACGTTCGGCGGCAGCTTGAGCGTCGTGACATGCTCCTCGTCGTCGACCACCCAGGTCACCTTCGAAGAGTCGAGACCGTATTCGTTGACGAAGATGCCGCGGGTCCACACGCCGGTGGTCACCGAATAGGCGCGGACGCCGACCTTCTTGCCTTCGAGGTCCTTGGGCGCGCGGACATTGGCATCCGGCCGCACCACAAAGCCGCCGTGATGGAAGCGCCGCATCAGGAAGATCGGCAGCGCCGTGTAAGGCGCGCCGCGGGTGCGCGCGATCATGTAGGTCGTCGGCGCCATTTCGCAGACGTCGAACTCGAGGTCGCGAACCATGCGCCGGAACGCGGCGATGATCGGGACCACCTGGACGAAATCGGCATCGACGCCCTTGATCGGCACCTCTCCCGATTTGAGGGCGCGCGTGTGCCCATAATCGGCGATCGCAATTTTCAAGCGTGGCTCACCAGCCATGTCCTGCTCCGGCATGTTTTCAAAGATGGGGTCGAGCGCCTCCGGCGCGGGCGTTGCCGCCGCGCCGTCACGGGGCGATCAATGCTTGGGAATTCCTGCCTTGTCGATGACCTCGCGCCATTTGGCGATGTCTTTCGCCATCCGGTCGTGCATCTCCTGCGGCGTGCTCCCACGGGCATCCAAACCGAGCTTGAGCATGCGCTCCTGGAGCTCGGGATCCGCGAGCGCCCGTCTGATCTCGGTGCTGAGCAGGTTGATGATCGGCGCGGGAACGGCGGCCGGCGCTCCGACGCCGTTCCAGCTCGATACCACATAGCCCGGCAGCCCGCTCTCATTCGCGGTCGGAACGTCCTTGAGGACGGGATCGCGCTTGTCACCGGACGTCGCGATGATGTGGAGCTTGTCCGCAGCGATCGTGCTCTCGAACCCGGCGAAATAGTCGAAGCCGAGATCGATGTCGCCGCGCAGTAGCGCAGTCACGAGATCGGGCGTGGTGCGATAAGTGACGATGGCGAATTCCGCGCCGCTCACCTGCTGGAACAGGACCGCCGACAGGTTTTGCGTGCTGCCAGGATTGATCGCGCCGAGGTTGAGCTTGCCCGGCGCCTTGCGCGCCGCTTCGACGACGTCTTTCACCGTCTTGTAGGGCGAGGTGGGCGGAACCGCGAGCAGGATCGCGAAGCTTGCCGCGACGGAAATCTGCGCAAAGTCGTTGAGCACGTCGTAGGGCAGCTGGAATAGGCTCGTGCTGATCGCCTGCCCGTTCCCCATTTCGCCGAGCGTGTAGCCGTCGGCAGGCGCGCTCAGCACGGCCCGCATGGCCGCGATGCCGCCGGCGCCGGGCCGGTTCTCGATGACGAAGGACTGCTTCAGGTTCTGGCTGAGCTTGTTCGCGAGCAGACGGATCGTCATGTCGCCGGCACCGCCAGCCCCATAGGGCACGAAGATCCGAACCGGCCGGCGCGGATAATCTTCGGCCGCCCGGGCGCCGTCACATGCAACCGCGGCGCAGACGAGCGCAACAGCGGCCGCGGCGAAGCGGAGCCGACGCGAAACGTTCACTGCCAAACAAAAAGAAATCTACGCCTCCTGAACTTCTGACTGTCGCGCAAGTCGTCGCGCAAGCGCGATCCCGCGGGCCGACCTGGTGCGCCGGGAGCGGCATCCGCCGCTTGCCATGGCCCTAGCATGAAAGCCAATTGAAAACGCGCCTGCCGCCATAAGTTTTTGTTACAGAACGCTTCGGCGGTTCGTCGAGTGTCGTATGTTGACGCCGCGCGCGGGGCAGGCGGACCCCTCGGGTCGCAGCCGATATGATCGGCGATCGGCGTCATGCGATGA
>Ga0209006_10004667_pt1 | contig 12410 bp, 9 predicted proteins | sample JacPin_JW_Ref_O2_FD_188567 | JGI IMG/M metagenome (GOLD analysis project Ga0209006, IMG submission 188567) | Forest soil microbial communities from Algoma, Ontario, Canada - Jack Pine, Ontario site 1_JW_Ref_O2 (SPAdes) (version 2) | ecosystem: Environmental > Terrestrial > Soil > Boreal...
ACGCGGCGTTCAGCAATATCCAGATCGCTTAAAACCTTGATGCGCGAAATTACCGTGGAGTGCCATTCCTTGGCGATGGGTTGCATGGCGTGCTGCAAAACGCCGTCGATGCGGTACTTCACTGCGACTTCCGAATCGCGGGCTTCGATATGAATGTCGCTCGCTCTGCGTTCCAGTGCGGTGAAGATTACCGTTTCCACCAATCGGACTACCGGACTGACCGCGGTATCGCGGGTGAGGCGATCACCGGAAATGGTTTCGTCGCTCTCCCCTTCGTCCTTTGAAACTTGAAGTGTGAAGGCTTCGGTAGCTTGCTCGAGCACGCGTTGCGACTGTTCGGTACGTTTCAGAAGGTCGCTGATTTGGTGAGCGGTGGCAACCTTAATGGCGAGTTTTTTCCCGAGGAGCAGGGGAAGCTCATCGCTGAGAAGAACCTGGCTGGGATCGGCTACCGCGATGGACAGCAAATTATTGTGAACTTCAAGAGGCACGAAGTTGTAACGGAACATCAAGTCCGCGGGAATGGTGCGGAAAAGTTCGGGGTCGATGCGCTGCTCGCGAAGATCCACGAAGGTGCAGCGGTAGCGTTGCGCAAGTTTGCTGGCGAATTCACGCTCGTGTTGCTCTTCGGCGGTGCCTGTTAGTGCTGCAGTTATGGGTGTGTAGTCTGTAGTTGCCATTACTTAACTCCGCCTGACATCGAGAGTGAGAATATTGGCAGGTAAAGTGAAATGAGTATGAATGCCACTAAAATTCCCATGAATATAAGCATGACAGGTTCGATGATCGAAACGAGCGCGCCCAGCCGCAAGCTTACTTCTTCCTCATAAAACTCCGCGATGCTGGTCAACATGGGTCCTAGCGCGCCGCTGCTTTCGCCAACTTCCACCATATCCAACGCCATTTCTGGCAATACCCCGGTGGAAGCCAGTGCGCCGTGGAGCGATTCGCCTTCGCGCACCATTTGCGTAGCGCGAAGGATGGTGACGCGCACTAGTTTGCTGCTTAGCGAATCTGAAGCGGTTTGCAGAGCGGCTACCAAAGTTGTGCCGCCAGTCAGCAGTGTAGCCAGGGTCCGCGAGAATTGCGCGACCTGAAACTTCAGCAAAGTATCTCCAATGACTGGCAACTTGAACTTCAGACGGTCAAAAGTGGCGCCCCCTTCGTCGGTTCTCGACCAGAGGAAGACTCCAAATGCGAGGACGGCCAACAAGCCAACCGCTCCCAGCACTGCGAATCGATAATCCACGGTCAGGGCCATTAAAAGTTTTGTGGACGTAGGTAGCTCCACGCCCAAGTCCCGATACAGGACCGCAAATTTTGGAACCACGAAGGTTACCAGGTAGGTGACAATGACCGTGGCCACCACAATCAAAAGCACCGGATACACCAGCGACGCCAGGATTTTCTTTCGAACGCCGGTGCTCACCTTCTGATAGGCAATGTAAAAGTCCAGAACCCCGGCAAGGTTTCCGCTCTTCTCACCCGCCAGAATTGCTGTGGAATAAACTTTTGAAAAAACTCCAGCCTCGTCGACAGCCTCGGACAAGGACTTGCCTTCGCGCACGCGATCGCGAATCTGGGTGATAACCGGACGTAGCTTCGGCGTGGTAGCGCGGGTCGCCAGCAAATCCAATGCGCGCAGAATCGGTATACCGGCTTTAATTAAGGTGTTGAACTGCTGATTCAGGATAAGAAAATCCGAGCCGCCGATTTGCCGCTGTTTGCGGCGATTCAGCAAACCGACCAGACTTCCACGCGTTTCTACGGAGTAAACGTAAAAACCCCGGTCCACCAGTTTCTGGCGTGCTTCATCGAGCGTGCCGGCGGCCTCGACCTGCGAAAACACCCGGCCGTTGGCATCCGCCACGCGGCAAACAAATTCCCCCATAGACCCTCAGTTTACCCCAAGTAAGATGTCGGCGCGGTCAACTGGGATGGTTGGCCGTTCCTTCCCGGAAATGGTACCCCTGACGGAGTTCTTTAGGCCAAGCGCTAGTTGGGATTCGCGGCTTGCGAAGGTAACTCCGCATTTACAATGGCTACTCCTGGTGGCGGCTGAAAATGAAACAGGGCTTCAGCGATGGGAGGATCATCCAGCCAGTGAGCGAAGTGGAATTCAATCCCGACGCCGCCTTTGTTGCGGATTACGATGCGTACAAGTTCTCCAGATTCGCGCGCGATTTCGAGCAGAATAGTGTCTTCCTGTTCACTTTGTTGCGGCCCAAGGCTGGCCGAGGCTGGGCTGCTTCTTTCGCGTTGCTTGGTACTTTCAGCGCCGGCCTTCTCTGTCCCGCGAACGGTGCACGTAAAAACGGCATCGCCGGCCTTATCCGGGGGCTCATCGGGCGCTAGTTCAATTCGTGCGCAAACGCGCGATACTTTCGTCTCGCCAGCCAGGAGTGCCAACGGCGTTCGCCAGTCGGTGCTCTGTTTTGCGGGCACGCGGGTCACCGTGTGATCGGCAGGGACGTAAAACCAGGCCATTTTGCCGTCGATCAAAAATAAATTGTTTTCGGGAGCAGCGTATTCCCACCGCATTTTGCCAGGGCGTCGAAAATATGCCACGCCGGACTCGACACGCACAGTGCGGCCATTCTCAGTATAGCGCTCCAGAAAAGTCGCCTGCAACGTTTTGGCAGCACGGTAACGATGCTCCATGCGACGCACAGGCTCAAGTGGGGGCGACGTTGCGGAATTCACCGGCAACATAGAAACCAGACACAAAACCGTGAAGACTGTGGCCACGACGACTTCGATTGCGGAAGATGAAAAAGAAGGCGAATAGCTAGAACACGATCGGAAGTGCATTACTCCGATATTATAACAAGTGCGCCTGCGAGGGTGTCTTTAGCCACGGTCAAAGCGAAACCGGTTAAATCGGCGGCAACCCTGACGTGGAACATGCGGGTTGCACCGCTCCAGTAATATCGCGGCGGATCACACCGGACCCATCCGTACAAAAGCTATCCTGACCGGACTGACCGGGAACCACAGGCACGGCAGTGGAGTTAAAAATGGAATTTGGACTGGCAGTCGTGCCTGCGCCGCCAGCGGCTACCGATGTATACGTATACCCGCTCTTCGTGCCAGCGCTCAGGTTGGCATCGAGCAAACAAGCAGCCAATGCAGTGGGAGCAGGACAACCCGCTGCCGGGGTGCTCAGATTAATCAGATCTCCGTAACCCAAACCGTAGGTCGAGACGTAGGTCACTTCCGCGGTATTTATAACCCGTAGCGAGGCAACTGCCGATGCTTCATTGGCGGATATCTTCGACCGTATCAGGCTGGGAATCGCTATCGCCGCAATGATTAGGATGATCGCTACCACGATCAGCAACTCAATAAGTGAGAATCCTTTTTGCTTCTTCATTACCGTTCTCCTCGGACCAACAGCGCTGGATCAGGGACAGATTCCGATCCGTACTGCTCAGACTGGGCATAATCTTCTCGTCGCCCTTCGTCTGGGCAAAAAAAGAGCACGGATTTTATGCCGTGCTCTTCTCGATCAGGTGCCGTTACAAGCGTCAGACCTTACTGCAGTGGAGGTAGGCCCGACGTTTCGCAAGCTGCGTCCACCGCGCCGGTAGTATCGCGGCGAATTACACCGGATTCATCAGAGCAGAAGCTGTTTTGTCCCGACTGTCCGATCGCAACCGGAACGGCCGAGGTGTTGAAGTTGGTGTTGGGGCTAGCTGTCGTGCCTGCGCCACCTGCGGCGAGAGATATGAAGGTGTAACCGCTCTTGGTACCGCCGCCCAAGTTGCTATCGATCAGGCAAGCGACAGCTTGAGTGGCAGCAGCGCAACCTGCAGCAGGAGTGGACAAGTTAGCCAAGGTGCCGTATCCAACTCCGTAAGTGGAGGAATAGGTTACTTGCGCGGTGTTAATGGTGCGTAATGAGCCGACCGCTGAAGACTCGTTAGCCGCCATCTTGGAACGCAGCAAGTTCGGAATTGCGATCGCTGCGATGATCAAAATGATCGCCACAACGATGAGCAACTCGATAAGAGAGAAACCCTTTTGCTTCTTCATAACTGTTGTAACTCCTTTAGAGGATGGTGAGAGTAGTCTTTTGGTATTGCCAGAACACACATTGGTGTAAGCACGACGGAGTCCAATACTGGTAGTTCTATAACTAGAAATAAGTGCCGTTGTTTCAGTGCGGAACGCCAAATTCAGTCGTAAAACATGCAATAGTCAGGCGATTTTGACAATTATTGTCACCGGAGAAATGCCGAAAATTGTTGGTCTCGGGCACATTCCCTAGCCAGCGTTTTAGGACGTGTGAATTGGGGAAATCGGAAGAATAAAACAAAAAGAGACAGCGCACAATCGTGCGCCGTCTCTTCAGGAGTGACGGAACGGCAGGTGATTTTGCGCGTCCCGGTTTCTGCAATTACTGCAACGGGGGCAGGCCCGACGTTTCGCAAGCTGCGTCCACCGCTCCGGTAGTATCGCGGCGAATTACACCGGATTCATCAGAGCAGAAGCTGTTCTGTCCCGACTGTCCGATCGCAACCGGAACGGCCGAGGTGTTGAAGTTGGTGTTGGGGCTGGCTGTCGTGCCTGCGCCACCTGCGGCTAGGGAAATAAACTTGTAACCGCTCTTGGTACCGCCGCCCAAGTTGCTATCGATCAGGCAAGCGACAGCTTGAGTGGCAGCAGCGCAACCTGCAGCAGGAGTGGCCATGTTAGCCAAGGTGCCGTATCCAACTCCGTAAGTCGAGGAATACGTTACTTGAGCAGTGTTGATGGTGCGCAGCGAACCGACGGCTGAAGCTTCGTTCGCGGCCATCTTGGAGCGCAGCAAGTTCGGAATTGCGATCGCTGCGATGATCAAAATGATCGCCACAACGATGAGCAACTCGATAAGAGAGAAACCCTTTTGCTTCTTCATGACTGTTGTATCTCCTTGAGAGACTATTGAGAGTATTTATAGTGCCAGAGCACACCTAACACTAAAGCATCGCGAGGGCCAATGCGAAGCAGATGGAGCGCACTCGAAGAATTGCATTAACGTCTGTAGTATCATGAAGTTACCAATATATCGGGTCGGAGATTTTTTCGACGGGCGGCGAAAAACCTGGATTCTGACGCTTTTTGTCACCGAAGGTTGACCAAAACGGTCGTCAAAAAGTGTCGGTTCAGCGCCCGCTGACGAGAGGCGAAGCGGCCGGACCAAAATTCCGGGGATCAGTCTAGAGGTTATGTTTTTTCGCATAGTGCCGGAATGACCGATAGCTGATATTTAGAAGGCCCGCAGCCTCTGTTCGGATGCCTTTGGCGGCTTCCAACGCAGCCACCAGGTAACGACGCTCCGCGCTGGCAACCTCTTTCTCAAAATCCACCCCCGTCTCAGGGAAGAGGGTTTGTGGGGTGCCGTCCGTCTGGCTAGAAATGGCTGACGAGTATCCGGCGATCCGGTCGGGTAGTACGCGCAACGTAATCTCTGAGGTAGTCTCCAGTGCAACAGCACGCTCCATGGTATTTTCCAGTTCGCGAACGTTGCCGGGCCAATCATAACTCTCCAGCTTACGTACCGCTTCCGGAGAAATGCCCTCGATGGGTTTCTCCATTATGTTGCGGAATTTTTCGAGGAAGTGCCGCGCCAGCAGCGGAATATCGTCCTTCCGTTCCCGGAGGGAAGGCAGTTGGATGGGGATCACGCTGAGGCGGTAATAAAGGTCTTCGCGAAATCGGCCCTCGGCAATCTCCTTTTCGAAATTCTTGTTAGTGGCGGCGATGATGCGGACGTCCACGTCGCTTTCTTCGGTGCTGCCGATGGGCCGCACCTTGCCTTCCTGTAGTACGCGGTAAAGCCGCACTTGCATGGTCAAGCTCATATTGCCAATTTCGTCCATAAATAGTGTTCCACCATTAGCGGCCTGGAATAGGCCATGGCGATTGTCATTGGCCCCAGTAAAGGAACCTTTCATGTACCCAAACAGCTCTGATTCCAGAAGAGTTTCCGGAAAAGCACCACAATTGATGGTAATGAAGGGGGCTTGCGCACGCGCGCTATTTTCGTGAATCGCGCGCGCCACCAATTCCTTACCTGTGCCGCTTTCTCCGGTGATCAGTACACGGCTGGTCTGCGGAGCAACGGTTTGAATTAAATCAAAAATCGCGCGCATTTTCGGGCTTTGCCCGATGATATTGTCCAAACCGGTCAACCTGCGCAATTCGCGCCGCAGATAGCCCGCTTCTTTTTTCCAGCGTAGATTCTCCGAGACTTCGCGCACGGCGCGGCGAAGTTGATCGACTAACTCATGGTCTTTGATGACATAGCGATCGGCGCCAGAATTGATCGCCGCGATGGCGGTTTCCACCGTGGGCACGCCGGTGATCAGCAGGAAGAAGCAATCCGGGGCAATTTCCTTGGTGAATTTTAGAAGATCAACGCCGCCCTCGCCGGGCATGCGGATGTCCGAGATGATGATGTCGAAAATCTGGGATTCCAGTTTCCGCTTGGCACCTTCCACGTTGTTGGCGATTTCAACTCGATAGCCTTCCTTGCGGAAAGTAATTTCCAGGAGTTCACAGATGGATTTTTCATCATCCACCACCAGGATATGCGGCATTTCCCGGGCAGTTTCTTTCGCCGCTGTTTTAGCGCCTTGCATAAGACCTCACAAGAATTCCATACGCGATTTGTTCAAGCGACGTGTTCACACAACTCGCGGCAACTCCACGATAAATTCCGCTCCGCGATTTTTTTCTGAGATGACGCTGATTTTCCCACTATGGGCCTGAACAATCTGGTAAACGATGGAAAGCCCCAACCCCGTGCCGCCTTCAAACTCGGATTGCAGGGGTTCGAAAATCTTGGCGCGCTGCTTGGCGTCCAGCCCCACTCCGGTGTCGGAAAAAGCGATGCGGAGCCAGAACGGCTTTTCTTCGATGCGCACCGTCAAAGTGCCACCGCCGGGCATGGCCCGCAAAGCGTTGTCGCAAAGATTCCAGAAAACCTGCTTGATCTTGCCGGCATCGACGCGGGCACGCAGCTCCTGGCCATTAAAGGAGCGCACGACACGAAAATTTGGACCAATCTCGGGTTTCTTTTCAATCAAAGTGAGGGTCTCATCCAACAGCCAGCGCACATCGGCATCCTGAAACTCGTAAGTTTTTTCGCGGGAATACTTCAAGAAATCGGTAATGATGTTATTCAGACGCTGCGATTCCCTGCTGACAATGTTGACGAGATGTTTTTCGTCTTCTTCCAGCGGCACGAGCCGGGCCAACTCTTTTACCGCTCCGGCCATTGCGGTGAGCGGCTGGCGGATTTCGTGGGCGATGGCGGCGGAAAGTCGGCCCAGGGCGGCCATGCGTTCTTTAGTGGCAACTTCTTGCTCCAGGCGGCGCAGCTCAGTCAGATCCTGGAAATTGAAGACGTAACCGCTGCGGCTGTTATCGCGAGAGCGCAGCGGGGAGACGCTAATGCCAATGTAACGCTGCTGGCCGTCGGGGGTGCGAAAGTCGATCTCTTTCCGGCGGGGAACGTTTTCCAGGCCATGTTCGCCGGGCAACCAGAAGTCACGGTTGAGTTCCTGCAACAAGCGGCCGCGAAGTCCCGCGAAGCGATGACCGAGAATTTCTTCTCCGGTGCGGTTGAGGAGCAGGATGCGGCCTTCAAGATCGGTGGTTACCAGACCGCCGCGCATGGAATGAACGATGTCTTCGGTGAAATCCTGCAGGTCGCGCAACTCTTCGCGCTTTTCGTCCAGTTCGGCGCCTTTGCGGCGAAGAGACTGCGCCAAAAAGCTGGCCAAGTAGGCTACCGCGAGAAAGCCGAAAAGGGTGCTTAAAAACCAGGTTCGCAGGCTTTCGCCAGTAACAATTCCCACGTAGGTGCGCGAAATCTTCTCATTAAATGCCAGTGCCGCCATTCCGCCCAATATGACCAAGCAGAAAACCGCGGTCGCAAATGCCATGGTGCGCGAAAATAATATGCTAGCGACAATAATCACCAGCAGATATAGCGAAATGAAGTAACTGTCTTGGAGTCCAGTGACGTAGACCAGCAGGGAAATCATGATTACGTCGCAGCCAACTTGCAGTCCGCCATGCCATGGCGCCTGTGGAAGCCATCGCAACAGGATGAGATGGAGGATGCCGAGCGTTATCCAGAAGATGATTAGCGGCAGGAAAAAGCGGCTCCCGGGAGAAGCGGGCACGTATTTTGGCCACACCACGCCCACGGCCAGGATCAGCGTGATCATTAACAGGCGTACCCGCGTCAGCCATTCAAGCCATTCTTTGGTGCTGACACTTTGTTGCATCCCACGCCCCGCCGGTACTCGCCCCAATACTCAATATAAAAGAAAAAAAAGCCGGGCTGCAATTCCCCGCGGCCCGGCCAGTGATCTAGGTCCCGTGGTACGCGCGGGTTTCTAGTGCTCGGAAAGTTTTCCGATGAGGGTAAATAGCGGCAAATACATGGAAATGACCACGCCGCCGACCACCACACCGAGGAAAACGATCATCACCGGTTCCATGGCCGTCAAAAGATCCTTGACCGCCGCGTCCACTTCTTCTTCATAGAAGTCGGCGATTTTCTGAAGCATCGCGTCCATGGCGCCAGTCTGTTCGCCGACCGCAATCATTTGGGTCACCATGCCTGGAAATACGTTGGAGTCTTTCAACGGTTCCGTTAATGATTTGCCTTCTTCCAATGCTTTGCGCACCTTCTGGAGCGCGCGTTCCACTACGGCGTTTCCGGAAGTCTTAGCTGTGATGTCCAAGCCTTCGAGGATGGGTACACCGCTGGATATCAGCGTGCCCAGCGTGCGCGTGAAACGTGCCACGGCAATCTTTCTCATCAATAGACCGAGAACTGGAAGTTTAAGAATAATGGTATCCAGAACAAACTTCCCTCCTGGTGTTCCATACCACACCTTCAGTCCAAAAATTCCGCCGATGATACCCGCGACGATGAGGAGGCCGAAATAGCTGCCCACGAAATTGCTCATGGCGATAACGATTTTTGTGGGTAGGGGCAGGGTGACACCGAGACCGGCAAATAATGTCGCGAAAATCGGAACAACCTTCCAAAGTAACAGGAAGATCACTAGACCGGCGATGGTCAGAACTCCGACGGGATAGACCAACGCTGATTTTACCGCCCGTTGTAGCTTGACGTTCTTTTCAATATAGGTGGAGAGGCGTTGCAGAATGATGTCAAGAATACCGCCCGTCTCTCCAGCTTCCACCATGTTCACGTACAGACCGTCAAACACTTTTGGCGAGCTACGCATTGCGGTTGAAAGGGTTGAGCCGCTTTCCACCATCGATCGGGTGTTGATCAGCACTTTCTGAAAGAACTTATTTTCCTGCTGACCGCCCAGGATTTCCAGGCACTGCACTAGCGGCAGACCGGCATCGATCATAACCGAAAATTGGCGGGTAAAAATCGCCAATTCTTTGGCATTCACGCCACCGCCAAAGGTGGGCATGTTGAACTCTTTGCCCTTTTCCGACATCTTGGTGGGGGTGATCTGCTGGCGTCTTAACAGATTTTGCAGATCCGCTTTGCTGTTAGCGGTCATCACTCCGCTCACACTGGAGCCGGAGCGATTTGTTCCTTGATATTTAAAATCCGGCATGTGATGCCCTCCTCAGTAACTTGATACCGTCAAAATTGTTCGTATTCATGGTGCAATCTCCGTTCAACGCTTGCTCGTCACCGGCATCTTCACTTGCGCCTTCATGCTGCCACCACCGGCAGTCGGGGTAGAAACCACGCCACGGTTAATCATGTCCTGGAGTTCGTCCGCATTTGACGAACGAGATAGAGCGATTTCCAGCGTGATGGCTTTGGACAGATAGGCATTACAGAGACCCTGATTAAATGTTTGCATGCCCGTTTGCCCGGTTCCGGTCTGCATTGCGGAATAAATCTGGTGAATTTTGTCCTCACGGATCAGGTTGCGGATGGCTGCGGTGGGCACCAGCACTTCCATGATCATCGCTCGGCCGCGGCCGTCGGACTTCGGCAACAGCGCCTGGCACAAGATGCCTTCCAACACCATGGAGAGCTGCGCCCTGATTTGCGGCTGCTGGTGCGAAGGAAACACGTCGATGATGCGGTTGATGGTGGAAGCCGCCGAGTTGGTATGCAAGGTGGCGAAAGTCAAGTGGCCGGTTTCCGCGATGCGCAGAGCTGACTCGATGGTTTCAAGGTCGCGCATTTCGCCGATGAGCACGACATCGGGGTCTTCGCGCAACGCGGCTCTCAGGGAGTTTGCAAAGGAATGTGTGTCGGCGTGAACTTCTCGCTGGTTCACCAAACATTTTTTGTGGTTGTGCAGAAATTCGATGGGATCTTCGATGGTGATCATGTGCTCTTCACGTTCCGCATTGATCTTGTCGAGCATGGCGGCGAGCGTGGTGGATTTGCCAGAGCCCGTCGGGCCGGTAACGAGGACCAGCCCGCGCGGCTTGTCGCACATACCGCGCACTACAGCAGGCAGGCCCAAAGCGTCGAAGCCCTTGATCTCCCACGGAATAGTACGAAACACCGCGCCGACGGCGCCGCGTTGGTTGAAAACGTTTCCGCGAAAGCGAGCCAGATTCTTCAAGCCGAAAGAAAAATCGAGCTCCAGATTTTCCTCGAAGCGATGTTTTTGCGCGTCAGTCAGGACGCTATAGGCGAGCGACTTGGTGTCCGCCGCTGTCAGCGCCGGCATGTCCAAGGGACGGAGATGCCCGTGCACGCGCACGCGTGGCGCGCTATTGGTCGTGATGTGCAAGTCGCTGCCGCCCATCTCGATCATCTTCTTAAGTAATTCGCTTAAATTCACTCCGGCCATGGTTCACTCTTGTCCTTACAAAACTGTCTCGCGAACAACTTCTTCCATCGTGGTCTGACCCAAAGCCACCTTGGTCAGTCCACTGCGTCTCAACGTAATCATTCCCTGCTCAACGGCCTTCTTTTTCAGTTCCAACGCCGAAGCTCCCACGAGGATTAACTCGCGAAGTTCGTCATTTATTTCCATGACTTCATAGAGTCCGGTGCGCCCTTTGTAACCACCCTTGTTGCAAACATTGCAACCTTTGCCGTGATAAATCTTTGTGGTTTTGGCTTCTTCAAGGGTGTAGCCGGCATCGATCAGCGCCTGCTCTGGAACTTCCAGCTCCACTTTGCAATTCTGGCAAATGCGGCGCACAAGTCTCTGCGCGCAGATTAAGTTCACGGAAGTGGCCACGAGGAACGGTTCAATGCCCATGTTCATCAATCGACTGATAGTGGAAGGGGCGTCATTGGTGTGCAGCGTGGATAAAACCAGGTGGCCGGTGAGCGCGGCTTTTACGGCAATTTCTGCGGTTTCAAAGTCGCGGATTTCGCCGACTAAGATAATGTTGGGGTCCTGGCGGAGAAAAGCGCGCAGAGCGGCGGCGAAGTTCAGGCCGATCTGGTCTTTCATCTGCACCTGGTTGATTCCGGCCAACTGGAATTCGACGGGATCCTCAGCAGTCATGATGTTGGTGTCCACCTTGTTCAATGTGGACACCGAGGAGTACAGCGTGTTGGTTTTTCCGGACCCGGTCGGACCGGTAACCAGTACCATGCCGTATGGCCTGAAAATATTGCGTTCGAATTTGGTCAGCGACTCTTGCTCGAAACCCAGCTTGGTCATGTCCAGGCGGAGGTTTTCTTTATCCAGCAAGCGCATGACGATTTTTTCGCCATACAGGGTGGGAACCGTGGAGACGCGGAAATCCAGTTCCTTTTTTTTCCCGTCAGCGCGGTACTTGATCATGATGCGGCCGTCTTGAGGTAGCCGCTTTTCCGCGATATCCAGCTTGGCCATGATTTTTAGGCGGCTGGTAATGGCGTCTTTCAATCGCAGAGGCGGGCTCATCACCGTTTGCAACTGGCCGTCCACGCGGAATCTGACACGCATTTCCAGCTCATAAGGCTCGATGTGAATATCGCTCGCGCCGCGCTTCACGGAATCGGTAAGAATAAGGTTCACCAATTTGATGATGGGCGCTTCTTCGGCGGCCTTCTCGAGCGTCGCGGTGTCGAGTTCCGCGACTTCCGCGGCGAGCTCCAACTCCTGGTCTTCATCGACCAGATCCTTCATGAGGTTGCTGAGTTCTTCGTGATTGTTGGATGAACCGCCGTAGAAACGCGAGATTGCGTCGCCGATTGCGGACTCCGAAGCAACCACCGGTTCCACGTTGAAGCCGGTCATGAACTTAATATCGTCCATGGCGAACACGTTGGTGGGATCAGTCATCGCGATGGTGAGAACCGAACCGACGCGGGAAAGTGGTATCACCTGATAACGCAGCGCGGTGTCTTGGGGAATCAACTTAATGACGATGGGATCGATTTCGTAATACTTGAGATTTATAGAGGGAACACCGTATTGCCTGGAAAGCACGCCGGTAATATCGTCGTC
>Ga0209006_10004668_pt1 | contig 12410 bp, 18 predicted proteins | sample JacPin_JW_Ref_O2_FD_188567 | JGI IMG/M metagenome (GOLD analysis project Ga0209006, IMG submission 188567) | Forest soil microbial communities from Algoma, Ontario, Canada - Jack Pine, Ontario site 1_JW_Ref_O2 (SPAdes) (version 2) | ecosystem: Environmental > Terrestrial > Soil > Boreal...
TGACGCGTAACCTTTCCGGTGGAGACGGTGATGCTAATCCGAGCACTTTGGGAGGTGACCAAAGACTATATTCGGCAAGGATGAAGGCCACGGATATCGGAACTGATCCTCTTGCTCATAAGCGTGACAACACGGAGATCTCTGCGAAGAGAAAAAGAAACCTTCCAGCCGAATCTAATCCGTCAATGGAAAGCATATCTGACGTTTCTGGAGAGGAGGACAGGCCTTTCAAGAAACCACGCGAACTGCGAGACGTGCCGAAGGTGGTCGTGACTGACGCTCAACCAGCTCTCTCTGAACGACATCCTTCAAAGGTGACAGCGGCTACTCCCCGACAAGAAGGGCATCAACCCCTCGCTCGTTCTCTTGTCAACAACCAAACGCAGAACTCTAAACTTGATCTGAACAAATTGACCTTTGTACCTAACATTCATTCGAAAGAAAACTCTGACAAGTGCGTTACTAAACCGTCGGCAAACACCAATAGAGTCTCGGCGATGAAACGCAAGGACGGGAAAGCTAATGTTCCGGTCGCACCCTCCACCGCCAAAGTCAAGATAGGTAGGCCGGCGTCCCCTGCGCCAAAAGTCGACGTCGAAGCAACGCCAGCCAAGACCCGTCGCGTCGTGGGAACGCGTCACGAACCAGAAGGAGTAACTGTAAACCCACAGGTGAGCAAAGAGGTAAGAGGATAACCAGTCGATCGTCTATTGTTTCTATTTTGGATCTCGGGATGTTGAGATTTGCTTAGAATACTGGGAAAACTCGCAATGATGTTGCAAAAACCCTTCAAATGCAGAGACACGGTTTAAACGATGTCAGTGCTGACGGGTTCTTCCTCTACGCCCGCTGATCGCTTTGCGTTTTCTTCAGTCTCTTTCTGACGTTCAGAATCGAGAGCGAGACGTCGGGACAGCCAAGATCCCACAATACAAAGGGAAAACACTCGAATCCACAGAAGCCTTCTCGAAATACCACCAAGAGATGGATAGTGGCCACCACGAAAACGTATATGTCGAGCTCAACAATGTCGAGCATAAAGAAATCGCCCCCAAAGTATGGCTCACAACCCGCGTCTCAAACAGTCAACTGACGATTCTTCCAGATCAAGCATTCTGATGCCCTCGCTCATACTTCTAGCTCAAGGAAGGATGTCGTAATGATTGATCTGACAGAAGATCCCATTGGCGAGGCGACTAACCAAGTGCTTGCTGTGGTAGATGATCAATTCAACCACGATATCCTCGAACCTCGATCGCCAAAATCTCCACTACGGTATTTGGCGACATCAATATCTTCGCCTCCGTCGAAGAGTAACAGACCTCGACACTCTGTCAAGTTTGCAGTCAAGGAGTCGCCTAGCCCGATCATGATCTCAGCTGAGATGTCTGGAAGAAAGGTTCCGTTCATGTCTGAGCGATTATGGCCAGATTCCAAGACTTGTGGGTTTTTTTGTATTTACTGAGCGACTTCTACGACCTCCTGCTTGCAGTTTCAACCATCCTAACGCAACAAAGGAAACATAACAAGCGGCACGATGCCAGAGGAATCACTGATAAGAGAGACAAGGGTGGAATGCACCTGGGAGAACAAGATGCTGTCCCGGAAATTGTGAACGTAAGCGTTTCAAACAAAACTTGGTTCAAGGCATTGATCGCAAACAGGTTTTGAACGAGATACACGAGGTAAGCGTGGCTGATCCTTCCACGACTCAGGTTGCCTATTGCATCATTTCAGACTATTATACAAAACATAAAGCAAAAACTCGAAGGGGTCAAAACCAATATTCATTACGGTCAACGTAAGATTCTGCAGGAGGCAGCGAGTGATCTCCTTGAAATATATGCTGAAAAGTGTGTTCTCCTTGTTGTCCACATTTATTATAAGCCACTTACGGTTACGACTATAAACGCAGTGCTGGTCATTTTAACGAACTCGTTGAGCTGGAGAGAGAATATGCCGCATGTGGCAGGACGATTGTGAATGGCCTCGAAGATGTTCTCAGAATCAATGAAGGGATTGGTCAACGCCTTCGACAAACCATGGAGGATCACGACCGTCAGACCTTGTCCAAGAAATTTCCAAGCACATTGTTTTCCGCCCCTCTCTCTACCATGTTCAGTGATCTGACTCTCCGTTAGAACAGACCAGGTTTTCGACATGCCATGTACTTTCATATCGTAAAACAACCGGCCTTTTCATGTGGAGACTGTTGAATGTATGTATGTACGTGCCGGTTGTTGTACTTGTGCGCGAAAATTCAATTCAACTACACTGCATGAGCATATAATTGAACACTAAATTTTTGTCAAAAACCTCGAAGGTGCACCTTTGCAGTTTTATTTAGTCAAGTGGAATGCGAATCTCCTTAACACGGAGACTTGGGTTCACATGCTCTCCTTATCCAACTCCGTTACCTCCCTTTGGTCATAGAATCCCTTCTTGGCCTGTTATCCATCGATCTCGGACAAAATCTGCCTCGAGGTCTATAGGCGTGGGTTGCATAACATCTTTCAACTCAACACCATCCCGCCATCTGACCACATTTTCGATGTCTTCGGATCCCACGGCTAGTCCAGAAAGCTATCGTCTTCCGAACAATGTTAGGCCTACGCACTACGAGCTTACAGTCCGAACCGATCTGGAAAAGCTCGTCTTCGATGGATTTGTAAGAGTACAGTAAGGGCTTGCGAGTTGAAATTATTGACGCTTTTCAATATTGACTTGATGTCCAGTCTAGATGTTGAGAAAGAATCATCAGCAATTACTTTCAACACCGACGATCTAGAGCTTGGGAATGCGTACATCTATTCCGATGTGCTCAAGACCCAGCAGACTCCGAGTTCTTGCGTATTTGATGCCACAGCTCAGCGTGCTACCATGAGCTTCCCCGTATCCCTCCCTACTGGATCGAAAGCTCAGCTCAAGATCGGCTTCCAGGGAAAGCTGACTGGCAGTATGATGAGCTACTACAAATCATCCTGGGATCATAATGGGAAGACCGAGTGTTATGCTCTAACCCAATTCGAGGCACGTCATTCACTGCTTCATGTTACAGACCTCGCCTCTGACCTTGGTTCAACAAGCCTACTGCAGCCAGGCGAGCATTTCCCTGCTGGGATGAACCTGCACTCAAGGCTACATTTGCCGTAACTCTTATCTCCCGCTCTGACACCATAAACTTGAGCAACATGCCCGTTGCTGTGGAGCAAACATACTCAAAGGACACTCCTGAAAGCCGGGAACGAGCGGAACTTCTCAACCAGCAAATAGGGGAGGATGGTCCAGGCTGGAAGATCACACGTTTCGAGACCACTCCGGTCGTGAGTTTTTGACTTACCAACACATTCGGACCTGGTGGGTCATGCTGTACTGCTAGATGTCTACCTATCTCGTAGCGTATGCCAATGGCCCCTTCCAGTTTGTGGAAAGTTCATACACCAGTCCCATCAGTGGCAAAAAGCGTCCCCTTCGCGTCTACGGTATGCATTTCTCGTGGGCGGAGGGCATTTCTAATCCATTTTACTCAGCGACGTCCGACAACATACACCAAGCTCAATTTGCCCTCGATGTCAAAGCGAAAGTTCTTCCTCTCTACGAAAAAGTCTTCGACATCGAATACAAACTACCTAAATTGGATACCTTGGTCGTAAGTAACAAATAATGGCTTCATCATGGACATCTCTTAATTTATAACTAGGCAAGCGACTTCGACGCCGGTCAGATTATTCCTTTAATGTTCTTTCAAACACTCCTAAATCTTATTTGATGGTTTGCAGGTGCTATGGAAAACTGGGTTGGTCCAATATTTCATTTTCATCTGATGTCGATCTATATGCTTCTTGCAGGGTTTGATTACCGGCAGGACCAGCTATTTATTGCTCGATCCCGATAACGCAGATCTAGCAGCAAAGAAAAATGTTGCTAGTACTCAAAGCCACGAAGTTGCACACATGTGGTTGGTTTTGATTCCCAACTGTTTAATGTCTCCCATGAATGTTGTATTACGGATAGGTTCGGAAATCTGACGACGATGGAATGGTGGGACTATCTCTATCTCAACGAAGGTCAATCTGCTTGGTCTTTAGATGACCCTAGATACTCATGCCACTTTTCGCTCATATAGGTTTCGCCACGATAGTGAGTCACGATTCGGTCTTGAAATGAGTTATTGTCTGAACCAATACTGTTTGGTAGATGGGAGAAGTCATCATGATAGGTATATGCCAATTCGCCATACATGACATATGGTCTTTGACGATTTTTTTGTCCAGACAAGTAGGCCGCGATTCTATGGCCATGACATGCCATTGCATCTAATGTCTCTTCTCGCAGAATATTCCCTGAATGGAAGGTGCACTCCAAATTCATTACCGATCACCTCAACCGTGCTCTGAGCCTCGACGCAAAATTGTCATCGCACCCCATCCACGTCGACTGTGCAGACGCCAATCGTATCAATCAGGTATGGATACTGGGATAACTGGACCATGCTGCGGGTCGCCTGAACCTATCAACTTCCGCAGATATTCGATGCATTGTCATACTCCAAGGCTGCCTCTGGTATGTGCAAAAAAATCAGCGTGAGCTTGGTATTCACCCTACAGCTGCTTTGTTAAGTCCTGCGTATGCTTTCGAACTACGTTGGAGAAGATCGTTTCCTCAAGGGTGTCTCCATTTACCTGAAGAACAAGCTTTTCGGGAATAGTGTCACAAAAGACCTCTGGGAGGGAATAGCGGTAGCAACGGGTATCTGTCTTTTACTCATATGCTACGTCCGCCTTACACATCCTACTAGACATCGATGTCGTCACTATCATGGAAAACTGGATATCGAAAGTGTGTTATAGATCCTCTGTTCCGACTTTCATTGAGCCATTCTTTCTTGAGATTAGATTGGATTCCCTGTTCTCACTGTTACCGAGAATCCGAATGGCATCATCATCCGCCAAGATAGGTTCTTGGAAAGTGGTGCCGCGGGAGATAAGGACAACGAGACGATCTGGCAAATATCTTTTTTACACTGATTTGGTATCCGTATTGACAGCCTTTCCGATAGGACAATCCCATTGTTCCTCCGTTCAGTCAACGAGAACGGAGAGGCTAGTGTTGACAAGTCTGCCATCTTAAATGAGCGTGAGAGGAGCATAGCGATTGATACCAGTCAGCCGTTCAAGTTGAACGCTGATACTAATGGTGTTTGTAAATATGTTTCTTCTTCGTTTGCTAGAGGATGGTGTTCTGAAGAATGTTGCAGACCGTGTTCTTTACACTCCGGAAAGGCTCTCCAAGATTGCGGCTGAATGTGCCAAGGGAGACTCGGTTTTTACTTTGAATGACCGTTTAGGCTTGGTCCACGACTCGATGGCTCTTGCCAAAGCCGGTTTTGCGACGTTGAGCAGTGCCATGAATCTCGTCAACATCCTTCGCAGGGAGAAGGAATGTCAGTTCTACCTAATTCTGTTGCGTTTTGAAACCTTCACTACTCACCATCATATCTCAGACCTCGTTTGGGATGGTATTTCCCAGAATCTCTCCGAACTGGTCTCTATCTGGTGGGAGGAGTCTCATGTTACAGACCTTTTGAATGCACTCTGCCGGGTATGATCATCACCGTAGTTGATTTATCCTCTGCACTGACCTCTTAATTGGATAGTCCCTTTATAATCCCATTGTTCAACAACTCGGATATGAATATTCTGACGCGGATTCGACTGACACATCACTTCTGCGTACTCGTGCCATAACACAAGCCGCTAATGCCAAGGATGAAGAGTGTGTTTACTTAAACCTCGCGGCCCATGAGTTAGTTGCTGACACAATTTTGCTAGAGTAATCAAGGAGCTTGTCAGTCGATTTGATCATTACGTCAAGACTGGGGATGATTCAAAGATCCCGGCTGACTTACAAGATGCGATATTCACAGCGGTATGACTGATGGAACAGCGTAGATTCAAGGTCACTGATACCAGACTCCAGGCGGTTCTCTATGGCGGGCGCAAGGAGTACGACGCCGTGAAGGCCATCCAGGAGAAGCCGAAAACTCCGACAAGCAGAAAGGCAGCCATGTACGTATAACCCGCACGTGTGGTGGCCGTGGTCTAATCTAAGCCGGGCTGCAGACGGGCAATGTGCGCAACAGAAGACCCGAAACTCCTTGAAGAGTCTTTCGAGTACTTACTCACCAAGGCTCGTGACCAGGACGTGATGCATTTCATGTCCGGATTGCGTGAGAACATCAAAGCTAGGAAGAAGTTGGCACAATTCTTCAAAGAGAACTATGAGATTGTAAGGTTTAAGTTTTATGGTCCACGTGTATGTTTGTCTAAAGCCGCATTTCGTACCAGCTTTATAAACGTTTCGAAGGTAACTTCATGCTTGGAGTACTGGTCAAGGTCAATCCTCCTGTCCGTCTAGTTGATCCCGCGAATTCACGACACAACTACAGTTCGCGTTCGATGCGCTCTCGTCGAAAACAGACCACGGGGAGACTGCAGAATTCTTCCAGGTGCGAAATCCGTTCTTAGCCCGTAATGACGTTGACATGACGATATGTAGACCAAGGACACTTCCAAGTATAACATGGCGCTCGCACAGACATTGGACACTATCCAGGCTAGAGCTGCATACCGTGAGGTTCGTGAGGTTATTTTAGCTGATATTTATTTAATCTGACAATGATACAGCGGTCGACGTCTGATTTGTTGGAGTGGCTCCAGAAATGGGAAGGAAAGCTTACGTAAAAGGATTATCTATGTCTTTGAGATTGCCCACTGTATGAAATCTACCCTTGCCATCATCGTCCCCGACGTGCTCGACAAGCTCTGTTGAATTTCGCTTGAGAGAAGTGCCCAGCGATGCCTGCATTCGATCCCGTTCGTGACGCTGTACAAAACTCACCAATCAGTCCGTCACAGCCACTTCTAACCGCCAATCCCCGCATCGAAACCATTTCGTCGGCTCCTTACCAGAACAGGAGGGCAACTGACCTTTCGGTCCTTCTCAATTCGAACTCAAGGGAACCCTCTGTGTCACCACCACCACGCACGTCAACTTTGTCTCATTTGTTGCATTCTGATACCGAACACAACGTGCTGGATCGTTCGAGTCATAGTTCCTCCCCAGAACATTCGTCACAACCTTCATCGTCGTTTAGCGGTGCCCATCTCCCGTCTTCACACTCTTCATCAAATAACTCTTCCCTCACACCCATGTTTCCGCCAACAATTTCAAAAATTCCCTACAACCCGATCCGGATCACGCCAGCTGACACCGTTCTCATCCCTATGTCACCAGATGAGATGGAACGGTACAAAAATTATCGCGGCACCGCAACTCAAATACTCTCTAAACGCAAGAGAGAGCCAAGTAGAGATGAATTCGGAGAGCAACCAATAAAGAAGTTGCATGGAGATGTTGGGGTTGTGGTCGGACACTGTGAGCTCGCCGAATCTTGAAACGTGCCTTTCTTGTCTTCGCGGGCTCACCCCGATTGTGGGATGTTGTTCAGACAACTCTCGGCCCAATGTGGATGTCACCCAACGCCTCGAATCACCAATTATCGGGCTCAAAAAATTCAACAATTGGGTCAAGTCCGTGCTAATCACTCGTTTCGCTCATCCCGCTCTCGCCGCTGGCACCCGGAATGTAAGAAGGAGATCTGGCAAGGTCTTGGATATGGGCTGTGGAAAGGGCGGAGATCTGCCAAAATGGGCGAAAGCACGAGTCAAAGAGCTCATTGGTGTCGGTGCGTGTGACATATATTGCAGCTTAAAGTTTCTCATCATTCGTACTTGCTAGACATTGCTGCCGTGTCTGTTGAACAGGCTCGCTCTCGTTGGGAGTGTCTGCGAGCCCCCCGGTTCGAGGCGACGTTTGCTGCACTCGATTGCTATTCCGAGCCCTTATCGAAAGCATTTCCACCGGAAAAATTAGAGCAGCCCTTCGACGTTGTCTCAATGCAGTTCTGCATGCACTATGCGTTCGAGACGTCGCAAAAGGCGCGGTGCATGCTGAGAAACGTCACCCAGTGGCTAAGACCAGGTGGCACCTTCATTGGGACGATTCCAAATGCCGAACAGCTCTTGTAAGTCTGTCACATCTGCATTCTGTCTCTTTATGGGTTGATCTCTTCATTAGAGAACGTTTGGATGGGCTTCCTCCAGATGTTTCGGATCTGAAAATCGGGAACGCGATATATAGCATCCGGTTTGAAGATCGAGAGAAACGGCCACTGTTCGGTCACAGATATTGGTTCTTCCTGAAAGATGCGGTAGAAAATGTCCCAGAATACATTGTTCGATGGGATAATTTTGTTCAGTACGCTCCCCTTCCATCCTTATTTTTTCGAGACCGTTCACCGCTTCATGCTTTCCAGGATGGCTCAGGAATTCCAGTTATTCCCAATTTATAAGGAGGGTTTTCGTAATTTTTACAACGAGCACCGACAGCAGCCAGCATACAGACACTTGATGGAATATATGAATGTTGTCAATGCTGACGGCGAGTTCTTGATGGACGAAGAGCAATTGGAAGCTGCTAGTGCGTTTTTCAACCCTTTCTGCTGTCTCCCTCTGACTGGTCGCAGATATATACGAAGCATTCGCGTTCGAAAAGCGCTGATAATAACAGTCTACTGCAATCCAGGAACTAATCGTGTCGCTATAGACTACCCGTTTTCTAATTTGTGTTCTCGGTGGGGCTAAAGTAGAATATTATCTCATCGGACATCGTCACGTGACATATCTAATGCACCGATCGCAGATAAACTGCTGGAATGAATATAGTGCAAGACTTGAAAATAGAGGCTGTCTCCAGAGGCCTGCATAAATAATCGGAAATGTATAACCATGTACATAGAACTAGTGTGCAAGCCGAAGGATGAATAATACGCCATCTGATTTGCATACTGTGTACGTTTAAGCGAGAGTCAAATTCGATTCACGAGATCCTAGTGACGTCGACTTCAGCCTGGAAGCCGACCCTCCTTTCGTGTCGGTGATTGTATCCCGGGAGTTCGAACTTGAAACTTCCGCAACCGGGGATCTGAATAGAAGGAACCCAGGATGGGCGATGTTGAGGGTAAAAATAGCAAGTGTGACCATTCCGCCATCGAGGATGTCTGGTTGGTGGTCAGTGGGACTGGGATTGGGATAGAGGGCAGAAGGAGCCTACTGAAGTAGCGTTGAGTCGAAATGATGGGCCCATTCCAACCGTTGCTCAGCTCAATTGTTCGGTATACCGCACTGCAAAAAAGCACATGAATATCGGCCCAAGGCGCATAACCGTAAGTGAAGAAAGCGCTTACCGAATAAAGAGACAGGTGGTATTGAATGCCAACGCGGTAATCATAATCATAGTGCGCCTGTCCAGGCTACCTTGATTGGTTCCCCATGCCCTCCCATCTGCAGGCCATCGGAAAGGACGGTCAAGAACATATCGCAGGAAACACTCGACCGCTATGATAAAGAAGATAACAATCGTTGCTGCAGGCAGCGGTATTAGGCTACATTGATCAGTGACAACCTATAACGCACCGAGTTGGAAGGCAATTCCGCTTAACATGACATTCCCGCCCTGCAAATACAAGTGATGGTTAAGTCTTGCCATGAAGACAGAGAAAAGATTGGATTGTGAATGGGGGAGAGTGGGCAGGAAGACCCCCTTACCAAAATCACATCGCCACCTTCGCTAGCTTCTGCCGAAGCCAGCCCACCCCCTATGCCTTGGACGGTGAGTGAAATAAAATCCTAGAACCGGAACACCATGCGTTGCCCAATGTCGTCAGGATTGAGGATGTTTATAGTGGTTGCAAGAAGGCCGACTCACACATACGCAGAATATGATGGTGCCTGCGATGGAGCGATCATGAGTGATGGGGAAAGGGGTGGAAATGAAGGGATCAATGGACAAGTGAGAGTACGTACACCATTTTGGCTTCAGGCGTGTATAACACGGGCCGATTCTGTTGATAATTCGCCCGAGGATGATGAAATTTGCTGCAAGAAGTGGAGTCGGTGCCAGGATGGTCGTCGTTATTCTATGGATGGTTAGTTAATCAACGCTCTGAAGAGATGAATGCACAGAGAGCCTGGGGAGAGAATAAATCTTTGTCGGTACGTACTGCATTTGAAAAGGGTCAATCGATAGTGGATTAAAACTTGACCAGAGGCGCCCACTCCAACCTACTACTTCCGTCACACCCGCAAGGCATACCGTAGGGATGAGCCACCACAGGTGGTAATAGCATGCCTGCAGGACATGGAGTACTTCGAAAAGGAAAAAAACAAGGAGTTGGAAGGGACGGGAGAACGGAAGCAAGGGAACATACTGGTTGATATACCGTAGAGTGTTATAAAAGTGATCGCGACACTTCTAGTCGGTACATAGTGATAGGGGGCTACAGTCGCGGTCTGCATGGGGGATCCAATAAGTGAGGGGATGGTCACGAAGAAGGGAATTCTTGAAAGAAAGGTAGTTAGTTTAATGGTCTAGGGAAGTATGTGCGACGTTAATAAACGAGGACGTACGCAATACATATTACTAGGAGGTTCAGAATCGGAGGCCGGACACCGGTGTAATCAAAACGAGCGAGTGTGCCCCGTCCTTTGCGTACAAACCTATCCGGGAATAATTTGTCGCTTAAACAAGCTATGCGATGTGAAGCTATATTGTGAGCATAGCCTCCATCAAATATGGTAGAATCATTCTGGTGCTTACCGACAGTACTTGAAGAGGTTGTTGGGCGAAACAGTGATTGGATCGCCACCAGTGGGAGCCCAGTCAGTTTGTGATGAGGATCGAACCCACAAGTGAGTCACGGCGACCAACTACAGGATGCGTAGGGACCAGTCCCGAGAATACCGGGCGAGTTGTAAGCCTGGGCTTACCACAATCCCCCTAATGTGCATATAGACAGTCTGTTGGCTGAATAGATGCTATTCAGATGGTACGTTAATAGTGTTCTCCAAGGGTATCATTCACTCACCATTATGTCTCGTTGTATGCCTGGACTTACCACAATCCCCCTATGTGCATATAGACAGTCTGCTGGCTGAACGTTGAACGTTTGCACGGCTATGCTATTCAGTTGTGTCCCTTTTGGTGTAACAGCTAAAGCGCTAACATGAACATGTCAGAACTGTTGTGGCGGTCTTACACGAGCATACCCGGAACGCGTTTTTCTCATACGCGTTTCGTCCGCATCTACTCTATTTAATTAAGTAGTACCGTAGTTAGTATCCACTCAGTCGCATCAGGCGCTGAGTGGTATGTCCCTTAAGCCGTACTGTGCAGCAAACGCCATCGGAGTCCAGTGTACAGTCTTCCTTCCGGAAGGTGCCACTCCACGGACATTGGACGTTTTGATCAATGCCAACGTGTGATGGGGAAATGCTACGAACAGGCGCTGAACCACGCAAAAGAAGCGATAAAGGGCGAAAAAAATGCGTTTGAGCACCGTCCGTACGCCAAGGAGGAACATCTGGGAGGGCCACGCCTCGATGGTAACCGAGATGCGCAACGATCTGCCGTGCAAGCCGGATGCAATCTTCTGCAGCGTAGGTGGCGGTGGCCTATTGGGCGGCATTATCATTGGGTGTAAGAATGTGGGCTGGGAGGATGGTAAATGTACCATATTCGGTGTCAGATGGCCAGAGATTGAATCGATTCTTCATTCTGTCAGTCCCGATTATTGCGTTGGAAACCGAAGGACGTAACTGCTTTTATCATTCCATGTCTCTGAACCTCAACGGGTGGGACAGTCTCCCTGATGGGGCGAACGTACTTGACGACGACGAACACAATGTCACAATCGCCCACATGAATCATATCTCCTCCGGGGCGTCCGGGTCACTAGGCGCATCATCTCCTGCGGCAGGAGTCGTCAAAATGGCGCTAGAACGGAAGGGAATAGTCAGATGCGTGACTATACCGGATGATTTGAGCATGCAGACCGTCTGTCGGTTCGCCGGTAGGTGTGTTTCTTTCCAGCAGAAAACGATCAGCTCACGAACAGCAATTTAGAAGACCACAAATTTCTCGTCGAGCTCGCCTGTTCGACGGCCCTCGCGCCCGCGTACAAGCCCGACCTGTTCTGGAAACTCATACACGCCGCTCACGCTCCACGCCTATGCGATCAAGTTCAGATAAAATGAAGACCGTAGTGTTCATTGTGTGTGGTGGGTACAAGGTATCGATGGACGAGATGGTACAGTATGACTCCCTTGTCAAGGCGAGCTTGCAGCGTCCTGAGCAGGAATGGGAGGTTAAATGTAACGGAGAGCGATGGTGGGTCGACTAGTCATTTTGAGAGCAGATACGATACGAATGTGGAGAGCCTCAACGATGCATAGTTTTTGAATTCCTGTATATCGTTGGTAACGTAAAGAGCCAAGTCTCGAGAGCCGCTC
>Ga0209006_10004669_pt1 | contig 12409 bp, 9 predicted proteins | sample JacPin_JW_Ref_O2_FD_188567 | JGI IMG/M metagenome (GOLD analysis project Ga0209006, IMG submission 188567) | Forest soil microbial communities from Algoma, Ontario, Canada - Jack Pine, Ontario site 1_JW_Ref_O2 (SPAdes) (version 2) | ecosystem: Environmental > Terrestrial > Soil > Boreal...
TTTCGCGGCTCGCCGCACGGCGTCCACTACGTCGCGAGCAAAGGCGGGTTGGTGTCGTTGACCCGGCAAATGGCGTTGGAACTGGCGCCGCATCGCATCCGGGTCAATGCGATCGCGCCGGGCCTCACCGATACCGCACAGCCGCGCTACGGGAGCAGCGAGGAGGAGATCGCGGCAATGGCCGCGGCAAACCCCTTGGGCCGCATCGCCGAACCCGAGGACATCGCCCGCGCTGCCCTGTTCCTCTGCTCCGACAACGCCGGTTTCGTCACCGGGCATACCTTGCATGTCAATGGCGGGTCCTACCTTACCTGAGGTCGCTGCATAGCTTTCGCGCACACCGCGTTTTGGTCTACGCTCCGGCCAACGCGCAGCACCTCAACTGGAGGACCCCATGGACGGGCTGGCACAGGCAAGGCTGAGGGGCGTCGTCGCGCCGCTCAATTTCATGATGCCGATGGCGGAAAAACCGTATTCGTACAATTACGAGCCCGGCCCCGGCGTGAAGCTGCGCAACATCGAGAACGAGGAACACCAGGTCACCATCCATGACGCGCGCGCTGCCGCGCCGTCGCTCGACCATGAAGGGTTCGTGCTGCTGCACCACAAGACCGCGGCCGCCGACCTCTACGACGAAGAGATCATCAAGTCCGTCTACTACCCCGAATGCGAGCGGCTGATGCGGGACGCGACCGGCGCCACGAAGGTCGTCGCCTTCGACCACATCGTACGCAACGCCGCCAAATCCGGCCCGGGTAGCCCGGTCAAGCTGCCGGCGGGCCGCGTCCACAACGACTACACCGCCTGGTCGGCGCCGCAGCGCGTGCGCGACCTGATGGGCGACGAGGCCACCGAGCTGTTGAAGCACCGCTTCGCGATCAACAATGTATGGCGGCCGCTCGCCGGTCCGCTGCTGCGCTCGCCGCTCGCCCTCTGCGACGCCGAGACCCTCGACTCCGACAACCTCGTCGCCTCCGATCTGCGCTACCCCGACCGCACCGGCGAGATTTACGGCGTCACCTACAGCCCCAGCCAGCGCTGGTACTATTTTCCGAAGATGCAGCCCGACGAGGCGGTCATCATCCGCTGCTACGACTCGGCACGCCAGGGCGCCGCCCGCTTCTCGGCGCACGGCGCGTTCGACGATCCGCAGACCCCGGACAACGCCCCGCCGCGCGAAAGCATCGAAGTCCGCACCCTGGTGTTTTTCTAGCCGAAGGGACGAACGCGGCTCCAATCGGTTCAATGGCTGTACGCAACCCGCTGACTATTGGAGCATTCATCGCCTGGCTTGTCTTCGTGGCCAGTATGTTTGGGATGATATATTGCACGTTTCGCGCGCGATATCATCGCGCGCCTGATGCGCCATACCGTTGGATTACCTCGATCAATCCCTTCCAATCTATTTGGTTTGCTGACCAACTCTCTGTCCGTGGCTTGGAATACAGGGCGGTACACGTAAAATTGTGCGGCGTGTTTGTTGGTGCGATACTCACTTTCTTCGTGTTCTGCGGTTTAATCGCGATCAGCCCAAAATGACGCAATTCGACGCGATCGTGATCGGCGGCGGCCTCGTCGGCTCGGCCATCGCCTATGGCCTCGCCCGCGAGAATCTGAAGACCGCCCTGATCGACGAGGGCGACGTCGCGTTCCGCGCCTCCCGCGGCAATTTCGGTCTCGTCTGGGCGCAGTCGAAAGGCCTCGGCGCACCGCACTACCAGCGCTGGACACGGTTGTCCGCGGAGGAATGGCCAAGGCTCGCCGCCGAACTGGGTGCGCGCACCGGCATCGATGTCGGCCTCGAGCAGCCGGGCGGCGTGCAGCTCTGCCTTGGCGAAGAGGAATTCGCCGAGCGCCGTGTCATGATGGAGCAGATGCGCACCGAAGCCGGCAATTTCGGTTTCGATTATCGCATGCTCGAACGCGACGAACTCGCCGCGATGCTGCCGGGCCTTGGCTGGGCGGTGACCGGCGGCTCGTGGACCCCGTATGACGGGCACGTCAATTCGCTCTATCTGCTGCATGCGCTGCATAAGGGTTTCGTCGAACGCGGTGGGACGTACATCCCCAACCGCACCGTCGATTACGCCGGCGTCGCGCCCAACGATTTCCGCCTGGGCAGCGGCGCCGACGAACTCGCCGCGCCGAAAATCGTGCTCGCCGCCGGGCTCGGCAACGCCAAGCTCGCGGCGCTTTTCGGGCTCAGCGCGCCGGTGCGGCCTCAACGCGGCCAGATCCTTGTCACCGAGCGCACCGAGCGCGTCTGGCCGATACCGATTGGCAGCCTGCGCCAGACGCTGGAAGGCAGCATCATGATCGGCGCAAGCGAGGAAGAAGTCGGCTTCGACACCGGACAAAAGCCCGAGGTAATGCAGGCCATCGCCCATCGCGCGGTGCAGTGCTTTCCGTTTATCGCCGAGTTGCAGATCGTCAGGGCGTGGGCGGCCTTGCGGGTGATGCCGCCGGACGGCAAGCCGATCTATGACGAATCCGAGAGATTTCCCGGCGCCTTCACCGCCAATTGCCATAGCGGCGTTACCCTCGCCGGCGCCCACGCAAACGCTTTCGCGCCGATGGTCGCTGCTGGCGCGCTCGACCCGATGCTGGTCCCATTCTCCGCCAAGCGCTTCGATGTTCCGCAGGCGGCCTGACGCTGCGACGCCGATCGTATCGGTCACGGTCGAGGGTAGCGAAATCCGCGTGCCCGAGGGCGCCTCGGCCGCGGGCGCGGTGCTGCTCGCCGGCTTTCCGTCGATCCGCGACACGCCGGTCAACGGCACGGCGCGCGGGCCTTATTGCATGATGGGCGTGTGCTTCGACTGCCTTGCCGAGATCGACGGCGTTGCCAACCGGCAAAGCTGCATGGTGGCGGTCAAGCCCGGCATGGTAATCCGCCGCCAGCGCGGCAAACGTGCGGCCGGTATCGAATAATGTTCACTGTCATTGCGAGCGCAGCGAAGCAATCTCGTGCCGGATTCGCCTGGCCCAACGAGATTGCGTCGTCGCTGCGCTCCTCGCAATGACAACCAAAAAAATCGATTTCGCCGTCATCGGCGCGGGTCCGGCCGGGATGGCGGCGGCGACGCTCGCCGCCGAGCTCGGCCTCGACACCCTCATCGTCGACGAGCAGGACGCACCGGGCGGCCAGATCTATCGCGGCATCGAGCGCGCCGAGAATGAGTCGCCGCTCGGCGCCGATTATCTCGCCGGCAGGCCGCTTGCCGCGTCGCTGCGGGCGAGCGGCGCCGCGTATCTGCCGGCCATCACGGTCTGGCACATCGATCCCGACGGAACACTGTCGCTCGTGTCCGCCGGCGCCAGCCACACGATCCGTGCCCGGCGCATCCTCCTCGCGACGGGAGCGATCGAGCGCCCGGTGCCGATCCCCGGCTGGACGCTGCCGGGCGTGATGACCGCCGGCGCGGCGCAGATCATGCTCAAGACCGCCGATCTCGTGCCGTCCGGCCGCACCGTGCTGGCCGGGCAGGGGCCGCTGATCTGGCTTGTCGCGGCGCAACTCATCCGCGCCGGCGCCCCGCCGGCATTGATCCTCGAAACCACGCCGCACGCGAATTACCACGCCGCGGCGCGGCTGCTGCCCGCAATCCTGTGGCCGGCGCGGCGAGCGCTATGGAAGGGCCGCAGCCTGATCCACGAAGCCCGGCGCGCCGCCATCCCGACAGTGCGCGGCGTCACCGGTCTCAGCGCGCTCGGCCGCGCCTCTGGAGATAATCGGGTCGAGCGCGTCGTCTGGGACGGCGGCGAGGCGGCCTGCGATCTTCTCTTGCTGCATGAAGGCGTAATCCCCAACACTCAGATAAGTCTCGCATTGCAGCTCGAACACCGCTGGGACCCGGCACAGCTTTGCTGGCGGCCAATGATCGACGAATGGGGCGCGACCGGCCTCCAAACCATCGCGATCGCCGGCGATGGCGGCGGCATCGCCGGGGCCGAGGCGGCGGCGCTCAGTGGCCGGCTCGCCGCGCTCGACGCCGCCTCGTTCCTCGACAAGATCGACCCCGCCGAGCGCGACCGCCGGGCGCGATCGATCCGCACGGCGCTCAAGCGCGAACGGGCGATCCGCCCGTTCCTCGACGTGCTCTATCGTCCGGCGCGCTCGGTGCTGGTACCGGCCGACGACATCATCGCCTGCCGCTGCGAGGAGGTGAAGGTTGTACAGATCCGCCGCGCTGCCCGGCTCGGCGCGCAAGGGCCGAACCAGGCCAAGGCCTTCACCCGCTGCGGCATGGGCCCGTGCCAGGGCCGTATCTGCGGCCCGATCGTCAGCGCCGTGATGGCGGATACGCTGGGGAAGCCGATCGCCGAAATCGGCACCTACCGCCCCCGCGCGCCCTACAAGCCGATCACCCTGGGGGCGTTGGCGGGGCTGGATAGCGATGGCGCTTAATTTCGGACGATCAAATCGAGAAATGCCCGTGCGGTCGTGATTTGGGCCCGTCCGTGACGTTCCAGCATCAGCAATCCCGCCTTCTCCCCCGTGACGAGATAGTCTGCGGACCCGCCCTCGCACATCGCTAACAGAAAGTCGTCGGCGGGATCTTGCGATCGTTGAATTAGGGGCAGTCGGCCAACGAACTCGGCATTGTCACGCAGCTGGTTGATCAACCGTCCAGCTTCGGCGGAGCGGATCAACGCCCGAACGCGCGGCCGTCTCGTGACGGTTCTCAATTCTTCCAGTTGGCGCGCGTGCGTCAAAAGAACAAAGCGGTCGTAGGACCAGGCATCGACGATCTGACTGGTAACGCCATCGCGTCTGATCAGTGCGCTCACCAGGACATTGGTGTCGAGGATGACGCGCATTGGCGCTGGTCAGCCTACCAGCTGCGATCCTTCCAGAACTCTTTGCGTACGATGGCGCACTCTTCGTCGATGATGGCCTGCAGCTCTTCCCCCGGGATATGAGCATTGCGTTGCTGTATGTCCCGTATGGTCGCGCGCAAAACCTCCTTCTGCACCGCCCGCTCGATGAATTTGGACAGGTCGCCCTTCTTGCCGCCATGCTCGGCGAGATAGGAGCGGACCGCGATATCGGTCTCCCTTGTAACCTTGACGGTCCAGCGGGTCAGATCGGACATATAAGCGCCTAACGGCTTAAGCTGATAGACGTCTAGACGCTTATCAGCACTGACGCCGAATTACCAGCTCCCGACCCGACCGCAGTTGACGAACGCGTTCCCGACGCTGGTATTTTCGCATCGTGCCACGGCGCGTTTGGGTCGACCAAAACATTAGCCGGGCGGGAGGTGGTGCGTACACGATCTTTACGCGAACGCCGGCCAGGCGAAGAGTTTGGCGAAAGCGCGAGGCTTTCCGCGCGCTCCACACACCCACATAGCTCGGGCTGCCCTCCTTGTTCCGAAAAAAGGCGGCGCCGCCAAAAGCTGACTTCACTCCACCCTCGCCGAAAGGCCCGCCACCGCCATAGACCGATACAACGACCTCCAGAGGGGCAGCACTCGCCACCGTGTTGCCGCTGCGCAGCGAGCCGCGGAACAGATAGATCGGAATTTCGTCGCTCATCGCTCTATCTTGAAACCCTGCGCTTAACGCTTCCTAACCCCACGATCCGGCATGACGCGCAAGCGCCACAAACGCTTGCACCCGCCGCCATTTGCCCAAAGGATGCGCAGTCCCATCCTTTATCGCGATGCTCGCACCATGACCGACGTACATCCTCTTGCCCCGCTCCTCGCACCGCGCTCGGTGGCGATTTTCGGCGCGTCCAACGACCCGACCCGGATCAGCGGCCGCTCGCTGCGGTATTTCCGCGAGGCCGGCTATCAGGGCGGGCTCTACCCGATCAACCCGACCCGCGACACGGTGCAGGGCCTCACGGCCTACCCCGACCTCGCCTCGGTTCCGGGCGAGGTCGATTTCGGCCTGATCGCGGTGCCGGCCAATCTCGCGGTCGAGGCGATGGAGGCCTGCGTCAAGAAGGGCGTGCGCGGCGTCGTGATGTTCACCGCAGGGTTCGCGGAGATCGGCGTCGAGGGCCGCGCCTTGCAGGAAAAAATCACCCGGATTGCGACCGAAAACGGCATCCGGCTGTGCGGGCCAAATTGCCTCGGCCTCTTCAACATGCGGATCGGCCACACTCCGACCTTCTCATCGTTCCTCGAAGAGGGGCCGCCGCAATCGGGACCGCTCGGCATGATCACCCAGTCGGGCGCGTTCGGCACGCACCTCCTGGCGCTGACCGCGCGCCGCGGCATCTCGGTCGGGGTGTGGATGAGCACCGGCAACGAGGCCGAGGTGCAGGTCGCCGACGGCATCTCGTTCCTGGCCGACGACCCCGACACCCAGGCGATCGCCTGCTACATGGAGGCGATCCAGGACGGCGAGCGTTTCGCCGCCGCGGTGAAGCGCGCGCGCGAAAACGGCAAGCCGGTCATCGCGATGAAGGTCGGCGGTTCCACGATCGGCGCCGCCGCCGCCGCCTCGCACACCGCCTCGCTCGCCGGTAGCGACGCGATCTACGACGCCGCGCTGCGCCAGCTCGGCGTCGAGCGCGCTAAGACGCCGGAAGACCTGGTCGAGATCGCCTACGCCTGTACCCGCGGTCGCCTGCCGCGCTCGCGCCGCCTCGCGGTGGTGACGATGTCGGGCGGCGCGGGCGTCTTGATGGCCGACGCGGCCGAGGAGCAGGGCCTCGAACTCACCCCGCTCGCCGAAGACTCGCAAAAGACCGTGCTCGAATGGGTTCCGTTCGCCGCGCCGCGCAACCCGGTCGATGTTACCGCGCAGGCGCTCAACGACCCCTCGATCCTCGACAAGGGGTTCGACCTCTTGCTCGGCAAGGAGAAATTCCCGTCGATGGTCGGCTTCTTCACGACCTGGGCGTCGTCGCCGCAGATGGCCGAGCCGCTGTTCAAATCGGTGTCCGGCGCTGCCGCCCGCTACCCGGACTGCTATCTCGCGCTCTCCGCCATCGCCAGCCCGGAGATGCAGCGCCGCTACGAGGCCGCCGGCATCGGCGTCTACGAGGACCCGTGGCGCGCGGTCGAGGCGGTCGCCGCCGCGACGCGCTGCGCCGAACGCATCGAGACGCCGCCACACCCGATTCCGCCGGTGCCGACCGGCCTCGCACCCTTGCCCAGGACCGCGGTCGGCGAGCACGACGCGAAGCGCATCCTCGCCGCCGCCGGCATCCCGATCCTCGAGGAGCGGCTTGTCACCAGCGCCGCCGAAGCCGCCGCCTCAGCAAGCCTCGGCGACAAGCTCGTGCTGAAGATCGTCTCGCCCGAAATCACCCATAAGACCGAGGTGGGCGGCGTCATGCTCAACGTGCCGGCGGCCGAGCTCGGCGGTGCCTACACCGAGCTGATGACCCGCGTTGCCGCCCGTGCGCCGCACGCCCATCTCGACGGCGTGCTGATCTCGCCGATGCTGACCGACGGCGTCGAGATGATCCTCGGCGTGCAGGACGACCCGGTGTTCGGCCCGACGGTGCTGCTCGGTCTCGGCGGCATCTTTGTCGAGGTGCTGCGCGACGTGACCTTCCGCATCGCCCCGTTCGGCCTCGAAGAGGCACGCGCGATGATCGGCGAACTGCGCGGCAAGGCGATCCTCGAAGGCGCGCGCGGCAAACCCCCCGGCGACCTCGACGCGCTCGCCGAAACCCTCTCGAAGCTGTCACTCTTCGCTGCCGCGCAACAGGGCCAGTTCTCCAGCATCGACATCAACCCCCTGCTGGTTCGGCCCAGGGGCAAAGGCGTCGTCGCCCTCGACGCGCTGATCGTGACCGAAGCGACGCCGGCCGGGCATTAGCCGCTCGTTGTCATTGCGAGCGCAGCGAAGCAATCTCGTGCCAGGTACGCACTCACATCGAGATTGCTTCGTCGCCTTCGGCTCCTCGCAATGACAATCACCTACACCGTCGGCGTCGATATCGGCGGCACCTTCACCGACATCGTCTGCGCCGGGTCGGACGGCTCGTTCCGGCTGATGAAACGCGCCACAACGCGCGGCGACCCGGCCGCCGCCGTCCGCGATGCGATCTCCGCGATGCGCGCCGATTGGGGCATCGATCCGGCGTCGATCGCGCGTTTCGTGCACGGTTCGACGGTCGCGACCAACGCGGTCATCGAGCGCAAGGGCGCCCGAACCGGCATCGTCACCACCGCCGGCTTCAAGGACGTGCTCGAGATCGGCCGACAGATGCGCCACCGCATGTACGATTTGATCTTGCAGCCGGAAACCCCGGTCTTCCTCGCGCCGGGATCGCGCCGCAAGGAGGTGCGCGAGCGCATCGCCGCCAATGGCGACGTTGTTACTCCGCTCAACGAGGACGATGTCCGCCGCGTCGCCGCGGAACTTGTCGCCGACGGCGTCGAGGCGATCGCGATCGTCTTCCTGTTCTCGTTCATCGACCCGGCGCACGAACGCCGCGCTCGCGACATCATCGCCGCCGCGCACCCCGATCTCGCAATTTCGCTGTCGTCCGAGGTCGACCCGGCCTTTCGCGAATACGAGCGCACCGCCGTCACCGCCTTCGACGCCTATTTGAAACCGGTCGTCGCCGGCTATGTCGCGCGCATGGCCCGTGACCTCGCCGCCGCCGGCGTCCCGGCGCCGCTGCAGATCATGCAGTCGCGCGGCGGGATCAGCGCCGCGGCGAACGCGGCGTTGCGACCGGTGCGGCTCTTTCTGTCGGGTCCGGCGGCCGGCGTTGTCGGCGGCGTCTCGGTCGGCCGCACGGCCGGCGTGGCCGACCTCATCACCGTCGATATCGGCGGCACGAGCTGCGACATCGCCCTCGTCAGCGGCGGCGAGCCCTTGGTGCGCGCCGAGGGCGTCATCGACGGCTATACCGTGCGCGTGCCGATGGTCGACGTCACCGCGATCGGCGCCGGCGGTGGCAGCATCGCCGTGCTCGACGACGCCGGGGCGCTCCGCGTCGGCCCGCAATCGGCCGGATCGGAGCCCGGGCCGGCCTGCTACGGCCGCGGGGGCACCGCCGCCACCGTCACCGACGCCTCGCTCGTGCTCGGCTATCTCGACCCCGATTATTTCGCCGGCGGCACGCTGCGCCTCGACGCCGAGCGCGCCCGCCACGCGATCGCGCCGATCGCCGAGCGCATGGGCACGTCGATCGAGACCGCCGCGCTCGGCATCCATCGCGTGGTCAACGCCCAGATGGCCGAGGCGATGCGGCTCGTCTCGATCGGTCGCGGCATCGACCCGCGGGGCTATGCGCTGCTGCCGCTCGGTGGCGCCGGGCCGATCCATGCGGCAGCGCTCGCCGCCGAGCTCGGCATCACCCGCATCATCGTGCCGCCGCACCCCGGCGTGCTGTCGGCCGCGGGACTGCTGAGCGCGCCGATCGAGCACGAGGTCTCGGCCGCGTTCCCCTGTCCGCTCGCCGACGCGGAATGCGCCGAGGTGCGGGCGGCGCTCGCCGCGCTCGACGCCGCCTGCGCGCGGTTGATGACGGGCGAAGGCGGCGCGCGCGGCAGCGTCGTGATCAGGCACTTCGCCGATCTTTGCTATATCGGCCAGGGCTACCATCTCGAAATCCCGCTTAACGAGGATGCGCCGGAGGGTGATCTCCAGAGCGAGCCCCAACCGCTTGCCGCGCTCTACCGCGATTTTCTCGCCGCGCACGACCGGGTCTACGGCCATGCGGCCGAAGCGCCGGCGCGCTTTGTCAATTTGCGGGCGGTGCATCGCGTCGCGCCACCGCCGCTCCCGCACGCGCCGCCCCCGACGCCAACGGGCGGGCGGCCGAAGCCAGCTCGCCGCGTGCTGATCGATCCGGCGATCGGTTTCGAGACCGCCGCGGTGCATGACCGCGCGGGCCTCGCGGCCGGAGAGAAAATCTCCGGCCCGGCAATCGTCGAGCAGCCCGACACGACGATCCTGCTGCCGACCGGCTGGCGCTGCCGGGTAGAGCGCGCAGGGGTTCTGCTGCTCGAACCGGCCGACCCCCGGCGTCTTGCCCCGTGATAGCCCCGGCAGCCTTGGGCGACTAACGGATTATTAACCGCGCCAGCCGTTAGATCGTGATGGGTTGGAGGGCTTTCGACGTGCGCTCTTGGTTCTTGGCGTTGCTGCTCCCCGCCGCAGTCCCGGCGTGCGGTCAAGCACCGCCGCCGATCCATTTGAATATGGTCGGCGGTCGCGGCGCGACTGTGTGCTTCCTCGCGATCGCCGCGAGCGATTGAGGGCTCGTGATGCGGGCCCCGCCATGGCTGCTCGGCATCGCGCGTATGGTCCGCCTGCAGAACGCGATGATGGTGCTGTGCGCGGTTGTGGTCAGCGCCTACGGCGCCAGCATGTACGCCTCGATCCATCGCGCCTATCAGCAGACGCTGGACGATGCCACGGCGACGCTCGAAAGCATCGCGCGCTCGTCCGAGGTCGGCACCAACCGCTCGATCTTCGCGATCGATGCGACGCTCCTCGGTGTCGAGCGGCTGCTCGAAACCTTCTTGCCACAAGCCCCGCTCGACGATTACGCAGTCAAGAAGCTGCTCAACCAGTTCGACGACCAGACGCTGGTGGTGCGCGACCTGCTGATCCTCGACAATAGCGGCCATCTGCGCAACAAGGCGGGTTGGACCGCCGACGCCGATCAGGATTATTCCAACCGACCGTTCTTCACCGTCCACCAATCGGGCGGCCTGCAGTCTCTGTACATCGGCCGGCCTCGGCGCAGCGCCTCGACCGGCAGCTGGTCGGTGATGATGAGCCGCCCGCTCATCCGCCACGACGAGACGGTCGGCGTCATCGCCGCCGAGGTGCCGATCACCGTGTTCACCGATATCTACAACTCGATCGTCGCCAATAGCGGCGTCAGCGTGAGCCTTTTGCTGGACGACGGGACGCTCGTCGCCAGCGAGCCGCACCACGACGAGCTGATCGGCCATGAATTCCCCGACGCACCGATCGTGCTGGCGGCTTCCGGCAATCGCCGCTTTGGCGTGCTCGGCAATTCGCCCGCCGACGACGCCAGCCCCCGGCTCGTCAGCTTTGCCCAAGTCGCCGCCCGCCCGATGATCCTCGTCGCCTCGCGCAGCCGTAGCGACATCCTCGGCCAGTGGCGCAGCGACAGCGTCGGCTCGGTGGTGACGTTCATCCTCTTCGCGGTGACCGCGGGGTGCCTCACCTGGCTGATGGTGCGCGCCGTCGAACGCCAGCAAAAGGCCGCCGCCGGGCTGCGCGCCGGCGAGGAACGGCTGCGGCGCCAGAGCAATCTGCTGCAGAGCACGCTCGAAAACATGGGCGAGGGGCTCAGCGTGTTCGATAGCGGCGGCAGGCTCCTAGCGTGGAACGCCAAGTTTCTCGAGCTGCTCGACCTTCCGATGGAGCCGACGACCGAGACGAACTTGCGCGACATCCTTGCCTTGCAATCCTTGCGCGGCGATTTCGGGCCGGTCGACCCGTCGACCGAGGTGCCGGACCGTTTCGCGCGCTTCTTCCGCGACTTGCCGCTGGTGCGCGAGCGGCTGACCGGCGCCGGCCGGGCGCTGCAGCTTCGCCGGCGCGCGATGCCGGACGGGGCGGTCGTCACGCTCTATTCGGACATTACCGAGCGTCGGGCGGCCGAAATCAAGATGGCTCAGGCCTGGGCGCAGGCCGAGCTTGCCAACCGCGCCAAGACCGACTTCCTTGCCAATATGAGCCACGAGCTGCGGACGCCGCTGAACGCGATCATCGGCTTCTCGGAGATCCTCAGTCGCCAGCATTTGGGGCGATTGGAGAACCCGCGCTATCTCGAATATGCACACGACATCCATTCGAGCGGGCAGCATCTGCTGTCGATCATCAACGATGTGCTCGACATGTCGAAGATCGAGGCTGGCAAGCTCGACATCCACGACGAAGAAATCTCGGTCCGGTCGCTGCTCGGCGGTGCCCTACGGATGGTGCGCGAGCGCGCCCGCGAGCAGCGCGTCGAGATCGCCTGCGAGGTCGTCGATCCCGACCATGTCATCGTCGGTGACGAGCGGGCGCTGAAGCAGTGCCTGCTCAACCTGCTGTCGAACGCGATCAAGTTCTCGGAGCCGGGCCGCACGATCACCATCACGGCGTCGATCGACGCGGTCGGCCGCTCCCTGCTGACCATCGCCGACCAAGGCATCGGCATGAGCGACGCGGAGCTGGAGCGCGCCTTGCAGCCCTTCGGTCAGGCGAATACCTCGACGACCCGCGCCTATGGCGGCACCGGGCTCGGCCTGCCCATCACCCAGGGGCTTGTCGAGGCGCATGGCGGGACGATGTCGATCACCAGCTCTCCCGGGCAGGGAACGCGCGTCTCAGTCATCCTCCCGGCCGAACGCACCCGGTCGATCGCGCCTGGCCAGATCGCGCTGCGCGCGTAGACGCATGCCGGCACTCGCCGGCTGCAACCCTCGCTTAAGTGAATATTTACGACCATAGCGCCTAA
>Ga0209006_10004670_pt1 | contig 12406 bp, 12 predicted proteins | sample JacPin_JW_Ref_O2_FD_188567 | JGI IMG/M metagenome (GOLD analysis project Ga0209006, IMG submission 188567) | Forest soil microbial communities from Algoma, Ontario, Canada - Jack Pine, Ontario site 1_JW_Ref_O2 (SPAdes) (version 2) | ecosystem: Environmental > Terrestrial > Soil > Boreal...
GCCCCGTTCTGCCAATCGTCGCGCCTCGCTACTCAGCCGACATTGTTGCGAGTGACACGATCTTCGAGCCGGCATTATTGGCGGCGCCAACCGCAACGGTGTGAGCTGCGCGCTCGCCATGTCCGCCGCAACACAGTCCCGGCAACGATCTTGTCTCGAAGGATAGCGCCGTGGATTCGGCCGGCATCGAGAATTAATTCCTATAGCCTGCACAACTCTTCGCACGAAGGTGCAGGGCAACCGTACCCGTATCGCCCACGCCGAGCGGAGAATCCACCATGGTCACCGCGCCCGACGCCGTATACGGGACCCGCCTGCGACATCGCGTCGCTGCCGTCTGTTCTGGTTTCGGCGGGCTGACCGCGACCAAGGCGCTCAATTATGCCCAGGTCAACATCACCGACGCCGTAGTGTTTCTGGTGCGCATCACTGCGCAAGGCACGTCATACATTGTCAATGGGACGCCGCTATGGCTTCAGGACATCCCAGCGATCGCAGGCCTCGCGGCCGCTGTCGGCGCGATCATCGGGCGCATGTCACGAGAACGCCTCGGCGCGGTGGCGCAAGTAGCCGAACGGCGCATTGTGTTCAGCTGGCGACGTCGGCAGGCAGGTCGCCCAGCGTCGGTACCGAAACCACCGTGACCGCACCTGACCAATAGTCGCCCACATAAATACGCTGCCCGTCTGGGCTGACCATTACCGCGTCGGGATAACCGGGCACGTCGACGGTCGTCACGACAGAACTGGTGATCGTGTCGACGACCGAGAGCGTGCTATCACCGAAATTGGTTACGTAAGCGCGCTTTCCGTCCGGGCTGAGCTGCATACCCCTCGGCAGATCTCCGGCATCAATGTCGTTCGCGTCATTGGTTGTCGTGTCGATCAGCGTGAGTGAACACACATTGCGCACATAGGCGTGCCCGCTGTCCGGAGTGAACACCACAGCCAACGGAGCGTCAGCCAGCGCGACCACCGTGGTGCTGTCGGTCGCCAGGTTGACCGCGGACACCGAACACGTGTCGTAATGAGTGATGTAGAGGTAAGAGCCGTCCGGACTCGTGGTTACAGTTTCCGGACTTGCGCCGATAGCAATGGTTTTGACAGCGGCATGGCTCGCGGTGTCGATGATGGTGAGCCAGCCCGCGGGATATTGCTGGTAGGCGCGCCGGTCGTATGAGACCGCGTACAGACGGCCGCCATCCGGGCTTATCGCCAGCGCGGCGACGTCATGGACGGGCACCGTGGCAATGGTTGTCGCGCAAGCGATGTCGATCACGGTTATCGCGCCGCTGGCCTCACCATCGGTGATTTGGTTGTGGGCTGCGTAGAGGTGGCGTCCGTCCGGGCTGACCACGACGCCCGAACCCCTTCCACCCCACACCGTTTGCGCAACGTGCTCGCGGGTATCGATGACCAACACCGACCCGTCATAGCCGATAACAAACAGCTGCTGGCCGCCGGCATCCATCACCAGACTTTTCACAGGCCCGGCGACGGGAATCCTCGCCACGATGTGCTGCCGCCCATTGATGACCATGACCGCATCGCACCGGGCGACATAGACGTGCTCGCCGTCAGGGCTCACGGCGATGTCGTGCACGCGGCCGCCGACCGGGATCGTCGCGATGGCCGTTTCCGCCGGCATCCAGATTGTGCGCATGCATCTCCTCAAATCTTCGGCCTGGTAACACGATCGCGGAAACTGCGCAGCCCGTCGATGTCCAGGCGACAACGCTCAGCCCTGTCGTTGGTGCCAGATCACAATGGCCGCCACCAGCGGGACCTGACCGTGCGCCACGACGCCGGCGTGGTCGCCACGTTGTCATCGCACACATCGCAACCGGGGCCGATCGCGACGACACTCGCGGGTGCAGGCCTGCAGCAGCATGATTGACCAATGAGAGGAGCCGGCGTGAGCGACACCCTCGGATACAACCGCAGAAGCCCCGCCGCGGCGGAGGTACCGTGATCGTCATCGTCAACAACCGGCGTGTGTGGGTTGGCGGTAACGTCACGGTCGCGCTGTTACTTCGATCACTCGGCTACGCCGCCCGCGGGGTCGCAGTGGCGTTGAACCGAACCTTGCTTCCCCGGTCCGCTTGGCAGACAAAGCTTTCCGACGGGGCCCGACTCGATGTACTCACGGCGGTGGACGGGCACCCAGGCTAACAACATCTGACCGCGGCTACATCAGACGCCGGTGCACTTCGAAAGCCAAGCATAACTCGGCTACATCACGCGGCCGGGTCAGGGAACGGCCGGTGCGCTGCTCGATGCGGTGCATCCGGTAGCGAACGGTATTAGCGTGACAGAACAGCATCTCCCCGGCGGCGCGCATCGACCCATCATGGTCCAGCCAAACTCGAAAAGTCTCAAACAGGATTTCTCGTTCTTCGTCGGCAAGATCGGCGAAACACTGCATCACGGGGTTTGCGAGGTCGACCATCACGTCGGGTGCGCTGACCGCGGCGGTGGCCAGGATCGAGCCGTCGAACACCGACACCGGCAAGCCCGGGTCTCCCCGGCCGCGCAGCGTCACCCGGGCCTGATGGAGCGCCCGCGGGGTGTCGCGCAGATCGCCGAAGCGGGCGCTGACACCCACCCGGCCGATGGCCACCCGCGCCACTAAGGCCAGCACCGCAGCCGGGTACCGGTCGGTGTTGACGTGCACAATCCCGACCTGAACGTCGGGTAGCCTTCGCCACGCGGAGGAGACATCGAGACTGCGGAGCTTGGCCGCGATATCTGGCAACGCGTCCGCCCCGGACCCGGCGGCGTCAGCGGCAATCACCACGAACGGACCGGTGGTCGGCAGCCGGAGATAGTCGGCGACCTCCCATAGGCTGCACAGCTCCAACAGTCGGCCATGCAGCAGCGCGTCGATGAGCCTGGACCGCTCCGTTTCGTCGCCCACCACCAGACGGGTCTGCTCCCGTCGGTACCCGGCGGCCATTGCATCGGTAAACAGGTCCTGAGCTGTCATTAACTTGGCGGTCAACGTACGCAACCCGTCGCCATCCAAACAGCGCCCGGTTGCGGCCTCGACGGCTATTGCCTCCCACACTCGCCGGAAACCGACCCGATAGGCCTCCATCACCGACGACAGCGGTACCCCGTCACGCGCCCGCTCGACCCCCAGCCGGGTGGCCGCGGTGACGTTGAAATCGCCACCTGTGGCGATCGCACCAAAGATCGCTCGCATGTTGGCCGCGCAGCCCGCAACTACCACGTCGAACGGCACCGCCATGGTCTCGCCGTAGGCACGTACCTCGCGGGTAATTGCGCGGGCAAGCAGAATCGACACTTCGTCGGTTCGCCGATACACCGCGTCTGCGACGTCAGCGACCTGTTGGAGCCCAATGTCGCTTTTCATGGTCGGAACGTTAGGTGCCCACCGCCCCCCGGCAGTTGTTCACAGGAGACGAAGTTTGCCGTCGTTGTTGTTGTCGAGAGTGGCAAGTGCAACGGCGACCCTGGTCGGGGCCAAGGACTTCGCACCGGCCACTACACCCGGACAGCCGCCCTACGGTTCGTGGAAGTTTTGGCGGATTTCAAAGGCCAGGCACAATTCGGCGAGTTGATTCGGCACCGCGAGCGAGCGGCCGGTTTGCGCCTCGATGCGATGCAGACGATGCCGGACAGTGTTGGGATGACAGAAGAGCTGTGCTGCGGTATCGGCGACTGAGCCCTTGTTGGCGGCCCACGCGCGGAAAGTCTGGAATAGGACGCTCTTTTCAGCACTGGACACATCGTCGAATTGACACAGGATGAGGGCCGCCACCTTGTTGGTCACCTCGGGTGCGCTGACTGCCGCCACGGCCAGCAGGGAGTCTTCGAACACGGTAACGCCGCCGGTCCTACTGTTTCGGGTGTTGAGTGCGACGCGAGCGTAGCGCAGGGCTTGCGCCGTGTCAGTGAGGTCGTTGAACGGAGGGCTGACGCCAACCCTTGTGGTGGCCTGCCTTTCGAGGAGTTCAACAACTGCGTCGCGTTTGGATTCCGTTGAGACGTGGGCGATGCCGATTTGAATGTCGGGGAGGAGGCGCCACGCGGAGAAGACGTCGGCGCTGCGCAACTTAGCGGCGATTCCAGGAAGCGCCTGTTTGCCCACAGCTGGACAGCTGGCGGCGACGACCACGTAGGGTCCGGAAATCGGCAACCGCAGTAGCTGGGCAACTTCCCACACGGTGTATTCGGTGAGGGTGCGCCCGTCGACCAGCGCCTCGGTCAGCGCGGCGCGTTCGGCCTCGTCCTCAAGCACCTGCTGCGTTGTCTGCTGTCGGTAGGCGCTCGTCATTGCGTCGGTATAGGCATCCTGAATATGCCAAATCCGTGTGGTCGCTTGGATCAGCACGTCGCGGCTGACGCGTGGCCGTGTAGTGGCGATTTGCACCACGGCGTCCCAGAGATGATGTGAGGCGATGCGGTAGGCATCCATCACCGCCGGCAGCGGAACGCCCGCGGCGGCGCGTTTGGAACCCGTCGCGACGGCAGGCGAGGTGTCGAAACCCTCCGCGGTCTCAAGACATTTCAAGGCGAGACGGAGGTTTTCGGCGCTGCTGGTCAGCAATTCGTCGTTTGTCACTACGCCGGTGCTCTGGTAAAACGCGACCTCGGCTCTTACCGCGCGGGCCACAGCGTGCGCCAATTCATCGACACGACTCGCCAATTCCGACGCGATGCCCTGGATCTGGTAGCCGGCGTCAGTGCCGACGGTATGGAGGTTGACGGCAGGCGACAACGGCCGCCGTGTGGGGCCGGTGTCCGAAAAATCCGCTGTCGACATGGTGTGGCGACCTGGACATCAAGGAGCGGAGTCGGCGAACAGCGGAAGGATGCCAATTGCTCCGCCGACGATTCGCCGGTTATGAGTCATGTTTTGGCATAGCGCTTCCCGCGTCGAGACCGGATCAGCCAAATGACCACTGCGCATGGTAGCCCCTTCCTTACTGAGTGGCGGTGATGATTCCCGCCGCAATCCGATTGTTGTTCAGCGGGTGATCGACATCGATGTGCGTACGGACAATCTCCACGCCGCGATGGTGTAGCGGACACCCGTGCATTTCGCCGAATGCTCGCGAACCCGCTCGGAAACAACATTTCGACACCGGGTTATGAAGCATGGGCCTTGGCGGGACAGTCCGACTTCAGGAGTAAACGAACTAATTTGGGATCCTGTCCTACCGACGAAGAAGGTTCCCGCCGTTGCGCTTTCGCCTCGGCTACTTAAGGCGGGTAACGATCGCTCGGAGACTCGTCAGGTCCAACCCCAAACGCGTTGGATCCACTTATGGTCGGTTTCATGCCCACCGTCGCGGACAACGATGACCGGAACGTGCGCGGACCGAACGACCGTGGAAGTAACGGAGCCCAAGTGCATTCCGGCGTACCCGCCGCGGCCATCGCTTCCCAGGACTACGAGCTGGGCAGTGCGTGACTCATCGACCAGCCAACGGTCCGGCACGTCACAGACGAGTCGTCTTTGCACCTGCACGTCTGGGTAGCATTCTCGCCAACCGGCCAGTCGCTCACTTAGCAGCTCTGCGGCTTTGTCGCGATAGGTTCTTAAGTCCATGCCGAGGATCGGAAAAACTCCCACATCGCTCCACGCCAGCAGCGCCACCAGTGGTACACCGCGCCGCGAAGCTTGATCGAAGGCCACCGCAGCAGCTCCCTCCGACGCTGTTGAGCCGTCGATACCGACAAGAACCGGTGCGTCACCGATCTCATGCCGTGCCGATTCTGGATCAGGAACAACAGTCACCGCGCAGTTGGCATGGTGGAGCAGGCCCGCGATGACCGGGCCAAGTATCCCCCGGCCAAACGCGCGCCGGCTGCTGCCGACCACGACCATCTGCGCATCGTTTGATGCCTCGACAAGCGTCGGCACCACACCGGCGTACTGCCGCTGGGTGTGGATGTCCGGCCGCTTCTCACCGGCCAGTTGCTCGACGATTCGTCCTGCCGCCTTGAGGATCTGACGCGCGCGGAGCTCCTCCCCCTGTGTAATGGTGTGGTTCGGGGCCATCGCCGAGCTGGCCAGCGTCGGAGCGACGACGTTGATGAGTTTGATTGGTGCCACACGCATCATGGCCTCGCGTGCCGCCCAGCGGACAGCGGCATCGGACGCGGGCGACCCGTCGACACCGACGACTATGTTGGACCGCATGGCCGGCATGAAAACTGCGTCCTCCGGTTAGACGCCGAGGGATCTCACGCCGCCATCGGTTCAGCGACAGGGTCGAGTGTTCGGCGTACCTTCTTGGCATCCTTGCGGATCCGAAACCCCTGCACGATTTGCAGCAAGCCGATCAGGACTAGCCACACACCGGAAACGATGTCGAGCACAACGATCGAATCAAACGGCCAAGCAACCACAACGCCCCCGGCGATCATCGATATGACGCCGGTAACGATGTACCAGAACCGGCCGGGCAACGCCGGTAAGTCTGCGGCAACTGCAATCTCGGAAACGCCCAGGAAGGTGAAGCCGACTCCGACCCACAGCGACAGCAGTAAGACGGCGTAGCCCTCGCCGAAGTGCCGGAAGGAAAAAATCGCCATGACTACCGACAGCGCGCCGGCGATGAACCACATGACCCGTGCGGGCGCCGACCTTGGCAAGGTGAACGCCATATACACCTCAGTGCATCCGCTCACTAGCAGATAGACGCCGAATAAGACTGAAACGACAAGGATCGACGGGCCGGGCCACGCCAGCAGCACGCCGCCTAGAATCGCGGCCAGCGCGCCGGCGACTAGCTTTCCTTTCCACTGCTGTTCAGCCAAAATGCCATTCATGGTGCTGCTCCTTCATCATCGATATATGTTCGCACCTTGACCGCCCGCTCTCGTTGCAGGCCAATGGGTTTCGATGCCGGCTGTGCGCCTTTCGCCAACTCCTCAATCGTTAAATGAGCCATCGCTGGTGTCGATGTGGACGCGTACAACATGCCCGAGTGTGCGTTGTCATCGTCGACAGCGACCGGCACACTGGCGCCCGTGCGGTTTGCCACGCACTGGTCGGCAGCACGGGCGGCCTACAGCGCAGCGAAGGATCACGCAGATCGGTCAAATGAGCCGGCGATAGATCTCGAACGCCAGACACAGCTCTGCGACATCCCTTGGGCGCGATAGCGTTAGCCCGGTCCGCTTCTCAATCCGGCGCAAGCGGTAGCGCACGGTGTTGGGATGACAACACAGTCGTTCAGCGGCGGCGCCGACCGAGGCCTCAGTTTCCTGCCACACCTGAAACGTTTCGAACAGAATCTCGCGCTCCTCGTCAGGCAGGTCGCCAAAACATGCCAACGTGATGCCAGCCGATTTGACCATCACCTCCGGGGCGGCGAGCGCGGCGGTAGCCAGGATCGTTCCGTCGAATACCGCGACTGTGGAGGCATCAGGGCGGCCCCGCAGTGTCACTTTGGCAAAGTGCAGAGCCTGCGGCGCCTCGCGCAGATCGTTGAATTTCGCGCTTACCCCGACCCGGCCGACCGCCGTCCGAGATACCAAAGCGACGACCCTGTCGAGTTGCTGCTCGGACGCAAGGTGCACGATCCCGACCTGCCAATCGGGCAGCAGCCGCCATGCCGAATACACGTCCAGGCTGCGCAACTTCGGCTCGATGAGCGGCAGCGGCTCGCTGTCTCCGGGCGTTACCTCTGCGGCAATGACCACAAAGGGGCCATCCTTCGGCAGCCGAAGATAGCCGGCTACCTCGGACAAGCTGCAGTCGTCGACGATTCGGCCCTCAAGCAGCGAGTCGATCAATAACGGGCGCCGCGATGCGTCGTCGAACATTTGCCGTCGCTGCTCGTCGCGGTATCCGGCCACCAGAGCGGTGCCGACCAGTTCCGCGAAGGCGCTGATGCGTTCCTCGGTGTCGGCCGGCATGGGCCCGGGTTCAGCCGAACCCACGGCCGCCAGGCCCCAGACCCGTCCATCGAGGACGACGGGCATACCCACCGCCGCGCACAGGCCCATCGCACGCGTGAGTGCGGCGATCGGCCCGCCGACGTTCTCGTAACTGTCCATCCGCGCCGGCCGGCCGGTGCGGTACACCATCGTGGCCAGGGTGTCGCCGTCCATCGGGGTTCGGGTGCCCACGGGCCACTTCAACGGTGCCGGGGAACGGAAATCCGCAGCCAGCAGCGTGACTTCGCCGCTTGTCTCGTAGCGAAATAACCCGGCCCTTTCCACGAGCAAGCATCGGCGCATTTCTTTGACCACCGCGTCGAACACTTCGGACGGTTCGACCCCTCGGGCCACCAATGTGGAGAGTCGGCGCAAGGCCGCCTGCTCTGCGGCGAGCTGGCGATACTGCGTGTATACCCAGGCGTTGTCCGCTGACTGATCGAGCTGCCCGTCGGCAAGTTCGCCGCCGGTTGATCGTTCGTCCATGGCTCTCGCCCCTAGGTGCTGTCGATATCGCTGTCAGCGTTCGCGAAGAGCCAAGTCGCCGTCATTGGGACAGGCTGCTCAGCTGCCGAAGCTGGCCCATGTGTCGTGCATCGCCACAAAACGATGCGCCGACTAGGCGCTAGCACCACCATCGCAGGCCACCGGGCTGCCGTCCTTGTGAGCGGTTACACGATCAAACGGTTGGAGCTGTGTCCGGGCACAAGTTCGCGACCAAGCTACTTCGGTTGACCGTCACATCCGGCCAGCGAGCAAGCCTATGGTTTGGGGCTATGAGCCCGGTACCACACGCCGACGGCGTCCGGCCCGGTGCTGCCCCCGATCCGCACATTGTCGAGCTCAGCAAGCTCATGCTGACCCGTGCCCCGGCACTGGGAGAGGCGCTGGCCGATCGGCTCTGCCGGGAGATCGAGGCGTACCGCGACGGAACCGTCGTGACGAAAGGCGAAGTACGGGCAAGTTGTGAAGCAAACCTGACTTTCGTCTTCGACTCACTTTCGGGGCACGCGAACATCGATGTATCGCCTGCCGAGGCGGCCGGAACTGCGCGCGCGCTCGCCGGTGTGCCACTACCTGCGGTGATGACCGCCTATCGGGTCGGATTCCGCTTCATGTGGGAGGAGACCCTCGCCGCCGCACGGGCCGCGCGGATACCTACCGAATCGATGCTGGACGCCACCGCACGCATCTTTCTCGCCCAGGACACCTTCACTCAGGCGATGACCAGTGCCTACCGCCAACAGCTGACGGCGCAGATTCTCGAGCGGGAGGAAGAACGGTCGGCGCTGGTCGAAGCGCTGCTCTCGCGTCGGATCACCGACACGCAGAGCCTCTGGGAGGCAGCTGACCTGCTCCGGCTACCGACCTCCGGACCGTATGTCGTCGTCGCAGCCGAGTTGCCGGCGATTGGAAAATTGGGACTGCCCGCGATCGAAAACAAGCTCTCCACCCGCGATATCCGTTCTGCGTGGCGGCTGTTGCCGGACTTGCAAGTCGGCATCGTCCATCTGCGGAACCCCGCGACGCCCGACACCCTCGGCACGTTGATCGACGTACTCCAGCAGACTGCGACCACCCGGGTCGGGATCAGTCCAACGTTTCACGAACTGGCTGAAACCAGCAGCGCCCTGCGATTCGCCCGGTTGGCCGTCACCGGAAAACCGTCGGCCGACTCGCTGGTCACGGTGTTCGACGACACCCCTCTGGCAGTCGCGGTGGTGAGCGCGCCCGAGGTCATGGCGAAAATCAAGTCGTCAATACTCGGGCGAGTGGACGAGCTGCCGGCCGAGGAGCGCACGATCCTGCTCGACACCTTCCAGGCGTGGTTGCAGGCGGGTGGCTCCGCCAATGAGGCCGCGGCCAAGATCTTCTGCCATCCCAACACCGTGCGACACCGTCTTCACCGTATCGAGGAGTTGACCAGCCGATCACTCTCACGGCCCAGGGACATCGCCGAACTCTGCCTGGCCTTCGAGGTCGAGCAGCGACTGCCCTGAGGCTGTGTCACTCCGTCAACCGAATGGCGTAGCGACGACCTATCCGACGGCGTGAGCGACGACATCGTGGACGGTGTGGCCCGCCTTGCGGATCCCGAAGGCCTGGACGATTTCGAACACACCAATGACGACGAGCCAGCTGCCGACGACGAGAGTCAATATGGCGAGCGAATCGAACGGCCAGGACAAGACGACGATGCCAGCGATAAAGCTGATCACACCGAAGAAGATCACCCACCCTCGTCCGGGAAGGCCGGGGTCACTGATTGCCGATGCCGCCGTCGACGCGCCGCGGAGGATGAACCCGACAGCGATCCAAATGGCCAGCAACAGATAGGCGTATCCGTAGTCAAAGTGGCGGAAGGCCAGTACGGCCAGGACCACGGACGCCGCGCCGCTGAGGAACAGCAGGATCCGCCCGCCCGCCGTCACAGGCAGAGTGAACGCGAAGATCACTTGCGCGACCCCGCTCACGAGCAGGTACACGCCGAAAAGGACCGCCGCGACGGTAATCGATTTCCCCGGCCAGACCAGAATGAGGACACCCACGACCGCGGTGAGCACTCCAGACAGCAGCGTCGCTTTCCAAAAATGATGAAACAGACTCCGTGGTGCAGTGTTGGTCATCCCCCAAGCCTTCACCCGTAGAACAACTATCCAGTGTATTTCTCGCATCGATTTGGGGCGTCTCGTCGACTCTCTGCAATAGCGCCATCACCAAGGCGATCACCAGCACGTATGCCCCGGCCGCGAGCAGTCCGGCATTGTTCGTGATCCACGGCTGCACACGGCTGGTCCGCGGTCGGCTGCCCACCCGTATCGGAGGCCTTTGTCGCCGGAAGACAACGATGCGCCGGAAGTTGGTTGGTTTGCGACGTCGCTGCGCCGCATTGATCTAGCTACATTTCCTTCATCACGAACGCAACGCAGCGTAGTTGGACAACTAAATGATCTCGAATCCCCAAGCCTCACAACACATCCAGCCCCCCCGCAGAGAAAAGGTAAAAGCCATGTTGATCCCATTCATGATCTTCCTGATGATCCTGTCCCCCGTGCTCATCCCGACCGCCGTCACCATCGTGAACGTCATGCTGGGCAACCACCGACCGGCCGGTGCCGCGCCTCGCCGCTTCTTCGCCGTCCCCGCCGCCGCCTGACATCCGTCCACCCCAGTCGGGGCCGCACCCAAAAGGGTGTGGCCCCGACTGGGCTATGGGGCGTCCGGCTGCAGAACCGCGGCGCCGTACCAGTGACAGGCGAGCAACGCCAGTTCGACGTCGAGCCGGTCGCTGCCAATTTCGTGGCCACGGCGCGCAACGGCGCGACCTACCCGATACTTCACCGAGTTGAAGTGCAAGTTGAGTTCCTCGGCGGCCGTCTTGTAGCTCGAGCCGCAGCTCAGGAATACCCGCAGGGTCTCGCGCAGCCGCGCGTCGTTCTCGTTGTCGAGCGCGAGGTCACCCAATACCGCGGCGACCCAATCGCGGGTATCGGCCACGTCGCCACCAAGACGCGCCACCACGGACAGCCCCGGATCGGAGGCGGCGATCACCGTCGGCGTCGAAGAATTGGGCCGCGCGCTGACGATCGCGACGCCGCGGGCTTGCTCAGCCTCCCGGTGTGAGCGGCGAAAGCCGTCGACGCCGCCGGCCATCGTGCCAATCGCCACGCTCGGTGAATTCGGTCGGGTCTGCGCGAACTGGCGGACCTTCTCCACAGCATCGGCCACCACCCCGCGATACGGCAGCCACCCCCAGCCGCAGTTCCGATCGGCGGCAACGAAGAGCGGGTTGCCAGCAGCGCCGGCCGCTTCGCCCAGTTCGCGGAGAAATTTCTGCAGCCGGGCAAGCTCGTCACCTTCGGCGCCCGGGTCCGGGTACCACATCACCAGCGCCAGATGGTGCCACCGCAGCGGGTAACGAATCGACGTGATCGCCGCATCCATATCGATGGTCTTGTTCGCGGTCAGGACCTCACGCACCCGCAGGCCACGAAGACTGTTCTGGTTCTCCAGCCAGCGTTCGCGCTCGTCTTCGTAGACGGCGACGACTTGCTGGGACATCCAGTCGATGTACTCGAACAACGTCCCGGTGATCGCCTCGATCACCTCGACGCGCATGGCTTCCGGGATATCGATGACGCGCAATTCGGCGAAAACGACTTCATTTATCTGGCGCTGACCGAGCCGATAGGCCCGAACCAGCGCGTTGACCGGCACCCCGCGCTGTGCCAGCCGGCGGGCGTACTCCAGCGCCGCGGTGGGCGCCTCGACACGCTCAACAGCGATGTCGTAGCGCAACGCGTGCAAGACCGTATCGACGTTGCCTTCGACGCTGGTCCCGAGCAACTCCACCAGCGCCGCATCGCCCCGCAGTTCGGGGATCTGATCCTCGAGGGCTTGGCGGAGCTCCGACGACAGCGCGACCGAGCGGCCTTGCAATCGGTTCCCGACCTCGGCGACATAACTGCTTACCCCGACTCCGTTGTCGA
>Ga0209006_10004671_pt1 | contig 12404 bp, 13 predicted proteins | sample JacPin_JW_Ref_O2_FD_188567 | JGI IMG/M metagenome (GOLD analysis project Ga0209006, IMG submission 188567) | Forest soil microbial communities from Algoma, Ontario, Canada - Jack Pine, Ontario site 1_JW_Ref_O2 (SPAdes) (version 2) | ecosystem: Environmental > Terrestrial > Soil > Boreal...
CCCGGCCAGGTAGCCAGCGAGCGCGAGCCGCTCGGCGTCAGTGAACGTCGGCTGGACGGGGACGAGGGAAGTTGAAGCGGTTGCGGTGGCCATCATGGCACCTCCACAGACTGCCGGAACCTGGAGGCTGGGCCGTCGCAGGTCCCAGCGGAGAATCGATGCCCGCAACGTACGCCCGCAGTGGAGAATCGGCTACTCCTCGATCCATCAGTGCGGCGCGACCTCGGCGGGCAGAGGCACGGCTCGCTCCAGACCGCCGAATCGGGGCGACTTGGCTGCGTCGCCGGACGGTAACTGCAAGCGCGCAGATCGTCCACTCTGGCGTCGCATGTAGGGCCGACTCAATTCCGGAGTGATGCCAGGCCGAGCACCATCCTTTCGTCGCGGACCGGGCTGTGTGAGACATGGCCGACGAGCGCATCCTGTCTTGGTGCCTGCGGGCTGGGGCTATCTCCTAATAAGTCGTGTCAGGCATCGGGAGCATCCCGTGGAGCCTTGCCCTATCGGCCGAGGCACCGCAGGACGGGCAGTTCCTCAGCCAGTCGTGCTTCCTGCTCCAGGGCCGGAAAAAGGCTGCCCCGCCATCGGCGTACAGGCCGGGGACACCCGCCCGGCAGGCGGCACACACGTGGTGGCTGACAGGGACAGCCAGAGCAACTCCGACAAGGTCCTGTTCCTTAAGCGGCCCATCGAGCGGCGGCGGCCCGTCCAGCGGCCAGACCGCGACATAGCCGGCCGCGACCGCGCCGGCCCGCAGCTGGCTGGGACGGCGCCGCTCATCGCCGGCCCAGAAGTCACCAGCCCCGCGCAGGCCGTCTGGCGGCTCCTCACCGGTGCCGTAGACCACCAGCGAGCCCCACGAGCCGACCACCACGATCCGTGCCACGGGGACAGTATGCTCGTCCGCGAGCACGCGCGCTCCACCGCAAGGCCATCTGAGGTGCTCACCCGACACACGGATATGCGCGCCGCCGTCAGCCCGATCACCCGGAGGCGAACGACTTCAGAACGGCGGTTCTGGAGCTTAGCGCCCCATCATGGAACTTACGTTCTGTGGGGAGTTTTCTTGCGGCGAACGCTCACCCGGGAAGAGAGCCGTGGGCAGGTGACCTAAGGCCGAGCTTACGGGTGACTTGCCAGGGGTCGCGTACTTCGGCGGCTGTGCCAGCGCTCCCGCCGCCCAACCACCACGTGAGCTTGTCAAGCGAGCGCAGAGGCGAGGTCGGCTCGAGGTGGCCGATCCACGCGAGGTCCCCGGTCATGGTCTGGGCCATAGCAAACGTGTCCGCGGTGACCTTGCGGTAGGCCTCGGGGTGATCCCACGACGTCGGCACGCCGAGCGTTGCACGGACGAAGCTGTCGTAGACGGGGACTCGCCAGGGCATGAGCCAGTGAAGGACCTAGATGCCAGCGAGTACTCGCGGCGGGGCACGCCCAGTGACATGCTGCGCCTGACGATCTCAGCTACACGGTCGCACGCGAACCCGGCGCGACCGGGGCCGTAGTCCAGCACCGGCCCGAACAGGTCCGGCGACCAGGTGACCGTCTCCGCCACCGCCACCGCCATCAGGCCCTTCGTCTCGGCCCGGACGCCCTGCACTCCCCACCGGCTCTTGACCGTCCAGACCAGGGCCTCAAGCGCGGGCGAACTCTCCCCGGCGAGCAGCCCGGGGCGCGAATTAACCGACAGGCACCACAGGACCCGTTCCATCTCGCCGAAGCGCGCGTCGAACGTGGCGACTGCGCTGGCCCGCTCCGCGTCGGTGCAATCGGTTAGCTTCACGTGCTACGCACCTCCAAGGCGCCCGTCGCCCGTACCCCGCCCGGCTGGCCGACTGCTCATCCTCGTTTGGCACGCGCGCCTTGGCAAGCTTGAGATCCGCGACAGCGCCAATCCGCCCGGCGCACCGACATAACCGCCAACTCAGAGGCACTCCAGATCCCCGAATCGGCGCCGCCGACCGCTTGGCCTGACGTCGTCGGCCCAGCACAGATGCAGCCGAGTCTGGATACGGCCATGCCCAGTGGGCGGCGCGGTCAAGTGGGCGGTGAGCGCGGTGAGACCTCGACTCCCGATCATGTCCGACCGTACTACGCGTCTTGCCGCGCCGGTGCTGTCCGTGGCCATGAGAAAGTGGCTCTGGCTCACTTTCCGTGAGAGCAGGTGCGCACATGGCCGGCGTGGCGCGTGGTGTCCTGATTGCGGCTTTTGCGATCATGGCCGGCGTGCGATTTTGAGGCTCTCAGCGCTTTGGTCCCCCACCTGGCCAGCGTGGCGGTCGAGCGCATATCCGTGGTCGGCAGGACGGTCCATGTGCTGGCCCGGACCTGCGGCAGCGGGGCGGCCTGCCCGGAGTGCGGCACGGTGTCGCGGCGGGTGCACAGCCGTTACCGGCGGCAGCTGGCCGATACCGCTAGCGGAGGCCAGGAGGTGCGCGTTGACCTGCTGGTGCGCCGGTTCCTGTGCGGCAGCGGCGGGTGCGCCAGGAAGACGTTCGCGGAGCAGGTGCCGGGTCTGACTGCCCGCTACGGGCGGCGGACCTGCCAGTTGCGGGGCGTGCTGGAGGCGGTCGCGCTGGCCCTGGGCGGCCGGGCCGGCGCCCGGCTGACCGGGCGCCGGCCTGCGCGGTGAGCCGGTCGACGCTGCTGCGGCTCATCCGCGCCTGCGCTGATCCTGATGACCACGTCCCGCTGGTGCTGGGGGTTGATGACTTCGCGCTGCGCAGGGGGCACGTCTACGGGACCATCCTGGTCGACATCGAGACCCGCCGGCCGGTCGACATGCTGCCCGAGCGGTCCGCGGAATCTTTCCGCGCCTGGCTGGATGCCCACCCTGGCGTCGAGGTCATCTGCCGGGACCGGGCCGGCTGCTACGCCGAGGGCGCAGCGCAGGGCGCGCCGCTGGCCATCCAGGTCGCCGACCGGTGGCACCTGTGGCACAACCTGGGGCAGGCCGTCGAACGAGCCGTCGCCCGCCATCGTTCCTGCCTGCAGGAACCGCCGCCAGATCCCGCCCCCGGGCCCGCAGCCGGGGCAGTAACGCCAGCCCCTGAGGGCGGCATGGCCGCGCGGACCCGGGTCCGGCATGCCGATATCCACGCCGCGCTGGCCCGCGGGCTGACCGTCACCGAGACTAGCCGGGCCCTGGGCCTGGATCCCAAGACGGTCCAGCGCTATGCCGGGGCCGCGACCGCGGACGAGCTGATCGGCGGCGCCCGCCTGGCCCGGGCGGGCCTGCTCGGCCCGCACCTGTCCTACCTGCGGCAACGGTGGGACGAGGGTGTCCGCAGCACCGAACGGCTGCATGCCGAGCTGCGCTCCCGCGGCTACCAGGGCAGCCTGCGCACCTTGCGCCGGCTCACCGCCAGCCTGCGCCGCGACAGTGCCGTTCCCGCACCGCCGCAGGCACCCGCAGTCAGGAAGGTGGCCAGCTGGATCCTCACCCCGCCCGCCGACCTCGCCGCCAGCGACCGCGCCGCGCTTAAGCGGATCACCGCCCGCTGCGAAGAGCTCAGCGCCACCCGCGACCTGGTCCGCGACTTCGCGGACATGCTCTGCCACCGCCGCGGCAAGCACCTGGGAGCGTGGGCTGACCGGGCCGAAGCCAGCCCGATCAGCGAACTGCGCGGCTTCGCCAAAGGACTCCGCAAAGACTGGGCCGCCGTCACCGCCGGGCTCACCCTCCACTACAGCTCCGGTGCAGTCGAAGGCCATGTCAACCGCATCAAGATGCTCAAAAGACAGATGTACGGACGAGCCAACACCGACCTGCTCCGCAAGCGCGTCCTGCTCGCCGACTGACCCATCACGACAATTGAGCCAGAGCCACTGCAACTTGGCCGTTGACAGGTGCTCCGATCAACCGGGCGTTATGCACGCTCGGAACGCCACGCGATCACTTGCCGCCGGAAGGATTCAACAAGAGTCCAGCTGATCCGGACATCCTTTGGAGACCAGCGCTCATCAATACCGCTAAGGTCGCTCCCGTCTACCGAAGAGGACGTCTGAACGCGTCGCAGGCTCTTCCAGAGCCGACCGTCACTGGTGAGCAGGTAGTTGCTTACGTTGTCCAGATTGTGAGTACTGAAAGAGTAGTCGGCGTTAGCGGGGATGGCATTGCGGAACTGGAAACCCCAGCCCAGTTCGTAAACAGCGGGGCTGAACAAGCCCGTGCGAGGCTTCAGCAGGAACCGCCGGCGGTGGCCGGGCACAAGGCGCTCCAGTGCCAAGCACAATTCCTCGAGGGTCGGACCGCTCATTTCGCCCTGGCTCGGATGGACAATTTCTGAGATCGACCCGACCGTTTGCTTCGGGGGCTGGGGGAATCCGGGCGTTGTCTCCTCGTACAGCCTGGCTGCCCTCGCATCAGGCGTCTCCTCAAACGGCGATTCGCCCCGGGCAAGGGCCGCACCGTACCGGGCTGCCTGTTCGTTGATCTCACGGAGCCGCGCCCGTTCGGCCGCTGCCTCCGGGCTGTCCACCCCGACCTTATCCCGGTGCGTGCGAAGCTCCGGCGCTATCACCGGAACAGAGTCGTACTCGCAGCGGCGGCAGACCAGCACGCCGCTCATTCGCTTCACGTGTTTCGAGCAGACGGGACTGCCGCAGTTCACGCACACGCCGACCGCGAACGCCCCGCAGGAGTTCCCCGACCGCATACCGCGGCAGATGTCTCGCGATAGAGGCGCGGCCACCGCGTATTCGTGATTACAGGTCCTCCTTGTCACGACCTGGTCTTCCCGGAAGCGCGGCTGTCCCGTCACCATCTCGGCAGCCACGTCCCGTGACCTGACGGTGCTGGCATCCTCGACTTCGCTTACGCAGCGCATACGGCCCGGGACGATCTCCAGGGCGTCATGGCCACCGCACTCTGGGCACGTCGGTGTCTCCGCGGTCATACCAGGAGGTTACCGGACAGCGGTGGATAGGAGCCGGCCTGAACTCCCCTGCCTGAGATTGCGAAGCTGCCCACCACCCTGACGATGTAGGTGGCGACCATGTGGGTGCTGGCGGACACGCCGTAAACGTCATAGGCGAAGCCACGCCAACCTTTCCCCTCCTAAAACACGCAAGGGACGGATCACTACCGGCTCAAAGGCCGTTCAGCATCATGAACCAGAAACTCGTAGCCCAACCGCGGGCGCGCAGATTGACCACATCTGAGTTCTGGCTGAGTAACCTTCGAAGCTTTGGCGAGCGTCCATAACGAATGCCTCTTTGTGTCAAGGGGCTTTGGCTGGTCGGGTTGCAGGCCTGGCCCGTAGGGTGGTGGCCAGGCCCGGGAGTGGCTTATCCGAAGAGTCGGTTTTCTGGGGTGATCCGGCCGCGCTGGTTGCAGAGCCGTTCCCCTACTGCCCTCCCGGGTCCCTGGACTGGTCTGCTCCGCGCCGTGCGTCTGCGCGGAGGCGGGCGGGCTCTCTAACCGCCTGCCGGCCCGATTGCGTGGCCTGGCTTCCGAACGACGTGCCTGCCCGCCGGGGCCTCGCCGTGGCGTGGCTCAAAAGAGGCGCGAGCGCTGTCCGGTCCTGGAATCAGGCGTGCCCGCCGCGGATCCTCACGAAGGGACGGGAAGAGGAGGCCGGTCATGGCTTCAGTGATGATCGGGATCGATCCGCATAAGGCCTCGCACACGGCGGTGGCGATCAGCGGGTCGGAGGAGCCGCTGGGCGAGCTGCGGGTGCGCGCCAGCGGAGCGCAGGCCGAGCGGCTGCTGGCGTGGGCCGCGGCCTGGCCGCAGCGGACCTGGGCGGTTGAGGGCGCCGGCGGCCTGGGGCACCTGCTGGCCCAGCAGCTGCTGTCGGCCGGCGAGCGGGTGCTGGACGTGCAGCCCAAGCTGGGCGCCGGGGTCCGGCTGCTGGCGTCCGGGAACGTGAACAAGAACGACCCCAACGACGCCCGGTCGGTCGCGGTCGCCGCGCTGCGCTCGCCGGGCGTGCGGGAGGCCGGGCCCGATGACCACGCCGCGGTGCTGAAGGTCTGGCCCGAGCGCCGCCGGGACCTGGCCAGCTCCCGCACCCAGGTCGTCTGCAGGCTCCACGCGGTGCTGTGCGAGCTGGTCCCGGGCGGGGTCGCGAAGAAGATCATCGCCGCTCACGCGGCCCGGCTGCTGGAGTCGATCACGCCGCCGGACGCGGTCGCGGCCGCCCGCTGCGAGCTCGCCGCCGCCCTCATCGAGGACCTGCGCCGCATCGACGCCCAGCTGCGCGAGACCAGGAGCAAGCTCGGCACCGCCGCCCGGGCGAGCGGGACCAGCCTGACTGGCCTGTTCGGGGTCGGCCCGGTCATCGCCGCGACGATCATCGGCGAGGTCCGCGACGTGTCCCGCTTCAAGAACCGCGACCACTTCGCCGCCTACAACGGCACCGCGCCGATCGAGGTCTCCTCCGGCGGCCGCAAGGTCCACCGCCTGTCCAGGCGCGGCAACCGCAGAATCAACGACGCCATCCACATGGCCGCCATCACCCAGATAAGACAGCCGCACAGCGACGGCCGCGCCTACTACGGCAAGAAGCTGGCCGAGGGCAAGACGCATCGGGAGGCCCTGCGCGCGCTCAAGCGCCAGATCAGCGACGCCGTCTTCGCCCGCCTCCGCGCAGACGCGCGGCGCACAGCAGACCAGTCCAGGGACCCGGGAGGGCAGTAGGGGAACGGCTCTGCAACCAGCGCGGCCGGATCACACCCCCAGAAAACCGGCTCTTCGGGAAAGCCACTCCCGGGCCTGGCCACCACCCTACGACCGCAACCCGACCAGCCAACCCCCTTGACACAAAGAGGCATTCGATCTGTACCCTTTCGCAGAGGAACTCGGCTAATTCACGCGCCGTCCATAACTGGGTGCTCTGCGCGCACCCACCGTGCCTGCAGGCTGAGTCGGCGCTCTGTTGTGCCGGTAGCGGGTATCCGTAGCGCAGCGCAAGGTGGGTGTCGTGACTTGTGTCCTGGAGTGGTGGCCCGATTAGGGTGACGCGCCGCGTCGTCGCCTGCCCGTCCGGGGTTCCAGCTGGCCCACTGGCTCGGCGGCAGTCGGCTCGCTCGATGCGCCGTCAGCCGGAGCCGTAGCGTAACGGCTGTCCTGATCTGGCAGGCAGGCCGTAGACTCCCGGCATGGTTGCTCGGCCGCAGGCAGGCAGCGGCGTCAGGATCGCGGAACTCGTGGCGACGCTGTCTTACGCCGCCGATCTCGGGCTCGGGCAGCCGATGGCGCACTGCATGCGGCAGACAGTGATAGCACTGCGGCTCGGGGAACTCGCCGGGGCCAGTGACCGCGAGCTGGAGGCTACCTATTACCTCGGCCTGATGATGAATGTTTACTGCCACGCAGACGCAGCCGAGCAGGCGCAGTGGTTCGGTGACGATATCAGCCTCAAGGGTGATGGGTTCGAGACGCTTGAGATGAGCACGGCGCGGACGATCTCGTTCCTCTTGCGGCGAGTGAGCTCACACGGGAGCGGCGTGGCGCGCGCCAGGCGGCTCGCGGCCTTCCCCGTGGCGGGGATGAAGCAGGTAGGCGCGTTCATGACCACGCACTCCACGCTCGGGTCGCAGTTCGCCAGGCAAATCGGCCTGGACGACGTCGTCAGCGTCGCCATCCAGCAGGCATACGAGCAGTGGGACGGCAAGGGCTATCCCCGCCACCTGCGGGGTCAGCAGATCTGCCTGCCAACCCGGCTGGTGCAGCTGGCCAGCCCGGTCGAGATCTTCAGCCGGCGTAAGGACACGGCGGCGGCGGTGGCGGTCGCGCGCAGGCATCGTGGGACGCAGTTCGACCCCGCCGCGGTGGACCTGTTCTGCGAGCACGCAGCCGACCTGCTGGACGGCCTCGATCAGGCCTCCGACTGGGACGCCATCTTGGACAACGAGCCCCCGCTCTCGCGCCGCGTCGCCGGCGCCGACCTGGATGATGTCCTTGAGGCGATGGCCGATCTGGTTGACCTGAAGAGCCCGTACCTGGCGGGCCATTCGCGGGGGGTAGCCAACCTGGCCGGCGAGGCGGCGCGGGTCTCTGGCCAGCCAGCGGAGGCCGTCAGCACGGTGCGGCGCGCGGGGCTCGTCCATGACCTCGGCCGGCTCGGAGTCTCCAATGGGATCTGGGACAAACCGGGACCTCTCACCCAAGCCGAGTTCGAGCGCGTCCGGCTGCACCCTTACCTGACCGATCGGATGCTGGCGCGCGTCAGCGTGCTCGGCCCCAGCCGGGAGATCGCCGCCCGGCACCACGAGCGACTAGACGGTTCTGGCTACCCGCGGGGCCTGACGGCGGCTTCGCTCACGCCGTCCGACCGGCTGCTGGCCGCGGCCGACGCCTATCACGCCATGACCGAGCCGCGTCCGCACCGTGCCCCGCTTGATCCAGAGCGGGCCTTCCGCGACCTGCGGGCCGAGGTCAGCGCCGGTCGGCTGGATGGCACGGCCGTGGATGCCGTGCTCACGGCTGCGGGCCACCGCGCGCCTGCGCGGCACCTGCAGCCCGGCGGGCTCACCGCGCGCGAGGTCGAGGTGCTCGGCTTGCTCGCCCGCGGCCACTCGACCAGGGAGATCGCCCGCCGGCTGGTGGTGTCGCCGAAGACCGCGGCCAACCACGTCGAGCACATCTACGCCAAGCTCGGCGTTTCCAGCCGCGCCGCGGCGACGCTGTTCGCTACGCAGCACGGCCTGATGGGCGCCTTCGAGCCCGTCCGCTGACCGCAGGGCCCCCCGGTTCAGGCGCCCTGCATCGCCTGCATGTTCTTGTTGATCGCCGCCTCCACTGCCCGCAGTTCCTCGGCCGGGCTGATCTGGAGGAACTCGCTGCCCGCCGTGGCCGAGGGGGTATGGCCGGGCGGAGCGTAGTACGCCTCCCCTGCCTCGCACACCTCCTCATGGTCGGCGTAGCGCCAGGTCAGCGTGCCGGAGAAGACATAACCCCAGTGCGGGCACTGACATCTGTCGTCTGGCAGGCCTTTGAGCATCGGCGCCAGGTCCGCGTCCTGCCGGATCGTCACGAAGGTGACGGCGTAGCCATCGAGCTCCTCGCCCCGGTCCTCCGCCGCGCCCATGTCAGCGACATTTGTCGCGCTTCCTCTAGACACCTTAGGCATCTGGCTCATCCCCTCAACGTTGACTTGCTGCTGGTGAGTCCGACGATAGGAGCCGGAGGGTGCGCGGTTCATGAGGCGTTTACCTCATCTCCCGCCGGCGGCTGGCCCCTAGTCAACCTTGGTCGCTAGCTTCTGGACGTTTGTGTCAAGTTTTCACGCGGCTTTGCCGAGGCGAGCGCGGGTGGCGTAGTCGTTGACCTGGCGTCGATGACGCGCAGGGCGTCGCGGAGCTCGGCCGGGCCTGGGGCTGACGAGCGGCCATCAGGGGGCGGAGCAGCCGGTTGTGGAGCTTGGTGTAGAAGATGGCCATGCTGACGCCGTCGGGGGTGAGGACGTACCGGTTGGTGTGCTCGATGCGGGTGATCAGGCCGGTGAAGGCGGAGGCGGCGCAGGTCGTAGGTCATCTGGCCGGGGGTGTAGGGGCGTGGAGCAGTCCGGTCATCAAGGCGCGCAGGCTCTTGTTGGTGATGCCGGTGACTGCCAGGAGGGTGGCGCAGAGGGCGCCGGCCAGGGCGGTGATCCGTGGATCGCCGAAGCGCAGCGCCGGGGTCCTCCGCCCGTCCGCGTCGGCGGACGGGTGCGCGATCCGCTCGAAGGCCGGGCTCGCGAGGACGGTTCCCTGGCCGGCGCGCGCGGTTTCCAGTATGCGCCGGTTGACGGCGCGGGCCTTGTCCTGGAGGTCGGAGAGGTTGGGCAGGCGGGCGTTGCAGCCGATGTCGCGGGTGCCGTTCATGACGGTCTCGATCCGCATCGCCCGGCGATCCTTGAGGTACTGCTCGACCCGCGAGTGCTTGCAGGACAGGTTGAGGACGACGCCGCCGGCGTCGGGGCCGATGGCGGGCCGGTCGATGGCGGTGCGGAAGGTGCCGGGGGTGTTGCGCTGGACGCGCCGGCCGAAGATGAACTGGACGTTGCCCGGGCGGCCGATGTCGAGGTTGTCGCCGATGAGCGCCTCGAAGAAGAACCGGGCCCGGCGCGGCGCGTCGAACACGATGGTCCGGGACGTCTCGTGGTTTCGTTCGTGAGTTTTGACTGCGGATGTTCGTGAGTTCTGACCGCACTTGGCGGCCGGGCCTGCGATTTTTGTTCGTGAGAAGTGACCGCGCTTCTGGCGGGTGCGGGCGCGATCGCCCGGCTGCGTGGGGTTTGGGCTAGGGCGGTTGGAGTGGGTGCCCGGCCTCGATGATGCTGCCGCGCGGCGGCTGGGCGAGCGTCAGGGCCGGGCGAGGTCCTGGAGTTCGCGGACGGTCTGCTCACTGGCGTGAATCCGCCCGACGCCGGGATGACGAGGGAACTGGGGTCCGTCGTTTTCCAGGAGGGCTAGCGCACGCCGTGCTGGCGGGCCGGGGTCCTGGCCGAGCCGTTGTCGTGCCCGCGCTGCCGCGAGATGGTAGCGGAACAAGTCCGAGTTGAACCTGAGCCGTCCCGTGAGCGGTTGAGAGTTGAGTAGGTCAGTGACCAGGGGCAGGCTGCCGGGGTCGTTCTCCAGCAGGATCTCCGCCATGGTGAGGTCTGGCAGCCCGGAGGTTCCGCTCATGCTCGGGACGGTGATCTCGATGGCTTGCTCGAGGGCCTGGACGGCGAGTTCCCATTGCCCGCTGCTGCGGTGAATCTTGGCCAGCGTCTCGAAGGCGTGTCCTTTGTCGTGCCGGTAGGCGTCCTGGTCGACGGTTACTTCCGTCAGGAGCTGCTGCGCCCACTGGATTGCCCCGGGTTCGCCGGCTTCCATCAGGTGGATGGCCTTGATGACCTTGTACTGGACCCGGTGCGGGGGGCGGGCGCGGGCATAGCGGCGATCGAACTCGGATCTGGAGGCCGGGTCGTGGCCCGGCGTCCGATACCACTCGACTGGCATGGGCATATGCTCCCACCCGAGCGGGCCTCCGCGGCTATCCCGGCCTCCTTCAGGCTCCGCCCGGACCGATCCCCCTGCCCCGCCGGGGGGTTATTTGTCGTGGCCGAACAGTTCCTCGCCGTCGTTGCCGCCGAGGAGGAAGGCGAAGCGGTCCAGGTCGGCCCGGAGGGCGTCCGCCCCGTAGGCGGGGTGGCCGATGAAGTCGAGCAGTGAGGCGGTCAGGCGCTCGGGGTCGGCGGTGAGCCAGCGGGCGATGAGCTGGAGGGTCTCGGCGAGCTCGATGGGGTCGGCGGTGTCGATGCAGGTGCTGGGCATGGCGGTGCCGGGGTAAGGCTGGCTGATCGGCGACTCCGGCACCGGCAAGTCGCACCTGCTCATCGCCCTGGGCACCGAGGCCGCCATGGCCGGCTACCGCGTCCGCTACACCCTGGCCGCCAAGCTCGTCAACGAGCTCGTCGAGGCCGCCGACGACAGGCAGCTCACCAAGACCATCAACCGCTACGGCCGCGTCGACCTGCTCTGCGTCGACGAGCTCGGCTACATGGAACTCGACCGCCGCGGCGCCGAGCTCCTGTTCCAGGTCCTGACGGAAAGGGAAGAGAAGGCGAGCGTCGCGATAGCGTCCAACGAGTCCTTCAGCAAAGCGCACATGTTCAGGCGAACCTGTTTCAGGCGCTGCCTGAACAGCACAGGTTTAAGCGGGGTGAGCTAGCCGCTGAGGATCCGAGGCCAGATGGGCCGCGGACGAGACTCGCCATGAGGAGTCGCTGTCGTGGAGCGCCGCGCTATGCGGGGCGGAGAACGGGATCGAGCTCGGCCAGGATACCGAGTAGCTGGCGAGCCCCCTGGGAGAGGCTGTCATCGCTGTCCCGTACCAGCTCCTCCACGAGTTGTGCTGCGTCGTCACGGTCGGATGAGAAGATGCCGAATACATCGACGATTGCGGTGTGGATCCAATCGCCGTGATTCGAATCGGCGGCTGCCAGCGCGGAGGCGACTATCGCCAACCCAGCCCTGTCCTTTCGCCGAAGGAGGGCTTCCGCGGTCGCCCGGGTGACGAAGGTGTCATCTGGGTCGAGCACGAGCTCGAGCAGCGGTCCGACAGCCTTCTGCATCTCGGCAAGGCATGCCAGGCCGCGACCTGCATCAGCCCGGTCACGGTAGTCACGGCTTCGCCCAAGCGCGCTGAGCGCCACGACAGACGCATACCGCCGATCATTGTCCACCTGCTTGCCTGTCCCTTCCGTGATCTTCGGTCAAAGTACCATCGAGGCATTACGGTCAACTGGTCGAGAACTTGGAGGATCGCGATCCCGTGTTTCGCGGCTGCTGCAGCTCGACAGTTCAGACCCTTGGCAGACGTCCTGCATCGACGTGGTCGGCGAGGTAGAACATGACGCTCTCGGGCTTCATGCCGAACGCGGCGGCGACGAGCTTGGGGTCGATCGTGTTGACCAGGTCCGCGAGGCGGG
>Ga0209006_10004672_pt1 | contig 12402 bp, 14 predicted proteins | sample JacPin_JW_Ref_O2_FD_188567 | JGI IMG/M metagenome (GOLD analysis project Ga0209006, IMG submission 188567) | Forest soil microbial communities from Algoma, Ontario, Canada - Jack Pine, Ontario site 1_JW_Ref_O2 (SPAdes) (version 2) | ecosystem: Environmental > Terrestrial > Soil > Boreal...
TGCTTCCTTGATCTTGAGCTTGCGCTGCCGGCTGCGGCCGCCGCCCAACGACTGAAACATTCCCTGCAGCTGCTGCGTCATCTCCTCCATGCCCGGAGGCGCCATGATTTCCACGCCCACCGGTGCCGCACGCACCTCGATTTCAATTTCCCGGTCGTCGAGCTCGCCCTCGCGCAGCATCTTCCGGAAGCGCTGGCGCGTGTCGTTGTCCCGGGGCGCGGAGTCGGCCGTGAAGCCGGCTTGGGCGCGGGGTAGGAGGGTGTCCAGCACCCGGTCCTCGGCGGCATCCGCGGCGCGATGCCGGACTTTGGAGATTTCCTCCTCGCGGGTCATTTTGACGGAAATCTCTACAAGATCACGCACGATCGAGTCAACTTCTCGCCCCACGTACCCGACTTCGGTGAACTTCGTGGCTTCCACCTTGATGAAGGGCGCCTTGGCGAGCCTCGCCAGGCGCCGGGCGATTTCCGTCTTTCCGACGCCCGTGGGACCGATCATGAGAATGTTCTTCGGCGTGATCTCCGGGCGCAGGGTCTCGGCCACATGCTGGCGCCGCCACCGGTTGCGCAAGGCGATGGCGACGGCCCGTTTCGCTGCCTTCTGTCCGACGATGTGCTTGTCCAGCTCTTCGACGATCTCACGCGGTGTCATCTGCGACATCTATAGCTCTTCGATCGTCAGATTGCGGTTGGTGTAGATGCAGATGTCGGCCGCAATATTGAGTGAGCTTTCGACGATCTCGCGTGCGGTCATTTGGGTTCCTTGCATGAACGCCAGGGCCGCAGCCTGGGCGTAGCTGCCGCCGGAACCGATGGCGATCAAGTCGTACTCCGGCTCGATGACATCGCCGTTTCCCGATATCACATAGGAGCTTTCGGTATCCGCCACGCACAGCAGCGCTTCGAGCCTGCGCAGGCTCCGGTCGCTGCGCCAATCTTTGGCCAATTCGATGGCGGCGCGGGTCAGATTGCCGAATTTCTCCAGCTTGCCTTCGAACCGCTCGAACAAGGTGAAGGCGTCGGCGGTGCCGCCGGCAAATCCTGCGAGGACCTTGCCGCCGTACAAGCGCCGGACCTTGCGCGCGTTGCCCTTCATGACGCTTTGCCCGAGGGTGACCTGTCCGTCGCCCCCGACGGCAACCTTGCCATTGCGCCGGACAGCGAGAATGGTGGTTCCGTAAATGCGCTCTGGATCGTGCTTCACTGGGAGCCTGTCTGAAGATTCTACTGCTACCACCGTGGGGCCGCGCGGCGCCCTTTCAAGCGCCGCCCTGACGCCGGCGGGCGCGGGGATGTGCGGCGTCGTAGACTTTCGCCAGGTGCTGAAAATCGAGGTGCGTGTAGACCTGTGTGGTGGCGATGTCGGCGTGCCCCAGCAATTCCTGGACGCCGCGCAGATCCGAACTCGATTCGAGTAGATGGCTGGCAAACGAGTGCCGGAACATGTGCGGATGCACATGCATTCCCAGGCCCATGCGCCGAGCCCAGGTATTCACGCGAAGCTGGACCGCACGCGGCGTGAGACGCCGTCCGGCGCGGCCGACGAATACCGCAGTGCCGTCGCGCCCGGGCAGCGTGGCGCGCTCCCGCAGCCATTTCTCCAAAGCGTTCACCGCCATCCGGCCGATCGGCAGGATGCGCGTCTTGTTGCCCTTGCCGTCGACGCGGACGGTACGATCCCGGAGGTCGAGCGCCGGCAAATTCAAGCCGACGAGTTCGCTCAAGCGCAGCCCCGAGGAGTAGAACAATTCCATCATCGCCTTGTCGCGTGTGGATAGCGTGTCATCGGCCCGGAATTCGAGCAGCCTGCCCATCTGATCCGCATCGAGGGTGGCCGGTAAGCGTTTCTTCGATCGGGGTGCACGTACCTCCCCGGCCGGGTTCAAGCGGCAGCACCCTTCGCGCACCAGGAACTCATAAAAGGTTCGGACCGCGGACAGCCGCCTTTGGATACTGCGGGGCGCAAGGCCGGCCGCGTGCTCCGCCGCGGCAAACGCGCGCACCTGAGAGTTGTCGAGCGCGCGCCACTCGCGTATCGCGCGTCGTTCGCAGAATCGCAGCAGCCGCGCCAGGTCGCGCCGGTACGCTGCGCTCGTGTGCCGGCTCATGCGTCGCTCGTTGGTCAGGTGCGCGACGAAACGGTCGATCCATACGTGGAGATCCGACGTCACCACCCGAGCGCCTGGGAGTCTGTCACCGGATGAGGGCGTAGGTCACCAGTTCACCGATGCGCGACAGAAACTCGGTACTCATCGCCGGATGAAACCGGTCTGCATCGCTTGCGCCGATTGCGAGGAGCCCTAAGGCACCTTTGGGTCCCAGCGGCGTCAGCGCCACCGACCCGATCTCGATCGAGTCCTTGCCGAACAGGTAGTCGCGCTGAGTATCTCGGACCTGTCCGCAGCGAGGCTTGCCGGATTGCAACAGCGATTCGAACGTCTTGATGTCGGCGCCGGCCGGATCGTCCACCCGCAGGAATCGTCCCGCCACCGTCTCCAGGGGCCGGGCCTCCTCGAGGAACAGCACGAGAACCGAGTGCATCGCCTCGAAATCTTCACGCAGGGACGTCTCGACCGCGTTGATGGCTTCCAATAGGTTGTGAGCTTTGATCAATCGCTGACTCAAACGATGAATCCGATCGGCCAATGCGTCGTTGGCGCGGGCCACATCCACGAGCTCCTTCAGTTTTCGCTCGAGCGACTGATTGCGTTCCCGCAGGACCTCCACCTGCCGCTCGACCAGGCTCACCGTGGCGCCGGCGTCGCGCAGATGCGGAAGGCGCAATTTTGCGAGCAAGGGCCCGTTTCGCTCGAAGAAATCCGGATAGGCCTGCAAATATTCTGCAACGCTCGAGTCGTTGAGGCCGTCCTGTTTGATACCGCGTGCTTGACTCGTTGTCATCGTTCAGCTCCCGTTCTTCACGTTAAATATCAATCGCGCCGGTAAAAACCATGGTTGCCGGCCCTGTCAGCCAAATGTGCCGTCCCGGTCCGGACCAGCTGACGATCGCGGAACCGCCCGGCAAGTCGACGCTCACTTCCGAATCGAGCAAATCGCGCTTGACGCCGAATGCGACCGCCGCACAGGCGCCCGTGCCGCAGGCTTGCGTTTCACCGACACCGCGCTCGTGGACGCGCAACTTGATTCGATTTCGATCCACGATCTGCATGAATCCCACGTTGGTCCTCTTCGCAAAAATCCGGTGCCTCTCGATAGTAGGCCCAAAGCGTTCCACCGGCGCGGATTTCACGTCGGGTACGCACAGCACCACATGGGGATTGCCCATCGACACGGCGCCGAATTCGATGTTCGCCCCGTCGATCTCGAGCGAATATACCGGCGTTTCTGCCGGCGACGCTGCGCTGGGCGACGCTGCGCCGGGCGCCTCCATGGGCAGCGAGCGCGGCTCGAAGTTTGGAATCCCCATGTCGACCGATACCATGCCATCTTCCCGAACACGGGCGTGCACGACGCCGCCGGAACTCTCCATGGTCATCTCGCGGCCCAATTCAGGCTGCCGCGCATACATCAAGGCGGCGACGCAGCGCGCGCCGTTGCCGCATTGCTCGACCTCGGTCCCGTCGGAATTGAAAACGCGATAGAACACGCGACTGTGCGCTTCCCGGGGCGACTCCAGCATCAGGGCTTGGTCGAAGCCGATACCGGTGTGCCGGTCCGCCAGCGCGCGCAGTTTGTTCGAATCGAGGGAAGGACACGCAGGCTGCGCGGCATCGAACACCAGGAAATCGTTGCCAAGACCCTGCATCTTCAAGAAATCGAGGCGCATGGGCGGGCAGGATACCACTCCACCGGCCGCCAATCATTTTGTTAAGGGGGTTGCGCAACACGCACGCGAGTTTTACCTTACAGAAAACAACAACGCTGGGGGATTATGCGTCATATCATGGTTTTGAACGCGAAGGGCGGTTGCGGCAAGAGTACGCTGACCACGAATATCGCGGTTTTCTTCGCCAAGGACGGTCATCAAGTCTGCATCGCGGACTACGACTCCCAACGAACGAGCCTGGATTGGTTGGCGCAACGGCCGGCCGATTTGCCGCCCATCAGCGGCGTCCCTGCCTACGAAGACGGTCTGCGAAACGTGGCGCGTTCCACCGATATTTTGGTGATCGATGCGCCGGCCCGCGTGCACGGTACCGAACTCAACGAACTGGTGCGACGCGCGGAGACCATCATCGTGCCGGTGCTGCCGTCGAGCATCGACATGAAGGCCTGTGCGCACTTCATGGCCGAGCTTCTGGAGATCGGCAAGGTGTCGCGACGACAGGCGCGATTGGCGCTGGTCGCCAACCGGGTGCGCGAATACACCTTGATCTACGACGAATTGGATCAATACCTCTCCAAGCTCAAAGTCCCATACCTGGGCTGTCTGCGTGAAGCTCAGAATTACGTCCGCGCCTACGCGCGCGGCATGGGCGTGCTCGAGCTCCCGGAGTATCTGGCGGCTTCCGACTGGAAACAATGGGAACCGATCGGGGAATGGTTGGGGAGCAAGCGAAGCCAGCCGTCATAGACTTGCACGGATGCCCGCATCGAGATCGTCGAATGCCAGCGAGACTCCGAGTTCGGCGAGCATGCGTCGATTGTCGACGCGGCGGGATTCGCTCAAAAAAGACCAGGCCGGCGCTCCGAGCGTTGTTCGGGCGTCCGAGATGCCGATGAGAGGCGGGGGCGGCAAGTTGCAAAGGCGCGCCACCCGGCCGAGGTAGGCCGTCAGGCTGTCGTCGGTGCCATCCGTCGCGTTGTAGATGCGGCCATCGGCCGCGGCCGCCGACCCGGCCGCGACGCAGGCGGTCACCAGGTCTTCCACATGAATGCGATTGCTCGGCATGGCCTCGCGCGGGTCGATGGCGGGATCTCCGCGGCGCAACCGCTCGACCGGCAGCCGTCCCGGCCCGTAGATCCCCGCAACCCGCAAAATGCACCAAGGTACCGCATGCGAATCGGCCCATTCTCGCAGGCTGGTCTCCGCGGCGAGCCGGCGCACGGCGCGCTCCGACTGCGGCGCCGGCGGCGTGTCTTCATCGACGGCGGCGCCACCCCGATCGCCGTAGACGCCGGTGGTGCTGAGATAGACGAATCGCCGGGGCGTGCCGACGACGTGCTCGAGCAAGCGCTCGAGCCGGAGGTCCCGATCGCCCACGGGCGCGGGGGGCACTGCGTAGTAGACCACCTGTCCGTCCAAATCGATCATGGCGGGCGTTTGGTCGAGGTTCAATCGGATCGATTCCGCGCCCACGGCCGCAATTTGTCTGAGACTTTCGGCTCGAGATGCGAAGCCGCGGACCCGATTCGTCAACGACAGCCAGCGTCCCGCCAGCCGCAGCCCGGTGTAGCCGCAACCGACGATGGAAACCGAGTCACGTAGAATACTCAGACGGGCTCCTTGGGTGCTCGATGAGGAAACAGCGTGCGCGTGAGTCTATCCAAGTCCGATCGGAGTTTCAGCGTGTCGCCGGAACGGCCGGTGCTCGACGCCGCGCTCGATGCCGGCCTCAATCTGCCGCACAGCTGCAAGGGCGGCAACTGCGGCGCCTGCCGCGCCCGCCTCCTCGAAGGCGCCGTGCGTTATCCGAACGGCCCGCCGCTCGGTCTCTCCGATGCCGAGGTAGCCGACGGTTTCATCCTGCTGTGCCAGGCGCGGGCCGTGAGCGATCTGCGCATCGAGACCATCGAGATCAGCACGCCCGATCAAGCGGTAGTCAAGCGCTTACCCAGCCGCATCGAGCGCGTGCAGCACCTGTCGCATGACGTCCTCGGCGTATTCCTGCGGCTGCCCGCGGCTGAAGGTTTTGACTTCCAGCCGGGTCAATACATCGACGTGATGCTGCCCGGAGGACGCAGGCGCAGTTTTTCGATTGCATCACCGCCGCATGATTCCACCCTGCTCGAACTGCACATTCGGCGCGTCCAGGGCGGTGAATTTACGGAACAGTTGTTTGCCGAACCGCTGAGTTCCCGCGAACGGGGCATGCTGCTGTCGATCGAGGGCCCGCTCGGACAGTTCGTGTATCGACCCGCCGATGCCCCCATGCTGCTGGTCGGCGGCGGCACGGGCCTCGCACCGCTCAAGAGCATTTTGAGGCATGTGATCGAAAAAGATCTGCCGCGGCAGATGACTTTGTACTGGGGGGTGCGCAGTGAACGCGATCTGTATGCGCATGAAGAGCTGCTCGATCTGGTCCGCCGCGCGCCGGCATTTCGTTACGAAGCGGTGCTGTCCGAGCCGAGCGCCGCCTGGAAGGGCCGCCGCGGCTGGGTGCACGAGGCCGTGTTGCACGATTTCGAGCGTCTCGACGCGTCCGACATCTACGCGAGCGGCCCCCCTGCCATGATCGCCGCCGTGCGCGGCGAATTTACACGGTGCGGTGCCGATCCTGCACGGCTGTTCTTCGATTCCTTCGACTATGCGCCGGATACACTCGAGCGCCAGCGCACGACAGCCGCCACCAAGTCCTGATCCTCGGCCGTGCTCGCCTTGAGCATCGGTCCCGACACACCGCGCTCGCGCAGCGCTGCGGCCACGCGCTCGCCCGGCACCAGCCAACGGACGCGGTCGAAGTCGCGGCGCAGGACCGGAGTCGCAACATCGAGCAGGCCGGCCGCGATATCCACGCTGGTCGCGGTGACGATGTGGATCTTGCCGGCCGCGAATTCGGCCGCCAGCGCATCGAGAGTCGCGGCACTGTGCGAGACACGCTCGCGTTTGTAGACGTCGGCTACGACGACGACTGCGCCTCGTTCGGTGAGCCGCGTCTCGAGCAGATTTCGCCCCTTCATGCCCTTGATCAGCAAAATGCGTCGGCCGGCGGGGTCCGCGAGGACGGGGTGCAGCAGCAGACTCTCGGAATCGAACCCGGCACTCGGCGTAACCGCCACGCGATAACCCGCTTCGCCGAGCGCCCGCGCGGTGGCGGGACCGATCGCGGCGAGCATGACATCGCGCCTTTCATCGAGAAGGGCCGTGCCGAACCGCACCGCGTTGGCACTGGTGAAAATGACGAGATCGAAGGCCTCGATGGCGCCTATCTCGAGTCGGGTGCCCGATGTGTCCGCCGCAGGCCGGATATCGACGACCGGCAGCCGCAGGGCGAGCGCCCCCGCCGACTCCAGCAGGCGGCACAGCGGCGTTGCTTGCTGCTCGGGCCGAGTGACGAGGACTCCGACGCCTTGCAACGGCTGCATGTTTTGCATGTTTAGGGAGCGCGCAGCCGCTCTAACAGCGCGCGCGCGCCGGCAGATAGCACGCGGTCCGCGAGTTCCTCGCCCAAGGCGCGGGAGTTCTCGGCGCCGCCCGTGATGGAGTCGCGCAACAGCCGCGACCCGTCGGGCTCCGCCACCAGCCCGTCGAGCGTCAACCGCTTCGCATCGAGTGTTGCATAGGCGGCGATCGGCGATTGACAGCTGCCGCCGAGGCGTCCGGCGAAAGCCCTTTCGGCATCCATCGCGGCCCGGGTCGTCGGGTCGTTCAACCCCTGGAGTAATGCGCGCGAATTCGCATCGCTGTCGCGGCATTCGATGCCGATGATCCCCTGAGCGACCGCGGGCAGGCATTCGCGAGCGCTCAATCGCGCCGTGATCCGGGATTCCCACCCCAATCGGATCAGGCCCGCGCAGGCCAGGATGATGGCGTCCAATTCGCCGTCGTCGAGCCGGCGCAATCGGGTATCCACGTTGCCGCGCAGGGCTTCGATGCGCAAATCCGGGCGCGCCGACAGCAGCTGCGCCTGGCGTCTCAAGCTCGATGTGCCCACCCGCGCACCGTGGGGCAGGTCTTGGAAGCGCCCGGCCTGCGTCGTAATCAGCGCGTCATGCGGGTCCGCGCGCTTCAGAACCGCGGCAATCGTCAATCCGGAGGGCACTTCGCTAGGTACATCCTTCATCGAATGCACGGCGATGTCGGCGCGATGTTCTTCGAGCGCCGTCTCCAACTCCTTGATGAACAGCCCCTTGCCGCCGATGGCCGCCAAGCTTCGATCCTGAATGCGGTCGCCCTTGGTGGAGATCGGCACGAGTTCGATCTCGAGACCGGCGTGGGCCTGACGCAAGAGACCGGCTACGTGCTCGGCCTGCCACATGGCCAGTTGACTCTTTCGCGTTGCAATTCTTAAGGTGGTCGCCGAATCGCTCACTTCGAATCCGTCGGCGCTCTGGGAAACAGAGCCGATTTCAGCCGATAGATGGACGATATGTCCTCGTCGCCGAAGCCGCGTTCGATCAGCAGCTCGTACTCATGCAGCGTGGATTCCACGACGGGCAGCACCGCGCCGCGCTTCGCTGCCATGTCGCGGCAAATGCGCAGATCCTTATCGTGCAGGCGCACACGAAATCCCGCCGGGAAATGATTGTTCGCCATGAAGGGTGCTCGATTCACGAAATACCAACTGGAACCCGCGCCCTTACCCAATGTCTCGATCAGCCGCTCGAGCGGCAGCCCCTCCGCATGGGCGAAGGCCATTGCCTCGCCCACGGCCTGGATGATCCCGGCGCACATGATTTGATTGGTGGCCTTCGCCGCCTGTCCGGCGCCGCTGGCGCCGAAGTAGGTGATGGTCTTTCCGATCTTCTCCAAGATGGGCTGGGCACGCGCGAAGACGCTCTCATCGCCGCCGGCCATGATGGCGAGAGTGGCATTGCGGGCGCCTTCGACGCCGCCGCTCACCGGACAATCGAGGAACCCCACGCCGAGACCGGCGAGATGGTCATACATCTCGCGCGCCGTCGCGGAGCCCACGGTTGAACAGTCGATGACGATCATGTTGGGGCTCAAGCCCGCGTCGAGGCCGGCCACCACTGCACGTAAATCATCGTCCGCGGAGACGCAGATCACCACCGCTTCGCAATTGCCGGCCAGTTCCGCGAGACTCGCGAACGCGTGGCACTTCAACTCCTCGGCGAGCGCCGTAGCCTTGGCGGAAGTTCGATTCCAAACGCCGGTAAGAAGGCCCGCTCGATGAAGATTGCGCGCCATATGCGTGCCCATGGCACCCAATCCGACTAAGCCAGTTTGCATACGCGATCCACGTTGGTTTCGAGGACCGCAACTTTACGGCTTTGCGCCCCAGGGGGCAAAGCTATGTGGGGCTATTGCAGGTGGTGTCGATCTCGCGCTTGGCGTTGAGGCGTTCGGCATCGATTTCTTCGGAGGTCAGGTATTGACGCTCGCCGTCGGCTCCGGCCTTATAAAGTTTGCGGCTTTCGATCAAATTCTTGTAGCGCGCTTGCGCGTCCGCGCATTGCTTCTCTTTGACTTGCGCCACATCGTCGGCGACGGCTTTCTTGGCACTATCTTCCGAAGCTGCGGCCTGCGTTTGCGGCGCGCTCCGGGCCGGTTGCGAAGAGGAGGCAGAGGCCGAGACCACGGGCGGCCGCGCCTGCTCCGATCGCGACCCATGGTTGCCGAGTCCTTCGACGATTTGTGCATGGACTCCATCGGGCGGACGGTCGCCGTACTGCAGCTTGCCTTGCGCGTCGATCCATTTGTACACCACTGCCGATGCCAAACCGGACCAGGTCAGCAGCACGGCGCACAACAGAACGCGTTTCATGTTCGATACCTCGCTTGAGACCTACAAAGCGCGCGATCCGGCCTCTCCGGTGCGGATTCGCACCGCCGACCCAAGATCGGCTATGAATATTTTACCGTCACCGATCTTGCCAGTGCGCGCCGTTTCAATAATGGCTTCAACCACCCGATCTACCTGATCGTCGTCCACTGCCAGTTCGAGCTTTACCTTGGGCAGGAAGTCGACCACATACTCGGCCCCTCGATACAGCTCAGTGTGGCCCTTTTGACGCCCGAAGCCCTTGACCTCTGTCACGGTAATGCCCTGAACCCCTACTTCGGCCAGTGCTGATCGCACATCGTCGAGCTTGAAGGGTTTTATGATGGCGACAACCATTTTCATGCGGGCAAACTCCTTTTCGATAACGGTAACAGTCTAACAGCGGTGTTGACCATAATTTGCTGCGTAGCAGCATGGAATATTGGAATTTTCTACTGTATAAACGCGTAGCGTCTTGCGTCGGGCGCGCGATATAAAAAACGGCGCGGGTTCTTTAGGGAAACCGCGCCGCCGGGATATCGCACCGACGGGGGAGTTGGCTGGCTTGCCGGCGCGAGATGCTCCTAAATCGTCAGAAGTTTCTGGCCTCGATCGACTACGGGCGAGGCCTCTGAGATCCTCGCGAGTACCCGTTCATGTGCTGAGATTTGCATAGGCCGCTCAGCCTCCAATCTAATTCGCCTAATTGGTCTAAATCGCATCCGGACCTGTCTCCCCGGTTCTAACCCGTAACGCCTGCTCGATCTCCAAGACCCAGACTTTGCCGTCGCCCGGCTTGCCGGTTCGCGCCACGTTGCAAACAGCCTCCATGACCTGCTCCGCTATCGAATCGTCGACGGCGAGTTCGATCTTCGCCTTGGGCAAAAACTCTACGCTGTACTCGGCGCCTCGATAGATCTCAGTGTGACTGATCCCACCTCCATAGCCATGAACCTCGGTAACGGTCACTCCTTGGATACCGATGTCCGCCACCGCTTGCCGAACTTCATCCACCTTGAACGGCTTGATCACTGCGGTGATGAGCTTCATGCATTTATCCCCGCTTACGCCGTCTAATCGAGCATCCTCCAATATCACTTGCGCGTACTATTGATATCGATAATGCAGCTTCCATGCCAGATCGCGTGGGTTGATATATCAATAGCTTGCGCATGATTGGCCGGGATCGATGCACCCGGATAGTGCGAAATGCGGTTCGGGACGCATTAACGCAGTGCGATTCGGGGCAATTTTGGAGGTATCTCATGAGTTTCTTAGATTCGACCAGCTTGGACGATCTGGCCCGACGGCTCGCCGATGCGGTGCCTGAATCGGTACGCCGCTTCGGGCGCGATTTGGAGGGCAATTTTAAAGCCGTACTGCAAGCTCAACTCAGCAAGCTCGATCTGGTCAGCCGCCAGGAATTCGACGTTCAGGCGGCCCTCCTGGCGCGCACCCAGGCGACGCTGACCGCGCTCGAGGCCCGGTTGAAGGAACTGGAAGCGAAACTGACGCCGCAGTAACCGCGAGACCGGCTGCCGGACTGCGGTGATGGACAACCGACCGGTAAGTACCGCTCTGAGCCGAGCGCCCGCCGGCCTGTCGGCTCCGCTGGTCCGTGTGGAAGTGCACTTAGGATCCGGCTTGCCTGCTTTTTTCATGGTCGGACTTCCCGAGACTGCAGTTCGAGAAAGCAAGGAGCGGGTGCGCTCCGCGTTGTTGACGGCAGGCTTCAGTTTCCCGCCGGGACGCATCACGGTCAACCTGTCTCCGGCGGATTTGCCGAAAGAAGGCGGCCGGTTCGACCTGCCAATCGCCGTCGGCATTCTCGCGGCGACCGACCAACTACCCCGCCGCGCCCTGGCGCGACGGGAGTTTTATGGCGAGCTGGCGCTGGGCGGTGAGTTGCGCGAAACGTCCAAGCTCCTGCCGGCGCTGATGGCGGGAAGGCGGGACGGCCGCGAATTGATACTGCCGGCCGCAAACTCCGTGGAGGCGGGTCTGATCGCCTACCCCAAGGCCAAGCTCGCTCACCATCTGATCGACGTCTGCAATGCACTCCAGGGCGGCGCACCGCTTGTTTCCGCCTCGCCACATTCGCTGCCCGCCCCCATGCCGGTTCCAGACCTTGCGGAGGTCCGCGGCCAATTCGGGGCGAAGCGTGCCCTGGAGATTGCGGCCGCCGGCGGTCACGGGCTGTTGATGATCGGGCCACCGGGGTCCGGGAAAACACTGCTTGCACAGCGGCTGCCGGGATTGTTGCCGCCGCTGGCCGAGCGCGAAGCGCTGGAAGTCGCCAGCCTGGAATCGGCGGCGGGACGCCGGCCGACGCTGGGGCGTTGCCGGCCGTTTCGCAGCCCGCAGCACACGGCGTCCGTGGCGGCGCTGATTGGCGGCGGCGGTTTTCGTCCGGGTGAGCTGTCGCTGGCGCATCTGGGAGTCCTATTCCTGGATGAGCTGCCCGAGTTCGCGAGAAACGTCCTGGAAGCCCTGCGCGAACCGCTGGAGAGCGGGGTGATACTGCTCTCGAGGGCGAAGGCTGCGTATGAGTTTCCGGCACGGTTTCAGCTGGTGGCTGCGATGAATCCCTGTCCCTGCGGGTATGCGGGCGATCCGCGCGGCCGCTGCCGATGCACGGCCGATCAGATCGTACGCTATCGCAACCGACTGTCCGGACCGTTGATCGACCGCATCGACATGCATGTCGAACTCACGGCGCTGCCGGTGGAACACCTGCTCTCGGAGGTAGCGCCCGCCGAGAGTTCGGAATCGGTCGCGGCGAGAGTGGCGGCGGCGCGCGGCGTTCAGATGAGGCGCCAAGGAAAACTCAACTCGCG
>Ga0209006_10004673_pt1 | contig 12402 bp, 15 predicted proteins | sample JacPin_JW_Ref_O2_FD_188567 | JGI IMG/M metagenome (GOLD analysis project Ga0209006, IMG submission 188567) | Forest soil microbial communities from Algoma, Ontario, Canada - Jack Pine, Ontario site 1_JW_Ref_O2 (SPAdes) (version 2) | ecosystem: Environmental > Terrestrial > Soil > Boreal...
GGAGCGCGGGGGGGCGCGGAAGTTGAGCTATGGCGTCGACAAGGAGGAGGCGGCGCGGACATATGAGGGCATCCGGGAGCGCTGGGCGAAGGTGCAGAACCTCTCGCTTGAGCAGGCCGGGGTGGAGGTGCGGGTGGATCACCGGAGTCTCGCGGCCCAGGGGATCACTCGGGAGCCGGAGGTGCACCGGGGGCCGGCGGTGAGCGGGATCGAGGGGCGCGGCGAGGTGTCGCAGGTCGGAGAGCGGCAGCGAGAGCAGCAGCTAGCGCGAGCCCAAGCGCGGGAGAAGATGATTGAACAAGTGCGCGTCGTGACGCGCGAAGAGATGGCGACGGAGCGGGTGGCAGCACGTGAGCGGCGGGATCTCGCGCGCGAGGTCACGGGGAAGGATCGGGCGCTGGTGCTGCCGCGGGTGGAGGCAGATCGCCGGGAGCAGCTCGGGCGCGCGCAGGCGGCGGCGGAACGGCGGGTTGAGCGGCGTCAGGGCTTAAGGATCGGGGAGCTGGGAGAGAAATTAGTCGCCCAGGCGCGGGCGTTGCGGGAGCGAATTGGGCGAGAGCTCGAGCGAGTCAAGGAGTGGGTGCGGGAGCACTTTCCGGACCCGCTCAAGCAGCTCAAAGAGCGTTCGCGGGATCTGTTCGAGGCGGTCGCGGAGAAGGCGCGGGGACGGCGGCCGGGGCGGGCGCAGGAAGCCGTCAAGGAGCCAGAGCGCGGCCGACCTGGCGACAAAAAGCGCGGCATGTTCGATGGGTTGAAGCTCGATGTGGGTCTGCCCGAGATGGGCCGGGGACAGCGATCGGCGCCGGCGCAGAATTTGGTGCAAGAGCCGGCGGCGGCGCGGCGGGCGGTCTTGGCGGTGTCGCTCGATCGGTATGCGCAGGCCTGGATGGAGGCGGTGCGAATGCGGGAGCGCGATCTGCCAGTGTTGCCACACCAGGCGACTGAGATCCGGGAGGCGAGCCTCGCCTTGGATGCACAGCGGCCGGGGGCGACGCAGGATCTCACGGCGGCGATGAAGCATGAGCCGTCCGTGCGCCAGGCGATGGTTAAGCTGCAGGGGCCGGAGCGGGTCTCGGCGCTCTTGGCCGGCCTGCAGCACGAGGAGCAAGTGCGACGAGATCCCAACTTGCGGGTGGAGCGCCTGGTCAAGGAGTGGAAGGGGCTCGAGGCGAAGCGCAGCGCGTCGCGCGAGTGGGAGAAGCCGGAAGAGCACGCCAAGCTTAAAAAGGACATGACGGAGCTCACTCGAGAGTTCAAGCGCGATCCGCAGCTCGAATCCATTGCCCGGCAGCGCAGTCAGCAGCTCGGGATCGAGAAGGGCTCGACGCTCGATCAGGTCCTGCGGTCGCGGACATTGGATCGGGGAATTGAAATCACCCTGGATTTGGGTCGAGGTCGCGGGCTGGGGTTGTCCCGGTAACGCTTTAAGGAGTCGCGGTCATGGACGAATCGGGATCGGCGGAGCGGGCGTTCAAGGCCTTGACGGCGGAGGTGAGCGGCACGCGCCAAGCCGTGCGGGCGCTGCAAGAATCTTTAGAGCAGAGGCGCCCCATCGATACCACCGAGACGCTCGGGGTGATCGTCAGTCGCTTGAATACCGTGGCGCAATCCTTGGCGGTGATGGAGAAGCATCCGGCGCTCAAGTTGACGCCGGAGCAGCACGCCCGGGCGGTGGTGCTCGCCGGCGAGGGGCTGTTGCGCGAGGCGGAGCAGAAGTTCGATGGCGCCGCGCGGGACTTTACCCATGCGCAGCGCGAGCTCGTCCAAGTGATCGGCACGATCCGTGGGCGGTATCAGCAATGGGAGTGGTTGGCTTGGACGGCGCTCGGCGCATTCTTTTTGGGGTTACTGATCTCGCCGATGTTCGCGCGCGTGTTGCCCTTTGGGTGGGATGGTCAGGTTGCTGCGTTCATCATAAATGCCGATCGCTGGGATGCCGGAAGTGCTTTGATGAAGGCGCAGAGTCCGGAAGCTTGGAATGTGCTCATGGCGGCCGGCAAGTTGACAGCGGACAACTCGGCGGCGCTCGGAGCCTGTCGTGAAGTGGCGGCGAAGTTGAAGAAAGAACAGCATTGCAGCATCGTCGTGCCGGCGCCGTGAGCCATGATCGGATGAAGCGCGGCGCGAACATCCCAGTGAGCGAGACGACCCGTGAGCGTCCTTGGCAGATCGACGCTCAGGCCATCGCCGCGATCGCGCGGATCTGATCTTGGAGGTACCTGTGGGTAGATTGGAAGGCAAGATTGCGCTCGTGACGGGCGCTGCCCGGGGCATCGGCGCGTCGATCGCTCGTGCCTTCATCCGCGAAGGTGCGCATGTATATGTCACCGATATTGCGAATGACGAGGGCGCAGCGCTTGCGGCTGACCTCGGTTCCAGGGCTGTCTTCGCGCCGCTTGACGTACGTGAGGAGGCCCAGTGGGCACATGTCACGAAGGCCGTGCTGACGTCGCATGGGCGGCTTGACGTCGTGGTAAACAACGCCGGCGTCACCGGCTTTGAGACCGGACCGAAAGCTCACGACCCAGAGAACGCGAGCCTTGACGACTGGCGTGAGGTTCACCGAACAAATCTTGATGGCGTTTTTCTTGGCTGCAAATACGCGATCCGCGCCATGCGCCCAACAAAGACCGGTTCCATTATCAATATCTCGTCGCGGTCGGGTATGGTCGGCATACCCGGTGCTGCCGCGTACGCATCATCCAAGGCAGCCGTGCGCAATCACACAAAGACCGTCGCGCTCTGGTGCGCGCAGAATGGGCTAACTATTCGGTGCAATTCTATGCATCCGGGCGCCATCCACACACCCATGTGGGAACCGGTGTTCGGTACCGGGCCTGACCGTGATAGGAATATCGCGGCATTTACAAAGGACATCCCCTTGCACCGCTTTGGTAAGCCCGACGAAGTCGCGGCTATGGTGCTCTTTCTGGCTTCAGATGAATCACTTTTTGTTACCGGTTCGGAGCTGAGTATCGACGGCGGTTTGCTCGCCGGAACAGCAGCAACGCCGGAACAGGCGGAGTCTTAGCTTTATTCCCCTTTCGTCAAACGACCCCCTTTACAGAAACATGACCGCGCCCACCGCCGCCTGACCAGCCTGGAGATGAAAGGACCATGACCGCACAGATGTGGAGTTCCGAGGGCTACGCCAAGAACGCGCGCTTCGTCACCGATCTCGGTACGCCAGTCCTAGAACTGCTCGCTCCGAGACCCGGCGAACACATCCTGGACGTGGGTTGCGGTGACGGCGTACTGACCAAGAAGATCGCCGACCTCGGCTGCAACATAGTGGGCGTCGACTCCAGCGCGGACTTCGTGGCGTCTGCAAGGAAGCTCGGACTTACGGTCGTGGAGAAGAGCGCCTCCGACATGGACTTCGGCCGGCGTTTCGATGCAGTGTTCAGTAACGCTGCTCTTCATTGGATGAAGGACGCCGACGCGGTGATCGGACGGGTCGCACGAGCGCTGCTGCCGAACGGGCGGTTCGTCGCGGAGATGGGCGGCCACGGTTGCGTCAAGACCCTCCTGGCGGCACTGATCGAGGAGCTCGACCGCCGTGGACATGATGGCCAAGCCGCCAACCCCTGGTACTTTCCGACGGTCGAAGATTACGGTGGGCGACTTGCTGCCGCCGGCTTCGACGTGCGCCATATCGCGCTGATCCCGCGGCCCACGCCATTGCCGGGGGATGTGATGGGATGGCTCACGACCTTCTGTGGCTGCTTCACCGCCGTGCTGCCCGAGGGGGATCGCGCGAATTATCTCGAGTGTGTGCGCGAACGCATCAAGCCGCACCTGTGCGACGCGACGGGAAAGTGGACGGCCGACTACGTGCGGCTGCGATTTGCAGCGCACCTGACACACTAACTGACTACCGAAGAATTGCGCCGTCTTGCCTCCGCGGCTAAATCATCTTTCCCATAAAGAGCGGCGTAAATGGGAGTGCTCAGCGGTCAAGTTATCAGATCTGCAACCGGGCCAGCAGGAGCCGCTCGAGCTCTCGCTTGGATTTCCGCATGGCGGCCCTTCGTAGTAGGCTCTTGGAAATTACCTAGCAGGATGGTCAAAACGGGGGTGCCATCATGCTCAGTCGAATTCGTTGGTGGAGGATCGTTGGAGCCGCAATACTCGTAGAGGGTGTACTGCTTGCGATCGCCATTCCCCTCAACAAATCCGCGAACGGCCGCGCTATTCTCTTGGCCATCGTTATTCCGCTGTGCGTGGCTGGCACCTTCATTGGCGGTTGGTGGGCGTCCCGAGGAGCCAGCCGGCTGTTCCTAATTCACGGGCTCCTCGTGGGCGGATTGGCAGCGCTCATCTACGGAGCACTCACCTGGAAGGTCAGCCTTCCCACCGCCTACATCGTGGCCAACTACCTGAAATTGGCTGGCGGTGCGATGGGCGGTCTCACGGCTCAGCTGCTTTTGCGGTCCAAGCGGAACGCTACCTAATCACGTACGGACGCCGTACAAGTACCCTCGAGCGGTCGGCCAAGACCGGTCACGCGTCGGCAACGCACGATCTACCGCAAAAGCGGCCCGACCGTCGCGAAAGGGCGTGGCATGCTAGCTTCTGGTTCGTGATCAGCCAGACTTGGAACTCCGAGGGGTACGCAACGCACGCGCGATTCGTTACCCAGCTTGGTAACCCCTGTCTTTGAGCTGCTCGCACCCAGGCCCGGTGAGCGCATCCTCGATGTTGCCGCGCGGGGAGTACTAGATTAAGTAGCGTTCGGCATTCCCATAAAGGAGACCGCACCGTGCACGACCAGCCAGCGATCGTCGCCCTCCACGCGCCACCACGGACTAAGCCTAGCAATTACCCGGAACCGTTTGCCTCGCGCATGGCGGGACGGATCAAACACCCGCTTGGCGATACGTTTGGCCTCAAGAGCTTTGGCGTGAACCTCACTCGCCTTTGCCCGGGTGGCGTTTCTGCACTCCATCACCGGCATTCGCGTCAGGACGAGTTCATCTACGTGCTGGAGGGGGAGCCGACTCTGTTCACTGATGCGGGCGAAACGCAGCTCCGACCCGGCATGGTGGCCGGGTTTGCAGCCGGCGGCACCACACATCATCTTGAGAATCGCACCGAGACCGACTGCCTTTTCCTGGAGGTGGGAGACCGCGCGGCGGGTGACGAAGTGAGTTATCCAGCCGACGACATCCAGGCAGTGATGGGCGCTGATGGGAAGTGGCGCTTCGCGCACAAGGACGGGGCGTCCTACTAGGACGGCCCGCTTGGTCATTCCCATAAAGGTCCCGCATTGGACGACTATCTCTCGTGGACGAAAGTAAATGAGCTCCAATATTCGCGTTCGCGAGTTTCGTCCTGACGATGTCGATGCGTTGGTTGACATCTTCCGCAGCTCCGTTCGGGTCGTCGCTCGCCGTGATTACACGCATGAGCAAGTAATTGCGTGGGCGCCGGATGAAATCGATAGCAGCGGCTGGGAGGCGCATTACGCCTCGAGGCAGACTTTTGTGGCGGAGGTTGATGGCACGGTGGCGGGCTTTACTGATCTTGAGCCAGACGGCCATCTCAACATGATGTATGTTCATGCGGAGTTCCAAGGGCGAGGTGTGGCTTCCACGCTCCTTTCGCAACTGGAGGCGGCAGCGCACCGCCAAGGCCTTAAATTGATTTACACAGAGGCGAGCATCACGGCCAGGACGTTCTTTGAGCGGCGGGGGTTCGAGTTAATCGCGCAGCAGGTCGTATCCACGCGGGGTCATGAATTCATTAATTTTCGAATGCGAAAGTCGCTAATCTAGCGATTAAGCTTTCCCATAAATGACCCTTAATGGGAGAGTTTTTGCCCTATCTACTTAAACGATATCCAGGCGAGTGCGCCTGTTCCGTCCGCGTTGAGAGTTCTTACGGTTGCAAATTCACGGCCCGATGAGTCTGTGGGTACCGCGTCATAGAACCATCCCGATTGGAAACGAGGTTCCACCGTAAACATTTTCGAGCCGCCATTGGGATATACCCTGGCTGCACCTTCCGTTGCACCGTTAAAGTAACGACTGCCGAAGAGAGTCGCGATGCCATTGCCCGACTCTAGACCTCGCTTTATCGCGATATTGTCTAGATGAGTCGTATGCACGGGCCCTTGCAGTTTGAGATCAAAGTCCATAATTTCCGTTTGCAGAGTGGACAGAAGCGCGCCAATTCGAACTTTTGTCGGTGGCCCGTGGGTATGCACGAATGTTTGCTCACTGCCGGGAAGGTTGTTGCGTGATAGTAGATTCCCCTCGCCGTCGACTTTGATGACTTCGTTGCCGCCGATCATGAAAAGGCCACCGTTGTCAGCCGGCATCGCGTCTAGGTAGAAATAGTGATCGCCCAACTTCTCCCAGAGAAAGTTGCCCGCCGCATCGAATTTCATCATCCAACCGGTACCGCGCGGCAGCAAAGCAAGTCTAGACAACACCACCAGTCCATCGTTCGAGGCGAGGCACCTTATCCCTCCCGCTGGATATCCGTTATTGCTTGGCCGCAAGATGCGCTCATCGATAAGTTTGCCGTCAGGCCCGAGCCGCATTACAAATGCTACGTTTCTCTTTTCTTCCTGCTTAATTCCACACAACAGCGTGTTTCCATTCTCGAGCGCCACCGCGCCATAAAACCGCTGATTTCTTTGGCTGTAGTCCGTCCACCCGTCTGCCGGGCCATCGAGGTATTCCCAAAGCGGTTCCCCCGATTTCGATACCCTCATCGCCCATGCACGATAATTTCCAACGTTGTCCGCGCCCGCGATAATGAGATCGCCATTGGGTGCCTGTGCAATGGAATAAGGAGCCACTTTGTGAGCGGGAGACAAAATGATTTGGCGGGTTATTTTCATGTCCTCCGCGGAAGCGGTGGAAGTGACGCTCCAGAGGACAATAGCCAGGGACGTTGCCTTAGCGGCTTTTCTATTCATAGGAGGGGAATCCTTTCCGCTGATGGCTGTAGAGTACAGGAATCGCTGAAACGGCGACGGAGGTATACTCAACATGCCCATTAATAACCGAAAATGGATGTGTTGCGCGCGCTGAGCCATCGGGCAGCGGTCGGCCAAAGCGTAAGTTCAAGGCGCGGAATGGGGGTGTGCTACCGGATTGTGCGTAACTGGTAACGCTGTAGAAGAAAACGGGTCGCTATTCGATGATCATCGTTGGGATTTCAAAAGGAGTTTGAAGATATGAAGTCGCTAGTGCTGCTTTTTCTTGCTGCGATAGGAAGTAGTTACCCGGTGATGGCCGAAGAAGCGCGTTCCGAGTCAAATTCAGAAGTGGATTGCTCTAATCCTACCGATACAGTGGCTATGACAATGTGCGCGCAAAGAAGCTTTGATCGTATTCGAAGAGAGATGAATCACCTGTACACCCAGAAAATGAAGGAATTGGAAACGGACGAGTCAAAGGCGGCACTGCGGGATTCGCAACGGGCTTGGCGGTTGTTTCTCGCGAAAGCTTGCGTCTACGAAGTCGGGAAGACTCGCGGCCCCACTGATACTTACTTCTCGATGAACCAGACTCGGTGCGCGGAGACCCATACGAAGCAACGAATTCAGGATCTAAAATCCTATATTGCATGCACCGATAACGGTTGTCCCACATGAGATTACGCCGCACCGCCCCTTCCCCATAGCGACCTACAATGGTTGGGACCAGTCGAAGGCGGAGCTAAGAGAAGTGGGCGTTCCAGATCTTTCCCATTAAGAGCCGTTCATGTGGGTGTTTCGGTCTTCGGCTTGACGAGTGGCCGAAATGTTCCCGACCCAGTGATCGTCGATTTATCGAGCACTCCGAGGGACCGGGCTTTAGCTACCCTTGCCAGAAATTCAGGATAGGCTTTTTTCGTCTCCATTGGCCGTTTTGAAGTTCATAAACAACCGTGCCACGGCTGCCCCCCTTACACCCGCACAATGCGGAATAAACGAAGGCCGCTTGTACATGCTTCGAATCGAAAGCTATCTCGCTCAGTGTAAAGTGCATTTTCTCAGACCCATCGGGGCCCTCGGAAGGACTTCTTTTTTTCGGATCAACCAGCTTACCCTCAGCTGCTATTCGTGCAGTCACTGCTTTTTCGTCCGTCAACGCCATAACTTCCGGTGGGAACTTACGCCCACTGTACGCCGGTATTTCTAGATGCGGCGGATTTGGTTCATCGCCAAACGCAATGGAATCCACGAAGGCCACGGTGGTGTCCTGCATCCCGATCATATTGCTGAGCTGTTCCGGATAGTGAAGCAGGAAATCGCAGTAGATCGCGATTTCATCATCTGTAAAGCGCGGCGCATCGGCAGTAACCTGGGCCGATACCGTAACGGCGACTGCAGCGAGAAACCAGATCAGTCTCTTCCACATGGCATTACTATACAACGCCAATTCGCTTTGCGAATGACCGCAATCGCGAAGGTAATTGGGTAAGGCGAATCGCCGCTGCTGGCCGGGAGCCCCATTTCCGCTATGGTCTAAACATTCCCATTAAGAGCCGATAATGGGGGTGTTATATTCACCTCATGGCCAAAGCCCCGAAGAAGTCCGCAGCCGCCAAGGCGGCGCCAATACTCCAAAATGGGAAAGTTCGCTCGAGCGGACGCAATAGGAAGGCTTCTGAGCCGAGATCTCGAGCGGCCCCCTACTCTGCCATCCCCCCTCGCCGAACCAAAAATCTTGATCGGCGCACCCGCGAATACTTAACCCCGGCGGAGGTCGAGAAGCTGCTGCAGGCCTCCGTCAAGGTGGGCCGCCACGGTGCGCGCGATCGGACGCTCATCCTCCTCGCCTATCGGCACGGGCTGCGCGTGTCGGAGCTCGTGACGATGCGCTGGGAGCAGATCGACTTGAAGTCCGGCCTGATGCATGTGTCACGCTTGAAGAACGGCGTGGCCTCGACCCATCCGATCCGCGGCCCCGAGCTCCGCGCACTTCGGGAGCTGCGCCGCGACTATCCAGAGACACCCTACTTGTTCGTCACCGAGCGCGGCGGACCGATGACGCCGGCGACGGCGCGCAAATTAATTGCGCGCGCCGGCGAGCTCGCGAAACTACCCTTCCCTATCCACCCGCACATGCTGCGGCACTCGGCCGGCTACAAATTGGCGAACGAAGGGCACGATACCCGATCGATCCAGCAATACCTCGGGCACCGGAACATCACGCATACGGTGCGATATACCGAGCTCAGCCCAGAGCGATTCAAATCATTTTGGAAGGATTAGCGCTAAAGTCTATCGAGTAAGCCGCCTCCGCAACCCCGCTGATCTTTGTTGTTGCCAGTGGCGAACTGTTCAAGGTGTTCTGCGGTATCGCAGCTCTCCCAGGAAATCACACCTATTGGCGCATCAGCCGGCTCGCCAACATCGCCCACGTGGACGTATTCGTACGAGTTCTTCGGCAACTTATTGCTGTAGCAATCTTCGACAGAACGCTTTTTGCCCAGAAATTCCGGATTGAACGATTCCAATTCGATGTCCCACGATTTTTGATTCTCAATCACCCTAAGCTTGATTTTTGTAATCCGGTATTGGTATCGGTACGAACACTGTCCGCGGAAATCGGTGATCCATTTGGGATCGATGCTGTGGGTTAGGGGATTTCGACCTTGGCCATCCTCCCATTTCCCGTACAGAGGCGCGATGCTGTCTTTTGGAAATTCCGGCAACTCGGCGCGCGTCGGCGGGCCGATCAGCGCAGTCAGTAAAATCGGGATCAAGGGTCGCCAGTGCGATCGCGTCAAGGGACTCCTCACGATGAAGTGCCCGTCTCTTCCAAGGCATCGAGCGCTTGCTCCAGTAATTCTCCCAGTGGGACCCGACGAGCATCAGCCATCTTGTACAGCCGCTCGATCACTTGTGGCGTCGCTTTGATATTGATTTGCTGATTGCGGCCCGTTTTATAGCGACGACCACTGCGGGCGGCCGTCGGCGGCCGCGTGGCTTGGCGGCTTACGAAGCCGCTCGCTTCGGCGATCTTGTCGACCTGGTCGTTGGCTATCGGCCTCGGCGCTTTGGGTTTCGGCTCGAATGCCGGCAAGGTGTCAATATCGGAAAATGGATTGGCGCGGGTGGTGTTCATGCGACCTCCCCTTGTCGTACTGCGGATGATGTCGAGGAGAGCCCGCGGAGAATTTCGAGGGCAAAGTCCTCGACGTTGGCTTGTGCCTTGTCAAGATTCGCGACTTCCGTGGGATCGAGTCCCGCGAGTGGTTGGCGGAAGGAAAATACGGCGCGAAAGGCCTCGCGGTCGTTAAGTTCAGTTTCCATCACCGGAACGCCCGCGTCGATGAGTCCTTTTTGAATGTGCGACATTGTGCGGGTGCGGATCACGGGATTCGTGCGTGTCAGAAGTACCGCAAAGGGCAGCGCCCTCCCCGTCATTTTCTCGCGTTGCTTGATGACTTTGATCGCGCGGCTCGCCTGCTCGGCATCGAGCTGCGAACCTTGGATCGGAATCACCGCAAGATCGGCTTGCGATACCGCGAGCACCACGATTTTGGCGGCGGTCCCTTCGAGATCGACCACCACGATGGGCGATTTCTGGGCCGCTTCCTCGATGCGCTCGATGATGTTGTCCTCATCGACATCCGAAACGACCGAGAGGCGCTTGGGCGTGTTGCCGCCGGAGGCCCAGGCTTTGATGGGCCGGTTCGGATCGGCATCGATCAGGGTCACGTCGTACGACGAGGCCAACTGACTCGCGAGAAGCAGCGCGGCTGTAGTCTTCCCTGCTCCCCCTTTGGGGCTGACGAAAACAATTGTGGGCATGAAATGTCTCGGGTGGCCTTATGGGCATTAAGATACCAGATAGCTACTAGGTATCCAATAGATAACAGATAGCTATCGGATATCATTATGGTATCATGGCTGACGCAGAGCGGATTGGGTAGTATTCAATCCTTCTCTATCCGCCAAATGGAGTCGGTATGGAACATCAGAACTTTGAGAAATTCTCTGTCACTCTCCCTGGAGAGATGGCACGCGTCATCCATGAGCGCGTGAACTCGGGCAATTATGGGTCGGTGAGCGAAGTGATTCGGGACGCCATGCGCGCCTGGCTGCAACGCGAGCGCCGCCTGGCGGCCTTGGATGCCGCGCTGACGCGTGGCATCGCCGAACTCGATGCCGGGCAGGGGCAGGATGCCGAGCAGGTGCGCGAGGAGCTCCGCGAACGGCTCAGTGCCAAGAGTTCAGATCCTGCATGAAGGTCTTCTTCGCGCCAGCAGCGAAGCTCGACCTTCTCAGCATCGGCGAGAACATTGGGCAGGAGAACCCGACGCGAGCCGTTAGCTTCGTCGACGAGCTCATCGATCGTTGCTACTCGCTTGCCGATCTGCCGCGTCGCTATCCGCTCGTGCCGCGCTATGAGCACTGGGGCATCCGGCGCTGCGTGCACGGGAATTATTTGATTTTCTATCGCGTGCGCGAGGATGCGGTGGACATCGTCCACGTCTTGCACGGCGCGATGGATTACGAATCGATGTTATTTCCCGATGCGTGAAGGGCGGGAGCGTCGTAGACTTCAAAGCGCGGAACCCGTGGGGAAGGGCGGTAAGCATGGGGAATAAACAGCACCCGGAAGACTCCAAGAAGGCCGATCTGCGGCCGGTTCTGGAACTGGTGCCCGACGGCCTTAAACCCCCGAGCGCGCAAAAACGCCGCCTATTCGAGCTGCCGGCGCCGGATGCCGATGAGGCCATCCTGTATCAGCACTCGGTGCTGTGCCAAACCTGCCTGCCGTTTCGAGATCCTGGCGATGACGTTCGAAAGTGGGAGCGTGCCAACGGGCTTGTGAATCTTCTGCTCGCGGCCGGCCAGGCATTTCATCCGGATACGCGGCGATTCATCGATGTGGGGCTGCCATTCGGGCCCAAGCCGCGCCTGGTGCTGTATCACTTAAACGCCGAGGCCTTGCGCACGCAGTCGCCCCTGATTGAACTCGAGGACAGCTTGACGGCCTTCGTGAAACGCACCCTGGGACTGGATTCGGGGGGGCGCACCATCCGCACGGTCAAGGATCAACTGACCCGATTGTCCGCCGCCGATTTTCGCATCGGAACGGTGCTGGGTGAGGGCAGGGCGGTGACCCTCAAAGGGTCCGTCATCGAGGGGTTTGATTTGTGGACTTCGCGGGACCCGCAACAGCGCGTGTTGTGGCCGACGACGGTGCAGTTTTCGCAGCGTTACTTTGAAAGCCTGATGAAGCATGCGGTGCCGCTCAATGAGACGGCGATCGCGCGCCTTTCGCATAGCGCGATGGCGCTCGATATCTACACCTGGCTAGCGCAGCGGTTGCACCGCGTGGAGGAGGGCAAAACCGTACTCATTCCCTGGGTCTCTTTGTGGGAGCAATTCGGTAATGGCTACGCCCAGATTCGGGAATTCCGCCGCGTCTTTGTCCGCACTCTGAA